>Ga0306922_10007635_pt1 | contig 10449 bp, 6 predicted proteins | sample sta12Cox44000082_FD_203758 | JGI IMG/M metagenome (GOLD analysis project Ga0306922, IMG submission 203758) | Lab enrichment of tropical soil microbial communities from Luquillo Experimental Forest, Puerto Rico - statoxic.12C.oxic.44.000.082 (v2)... | ecosystem: Environmental > Terrestrial > Soil...
GCAGCTTTCAACTACCCAAGCCCTTCCGCAGCCTGAACCTCATCGACAATCTGCGCATCCCGCTGCTCTACACCGTCAATGCGCGGCCGGGACCGAGGCTTTCGGATGGTGCCATCGGCGAGCGCTCCATGGCATTGCTCGACGATGTCGGGCTCGCCGATAAGGGCGCCCGGCTGCCGCGCGATTTGACCCAGGTCGAAATGCGCAAGCTCGAGCTCGCGCGCGCGGTTGCCAGTGCCCCACGGCTGTTGTTTGCCGACGAGACGATGGCAGGGCTCTCCCCGTCCGAGGTCGAGGAGATCCTGGCGGTCCTCGTGCGTCTCAACGAGCAGGGTATCACGATCGTCCTGATCGAGCACATCATGCGCGCGGTCATGAGCTTCTCGACCCGGCTCATCGTGCTGGTCGCCGGCCAGAAGATCGCCGACGGCGCGCCGACGGCGGCGATCCGCAACCCCGAGGTCGAGAGGGCCTATCTTGGCGAGTAGCCTCACCATATCCGGCATCGACGCCGGCTACGGTGCGGTGCGCGTGCTCGAGGATGTGTCGCTCACTGTGGCGCCCGGCGAGACCGTGGTGTTGCTCGGCACCAACGGTAACGGCAAGAGCACGCTGATGAAATGCGTGATGGGGATCCTGCCGCCCACTGCGGGGTCGATCATCGCCGAGATCGATGGCGAGCGGGTCGATCTCGTCGGCCGCTCGACCGAGGCGATCGTCGATCTCGGGATCGCCCTGGTCCCAGAAGGCCGCCGGCTGTTTCCGAAGTTGTCGGTCGAGGAGAACCTTCTATTGGGCGCCTTCCGGCCCCTGGCGCGCGGTGAAATCGCGCGCAACCTCGAGATGTCTTATGCGACCTTCCCGGTGCTCAAAGAAAGGCGGCGCCAGCTCGCCGGCAGTCTCAGCGGCGGGGAGCAGCAGATGCTCGCGCTCGCGCGGGCATTGATGTCGGCTCCCAAGATCCTGCTGATTGACGAGCCTTCGGTTGGCCTGGCGCCGGTATTGGTCAAGCGTACGATCGAAAAGATCCAGGAGCTCAAGGAGCGCTACGCACTTACGGTGCTGATGGCCGAGCAGAACTTCAACCAGGCGGTGCGTATCTCCGACCGCGGCTATGTCATCGTCCACGGCAAGATCGCTTTCGAAGGCGGCTCGGCCGCGGAGCTCAACGACAACGAGCTCGTCCGCAAATTCTACCTGGGGCTGTAAGCGCGAATGTCTCTCTTTAACACAAAGTAGACACTGCGCCGTCGCCCTATCCTGAGCTAACAGGCCTGCCACCAGAGCCTGTGGGAGAGGGAAGAACATGCGCGCGCGTATTTGTTTGCTTTTGTTGACGCCAGCGGCCGTTGCTATGGCACCGGATGCCCTTGCCGACACGACTATCTTGACTGTCGGGGCGGCCGGTCAATACCCGACCATCAACGCCGCCGTTGCTGCCGCGGATGCCGACACCAATCCGAGCAATTATTACGACATCCAGGTAATGCCTGGGACCTACATTAACGACTTTCCATATGTAACGCGGCCGATGACGATCGAGGTCGATCCGCTTCACGCCGGCGAGCGGGTAACCCTCAAAGCGACAAAGGACTTGCCCAATGAGAAAGGAATCATTCTGACCACAGCGAGCTTGACCGTAAACGGCCTGACCTTCACCGGCGCGAAAATAAGCGATGCGCTGGGTGGCAACGGTGCCGGCATCCGCGATCAAATTACCGGCACGGGGGCCAGCCTGATGGTTCAGAACAGCACATTTACCGGTAATCAGGAAGGCATCCTGACCGGCGACAACTCTGATGAAGTGATCACGATCGTCAATTCCAAATTCATCAACAACGGCAACCCCAACATAAGCTATTTCCAGCACGGTCTTTACGTGAATTTCGCCTATAGCCTGACCGTCACCGACAGCCTGTTTTGCGGCCAATTGATCGGCCACGACATCAAAAGCCGTGCGCAGATCACGATGGTCGAAAACACCCAGCTTTACGATGGAGCGGCCAATTCGGCTCTCGGCTGCGGTGCCGGCTCGACCAGCCTCGCCATCGACGTGCCAAATGGCGGTGCCGCCACGATCTCCGGAAACCAGATCGTGCAAGGTTCGACGACGCAAAATTACAAGATGGTCGATTACGGTGAAGAGGGGTTGATGTACAGCAACAACAACTTTCTCGTGTCGGGCAACAGCTTCACCAGCACCGGCACGCCGAATGCGACCGCCGTCTACGATCCTGATTGCGTTCCCGTGCTACTGCAGAACAACTCCTTTTCAGGGATTACCACGATCGTGAACCCGGCCGCCTGTGCGGTCGATCAGTAATTCCGGAGCGACTAACGCGCCCATTTGCTCCATCGCTGGTGGCAAATTCGCTTTCCGAAGGCGGATCGGTCGAGAAATCTCAACAAGAACAGACGCTTCCCGAGCTCTCCTCGGCCTATAACTTACGCCAACCATGGAGGTAGTTGCCCAGGGCTGAAGTTTGAGCCTAATTAGCGCCGACGAAAACAACCTGGACAGGGAGGAGTGGGACAAATGGCGGGATCGCGCAGGGCGTGTCTGGTTCCGAGCCTGATAGCGGCGCTCACGCTCGGCGAACTCATCGCCGCCCCGGCGCGCGCCGTCGAGCCGATCAAGATCGGCTTTGGCATGGGGCTGACCGGTGGTCTAGCCGCCAGCGGCAAGGCAGCGTTGCTGGCGATGAAGATCTGGGAGGAGGAGACTAACGCGGAGGGCGGGCTGTTGGGCCGACCTGTCAAGCTGATCTATTACGACGACCAGAGCAACCCGGCGACGGTGCCGGGGATTTTCACCAAGCTTCTCGACATCGACAAGGTTGATCTCGTCTGCGGCGATTACGGCACCAACCTGCTGGCACCGGCCATGCCTGTGGTGATCGCGCACAACATGACATTCTTCGCGCTGTTCGGTCTCGACGTTAACCGCGAGTTCCACTACCCGAAATATTTCGTGATGACGCCGACCGGCGGGCCGGATCCCTCAGCCAGCTTCTCGCAAGGGTTCTTCGAGGTCGCCGCTGCGCAGAACCCAAAACCCAAGACCTTAGCAATCATCGCGGGCGACGCCGAATTCCCGCGCAATGCCGCCGACGGCGCACGCAAGAACGCCAAGGCCGCCGGGCTGCAGATCGTCTATGACAAAACCTATCCGCCGGCGACGACCGACTATTCGCCGATCGTGCGCGCCATCGACGCGACCAACCCCGATGTCGTGTTCAGCGCCTCCTATCCGCCCGACGCCGTCGGGATGGTGCGCGCCGCCAACGAGATTGGCCTCAAGGCCAAGCTGTTCGGCGGCGGGCTCGTTGGCCTGCAGTATGCGGCGATCAAGCAGCAGCTCGGGCCCCAGCTCAACGGCATCGTCAATTACGATTTCTGGGAACCTGCAAGCACGTTGAAGTTTCCCGGCGTGGACCAGTTCCTGAAGAAATACCAAGCCAAGGCGCCAAGCGAAGGAGTGGATCCGCTCGGCTACTACCTGCCGCCCTTTGCCTATGCCAATCTTCAGGTGCTGGGCCAGGCGGTTGACGCCACCAAGAGCCTCGACCAGGACAAGCTCGCCGACTACCTGCGCAAGAGTACGTTCAAGACGATTGTCGGCGACATCGAATATGGTCCGAACGGCGAGTGGGCGGAGGCACGCGTGCTGCAGGTGCAGTTTCACGACGTAGAGGGCAGCGGCCTCGAGCAGTGGAAGAGCGCTGACAGGCAGACGATCGTCTGGCCGGACTACTATGCCACGGGAAAGATGATCTACCCGTACGCCGAGGCTAAAAAATAGGGCCAGCGCCCGCTCGAGGGCAAGGTGTAAAACGACGGTCAGGTGAGCGAGAGGACCATCATGCGTTTCGGCATCGGACAGCCCGTCACTCGTAAGGAAGATCCGCGTTTTCTGACCGGCCGCGGGCGTTATGTCGCAGACATCGATCTCGCCCGGCAAGCGCACGCGGTCTTCGTCTATTCGGCGCACGCCCACGCGTTGATCCGCACAGTAGACAAATCCGCGGCGGAGCGGGCGCCCGGCGTTTTTGCCGTCCTGACCGGCGACGACTGGGCGGCAGACGGGCTCGGCACGCTCGACCCCGAGGTCATGGCCGAGGATATGGGTGGACCCAAAGGCTACCGCACCCAGCGCCCGCCACTGGCCATCGGCCGTGTGCGCCATGTCGGCGAGCGCGTCGCCATCGTGGTCGCCGCCACGGAAGCCCAGGCGCGCGATGCCGCGGAGCTGGTTGCGGTGGATTACGAGGCCTTGCCCGCCGCGGTGCGTGCCGAGGATGCGCTCCGCCCTGGTGCACGATTGGTTCATGACGGCGCCGCTAACAACACCTCTTTCACAATGACACTGGGTAATACCGGCGCGGTCGAAGCGGCATTTGCGCACGCTCAGCACGTCACCAAGCTCTCGCTCTACAACAACCGCATCACGGCCGTGACGATGGAGCCACGCGGCTGCATCGCCGATTTCGATCCCGGCACCGGCCGCTACACGCTCTACAGCAGCACGCAAAACGTGCACGGCGTCCGCCAGATCCTGGCACATCAGATCCTGCACGCCCCCGAGCGCCGCCTCCGCGTGGTCGCCCGCGATGTCGGCGGCGGCTTTGGCATGAAAGGCAATGTCTATCCGGAAGAGGCGGTCCTTGTCTGGGCTGCCAGCCGCATTGGCCGGCCGGTCAAATGGATCCCGTCGCGCTCCGAGGCACTGCTTGGCGACGCTCAAGGGCGCGACCAGAACGTCGCCGCCGAGCTGGCGCTCGATGCCGACGGCAAGTTTTTGGCATTGCGCTGGACCGGCTCGCACAATGTCGGCGCCTACATCGAAGGTGCGGGTGCAATCCCGATCCTGTTTTCACTGAAGCTCGCCTCGACGGTCTACGACATCCCAGCGGTGGCAGTAACGAGCAGCCTGGTCTTCACCAATACCGCGCCGACAGTCCCTTATCGCGGCGCCGGCCGTCCCGAGGCCGTCTACATCATGGAACGCCTCGTCGACCAGGCGGCTCGTGAAATGCGTATCGATCCGGCCGGATTGCGCAAAAGGAACCTGATCCGGCCCGACACGTATCCTTATGAGACACGCACCGGCTGGGTCTACGACACCGGGGACTACACCGCGGCAATGGCCAAGTGCCAAGCCCTGGCCGACTGGGACGGCTATGCGTCGCGGCTCGCCCGTAGTAAGGCCGCCGAAAAATACCGCGGCCATAGCATCACCTATTATGTCGACAATACCGGCGTCTTCAACGAGCGCATGGAGCTGCGTTTCGACCCCAGTGGAGAAGTGACGATCGTCGCCGGCACCCTGTCGCATGGCCAGGGGCACGAGACGACCTATGCACAGATGGTCGCCGACTGGCTCGGCGTGCCAGAGGACAAGATCCACCTGACGCAGGCCGACACCGACGAGGTGGCGATCGGTCGTGGCACTTACGCCTCGCGCAGCATGATGATCGGCGGCAGCGCCTTGCGCGCTGCGGCCGACGAGGTCATCGAGCGCGGCAAGCGCTTTGCCGCCCATTTTATGGAGGCCAATGCCGCCGACATCGCCTTCGCCGACGGTGCCTTTACGATCGCCGGCACCGACCGCTCGATGCCGATTGGGCAGGTCGCGCAGATGTCATTCATCCCGGTGGGCCTGCCCTCGGAGCTCGGTGTCGGATTGCAGGGTGCCGGCGCTTTTTCGTCCGATGTACCGAGCTTCCCAAATGGCTGCCATATCTGCGAGGTCGAGATCGACCCCGAAACCGGCGAGGTGTCGCTCGACCGCTACACGGTCGTCGACGACATTGGCACGGTCATCAACCCGTTATTGGCCAAGGGACAGGTTCAGGGTGGCGTGACCCAGGGTGTCGGCCAGGCATTGACCGAAGACATCGTCTACGATCGCGACACCGGTCAGCTGCTGACTGGGTCGTTGATGGATTACGCCATCCCACGCGCCGATGTGGTGCCGGATATCATCGTCGATTTCAGCCCGGTCCCAAGCACGACCAACCCATTGGGCGCCAAAGGTGTCGGCGAAGGCGGCACCGTCGCCTCGACACCAACAGTGATGAATGCGATCCTCGACGGGCTCGCCCCGCTCGGCGTCACCGACCTGCCGATGCCCGCCACCCCCGAGCGCATCTGGCGCGCCGTCCGCGAGCGCACGCGACCTAGCTGACGTCCAACATTCGAGACCGGGTCGTTCCCTGTCACCCACTATCCACTTTTAAAGTGATTTCACTTCAGCACGTGACAAAGTGGCGATCAATCGCTCTTGGGAATGGTTCACGCCACAGTGGAAAGCGATGCGATGCGCTCTATCCGGATTTCGGGTCAGGTCTGGCAAGCGATCGCCGAAAGAGGCAGGTTTGGTGAGACGGAGGACGATGTGCTCAGGCGGGTATTTGGTAGCGGTCCAGCAAGCCAGCCCGACAGCACCGCGCCATCGTCATTGGATCGCGTCCTGTCACGGCCAGCCCAAGGTGCTGGCACAGGGCGGCACGGTCGGGAAACAAGCGGTTCGCAACGAAACGTTTGTCCCCCCGCGTAGAAAACCGAAACTTGATTGTCGAGTTTCCCCACGAGGGAATCCGAAGGCAATGGGCTTTGCCTGAGGCATCAAACAAAGCCGAAATCCCTATGGTGCGGGATGAAGCGGTGCGCTTCGCGTTGTCGAACGGAGCAAGTCAGCCGGGTCAGACCAACGCAGTGCACAGGGCGCTTACGAATGCTGGTTTTCATCTGACGAAATGAATAGGTGGCGGCGCAATCGAGATCCGTCTGGACCTCGTGCCGATCGCAGACGATCGGTTAGTTCGCCGATCCTCGCTAGGTAGCACAGCGGGCAACCTCCCCTCCGACACGCGGTGGGAATACGCATGCCTCCGCCATTTAGTGGATAAATAGTTTGACGAGGGCGGCAATCTGCAGAGCGGCAACGATGCCATTGCATAAAATTGAGCCGGCTCTCCACGACAGTCAGGCGGCCATCGACAGCCCTTAGCCGACTCTCCACGCTAGTCAGGCGGCCATCAAGCGTGCCAAGACGGGTTTCGATCGACGTCAGGCGCGGTTCCTGGACCGCCACCGCTTCGGCCACTCAGCGCACCTTTTCTTCCGAGACCCCGAGATCACGGAGCGCGTCATAGACCTCGGAAATCATCACAGCATGGGTCAGCTCATCGGCTCCGTTCTACGGTCGACACTAGAGCAAATCGGCGACCGCGTTCCAATAGCGTTGCATTGCGGCAATATGATCGCCGAGCGAGCGGCCGGCGATGCGGTGCAGATGGCCGCTCTGGTAGTAATTGGCCAAAGTCAGGTGGGTGACCCCGATCGATTTCCAGAACCGCACCACCTCGCGCCATTCGGCCTCGCCGCCGGCGCCAGCCGAGACCCGCGTGTCGATACCGATCGTCGCCGGATTACGCCCGGCTTCCTCGGCATAGCGCTGCAAGGTGGCGAAGGCGGTACGCGCCTCCTCCCCTGGCGGATAGGCGAGCGGCATCCAACCGTCGCCCCATTTGGCGCACCGTCGCAACGTCACATCCGCGTGGCCGCCATACCACAACGGGATCTTGCGCCCGGTCGGAAGCGGGTTGATGCCGGCGTCTTCGATCGTGTGCCATCTGCCTTTGAAGGTGACGTGCGGCTCTGCCCACAATGCCCGCATGACCGCGACCTGCTCTTCCGAGCGGCGCCCGCGGTTGTGAAAATTCTCGTTGAGGCCGACGAACTCGATCTCGTTCCACCCGACCCCGATGCCGAGCCGGAACCGCCCGCCGGACAAGACGTCGAGACAAGCCGCCTGCTTGGCCACCAGAACGGTTTGACGCTGCGCCAGGATCAATACCTGCGTCGAGAAGTCGGGGATGCGGGTGCATCCGGCGAGGAAACCGAACAGGACGAACGGGTCGTGATAGAAATCGGTCGATCGGGCGCGCGGCTGGGTCCAACCGGGGCGGCTGGCGAGATTGGCGCCGAGCACGTGGTCGGGTGCGGCGATCCCATGATAGCCGATCTCCTCGGCGGCTTGGGTAAATTCCCGCAAGGCCGCCGGCCCGCCGCCGATGTCGACAATAGGGAGGGCTACGCCGAGTCGCATCTGGACCTCCGCTTGGTTCCGTTTTGTGCCGACGCAAACATAGCATGCGCTCCGATATTCAGCTCATCGGCTAAAGCAGTTCAACGACGGCCCGGTTGAGGTCACTCGGGCGAAACGGCTTGGGCAGAAAAACGCAGCGATCGAGGGGCGACGCCCCAATGAACTCCTCGCTGGCGTTTCCCGAGATCGTCAATATTTTCAAATCCGGCAGTAGTTGCCGGGCCTGACGAACGAGATCCGTGCCGGTCATTCCGCCCGGCAGGGTAATATCGGTCACAAGCACCTCGATCCCGGGATCCTGCCCGAGAATTTCGATTGCCTCTTCGGCGGCGCGCGCGGTCCTGACGTCGTGGCCGAACTCGTCAAGCGAATTCGCTAACAACTGACGAATCTCTTCCTGGTCCTCGACAACCAGGATCGAGGCCTTCCGAGACATCGGGGGATGTCCAACGCTTGGCGGCAGAACGCGCGATACCATTTCGTCGGAGCACGGCAAATACAGCCTTATCGTCGTGCCGCTGCCGACCCGGCTCTCGATCTCCGCCGTGCCACCGGACTGGCGAGCGAAGCCATACACCATGGAAAGGCCGAGCCCACTGCCCTTGCCCACTGCCTTGGTGGTAAAGAACGGTTCGAAAGCGCGGCGCGCTGTGTCGGACCACATCCCAAACCCCGTGTCGGTGATTTCCATAACCACGTAATCGCCCGGCGGGATCATGCGGCGCTTGGCATCGCCCGGCTCGACCATCATTTTTCGTGCCTCGATCCGCAGCGCGCCGCCATCCGGCATGGCGTCCCGCGCGTTCAAGGCCAAGTTCAACAGCGCGGCCTCGAATTGTCCGGGGTCGACCCGGATAGCCGACAAATCGGGACTCGACTTACATGATACGCTTACCATCTCTCCGACGGCATTCTTGATCAGGGGCAGCATCCCATCGAGAAGTCCGTCAACTCGGACGGCCCTCGGTTGCAGAGGTTGTCGACGTGCAAAGGCCAACAGCTGTGCGGTCAGGCTCGAGCCGCGATGGGCGGCGCGAAGCGCCGCCTCGGCGAGTTGCCGAACACGCTGCGTCGCATGCTGGTCAAGCGCAATAAGATCGAGATTGCCGATCACCGCGGTAAGCACGTTATTGAAATCATGTGCTACGCCGCTGGCGAGCTGACCGATGGCTTCCATCCTTTGGGCCTGCTGCAGAGCCGCCTCCGCCGCCGCGCGCCGCGATGCTAGATAAGCGATCACGCATAGCGCCGCCCAGACCGCGCCACCAATAACGGCATAGATCAGAATTCGTCGATGCCAGGAGGCAAGTGCCACATCTTCGTCGACGGCATAGCCCACATAGACCGGATAGGGATCGAGTTGTCGCCACCGGAAGAAATGCGCAATGCTGTTTGGTGCTACGCTCCAATTTTCGTTCTGGACACCGCTGGCTATGGACCGCATCAGTTCGGAGGAGGGCGGAAATCGTAGCGGCTCGCCGGCGCCGGGATTGGGAGAAAGCACAGCGCCATCTCCGCGAACGAGAACCGCTCTGTGAGGTTCGTCGGGGTCGAGGCCACGGAAAAAGTTTTCGAAGTTTTCGACCCCGATCTCTATCCCGATGACGCCGTCGAAGCCGCCGGTGGATGACGATCTGCGCCAGGTCAGTCCGAACGTGCCGAGGTGCTGCTCGCCGACGAGCATGCCGTGGTTGCCCTCTCGATGCGCCTGAAAGTCGTCCCTGTTCTCAAAGGTCAGGCTGTGCGGGTAGGGCGAGCCGCTGGACGCCCGGACATGGCCGGCGCTATCGGCCAGCCAAATCGACGAAATTTGGCTCAACCGGTTCCGCGTTTCCTGAAGAAAACTTGTCAACTCCTCGGAGCGGCTGATGGCATCCCAATCTAATCCTTCCGTGCGCAGCCGGATTTGCTCGTATACGAGCTCCTGCGTCTGGAAGACGTTCAACGCGTGCTCTCGCATCAGGCCAACAGTGGACTGGACACGGTCTTCCGCGGCACGCAGAGCGATGCCGCGATCATACCAGCTTGCGAGGGCGACGACCATCGCCAGACTTGCAAGCGACAGCACCATGAAGGCGCGAGGCGAACGCATTGTCCCAATCCGTCTCCCATCCAGCCAGATCTTTACCAATCTTTTTTAGGGACGGGCATATGGATACACAAAGCGGCGCGGTGTCAAACTGTTGCAAGTTTCTTGCGCCGGGCCGCGGGTTCCCACACCGCGGCTTTCTCCTTTCTCGCAGAATGGTTGTGGGTTCGCTGCTCTCCGCGGTCGGCGGATCGCGCGGGGCGAACGCCAAAGATTACCCGTTTATCACGGTGGCCTCGACCACATC
>Ga0306922_10007636_pt1 | contig 10445 bp, 10 predicted proteins | sample sta12Cox44000082_FD_203758 | JGI IMG/M metagenome (GOLD analysis project Ga0306922, IMG submission 203758) | Lab enrichment of tropical soil microbial communities from Luquillo Experimental Forest, Puerto Rico - statoxic.12C.oxic.44.000.082 (v2)... | ecosystem: Environmental > Terrestrial >...
CCAGCCGATGAAGTCGTTCGGGAACTGCACCAGCCCGAAACCCTTCGAGCGACCAGAGCCCATTTCCCTGGGCAGAACCAAATACCCCTTTCAAATCGCGATGGCCGGGGGGTCGATTTTTTTTTTCAAGACCAGGCCACCCTCCGGGCGCGGTGGCGGTCGCACGTTGGCGGCCGCACTTTGGCGGAATTCTGTTGGAAAAAATTTCTACAACGCGTCTAAAGTCGTGCAATCCCACCGCCAACGGAGCCATCCATGACTGGACCGTCACCAATTCCACCGAAAATCGTCGCCCTCCGCGGTAATCCGGGCAAGCGTAAGCTGCGCTCGGCCGTCGAGCCGCCGATGCCGCCGCAGCCGCCGGAGCCGCCGGGTTGCCTGACCGGCTATGCGCTCGACGAGTGGCATAGGCTAGCTCCCGAGCTGCACCGCCTCGGTTTGCTGACCTCGCTCGATGTCATGCCGCTCGCGGCCTATTGCGAGGCCCATAAAGTCTGACGCGAAGCCTCAGAAATGCTGGCGCGGATGCCGGAGGATGAGCAGCTCGTCGTCGACGGCAAGCCCAACCCGCTGATCCGGGTTGCCCGCAACGCCGCTAGTCAGATGACCACCATCGGCGCGGCATTCGGCTTAACGCCTTCCAATCGCTTGCGGCTGGCCGGCATCACTCCGCCCCAGCAGCCGAGCAAGCTTGCCGGGCTGGTCGCCTTCGAAAACGACGACTGAGCGCAGGCGCGCCGACCTCGCGATCGGACCGTTCGCAAAGCTCGTTGCCGAGCCGGTCTAGCTGCCGGGTTGCCGCCGTCGCTGCCACCACGGCGATCGGTCGCCCTCCTGCCGCTCTTGCCGCTCCTGACGCGATCGGCCGACCTGCGCGCGCTGCTCGCCCCAGCCGGCGTGCCGGCTATGCCTGCTATGCTGGCTTTAGTTAAGCCGCTTCGCGGAAGGGAACTGATGATTCCGGAATCGGGAAATCATGGTTTCCAAAACCGGATACGGCTTAAACAAAGCCGGCATAGCCGGCAAAGCCGGCGCTCGTTAAGCATCGGCCCTAAACCACGCTGCAATTGGTTGAGCGCAAATGGTTGCTTGCAATTATCGCAATTACTCAATGCCGTCGTCCTCTTCGTAATAGATGGGAGCGCACTTGAGATGCAACGCAACAGTTTGCTGTCGACCGCACCGATCGACGAAAGTAATCATTCTGGCCCTACTCTCGAGGCAGTGTAGGCAAGGCTCGGCCGTTTTGGCGCCCACGGCAAAGCGTTCGTTGAGCCGTTCATATCTAGGGTCGGCGATAATCTCTCGCGCGCGCTTTGGATTCATATCGAACAAGTCATTACCCGAGAACCCGCGCCGCTTCAGCTCGTCCATCTCCTCGGCCGTGATCGGCTCGACCACCGGCGCCGCGGGCCGCGGCTTCGGCCGCGGTGGCGGTGGCGGCGGCGCGGCGGTGACCTCACCACCGGTTTCGGTCACATCGTGAACGTAATAGTGGGCGACATCTTTTCTGTCCGGCCACGTACGCAAGACCAAAATCCTCCCACCGTGTCGCACTGGCTCATCGATGTGGGCCTGGAGCCGTTTCGCGACAGACTTTGGCGTTGCGACGAACCCAGCCTGCACATTGCCGTAGAGGAAATCCCGCAGCACGGCGCTGTCATGGTTCCTTTCGCGTAGAGTTTTTTCATCCAAGTCCGAAGTGGCGTCCTGTTTGTTGATCGAGTTGGTTATATCACTGGCCTTCAATTCCACCCATCTACGCCTCATGACGTCGAGCGCATCCGCGAGCGAGGCACTGTCCTCGTCATCTTCCTCCTGGGACAAAAACAGGCTTTTGAAATCCACGTCTTGCACGGCCATCCGATCCATTTTTTCCCGCGTCTCTCGGTCCACAGTCTCGCGTTTCACCAGGTCCGCGTTTTCTTCTTTGACCAGCTGGGCCGCGTGTTCGACCGCAGACCCCACCAGTCGCCACCACATTTTGAACCGGGTTTTCATCTCTACGTTGGTTTTGCTGAGCGTGGGATTGCCGAGCAGGATCGTGTAGAGCGCGCGCAGGATCTCGGCGCGGTGAGTTTCGGTCCAGCCAACCGGATCAGGGTGCCTGAATTCTCGGTTTTCCGGATCGGGGCGATCGGTCACGAGCCGGACGCGCAGGCTGCGCGAGGCGAGATCACCCTTTGGTCCGACATTGTTGCCGGTGAAGAGATGGATTGACGCCGCCGCGGTCGTGACCATCTCGCTGAACCCGAGACGGCGATCGGAGTAATATGCGGACGTGCAAGATCTCTCGATGTGGGGACAGGATATCTGCGAGCCCCGGCCGATGTTGTCCCAGAGAATGTAAGCTACGCCGGAGAGAAAATAGGCCAACAGCGCCTTGCGGCGCTCCTCTTCGTCCATCGACCATGCCGCCGCCGCCGCTCGTTCTCCAGTCGCCGCCATGATAAACATCTGCAGCGTCGTCGTTTTCCCGCCACCGCGCTTGCCGGCGATGACCCAGAAAGCCGGTCGATCCGGCAACAGCGAGCGTTCAATCATGGTGAGGTCGAGGGCGATTAGCGTACATTTTCCGACGAAATCGGTCGCGACGTCGCACTGCCATTCATCACACAGAAACTCCATCGCCTTCTTCACCGCTGCGTCGTTGCAGTCCTCACGTTTAGGAAGAGCGGCGCGCAGCTCATTGGAGATTTTGAAGATGATACCGCGCGCGCGATCGAGGCCCTGGGGTGCCAGCAATGAGCCGTCAGCGAGGACAAGAGGCAAAGTGGCGATACCGACGACCGTCGGCAGCACACCATCGTCGCGAGTGATGTAGTGGCGGACGAAATTTGTCGGCAGATGCACGGAACGATCATCCTCGTCGACATAGTCGATGTGGCGCTCGATCATCTCGGCGGCCTGAATCTCATTCATCCGTTGCAGGAGCCATTGCTCCGGTGCTGGTAATTTGCTCACGGTCTCGGTCTCGTTGGCGTCGGTGAAGGCGTGCAGTCCTGGCAAGGAGAGCTTGCGCGCCCACGTCGCGACGCCATCGATATCGCGCATCGGCGGCTCGGCTGCGGTCGATCGGCCCAGTATCTCATTGATTACTTCAACCTGCGGTAGCCAAGGGGCATCATCAGGCGGAACCTTGATCTGCGGGCGCGGGTCTCGCCGTTCGGCGAGCCGACGCTCCCGCTCTTGCTGAGCCTGCTGCGCAGCCCTCTGTCTGCGGGCGGCCTTAAGCGTGTCGGTGATGGTGCGACGATTGAGCCCGGATTTCTCCACCACCACGTTGCGCAACTCTTCGGTCTCGGCGGCATTAAGATCGGCGGTCATGACGAGCTCGACAAAGAGCTTGACCACCGCCTCCTTGCTGGCGCGCTCGATCGCGGTGCGCACCGCCGCCGCATCGAGCTTAAGCTCGTAGATCGTGCGCCCGTGGGCGAAACTGTGGACCCACAGACTGCCGTCGGCGCGGCGCATCACGCGTGCCTTGCAGGTGCCGTACTCAACGCCTTCGAGCGGATCGGCGAGGGTTGCGCCCTCGAACCTGTCCGGGTCGGCGATGACGCCGGCGACCGTGCATCCGGCAAAATCCGCGTCGTCGAATGGGAGGACCACATCCGGGAGGAGCACGCCCCCGCACTGGCGAGCGACCGTCTGCCGCGCTTGCTCCAGCGAAATGCCTTTGGCCTCGGCCAGATGCTTGGCTTGCTTGGCGATGAATGCGGCGCGCGCTTTTGCCGATTCGCCTGCGAGCCGATACGACCACTTGGCTTTCAATTCGCGCAGCCTAGCGGTCTCGACAATGGTCAGCGGCGGACAGGCTGCGAGCGTGTCCAACGCATCGCCCTCAACCGCAATCGGCCGCCGGCTCTCCTTGTCCTGCTGTAGGGGCGGCTCAAGGATGGGGCCACCCTCAAATACCAGCCGCTCGGGCGCGCCCACCATGCGATCGATGATGCTGCGCTCTAACAGTTGTCCGCCAGCGCCGACCGTCATCCATCCAAGGCCGGCGAGCCAACAGCGTTCGTGCAGCGTCTTGAGAGAGCGCTCAATATCAGTGCCGTCCCGCACCGCGACATAGATGTGGACGCCGTCGGAACCGGGCAGCTCCATTCCGGTATCTGCCCGGAATAAGCCAGCGCTGGTGGAGCGCCGGGTCACGTGCGCGGCTGTCTGCAGCTCCGGCAACACCGTGAGCGATGCCGACCAAAAGCCCCCAGTTTGGCGCAGCGTGGCGGCGACGTCGTCCGGCATGCCCTTGCTGTCGAAATCGAACAGCGCCAATGCCGGTTGTCCCTTTCGATAGACGACATAGGCGCCGGTGCGGGCGATGACGTTGGGCGCGCCGTCAAGCTTCCGCTTGGTGACGACCTCCACCGGGTCGTCGAGGCCGGAGCGCAACGCGCCCAGGGTAATCGCCTCATTGACTTGCAGCCGCTCGATCAAAGCGCCGAGATCGCCAGCGCCGATGATGCGAACCCGGCGCGCGGTGCCACGCGCCATGACGCAGGCGCTGCCGTCGCTTATGAGCGAGCCGTCCGCAGCGAGTGAAATTCTCTTGGTAGCGGGCCGCCAGACTTGGTGAACAGCGTGATTGTAATTTCGCTGGCCTGCACAATTCACCTCCCACGCTCTCGTCTTTTTGTTGATCTCCTTGCGGCGGTTCGCCCGCTCGCGCGGCCTTTGATGCAGCCTTCCCCGCAGCAACGTGATGAGCGTCTCGCCCTTGTGCTGCGCGATCACGCACTCATGCGGCGGCCTCCTGGAACGCATCGGGAGCGAATCGGATTACGGCGGCGATGACGGCGCGCGAGAACGCATCGCAAACGTCACGCGAGTCGAAGTCCATGATGTGGACGTACTGAACCCTGCCGGCATCATCTTTGACGAGCGCGCCATCGCGGACTTGCGGCTTTGCGGGCAATTGCGCCCGGCGCGCTGCGCCTTTCCGATGCACCGCGACGTCCCGGACCTCGAGCCTGAGCTCTCGGAATCTTGATCGTCGCAAAGCCGACGAGGGTGTTACGACGCAGCGGCCTGAAATCGAGACATGTGCTGTCGCGAGCATCGGCAACTACCGCCTCGAATCGTCGATCGAGCGAGCCTCGGCGAGGCGCTGCACTGTTTCCCTTTCCCGCTGTAGTTGGTGTAGCGCGACGGCACGTCGGCGTACCGCTATTTCCAATGAGAGCGCAGGGCGTGCGCCGATCGGCTATTGCCGATGGCGCCGCCGCTGCGGCTCTCACTCAATATGGTATTTCCTCATCGAGAGCTTTTGCCCTCGGCACTTTCTGTGTAGGCTCATTCCCTTCCGGGACTTTGTTGCGCACACGCAAGCCGGACGTTATCTTGCCGTTGCCCATCTCCACGTTGTCGTCGACATAGAGCGCAATCTTTCCCCCCGGCCACTCGTCACTATCGTCACCGTGCAGGGTGGCGATGGCGAGTGCGTTGACTGTGTTCAACGCAAGCTGACAGCCATCAGTGAATTGCACCACGTCCCTCTTTTTGTCGCCAACGTCGTGATCGAGGAGCACTTCCTCGATTTCGAACACGTGCTCCCCGGCGGGGAACAGCTGCCGGAATTTTTCCACGGTAAGCAAACCGCGTTTGCCATAACGCTGACTAATACTTGCCATGCTGGCACCTCCTGTTGTCGACGAGCGGGAGAATCGCGTCGGCTCGTCATTCGACGCTTCATATTTCCGACAGGCACGCTGGCCGATCGGAAGCTTGGGACCTTGGAAGTCGCGTCGCCTGAGACGGGCGCGCATCGTGTCGAGAAACAGCTGACAGCGCCCCTTGCGGAAGTGCCGACACGAGCGGCAGTGCTTATTGCTGTCGAGGTCGCACCAATCTGCCATTCCGGGACTGGTCAATCGCTGACGGCGATCCCAATCGCTCTCGCCGATCGGCGTAAGTGTTCTGTCACCCAACATCGCCGTGCTCCGATTGCCCAAGAGAGAGAGAGAAACATTCAGTTTTTCGGTCATGTAGTCCCTCACTTGTTGGAATGAGCCTGTCAGCTCTGCTCGCGCACACCCCTCGACCTCGTGCGACGACGCCCGTGACGATGGTCGCTCCCGGCTGGTCACAGGGATTGGCGTGGGCGCTTTTCGGAGCGGCCGGCGTGGTAAGGGGGATTTCGACGAGCATGGTCCTTCTCCCTGCTCTCTGGCGGCCGATGCCTCGTTGCGCTTGACGAGCTATTGGGGCGTCGGCCGCTCTCACATCCGCTACCTCGACAAATTTCCTCCACCGACACAGCGAGCGGACCAAAACCTGTGCGGTGAGGCTGTCCGGTTAAGTGGTCGCTTCGCTGTCCTGCTGGCGCTTTGCCGCTTCGGCTTCTCGCTCACGCTTGGCCATCGTCTCGGCCTCGCGCTCGGCCCTCCAGTCGCGCTCCGCTTCCGGCGTGATTATGATGCGGCGGTCGAGTTCAATCTCGCGCGGGCCTTTGCCCTGCCGCTTCAGCTTGAAGTAAAAACTCTCACTGATCTTATTGCTTGAGCAAAAGCTCAGTCGGGTGTGCGCGTCGCCGGGCTTGCGGTACTGACTCCACCGCCGGAACCCAGGGCGCTTCTTACGGGGCATGGCTCGCCTCATTCGAATGATGCCTTGATGAGGCGACAAATGGCTGTAACCAGCTTGAAAAGTAAAATGGTGGGTTGAAAATTTTTTTTCGCGTCAATCCACCATGCGGCGTTCGCGTTCCCGCAGTTGCAACGTCAGTTGCTTGAGGTTCTCGCGCTCGCGGCGCTCGCGATCGATGGCGTCGCGCATGGTCTCGGCGCTCGGCGCATCTTCCGGCATGATCTGCTGAATTGCAGCGCGCATGAACGCGATCAGCGGTCCGTACGGCTCGCCACCTTTCGCCGGACGGCTGTAGCTCAGATCGAATGCGTGGAAATGGTCGAGCCATATAGTGCACAGTCGGTGGTACAACCACTCGCGTTGGACGCTCTTGCGTCGGGCGTTGGCGCGACGGATGGCGCGGGCGCCGAGCAATGTCGCCTCGGTGCGACTGCGCAATATTCTAAGGCACCAAAGATCGCACTCGGACTTCACATCGTCGGGCATAAACGCGTCAGCACGGCCAGTGACCATCGCTTGGAGTTGGTCACGGGAGAGGCGAGATAACCGGGCCTGCCGGTATAGCTCGGCAAACGCGTCGAGATGCTTGAGCATGCGTTCGGCCCGGCGCAAGGCTTTGGCCACGCGCGCGCGATCGTAGGCAAAGGCCGGATATTCCTCAAACAGGACGGTCGACAGGAACGCGCGCACCTCCACGTCGAAGGTGCGTTCTGTGGCGGCGCAGATTTCAGCCCAGGCGGCGTCGGTGAGCGATGCCATCATGCGCGCCGCAGCGGGACAATGGCGGCGGTTGCGGGCGTGGTGTCGAGCAACGCGCCGCGCACAAGGTCGTCATAGTGATGTTTGATGAAGCGGCCGTAATGCGCTTCGATCTGGCTGGTGCTCGTGTCGTGCCAGTCGCCGACAACCTTGATCGGCAGCCCGCGCAGCAAGGCGCGGGCGATCGAACTATGCCTCAACGCGTAGATCGTCGTGCCCGCGGGCAGCTTGGCGGCGCGCACCGCCTGCATGAACGCCAGCCGGTGATCGGCGATCCTCGGCCGCCACGCCTCGCCATCAGCGCGCAGCAGCAGCGGAGCGTGCGCCGGGCGGCCAGCGGCAGCGGCTTTGAGCCGGGCCGCGAGATTGGCCGTCAGCGGGACCGGCGTACGGTCGGCCTTGCGATCGCCGCGGCCCTTTTTCGAAGCAGGCACCATCAGCCGGTCGCGTTCCAAGTCGCGCATCGTGAGCCGCGCCAATTGGCTGGAGCGCGCGCCGACTTCGGCGTGCACTTGTACGTACAGGCCAAACTGTTCGGAGGTTTTGTAGGCGGCTGCGACCACCGCCAGCACTTGCGCGTCGGTCAGCACCGCCTCGCGCGCCGTCACCGTGTTGGGCAGCGCTTCAAGTCCGACCTTCCACGCCTGCGCGTTGGCCGCGACCCGGTCATCCAGCTTGCCCGCCAAACTGAAGCTGGCGCACGTCGGTTTTAGCACGCGGTTGACGGTCGCGGGCAGCATGCCGCCCTTGATCAGCCCGTCGCGCCAGCTCCGGAGCTGTTTGACAGTCACCAGCGACAGTGGCTGCGCCAGCAGATGCGCGGGCATATGCGTGCGGACCAGCCGGGCGTTGTAGGCGTTACGGCCGCGTGTCGTCAGGTCGGTCTCATAGGCGGTGATTGCCTCGCCGATGGTGGCCGGGCGATCGGCGGCAGCGTTGGCGTCGCCGCGGGCGAGCGCACGCGCGCGGAGCGCGGCTTGCTCATAGGTGAGCACCTTCTGTCCGTCGGCGGGCTGCCTGTCGTCGGCGTGGGCAAAGGCGTAGGTCCAGTAACCGCCTTTGCCGTTGCTGGCGATCACGATCCATGCGCCGGTGCCGGACTGAGCGGCGCGGTAACCGAGATGCACGCCAGGCAGGAGCGTGATCTTATAGGGCTTGCCACGTGGCGCGAGCCGGGCGCGGCTGGTCGGGGTTTGCAAATTGATCTTGGCCATGGGTCCTTCCGCTTCGACTGTCCAGCCGCTGTCCAGTTTAGCTCTGGCTGGCTGCAGCTGCATGTGACTGCATGCAGCTTCAAAATAGCGAAAAGGCCCTGGTCTTGCAAGGTTTCTGTGAAGTCAGAGAAACAGCGTTGTGCAGTCGCAAAAAGGGGCCAATTGCTCTTATAGGGGATACGAGTGAGTTCGATGCCGGTGCTCCGGGCGAACATCTCGGTGGTCATTTGGCCGATGGTGCCCGGCACAAAGCCATAGTTGACCTTGCCGGGATTGGCCTTGGCGTAGGCAACTAGTTCGGAAGGCGTGCGCACCGGTAGCGACGGATGCACCGTCAGCACGCTCGGCTGCCAACCGATCAGCTCGATCGGGGCGAAGTCCTTGCGCGGATCGTATCCGGCATTGGGATAGAGCGTCGGATTGATACAGAGAGTGCCGGTATAGGTGAGCAGGATGGTGTAGCCATCGGGCGTACCTTTGGCGACGGCTCGCGTCGCGATGGTGCCGCCAGCGCCGCCGCGGTTCTCCACCACGACCTGCTGGCCGAGCGTGCGGGACATCTTCTCGGCAACGACACGCGCCAGCGCATCATTGCCGCCGCCGGCGGGAAACGGCACCACCAGCGTGATCGGACGCGCGGGATAATCCTGCGCCGCGACCGGCAGCGCGCCGGTGAAAATCGCGGCGAGCGCCGCAATCGCGATGGGTGCCGCATCCGCACCGGAGCCCAGCAATCCGATGGCCGCAAGCTTTGCTCTTTGTTGCGCGAACGCCGCGAGCGGCCACGCAGCGCGCCGCCGAGGAGCGTCATGAACCCGCGCCGCTTCATTCGATCACCTCGTCGGCGCGGGCGAGCAGCGACGGAGGCACCTCGAGGCCGAGTGCTTTGGCGGTCTTAAGGTTGATGATCAACTCGTACTTGGTGGGCGCCTGCACCGGCAGGTCAGCGGGTTTCTCCCCCCGGAGGATGCGATCGACGTAGCCGGCGGCGCGGCGCTGCTGTTCGATCTCATCAGTTCCATAGGAGATCAGGCCGCCACTGACGACGAAAGCGCGGCCGGGGTAGACTGCGGGCAACTGATGCCTGGCCGCCAGCGCGATAATCAACTCCCGACGACGGAAGGCCGACGGGCTCGCCGTAACGATTAAGCCACAGTTCGATCCGCGCGCGAACCCAGCAAGGGTCTGTTCGATCCCGCTAGCGTCGCGTGCATCGACCGGCGTCAACTCCACCCCGATTAACGGTGCCACCGCCTGGATTGCAGCGAATTGGGCAGTTCCAGAAGTGATTGAAGGATCTCGAATGACTGCCGCTTGTGCCGTATTCGAACAGGGTAAATCCGGTTGTATTTGCGCCCGGGCGCGAAAGGCTTGCGACGTATCCAGCGCCGACAGGATCAGTGACATTCACAAAGACGATTGGCACAGTGCGGGTTGCATTTTGCAGCGCTGCCAAGGCTGAGCCGCTGCTGACCAGGATGACATCAGGCGCCAAAGCAACCAATTCGGCCGCGTATCTGCGAACGCGATCCATGTCGCCCCCGCCCCAGCGGTATTCGATCTGAATGTTGCCGCCCTCGATCCAACCTAATTCCTGCAGTCCCCGTGCAAATGCGGCCATGCGTGCCGGTGATTCCGGATCGTCTGCAGCTAGATACATCAGCGCGCCGATGCGCCTTACCCGCTCGCCCTGCTGCGCGTGCGCCGCGAGCGGCCAGGCTGCCGCCGCGCCGCCAAGTAGCGTGATGAACTCGCGCCTCTTCATTCGATCACCTCGTCGGCGAGCAGTTGCAACGCGTTGGGCACCTCGATGCCGAGCAATCTCGCCGTTTGCGCGTTGATGACGAACTCGAATTTGCTCGACTGCAAGACCGGCAGTTC
>Ga0306922_10007639_pt1 | contig 10445 bp, 12 predicted proteins | sample sta12Cox44000082_FD_203758 | JGI IMG/M metagenome (GOLD analysis project Ga0306922, IMG submission 203758) | Lab enrichment of tropical soil microbial communities from Luquillo Experimental Forest, Puerto Rico - statoxic.12C.oxic.44.000.082 (v2)... | ecosystem: Environmental > Terrestrial >...
CTTCGTGATCTCGCTGGTCGGCTGTTACGAGGGCTTCCAGGTCGAGCGCAATGCCGCCAGCGTGGGCCTGCTCACCACCCGGTCGGTGGTGGAATCGGTTTTCCTGGTGATCGTGCTGGATGCCGCGTTCTCGGTGATGTTTTCGGTGCTGGGGATCTGATGGCCGCGCCGGAACAAAATGCCGAAGAAAAAAAGGATGTGATCATCCGCATTCGCGGGTTGGTCAATGGCTTCGGCACCAAGATCATCCACGACCATCTGGACCTGGACGTCTATCGCGGCGAAGTGCTGGGCGTGGTGGGCGGTTCGGGCGCCGGCAAATCGGTTCTGCTGCGCACCATCATCGGCCTCAACAAGCCTCGCGAAGGCAGCATCGAAGTGTTCGGCAAGACGACCGCCTTCGCCGAATCCGTCCGCATGCGGCAGCTGGAAGCACGCTGGGGCGTGCTGTTCCAGGAAGGCGCGCTGTTCTCGGCCCAGACCGTAGCCGAGAACATCCAGGTGCCGCTGCGCGAATATACGTCGATGTCGCAGGAATTAATGGACGAGATCGCCGCCGTCAAAATCGCCATGGTGGGGCTGCCCGACGATACGGGACAGAAATATCCGTCCGAACTCTCGGGCGGCATGAAGAAGCGCGCCGGCCTGGCGCGGGCGCTGGCGCTGGATCCCGAACTTTTGTTCCTGGACGAGCCCACCAGCGGACTGGATCCCATCTCCGCCAACATGTTCGACGAACTGATCAAGGGCCTGCAGAAAAGCCTGGGCCTCACGGTGGTGATGGTGACCCACGATCTGGATTCGCTGCGCGCCGTCACCGACCGCATCGCCGTTCTGGTCGACAAGAAGATCGTCACCGGCACCATCGACACGCTGCGCCAGGACAAGACCCCCTGGATTCACGAATATTTCGCAGGCGCGCGCGGGCGCGCGGCGCTGGCATCTGCGTCTTAAGGAGGCGCGCGCATGGAAACCAAGGCCAATTATGTCGCCGTCGGCGTTTTCGTCCTGATCTGCGTGATCGGGCTGGTGGTGTCGATCATGTGGCTGGCGGGTGCGCAGTACAGCCAGGAATACGCCTATTACCAGACCAACTTCAAAGGTCCGGTCACCGGCCTGGGGAAAGGCACCGTGACCCGCTACAACGGTATCGATGTGGGCCGCATCACGGCGCTGGAATTCGATCCCAATGCGCCGGACCGGGTTATTGTAACCCTGCAGGTGCAGCCTGGCCTCAACATCCGCGAAGACAGCGTCGCCTCGATCGACAGCCAGGGCCTGACCGGCGGATCGTTCGTCGAGATCAGCGGCGGCACCGCCACATCACCGCTGTTGGTGGCGCATGAGGGACAGAAATATCCCGTCATCCGCACCAAGCAGTCCAGCCTGCAGCAGCTGGAACAGTCGGCTCCGGAAGTGGTCGCCAAGCTCAATGTCGCAGCCGACCGGATCAATGATCTGCTGAACGACAACAATCGCAAGGCCATCGCGCATATCTTGACCAGCCTGGACGAAACCACGGCCACCCTCGCCGCCCGTTCGGCGGACATCGACGCCACTATCCGCCAGGCCAATGACGCAACCCACAATCTGGACGTCGCCTCCGGCAAACTGACGCCGACCCTGGACCAGGTCGATCTGACGGTGAAGAAATTCGGCAAGCTGGGCGACGATGCCGACGCCTTCGTCAATGGCGACGCCCTGGCGCAATTGAGCGATTTGATCGGCGATTTGCGCCGGCTGGTAGGCAATCTCAACAAATTCTCCGGTCAGCTCAACCGCAACCCCACCACCCTGCTGTTCGGCGACAAGCGCAAGGGATACGACCCCAATGGAAAATAAAGCGATGTTCGCGCCCCACCGGCGCCTGTTCCTGGTCGGCGCTTCGGCGCTGGGCGCGAGCGGCTGCGGCAATCTTCTGGGGCCTGGTGACGCACCGCAGATTTATATTCTGCACCCGGCGGCGGCGTCTCTGCCGGCGGGGCCACCTGTCAGCTGGGCGCTGGCGGTGGGGCTTCCCGATGCCTCCGCAAGCCTTGACACGCAACGCATCGCCCTGACGCGGTCCGGCACCACTATGGACTACTATGCCAACGCAGCATGGCCGGACAATCTGACGCTGGTGGTTCAGGCTGCGCTTCTCACCGCCTTCCAGGATAGCGGCCGCCTGGCGACTGTGGCGCGCGAGCAGGACGCGCTGCACGCCGACTACACGCTGATCACCGATATTCGCGAATTTACCGCCCATTACAGCGATCCGGATGGGCCGCCCCGCATCGCCGTCACCATCGTGGCGCAGATCGTGGCCAGCCATGGCCGCAAGTCCATGGCCAGCCTGACCGCCACGGAATCCGCGCCCGCTTCGGTCAATTCGGTGGACGCGGCGGTGCAGGCCTTCGATGCGGCCTTCGGCGCCGTGATCGGCAAGATTCTGGCCTGGGCCGTGGCCTTGCCGGCACCGCCCACAAGCCCGGTTGTTGCACCCTGAGCGCGGGCGGGAACTTTCCCGCCCCCGGCGCATTTCATCCCTGATTTCCACAGGGAGTTCGCCATGCTGCGTTGGGCGCTGATATTTCTGGTGATCGGGCTGATCGCCGGCCTGCTGGGCTTCACCGGCATTGCCGGCACCTCCATCGCCATCGCGAAAACCCTGTTCTTCGTCTTCATCCTGATTTTCCTGGTCTTGCTGGTTTTGGGAATGACCGTGGCGCGCCGCGTCACCGGGGGATGACGTTCAGGCCGCGAATGCGGCCATTTGAGACGCCAATGCGGTTGTGGGTGAAATCCGGATTTGTACTGATACTGGCGATGGCGATCTCCACCCCGCTTGCCGCTGCCCCGTGCAACAACGATGCCCGCCCGGCCGACAAGGATTGCGCCAGCACGAAGCCTAAGACCGGCCTGCGTCTCAATCAGCTGCAAATGGTCGGTACAGCGGAAAGCTACAAACAGGCGCCCAGCAAAGAGATGCTGTCGCTGATTGCGATGGGCGGCAAGAAAGATGCGTTGGCGCTGAATTTCAGCGAGCCTTCGCTGGCGGACCAATTGAATGCCGGCGCTTTGGCGCTGTCGTTCGATATCGCCTACGACCCCAAAGGCGGGCTGTTCAAAAATCCCGCCGGCGCCTCCATGGCCGGGGAGGTTCTCGACCCCGCTTTTGTCGATGCCATGTCGCAGCCGGGATTCAAGGTGATCCATGTACTGGATGTGGATTACCGCTCGTCCTGTCCTACGCTGTATGACTGCCTGACACAGGTTGCGACCTGGAGCCGCGCCCACAAAAACCACATGCCTATCGTCATCACCCTGCATGTCAACGACACCAAAACGCCGATGCCCGGGGCCGTCAGGCCGATGCCCTGCGACGCCGCCACTCTGGATGCGCTGGACAATGAAATCGGCTCGGTCTTCAAAACCGGCGAATTGATCGTGCCCGACCAGGTGCGCAGTGACCGCGCCAGCCTGCGCGAGGCGGTGTTGGCGGGCGACTGGCCCACGCTGCGCCAAGCGCGCGGCAAAATCATCCTGCTGCTCGACGGCAGCGCGAAGAAGGCAGACATCTATGGCGGGTCCGACCACAGCCTGGCCGGCAAACCCATGTTCGTGATCGCCGACGAGGCCTCGCCGATGGCGTCTTTCATCGCCATCGACGATCCGGTGAAGGAGGGCGCGCGCATCGCCGCCGATATCCGCCAGGGGTTCATGGTGATGACGCGTGCCGACAATGAGGCGGTGGAAGCCCGCGCCAACAACACCACGCGCCGTGACCAGGCTTTTGCCTCCGGCGCGCAGATCATCCAGACCGATTTCCTGCTGCCGGACAAGGCGGTCGGTCCCTATCAGGTCAGTATCGCCGACAGCCGCCACGCGCAGTGCAACGCGACCGTGGCGCAGGATCACTGTGCCGCCTGGAACGCGTCTTTGAAGACTGCGGCCCGCGCGCCCTAACCTTTCGCGACCGCCCGCCCCAGCACCTTCCAGGGCCCGATGTCCCAATGATTATCGGCCAGCGGCGATGGCGATGGCAGAACCCATAGCCGCGTCTGGCCCCATCTGTCTTTCTGTTCGCCAGCGACGGCACTTTTTCCCAGCACCGAACGGCCGGCATTCAGGCTGGTGAAAGCCAGATGGCCCGGCGCGGCCTTCTCAATCCGGCGGCGCAGAGCGTCAGCAGCCTCGCGTCCCAGACTGCCCTTGGGCAACTGATGGTCCATGCCGAAATGAAATTTGGCGATGTCGGTGAGGCCGATGCCCAGTTCCCACAACAGCGGATAGTCCTGGGGCGCGAACAGACGCGGCGTCAGTCCGACCTGATGCAGGGTGCGCCAGAATTTGTTCTGCTTGTTGGCGTAGTAGGCCTGTTGCAAGGCCGATTGGCGGCCGGCAGCTGTGCCGCAGAACACCAGCCTGAGCCCAGGTTTCAGCCGGTCGGGAAGAATATGCGCGTTCGCCATCAATGCGTGTCGATGAACCCCGCCACATCCTCGCGCAGGCTCGTCCGGTCGCGCAAGGGCGGCAACAACGAGGCGATGATGCCGATATGGCCGACGCCCGGATAGACGATGGTGCGCGCTGCGCCGGCATGCGTGTTCACCGCTGCCGCCATGCGGGTAGTATTGCCCGGTCCCACCGTGTCATCCGCATCGCCGGTGATCAGCAGCATGGGCGGGCGGTCGCTGCGTGTATCGATATAATTGATGGGCAGCATGGCGCGGTTGTTGGCGCCATGAAACATGTCGATCAGCGCCTTGTCGGTGAGCGGCAGGAAATCATAGGGCCCGGAAATGCCGATGATGCCGCGGGCCCACGAAAAATCGCCGCCAACTGCTTTCAGGTAGCGCGGATCCGATCCCAGCATGACCGCATTGTAAGCGCCCGCCGAATGGCCGGAGACAAACAGGCGTCTCGCATCGCCGCCATACTCTCGGGCATGGGCATGGACAAAGGCGACCGCGCTGGCGCCGTCCTGGACGAAAGCGGGAAATTTCACCTGCGGATAAAGCCGGTAGTCCGCGACAATGGTGACGATGCCTTTGCTGGCAAAGGCCTGGCCGAAGCCCAGATAGTCGCCACGCGATCCTGTCTCCCAGCTGCCGCCATAAAAGAACAGCAACACCGGCGCGGGCGCTTTCAATCCGTCAGGAATATAAATGTCGAGTTTCTGGCGCGGATCGCTTCCATAGGCGATATCGCGCCGCACACTGTAGCCGTTTTTGGGCACCAGCAGATTGACGGCAATAAAAGGCGAGCAGGCGGACAGAAGTCCGGCAAGCAACAGGGGTACAAAGCTCCGGACCGCGCGTGGCACGCTCCCTATACGCTTGAACGCGGCGCCCGGTTCACTTTTACGTCCAGCCGCGACAGCGAGATCGCCATCGCGCCTGCGCTGAACAGCGCCGCCAGCATCAGCGACTTGACTTCGCCTTCCGCCCAGAAGGTGAAAATTATGGCCGTCAGGGTGGCACCCAACGTCTGTCCGGTGAGGCGCGAGGTCGCCAGCATGCCGCCCGCCGCGGCACTGCGGTTCAGCGGCGTCGAGGCCAGCAAAACCCGGTTGTTGGGCGCCTGGAAGAAACCAAAGCCCACGCCGCACAACGCCATGCGCCAGGCGATGTCAAAAGAAGCTGCATCGGTCGGCATCAGGATCAAGGCCACAAGACCGGCGCATAACAGGCCGAGCCCGATACTGCCCAGAATGCCGGCGGAATATTTGTCGGCCAGCCGTCCCGCCAGCGGCGCTGCCAGGCCCACCGCTGCCGGCCAGGGCGTCATCAGCAATCCGGTCTCAACCTGGCTGCGGTGCATGGCGCCTTCGAAATAGAAAGGCAGTGCCACAAAGACCAGCGCCTGGGCGGCGAAACTGGCGATGGAGGTCATCACCGACAGCAGAAACAACTTGCCCCGCAGCAGATCGATGGGGACCAGCGGCCTTGTCTGTCCCAGCGAGCGGTGCGCCAAAACCGCGCCGCACAGTGCCGCCCCGCCTAGCAGCACGACGCCCAGCAGATGATCGCTGGTGCGGGTCAAGGTGTCGGCGCCGATCACCAGAAGACCGAAGGTGGCGATATTCAGAAGGGCTGACACAAAATCGAACGGATCGCGGCTCGGTTTATTCTCCGGCAGCGATGTCCAGCCCACCAGCAACGAGGCGGCGCCGATGGGCAGATTGATGGCGAACAGCCAGGGCCAGTTCCCCAACGACAGGATCAGCGAAGCGATGGTGGGACCCAGCACGGCATTGATCGAAATCACCATGGCGTTAAGTCCGATCACCCGCCCCAGCCTTGCATGGGGAAACGTCAGCCGCACCAGCGCGCCATTCAGACTCATGATCCCGGCTGCGCCCACACCCTGGATCGCCCGCGCCGCCGTCAGTTCGGTGAGGGAATGCGACAGCATGCAGCCCGCCGAAGCGGCGACGAACAGCGCCAGGCCGGCGCGAAACACTTTGGCATAGCCCCACACTTCGCCCAGCGCCGCCAGGGGCAACAGCAGGACGGCAATCACCAGCTGATAGGCGTTGACCACCCATACCGCGCTGGCGGGCGCGGCATGAATGTCGCGCGCGATCACCGGCAAGGCGACATTGGCGATGGCCCCATCCAGCACCGCCATGGTGAGGGCCAGCCAGATCGCCGCCGTCGCCCAATGGCGTTGCGGTGTGGGCAGGCCCTGCCAGTCATGCGGATTCAAGGGGCGGACTCCGAAAGTCGAACGCCGGGATACAGGCTTTTCAGCGGATGGGAAGGGTCCGCGATGTCACGGATCAGATCTTGGCAACGTAATCCGCCATCCGCGCCCGCATCTTGGCGTCGGGCACAGCGCCCCGCGCCCCGTCCAGATCGTCCAGCATATGGGCGGGATTGGAGGTGCCCGGGATCGCCGCCGTCACTGCCGGATGGCCGAGAATGAATTTGAGGAAGAACTGGGCCCAGCTGGCGCAGTCGATTTCGGCTGCGAAATCCGGCAGCGGTTTCTTGAGTACATCACGGAACAGCCGTCCACGCCCGAACGGCAGCGCCACCAGTACGGCGGCGCCGGCATCGGCGGCGGCGGGCAGCAACCGGGCCTCCACGTCGCGATTGTCGATGGCGTAGTCCACTTCCAGAAAATCGGGCTTTTCGCGCTTCAGGATTGCCTCGGTGGCGTCATAGGCGCGTTCGAAGGTGGTGGTGATGCCGGTATAGCGGATGGCGCCCTTGGCTTTGAGAGCATTGAGGCCGGCCAGGCTCTGGTTGGGATCGCGCACATTATGAAGATGCAACAGATCGATCCTGGCGGTCTTGAGCCGGGTCAGGCAGCCTTGCGCCTCTGCCGCTTCGCCGCCGGGACGATAGTCTTCCAATTTCGTGGAGAGAAAGGTTTTTCCCCGCGCATTCTGGGCGGCGACGATATCGCCGATCACGCTTTCGGCATTGCCATAGGATGGCGCCGTATCGATCAGGCTGCCGCCATGCTCCCACAGCGCGCGGAGCACATTTTCCAGATCGGCGCGGCCGGCTTCGTCAAAGCCGTTGGCAGTCCCTAAGCCCACCGCCGGCAACATCTCGCCGCTATGGGGAATGGGCCGTTTGATCAGCGGTTTGTCGGCGGCAAGCGCCAGGCGCGGCATCAGCCCGGCGCCAGCGCCAGATAAAATCGCATCACGGCGAGACATGCGGATCATGGAACAACCCCTGAAACCTGCGACCCCAGGATAGAACGGTGGCGATCGCGAAAACAGGCTCAAAGCGGCCAACCAAGCGAAGGAAGAGCTAAGCTGCAGCCCAGCGCTTGCCGAAATTCAGCAGGACCTGGCGCAGGCCGGGTTCCTCCACCCGGGCCGCCGCTTGTTCCGGCGTCAGCCAGGCGCATTCGCGCACGCCCTTTTCCGGCCAGGTGCGGCGGCGCAATTTCACTTCCAGAGCGAAGATCACCACATCGCAAGGCAGCGTGATGCCGTCCTTTTTTTCCTTCACATAATGATATTTGCCCAGCGGCGTCGGCGCGACGTCACCGACTACGCCCGCTTCCTCCAGCGCTTCATGGGCGGCGCTTTCGGCCAGGGTGAGGCCCAGTTCCGGCCATCCTTTGGGAATGATCCAGCGATGAGAGCGAAGCGAGGTGACCAGCAACACTTCCAGCCGGGGGGACTTGCGCCAGCACAGCGCGGCCACTTGCCGAACCGGCATCCGCACCACCGTCCGCTTGGCCCCTGCTGTCATTGCATGCCCGCAAACCCCGCCAGCCAGTAGAAACCGGCGCCTATCAAACCCGCCGCCGGCATGGTGAGAACCCAGGCCACGACGATATCCTTCGCCACATTCCAGCGCACGGCGGAGACCCGCCGGGCCGCGCCCACGCCGACAATGGCGCCGGTGATCGTGTGAGTGGTGGAGACCGGGATGCCCATATAGGTCGCCATGAACAGCGTGATGGACCCGGCCGTCTCCGCGCACACGCCCTGAAGCGGCGTCAACCGCGTGATTCGCGAGCCCATTGTACGCACGATCCGCCAGCCGCCGAAGAGCGTTCCCAGCGCCATTGCCGCCTGGCACGCCATCACCACCCAGAACGGCACATGAAAGCTGCCGCCCTCCAGCTTGTGGGCGAAGAGCAGCGCCGCGATGATGCCCATGGTCTTCTGCGCGTCATTGCCGCCATGGCCCAGCGAATAGGCGGACGCGGATATGAATTGTATGTGACGGAACAGGGCATCGACCTTGAACGGGGTGGCGCGCACAAACAGCCACGACACCAGCAGCACCAGCAGCAGCGCCAGGACAAAACCGGTGGCGGGCGACAGCACGATGGCGGCGATGGTCGAGCCCAATCCTTTCCACACAATCACGCCCCAGCCGCCTTTGCTGAGTCCCGCACCCACCAGGCCGCCGATCAGGGCGTGACTGGAGGATGACGGGATGCCCGCCAGCCAGGTGACGATGTTCCAGACAATGGCGCCCATCAGGGCGGCGAAGATCACCTGATCCGAAATGATCGCCGGCGCCACGATGCCGGTGCCGATGGTTGCGGCGACATGCAGGCCGAACACCGCAAAAGCGATGAAGTTGAAGAACGCCGCCCAGGCCACCGCCCAGCGCGGACTGAGCACGCGCGTGGAAACGATGGTGGCGATGGAATTGGCGGCGTCGTGCAGGCCGTTGAGGAAATCGAAGGCCAGCGCCACCACCACCAGAAGGATGATCAGCGGTGTCACTCAGACCTGCTCGATCACAATGCCGCTGATCCGGTTTGCGACATCCTCGAACCGATCCACCACCTTTTCCAGATGATCGTAGATTTCATTGCCCACGATGAAGGCCATGGCGTTTCCGTCGCGGTGCTTGAGGAACAGGGCCTTGATGCCCATGTCGTTGAGTTCGTCGGCCTGTTCCTCCAGCCGGGTGATTTCCTCGGCGATGGCGTTGATGCGCCCGGCGCTCTGGCGCATTGAACCCAAGAGGCTCACCGCTTCCACCGTCAGTTCGGCGCAGCGCAGGATGATGTCGGCCATCTGGCGCATCTGGGGCTCGAAATTGACGACTTCGAACAGGGTGATGGCCTTGGCGGTCTTCTGCATCTGGTCGATGGCGTCGTCCAGATGGTTGATCAGATCCTTGATGTCGCCACGATCGAAGGGGGTGATGAAGGAGCGGCGCACGCTCAGCAGCACGTCACGGGCGATGCCGTCGGCCTCGTTCTCATGGGCGACGATGCGCCGGCAGCCGTCGGCCACCGCGCTGCCGCCTTCCAGAAGGTCGCGCAGCGCGACCGCACCTTCCACCAGGGTGCGGGCATGACGGTCGAACAACGCGAAGAATTTGCCTTCGCGCGGCATCAGAGCCTGGAAAAATTGCAGCATGGGCCTCCCCCGCGTCGCCGGCACGGGCGCTTGCTTCCCGTACCCGGGCCGCGACGTCAAGGGTCAGGCCAAGTTATTGAAAAAACAGAAAGAAAAGCGCCTGCCTCGGCTTGAGGGCAGGCGCTTTCCAGTCCAAGAGGCCCTGTCAGGCCGGGGCTTTGCTCCGGCGGCGGCGGACAAGGGCGGCACCTGCCAGTCCGGCGCCGAACAGCGAAAGCGTCATCGGCTCGGGGATCAGGAACCCCCGAATCTCGCCGCCCGGAACAACGGTGGTGTGAATGTTGAGATAGGTGTCGCCTGCGAGCATACCGTTATACAGCGCCAGCTCTGCCTGCGGGATGCCGCCCTGGGCAGTGACGAAGGACGGGTTGTAGCTGGACGCCAGGGTCATATCGTAGATCGCATCAAGCGATCCGGACGTAACGCCGAGCGGAAAACCGGCAAACGCCGGCACCGTGGTGGCGACGCCGGATGTGCCGGTGAAGGGAACAGCATTGCAGCAATGGATGTGCGATCCCGTTGTCGTCCCCAGCAGCCCGCTGAACGTGATCTGTACGCGCATACTGTTGGTGGCCAGATCGAAGGTGACTTGTGCGAAGCCGGT
>Ga0306922_10007642_pt1 | contig 10443 bp, 13 predicted proteins | sample sta12Cox44000082_FD_203758 | JGI IMG/M metagenome (GOLD analysis project Ga0306922, IMG submission 203758) | Lab enrichment of tropical soil microbial communities from Luquillo Experimental Forest, Puerto Rico - statoxic.12C.oxic.44.000.082 (v2)... | ecosystem: Environmental > Terrestrial >...
AGCAGGAAGCCGTCGGGATTCGCCTCTGCCAAATCCAAGGTCAATTCACAGGGCTCGACACGGTTCACGCCAAGACCCCAGGCCTTCATGACGCCCTGCTCACGCAGCCGAGTTAATGCGCGGAAGGCTCCGCTGCGAGCGGTCTCGAACCGCGCAAGCCACTCGTCGCCGTGAAAATCTTGCGCTATGTCATGGACCCAAACGAAGGTCATTTGAATCCGGATGATATTGATAGCCGCGTCGACTTGATGTTGGTGGGTTTTGGGCCATTTCCTAACCCATCGCATCGGGGATTGAGCCGAGATACAACGGCAGCGTCATACCCTGGGCGATGAGCCGGCCCTGCGCGTCGCATGGCGCGCAGCTCATATCTATCGAATTCTTCAAGTTGTTGGAGTATGCGGTGCGGACAAGCGCTATCGCCATTTCGTCGACAATCGCGTCCACGGCATGCTTGATCAATTCGACGGTTGGGCTTCAAAAGATTATGAGAGCGCTGGCCCACCGACCTCGGCAACCTGGTGGGGGCGGACTCTAGGTTGTAGGTCAGTGCGACGTCCCTAACGAAAATTAAGTGTTAGCTGACCGACGGCACCAGTCACCGTGCAATCCAACCGCCGAGCGCCTTGATCTCGCGTTCGGTCGCGTTGAGCTGATCAATCAAGCCACGCTGTTCTACCGTCAGCCTGCAATTGCAATGTTCTGCCTCGCAGTGGCATTGAAGCAGCCTGTCCAATCGGACTAGCACCAGCACATCCGCGAGCCCGTCCATGAGCTCGTCGTCGAGCGGTTCGTCTAGCCTCGGCTCAAGCTGCTTGCACAGCACCTCGGCGGTATCCCACCAGCGATCCATGAGATACTCTCTGACGGCCCGGTATTGTTCGGTCAATGGAGTTGCTCCTTTTTTGGGCGGTCAATTCCGAACATGTTCGGAATTTGAAATTACGCGATGGCGTCCAACCGCGGACGGCGGCAAATTCGGCCCGTGGGCCGCATCATCGTTTGCCGCGCCGCCGCACGCTGGCTAGTTGAGCAGGTGATTAGTCAAGGTCAGACGAGGTGGGACACTCCTTTGCAGGACAGACCTTATTTGGGATTCCCCGGTTGCTTGCCCTGATGGTTGCACCACGACAATACGTGCGACCACGTATGCGGCGATCTTCCGCCAAATCGCCTTCAGCCGCGCCACTTGCGCTCACCAGCGCTCCGCGTCGAGCCGCTAGCTGGAGGGTCTAGGATGCTCAATTATTTGTCGGGGTCCTCTCGCGGCAAGCCGCGTGCCGCTCGGATCAACCCGTCAGCGCTGATCGCGATCCAAAAGATTTCGATCAGCGCTGAGGGTAGGTTCCACGCGAACAGCAAGCTGAATAAGATGAGTGATGCGCCCGCTAGGTTGAGCGCCGGAAACCGCCAATCTGTCGACAGCAGCAGCTCCCGTAGGTTGAGAAAATACACGACAACGATCAGAGGGACCCAGCAAGCCCGATGTAGTCTGTGACGGAGATATCCATCGCATTCTTCAGTGGACGGAACCGTATGCGTGGGGCAATCAATTGCTCGAGACCATCACGCACGGGAAGCTTTGACAAAAGTAGCAAACAAATAGCCATGAAGCGCGAGGCTGCGTGGTCGGTCAGTCTAATTGTAACAACGCTGCGGGCGGTTACCATCTTGCCTGGCCCTTCGCGCCGCAAAATATCAGAAACCCTTCGGCAAGCCGGCCGGTTTGAGGATTCTATTTGTCCTTTAGATGCTCTTTGCACGGTACCGGAAAATGGCGGTGCGCGGCCACGAGCGCCAAGGTAATATTCGCCAGCAGACCGTGCAGTTCGCCGATCGTGCTTTCGGTTGGCTTTCGCCGCGTCTCCACGAGGGTGTAGCCCTCCTGATCTTGATGATGATCCGGCTGGCACGGCTCTCTGGTTTGGGGTCGGCGTGCGTTAAGAGCCAGGAGGGCGAATGCGTAAATTCTTTCTGGCGTCCCTCATAGCGCTGCTTGTTGGTGTCCCTGCCGCCGGCGCTGCTGCGCACGACGGCTGGTTCGTGCGCGTCTGTCCGGCAAAGACCGAAGCCAATCGCGTCCATTTGATCTTCTCCGGCGGGCGGCAAGGCTTCAGTTGGTCCTGGACCAAGGGCCGGACGCCTAACGAAATCGACCTGCCTCGACGGTTTCACTCCGTGGCACGGCTCACCGTGCGCGGCAGCACGGTCTCGACATCGAGTAACATCCAACCTCACGCGTATGTCTGTGTCGGGTTCCGCGATCACATCGTTCAGCGTATGGAATTCGACGATCACCAAGATCACGAAAGGAATTGGAATGATACCGATGACTGTGCCTGCTAAAGCGGGCACCAATACCTTAATCAGCGATGTGTCGGCGATCGATCTGACGACGCTCTGTGCGAGGCTACCATGTACAAGAACATTTTGCTCGCCATTGACCTCAATGACGGAATCTCCTGCTGCAAACCGCTGCCCTCGACGATCGAAACGGCGCAGCTTGTCATCGGCTTAGTAGCGGAACGCAGGACACAGCGCGACACAATCCCTCGGGGGCGAGAACGGGCATGCGGCCCGCGCGACGGTTCGCCCTCTGGTCGCGCGCTACCTCGGTGCAGGGCGGCTCCGGTCAAGGACCATCGAGATGCAGGCCTTACGCTTCCGCGGGAGGCGCTGGAAGCGGTTGCAAGGGTTCCTTACGCCGCAGGTGTCGCCCCGTATCTACCGCTGCTGCCACTGATCACCGATCGCCATGTCGACGCGCTCACCCTCGCCGGGACCATCGAAGAAGTCGTTGATCATGTCGTGAGGATCGCCGGGGCCGGCATCGATGGCATCATCGTTAGGCCGTTCGCGCCTGAGGGCGGCACGATTGAGGACACGATCGTCACCTTCGGCTCGAAAGATGTAAGTGACCACGCGGGCGCCCTGGCGCCGCAGACTCGCTACCGAGCCCTCGCTGACTTTTCGTACCCACACGCCATGGCTTGCCAACGAGCACGATGTCGGATGCCCGATGATGTCGTCAACTGCGCTCCGGCGGCAACCGCAGAAGCCGTTGGATTCTGATTGGTGGCATGTTGTCGATGTTGATCGCCGGCGCTTCAGTCAGGCCTCGCGCAGGCCACCCCACGGTGCCTAATGTGTTTGAAAGAGGTGTGATAGACTATCGCCGTGACCGGTCGAACTGGGATTGGCGGATCCATCCCGACGGATCGTGGGAGCGCAGGCGGACATGCCCGGAAATTTGCTCAGGGTCGAGATCACCGATCCGCATCAGGCGAACCGCGTGCTTTGGGAAAACCTTTCGCCCAAGAAGAGGACGTGGCTCGAGGAACGCCAGTTCTGCTCGCGCGAATTCGAAGCGCTTGATCAGCGACGCTTTAGACTGGAACCGGAGAGCTACCGCTCAGAGTTTTGGACCCCGACTGTCGGCGTAATACGGGCTTCGCGTATCGCCGACAACCGCGCGACGCAGTCGGTGCAACGGACGCCAGGGTTCGACTCCTATTGTGTATCGTTCATGGAACGGGGCACGAGCCGACTGGTACAGCCGCAGTCGCGTGAAGCGTTAGTGGGAGGCCAGGCGACCGGCCTGGTTTTCACCGCCGAGCCCGGTACCCGCTATGCCTCGAGTGATGACAGCGTCCGGCTTTATCTCTGGTTTCCAGGCAAGCTCGTCCGCCAGCGGCTGGAACTGCTGTTGGACGGACAAAAGATAGACTCTGTTGTCTTCCGACCAGCCTTCGATCAGACGCGTGGCCCGGGAGCGACGATCCGCCATATGATCGATTTCCTGTTCGCGGAGTGGGCGCGCTCCGACTCGCTGCTGACAAACGAGATCGCAACGCGGACCTTCGAGGACAACTTGGTCCTCTACCTGCTGCTGGGCCTGCGGCATAGCCACACGGAGCGTCTGCAGCAGCAGAGAGCGGCCGCAGCCCCTGGCAATGTCAAAAGAGCCGAGGAATTCATGCGCACGAATACCGGTGCGCCGCTGACAATTGTCGAGATCGCGCAGGCTGCGGGGTGCAGCGTCCGCGCTTTACAGGTAGCGTTTCAACAGTTCCGCGGCAGGACGCCGACGGCGGCCTTACGGCAGATCCGGATCGAGGAAGCCCGAGCCGAGATGCTGCGCAACGGCCGCGCAGAATCGATCGCTCGAATTGCCGCCGGCCACGGCTTCAGCAACCCGAGCCGGTTTGCGCAGCTCTTTAGACGCACATACGGAAGCTATCCTTCCGAAGCTTTGCGGACACGCGGTCGCCTCGATCAGGAAGGCGAGCCTTTGGGGCGAATTGGCCATGCGCTGGCCTAGGCCTCATCGGTCGAATACCTAATCGCCAAAAAATTTGCGCTTTCTGTCTGTTGCCTGCGCTTTTTGTATCGCAGGCCATCCGGCGTGCTGATTAGTCTCAACGCGGATCGGAGCGAGTCCAATGCGGGGGAGACGCCCGGCGAAAACTGTGCTCGCGAAGTCGAGAGTTCGGAGCGGCATGTTCGGGAATTTCACGACGATCGAGGTGGGCGACCTGCCTCAGACCAGCCGTTTGATTTGGGAGAGCCTTCCACCGCAGGAGAAGGCATTGGCCGATGAGCGCGAGGTCAACTCGCGCGAATTCATGCCACTCGACTGGCGGCGCTTTCAGACCGAACCAAGGAGCTTCCGTTCACGATTTGCGTACGCTCCGGTCGGGACCATGCGTGTCTCACGGGTCGCTGACACCCAGCCGACGCAGTTCACCCGACGATCGCCCGGCATTGATACTTATTGCGTTTCCCTGATGGCGCAAGGCACGAGCCAGGTGGTCCAACCCGGGTCGCGAGAACCGGCGACCGGGAATACTGAGACCGGCCTGATCTTCGGTGGCGAGCCCGGCACGCGGTTTGCCGTCAGCGGCGGCAGCGTCCGTTTCCATCTTTGGGTGCCTGGCAGGCGCCTTCGCGAAAGGCTGGAGGTCCTGCTCGATGGACAAAAGATCAAATCTTTTGCGTTCCGACCAGCCTTCGATCAGACGCGCGGCCCGGGCGCTACTATCCGCAATATGCTCGATTTCCTGTTCGTCGAGTTGGAGCGCTCCGACTCGCTGCTGGCTAACGAGATCGCGACGCGGACCTTCGAAGACAACTTGGCGCTCTGCCTGCTCCTGGGCCTGCCACACAGCCACACGGAGCATTTGCAGCAGCAAAGTGCGGCCGCCGCGCCCGGCAGCGTCAAGAGAGCCGAGGAATTCATGCGGGCCAATGCCGGTGCGCCTCTGACGATCGCCGAGATCGCGCAAGCTGCGGGATGCAGCATTCGCAGTCTGCAGACGGCGTTCCAGCGCTTCCGCGGTGCGACGCCAATGGCGGCCTTGCGGCGGATCCGGCTCGAGGAGGCCCGGACCGAGATGCTGCGCGCCGGCCACAGCGAATCGATTGCCCGGATTGCCGCCGGTCACGGCTTTAGCACTCCGAGCCGGTTTGCACAGCTCTTCCGGCGCACTTACGGAGTCTATCCATCTGAGGCTCTGCGCACGCAACATAGCGGCGCGGTTGGATGAAACGCAGCTGACCGCCTTCCGTAGGGCGGGACGACCGCGGGCTAGGGTTGTCTGCGGGAGTATCATAGGCGACAGTCTGAACCGCCGGTCAGCAGCCTGCCCGGTAACAATTCTGCCTTACGTATCGACGATATTGGCGGGCTCGCTTCCTCCGCCCGCCCAAACCTCCGTATCAGCCAGTAGCAAACCAACCGCAAAAAGCTGCGTTTTTCGCCTCGCCATTGCGCTTTCCGCGTCGCAAGGAGATCTGCTTCCCGACTAGGCTTGCATCAGTCCTGCAGCAGAGTCTGCAGACAACTGCGAATCCGAAAGGTGGGGCATGGTGCGCGGCATCGACAATATCGGCATCTGCGCGACCGACTTGGCAAGATCAGTCGCGTTTTACGAAGCACTGGGTTTCTCCGAGGCGTACCGCAACGATCGCGGCGTCATGATGGCAGCAGGGACTGTACAGCTGTTCGTGTTTGCGGTGCGGCGGTCGGATGCAATGCCGATCTGCCGCGAGCTCGGCCTCTTCGCCAACCCGCCGGGCATCGACCACATTAGCTTCGCCGTCAGCGACGTCGATGCGCTCTACAGCAGGCTCCGCGAGTCTGGTGTCGTGTTCGGTGGTCCGCCCGAGGACCAGTCCTGGGGCGCCCGCATGGTCGGCCTCAAGGACCCTGACGGCAACAACCTTTACCTGTTGCAGAGGTTCTAGAGGCGAATGAGCCGCGACCTCTGCTTAGTGCGGCCGCTCTAAGTGCATCTGATGAGGAGACGAGCAAATGAAGCAAAGAACGAAATCTGTATCGGCTGTGAAGGACAATGGCGGCTGGCTGGACCGCCGCAGATTTGTCACCCTAGCTGGCGCGGCGGCCGGGGCCGCGACGCAGTTTGGCGCGTCGCCAGTGTCCGCCCAGGACGCCGGGGCGGTATCCGCGCAGACCGCCGGGCCAACCGTCATCGGGGAGCGGTCATGCGATGTAGTGATCATCGGCGCCGGGCTTTCCGGTCTGGTCGCCGCCACCCAGCTCGCCCAGCAGGGGGTCGACGTCATTGTGCTGGAAGCGCGCAAGCGGGTCGGCGGCAGGCTATACACCGTGTTTCCGTATCCCAGCATGGCGAATGTGTTCATCGATCACGGCGGGCAATGGGTGAGCCCCGGGCAGACCCAGTTGATGGCTCTGGCAAGTAATCTGAATGTCAAGTTGTTTCAGACACCGACAGCGGGCGATTTGGACATTGACTCTCGCAACGGCTCAGTCATTCGTTACCCGGCAACCGACGAGTATCCGCCTTATTGGACCGACGCCGATATGATGGCGGCGGCGGCCGGCGTCGATGCGCTGCAGGCAATGTATGACACGGTTCCTTTGGAGGCGCCGTGGACTGCTACCAACGCCATGCAATGGGATGGGGAGACCCTCATCGGTTGGCTCGAAGAGAATGTCCCGTCGGAGCTCGCCCAGGCCCTCTTGCTGCGCGGCGTAACCGGCGTCTTCAACAGTTCACCGGGTCCATTGTCGCTGCTCGCTGCACTGTTTGTAGCAAGATCCGCGCAGGACCTGATCCGGCATTTCCATCCCACCGGTCCCGACATGCGTTTCGTCGGCGGCGCGCAGCAGATCCCGATCAAGCTGGCCCAGCGCCTCGGCAGCCGTGTAATCACTGGGGCATATGTTTACGGGATCGCGCATTCACCCGACGGCGTCACGGCTTATGCCGCGGGTCTGACGGTCCAGGCCCGGCGTGCTATCATCACCCTCCCGCCGACCCTGGCCGGCAGGATCAAGTACGACCCGCCGCTCTCGGCCGCTCGCGATCACCTCACCGAATCGACCCCAATGGGATGGGTCATCAAAGTCCATTGCATCTATCCGTCTCGCTTCTGGCAACAAGAGAACCTATCGGGCGGCGTCGCCAGCGACAATGGCGCAATACGGGTCGTCGTGGACAATTCACCGCCCGGTGGGGCGCCAGGCATCCTTGTCGCCTTTATCGAAGGCGACGGCGCGCGCGAGGTCGCTCCGCAGCCCTTGCCGGTCCGGCGAGCCGAGGTACTCAAGGAGCTTGGGGCCTATTTTGGCGATCTGGGTCCCCAGGCCGCCAACCCTCAGCTTTATCTGGAGAAAAAATGGGGTGACGACGCGTTTGCCCGCGGCGCCTATGGCGGTTATTGGACGCAGGGGCTATGGACGACTTACGGGCCCGAGCTTCGCGCGCCGATCGACTCATTGCATTGGGCCGGAACTGAAACCTCGGCCGATTGGAACGGCAAGATGGAAGGGGCGGTGAAGTCAGGTCAGAATGCCGTCGCGGAGGTATTGGCGACACTCTAGGAACGTTCATCCGGCGCAAAGAGGGAAGTGCTGGATGGAGCCTGGATCGACAAACCCGCCATCCGGGAGCTGTGCTCGCGCTATTGCCAGACGATCGACGCTCAGGATTCGGAGGGATGGGCGCAATGCTTCCTGCCGCATGGCGCGTTCGAGTTCGATGGTCATGTCGTGCGCGGCTACGCAGCGCTGCGCGAATATGCCGAGGCGTACACGCGCGTGTTGCGGGGGCGGCACCTGACCCTCAACCGAAAATCAAACGCAACGCCCGCGCAAGCGGGAAGCCGGTTAAAAACGGAGGAACGGCAATGAGACGCGTCTCTTTCTTATCCACTTTGCTGTTGTTGTGCAGCATGATGCCGATGTTTGCATCAGCACAATCCTTTATACCGGTTCCCGGGAAACTAACCAGCATCTATGTAGGCGGGACGCCCACTGGAGCGTATGCTGTTTGGGGTATCAACAGTGCCCAGAACATCTTCTATTTCGATGGCATGGTGTTTCGAAATATCCCCGGGTATTTGTCGCAAATTGCATTCGATGGTCATGCTCTGTGGGGTATTAATAGCGGAAATAATGTTTTTATATTCGATCCGGACCAGGGAATGTTTGTACAAATTTCGGGAGCGCTCACCCAAATCGCTGCCGAAGGCGGAGCCACGTGGGGGATTGACGCCAATCAGAACGTCTTTATGTATGACGGGACAGCTCTCGTGCAGGTCCCGGGAAAGCTCACCCGGATCGCCGTGGATGGCGGGTCCGTTTGGGGGATAAACGCCAGTCAAAATGTTTTCGTCTTCGATGGGGCGCGGCATAAATTCGTGCAAATCCCAGGAAGCCTTACGGCAATTGCTGTGGGCGGGGGCGGTGCGGAGGTATGGGGAATCAACGCCAACCAGGATATCTTCCGATTTGATTATGGCGCGCAGACGTTCGTAAACGTGCCGGGGAAACTGACAAGCATCGCGGTCGGTGGGCCATCTTTCGGTACAAGCGTATGGGGAATTAACGCTGCCAACAATGTCTTCGCCTTCAATGGTACAGCCTTCGTGCTGGTCCCAGGGCAGCTGGCACAAATCGGTGTATTTGGAGGGGCTGTGTGGGGTATTAACTCGAACCAGGATATCTTTCGATTTGAGTTTTGAAAGGCGTTTCCTTCTGGTTGACAAAGTAATATACCGGTGAACTGACACTCAATGCTGTACCAAAGCGAGCTCGCGAATTGTTGGCGGCTGAAGGTTGCCCTCTAATATTACGCCGTGCGGCCCCGTCTTACCCATTCCGGGGCGGTTCCTTCCCTTCGGCTATCAGGCCCAAGCCGCGGGAATCTGATGATGTTTCACGGCCGCGGTGTTTGGCGGAGGATTGCGAATATCGGCTCTTGGCACGTCACTGAGATGTGCTCGTCGCAACGAAGGTCCGCTATCGGTGTCGAATTGAAGCGGAAACCCACCTCGGCAAGCGTCCGGAATCGGCGCATCTCGCCCGTTGCGGCATATTCCGGCGATCGTCTCCTTTCTGAACCCACAGCCGGCACTCAGCTTTGTCGGCGGGAACCTCTCTTCATGCCCCCTTTGCAGCCGCTCGACCCCGCGAAAGCGCGACCGAAATGCATCGGACGCGGTCTTATAGCGCTGGTCCTTCCGGCAACTTCCCGTAAGCAGAATGCGCTCAAGAAGCACGGCTTCTGGGCGATTGTTCGGTCGACGCATGAAGCGCATCATCGCCCAAGACAATCTTTTGGCGGTCGAATGAATCACACGCCACCCGAACCGGCCGATTTGGTGGCGACTGCGCGCGGGCTGGGTCCGCTGATCCGCGACAGTCGCGACGAGAGCGAACGAGAGCGGCGCTTACCCGCTAGTGTGCTGTCTGCGATGCAGAAGGCACGGCTTTTCCGAATGTACGTGCCTGTGGAGTATGGCGGTCTGGAAACCGACCCGATCACGTCGATGCAAGCCATCGAGGCCGTAGCGGAGGCGGACGCCGCCACTGCCTGGAACCTAATGATAGGCGCGACCTACGGGATCTGGGCAGCGTTCTTGCCGGAGGCAGGCGCGCGCGAAATCTACGGTGGCACCGATGCGGTTGTTGCCGGCGGCTTGCGGCCTAGCGGTATCGCCCACGCCACCGCCGGCGGTTACCTGGTCAGTGGGCGCTGGGCGTTTGCCAGCGGGATCGATCACTGTGCCTGGTGGAACGGTGGCTGCATGGTCTACGAAAAGGGGGCACCTCGCCCGACCGAGACGGGTACGCCACAAACCGTCCTGGTCTTCTTCCCCGCCACCGACGGTGAGCGGATCGACACCTGGGATACCGGCGGACTTCGCGGCACCGGAAGTCACGATTACGCGGTTCGCGATCTCTTCGTCCCATCGCAGCGCGTCTTGGCTTTTGACAACGTGCCCCGCGTACCCGGCCTACTCTACCGCCTGCCCTGTCAGGCGCTGCTCGACAACGCGATGGCGGCGATTCCACTCGGCATCGCCCGTACTGCGATCAACAGCTTGATTGAACTCGCAGCGACAAAGCGGCCCGGAAGATCAGATCAGCCGCTGGCCGAGCGCCTGACCATTCAA
>Ga0306922_10007643_pt1 | contig 10443 bp, 11 predicted proteins | sample sta12Cox44000082_FD_203758 | JGI IMG/M metagenome (GOLD analysis project Ga0306922, IMG submission 203758) | Lab enrichment of tropical soil microbial communities from Luquillo Experimental Forest, Puerto Rico - statoxic.12C.oxic.44.000.082 (v2)... | ecosystem: Environmental > Terrestrial >...
GGTTAATGCCATATGCGGGATTTGCGAGACGCTCAACGAAACGAAATCGGTTTGCTCGACGATCGCCGCCGCCGTCGAAGAGCAATCCGCGGCAACTAAGGAAATCTCGCGCAATGTGCAGGAGGCAGCCACCGGTACGACACAAATCTCCAAGAATGTCGGTGGCGTAACCAAGGCCGCCAATGACACCGGAGTTGCAGCCAATCAGATGCTGGGAGCAGCGGCGGATTTGGCAAAGCAATCCGATGTTCTACGAAACGAGGTTGCGAAGTTTCTGGCCAATGTCAGGGCAGCCTAAGACAGGCGGCTTTCGCACATTTAGTCCGCGAGGCTGGCGCCCGACGAACTCGGTCTGGCGGTAAGCCCGGCTAGGCTCTGCCAAGATAGCGCCGCGACTGCCAGGGTTGCGCCACCGGTGATCAGAAAAAGCCCGGGCACGCTGACGCCGGCCGCAATCAGCGCAATCGTTGCTCCCGAAGAGATTACCATGGCTGCGGCATTGATTATGTTGTTTGCCGCGATCGCGCGAGCGCGGTGGTCACGCTCGGTCGCCGACTGCAGCAGCGCGTAGAGGGGCACGACGAAAACACCGCCCGAAGCTGCGATCCCAAAAAGGTCGGCGAGGATCCGCCAATGTGGCGGCTCGCTCAGAAATACGACAAGGCTCACGAGCTCTCGCGGGCCTGCCGGATTGGGGCTGGCCAGCCAGAAATCAATCGAGAAGAGCGCGATACCGAGTGCTCCCCAAGGCGCCCAACGCGCGCTCACCCTGCCGCCCAGAAGGCGGTTGCACAGCAGAGAGCCGAGCCCGATCCCGATTGAAAATGACGTTAAGAACAAGGTCACGACGGCTTCTTCCGCGCCGAGGATAAAGCGGACATAGCTCGGGAATTGCGAAAGGTAGATCGCGCCTGCCAGCCAGAACCATGAGATTCCGAGTATCAAGCGGAGTGGCACGGGCTCGCTCGCGATTTGCCGAATCACCCGACCCGTAGCAGTCACAAGGTTCCACCGCGGTAGGCTCGGATGCGCCGCCGGGCTGGTCGGGGGTATCTCCCGGCTCGTTACCCACGCGGCGAGCGCCACTGTAACGATCAGGAGCGCGACGGCTTCCGAACCATGCCGCGTCGCGATCACCATGGCGGCGATTGTGCCGAGCAGGATCGCGGCAAAGGTGCCGGCTTCGACGAGAGCGTTGCCGAGCAGCAGTTCCTCGGGGGCGAGAAGATCGGGCAGGATTGCGTATTTGAGCGGGCCAAGGAAGGCAGCCTGTATCCCCATCGTGAAGAGTAGGGCAAGGAGCACCGTCTCGCTGCCGGCGAGAACCCCGCCTGCGGCCGCCAACATCACCGGGATTTCTAGCAGCTTGATGAGGCGGATGAGCCATGCTTTGTCGGATTCGTCGGCGATCTGGCCGGCCGTCGCGGAGCACACAAAAAACGGCAGCATGAAAAGGCCGGCGGCGAGCGGGATCAGCAATTGGGCAGAAAAATGCGAAGCCGCATCCGCGCGATAGGCGATCATTAGCACCAGTGCATTCCGCACCGCGTTGTCGTTGAAGGCCGATAGAAACTGACAGGCAAAGAGCGGGCCGAAGCGCCGAGACACGAGGAGCTCCAGAGCGCTCCCGGACATCCCCTCCACCGCCAACACTCGCGTCATACACCTATCTCGCATCTTCTGGACCCCAGCGCGAGCAGCGCGTTTGCCGAAGGGAGCGGGCTCGCCTAACTTAGGCTCGGTAATGTGCTTATGGTCGACGTGAGCGCAATCGAACACACCCGGTTTGGGATCAAAACCGGATGGTCATTCGCTCTGCGGCATCGCGTCCGCTGGAGCGAATGCGATCCGTTCGGGCATGCCAACCACCGCGCCTATTTCGAGTGGTTCGAGGAGGCGCGCAACCGCTACCTCGAGGTCGTCGGATTGCCGGCGCTCTCACCATCGACGCCGGGTCCGGTCATCGCCGAAACCAGCATCCGTTATCACCGGCCGCTCGTTTATGCCGACGAGATCCTGGTCAGCGCCCGGACCGTGCGGCTGGGACGCACCAGCTTCGATATGGAGTACGCCGTGTGGCGGGACGGGCTGTGCGCCTCGGGCCGCGCGGTGTTGATCTTGGTGATCAACAAAACGGGAGAGAAAACACCGCTGCCCTCCGAGATGCGCGAGCGCATCCTCGCTCGCGAACCCGGTCTTCATCCAGGAGCCCCACAATGAACCAGGTCGTGATCGTCATCTGCGATAGCCTGAGAGCCGATCTGATCACTGCGGTCGATGCGCCTTTTCTCAGCGAACTGGGTCGGCGCTCGGCGCGGTTTGCCAACCACGCCAGCGTTTTCCCTTCGACAACTCGAACGAGTGCGGCATCGATCGCCACGGGCTGCCTTCCAGCGCGGCATGGTCTTCTCGGCAACACGATGGCGCTCGATGAGGGTGAGGGCCTCGTGTGCTTGTCCGTCGGCAAGCCCGATTTCCGTGATCGGCTGCACGCTGCGACGGGCCGTACATTGCACATGCCGACGCTCGCCGAGCGGGTCGGCCGCGCCGGAGAGACCGCAATCGCGATTTCCAACGTTTCGCCGGGGGCGGCTTATTTCCTAGACCCCGATGGTTATGGCTGGGTCTACAACCCGGCCGGCAGCTTCGGTCCCGGCCGCCGCCCTTTGCCCGCCGCGGACGGGCTCGGCATCACCAAAGGCGCTGCGGGCGACGATGCCGCGACTGAGCGCTTCTGCCAGGAAGTACTACGCCGTCGCGCTCCGGCGCTAGCACTGCTGTGGCTTTCGGAGCCCGACTTCACGGGCCACCACACGCCGCTCGGCTCGCCGGCCCACCGCGCCGCGATAGCAAGCGCCGATGCCAATGTGCAGCGTGTCGCCGAGACCATCTCGACCCTCGATCCGACAGGTGAGCGTATTCTGTTCATCGTCGGCTCAGACCACGGCATGGAGACGGTTGACCAAACCATCGATCTCGATGGGCTCCTGATCGATGCCGGGCTAAAGCACGGGCCGGCTTCCTCGGAAATTGTTGTCGCGCCGAACGGCTCGGCCGCGCTGTTTTATTTCGCCGAACCGGCAGGCGCCTTGGTCGCGGAAGTGGCACGGTTTCTCGAAGCGCAAGAATGGGTCGACCGAACCTTCGCTGGGCACAATCTCGGGTTAACAGGCCTACCTACGAGTTCAGCGATGCAGATCGCCGTGACACTCAAGCCCGATGAGCGCGCCAATCCCTTCGGTGTGCCGGGCCACAGCCACATTGTGCGCGACTCGCTAGAAGCAAAGGACTGTACCGGATTTGGTCAACACGGCGGTCTCGGTAGAAACGAGCAGCGGCCATTCCTCTTCGTCTCGGGCGGAGGATTTGCGCCAGGTATCCGGTGTAACCGCTCTTCATTGATCGACATCGCTCCCACCGCGTTGCGCCATCTCGGTCTGTCCTCGACCGGAACAGACGGTCAGCCGTTAGCGCGTTAATCTGTCAAGACGCTCATCGGGCTCGCTTATTCCTATGGTAGAGTCACCGGCGGCCAGCTTCGCGCAACTTGCAATGGGCGCTCACGGAATTAAGGAGGACGGCGATGGCCAAGACACGCGGAACCGGGCTGCTGATGGTGTGGACTGACATCGATGCCGAATTCGAGCCCGAGTTTAACCGCTGGTACGACGAGGAGCACCTGGCCCGGCTGCTTCAAGTGCCCGGTTTTCTCAGCGCCGGCCGTTACATCGCGGTCAAAGGAGCACCCAAATACCTCGCCATGTACGAGCTCGAAGACCACAACGTCTTACGGAGCACTGCTTATCTCGACACGGTGAAGTATCAGCCCTCGGCACAGCGGGTGAAGATCGGGACTAGCCGGATCGGGCGTAATTTTCTGCGCAACGCATACCGGCAGATCTTCCCCGTCCACACCAATCCGATCGAGCAGACCGTCAAGATGGCCCCGTTTCTGCAAATGGGACGGATCGACGTATCGGCCGCGATCGAAGAGGAGTTCAACGCTTGGTACAATACCGCCTACATCCCGGGCTACCTCGCCGTAAACGGCTGTCTCGGCGCCCGCCGCTTTGTTGCAGTCGAAGGTCAGCCCAAATATCTGACGGTTTATGAATTCGAGCATGCGCGAGTGTCGGAGACGGAGGCTTGGACCCGGGCTCGCTTGAGCAACCCTTGGACCCGCCGGGTTCAGCCGAACTTGCGGCATGACGAGGGATCGCCAGGGGTCTACCAGCGTATCTACCCCAAATAGGAGTGTCGCCGCACAGGCGCGTGTCACGGCTTGCTGCGCGGGGTTTGGTCCCAAGTGCGGCCGTCGAGCAACCTCCCGGCGGAGCGCTTGCCGACACGTGCCATAGTCTCCCCCGATGGGCCACCACTCCCGGGAGCCCATTCCCCCCATTGCCTGAAGAAGAGCGGAACGCCCGCTGAGACGCATTTGTCTCGTAGGCTGCGCACCCAGCTTGCCTGCATTGGGCGAGCCCCAACGCCAATCTCACCGCCAGCGACAACCCAGTCGAGAGGCGGCCAAGCCGGCGCGTCGACGGCGACACTCCGGCCGCGACCGTCCACGATGTAGTGGGTACCGCGGAACGCATCAACGAGACGATCGGCGACTGGGACGGCTTCCGGCTCAACCCGACCGATTAGCGGTTCGAAGCAGACCCATCGTAACGCGGCATCGGTTTGAAGCAGATCGCTGATGCGGGTCATGCGGTCTTGATCCTCGACAGACACGCCGAGCCACAGATTGGGTAACGGCCAGAACTCGCGCCGTTCGGCGGGGCTTGTCCGCTCGATCATGCGAGACGAGGGCCGGCGGCGACCGGTGGAGGCCATCAGCGACGACAGCAGAGCGGACTTGTCGGCGATACGGTCGGGTGTCTCCGGGTCGCTGTAATAGGCTCGCATCCGCTCGCTGCGCTTGGTGAGCACCAGAAACTGATGCCAATGCGCCGCCCTCATCACCGCATGCAGCAGATCAATGCTCTCGGTAGCGAGATTCTCATGAAACAACTCCGACATTGGGTTGACCGCGATGCGGCGGGGACGACGCCGAAGGAGCGGCCAACCCAGCTGATCTTCGGCGACCCGCATCTCGCCCGTCCATGTCGGGCCGGACCTCTCGGGCGTTGTGAGCCCGGTGTAACGCGCACCGGTTTTGCCCCCCATTCGGGCAAGCTGAGCTGCTATCCGCATAGCATAGCAATGCTCGCAACCGGGGCTATATAGCGAGCAGCCTGCTGTCGGGTTCCAGGTCGCGTCGAACCAGTCTACGATTTCAGACCCGGCACGCCCTCCGCGACTATTCCCAGCCTCCCGTCCGGAGGCGAGTTGGTTCCGCGCGTTGGCGCCGGGCGGCCACCCCGTCATCCTCCTCGCGCGCACTCTCGCGCGGGGTCGGCAGGATCTCTGCTGAGGCCACAGCCAATCGCGAATCGGGAAGCGGCGATCCGATGAGCGAGGGCGGTATGATCCTGCACGCATATCTCCGAAAAGATGTGTGTCAGGATCTAAATATGCTAACTTTAGCGGAACATCAACCTATAATTTAATGGTTAATTGTGAGGCATCTTACGGTTGTGGTTGCAGATCAGTGCGCGGTCTGACGAATTAGTCCCGCCCAACGGTCGAGCACCGGCAGGATCTCAGCCCCGGGCGCCGAGGGCAATGTGACGACCGCCCGGGCGATACCCTGATCTTGATAACGCTTCAACCGATCGAGGTTCTCGGGCGCCCCAAAAATCGTGACCGGTATCGTTTTGGGATCGCGGCCGGCGTCTGCCGCCATCTGGCGAAACTCTGGGAGGAACTCCGTGACGTCGGTGTATTGCGGCCGGCTCGCATTGGGGACCCATCCTTCGCCATAGCGGATCGCGCGCCGCGCGCTGTGCGGAAACGCGCCGCCAACAATGACCGGCGGATTAGGCTTCTGCACCGGCTTTGGCCAAGTCCGCATCTTGGGGACATTGACGATCTCGCCGTGATATTCGGGCTCGGACCGGGTCCAGATCTCCTTCATCGCCTCGACCTGTTCGCGCATCTTCTTGAAGCGGGTTTTGAAAACGGTGCCGTGGCTCTCGATCTCGTCTTGGTTCCACCCGCCGCCGACGCCGAACAGAAACCGCCCGCCCGATACGTGGTCGATCGAGGCGACAAGCTTGGCCGTCTGGATCGTGTCGCGCTGAATGACGAGGCAAACCCCGGTGGCGACCTTCAATGTCTTTGTCGCCATTGCCGCTGCGGTCAATGTCACGAACGGGTCCATCACGTCGTAGTATTGCTTGCCGAGTTCACCGCCTCCGGCGGGCGGCGTCAGGCGCGAGCTCGGGATATGCGAGTGCTCGGGCGCCCAGACTGATTCGAACCCGCGCGCCTCGAGCGCTTGGGCGAGCTCGGCCGGGGTCATCGAGTAATCGGTAAAGAACATCGACGCGCCAAAATCCATCTTTGGTCTCCTCGCTCGCTGTCTTGGGTCCGTCGTGGTCGAATTTAGCTGCGATCGGTCACCGCCGGCCAGCCTCTCACCCATTCGGGGGGTCCCGGTTTTTCCCGTTGAAGCGGGAATTTTCACCGATTTGCCCTTCAAATGCCCCTTGCCATCCAAAAATAATCAATCAAACCAAGCTGTTGCGAGACAATTACCGTTGCACCCCTAAACGGGAATTGAATAGCGTGAACCGGGAATACCGGGAATTGACAGAGAAATCATCGTCTAAAAATCGATCCATCAGAACGAACAATGGTACCGCAAAACTTAGCCTTTGATGGGGCGGATCAGCCGACCGAAAGGTTCCCCCAGCTCGTCACACGTTCAATGCGAAGGGCGATGACCGGGAGGTCGTCGAGCGCCATCCCCTGATATTGCCGGTAGCGCGATCGGAGCAGCGCCTGCGCCCGGTCGTGTTCGGCGCCGTCGACGAGGATCTCGGCCGGGCCGCGCAGCATGACCCAGCCGAGCCGGGCCCAGTCCTCGTCATAGCGATCGGCGACAAAGGCGGCGAGCGGGTTTTCGACAATGTTTCTAAGACGCTTCAGGCCGCGCGGGTCTCCCTTCGGCTTTTGATCGATCGTGATGTAGAGTGCGCCCTCGCTCACCACAAAGCACACCGGCACGAGATGGGGCGCTGCCCGCGCGTCGGCGGTGGCAAGATGACCGACCCTGCAACTGGCCAGAAAGCGCACTTGCTGGTCAGACAGCATTCCCGAAATCCCGCACGAATGCCGCAGCAATCGCGAAGTGGAGCCTAGGCTGCCGGTGCACGGTAACCCTTCGGCGCCTCATGCATTAACGCCAGGGTATGACCATCAGGGTCCGTGAAAAACGCCATCCATAGGTCGTGATCGTCCATCTTTGCAACGAGATGAGGCGCCGCGTTGAACGATACGCCACGCGCTTCTAGTTCTCTGACCGCCAATGCTATGTCATGGCAGGCAAAATATATCGGCGACCCGTGATGCAGGTTGTCCGGATCGTGCGCCTTCTCGATGAGCAAACGCACACCACTGCAGTCAAAGAAAGTCAGATCCCCGTACCGATACAGCTTTCGTATGCCTAGCGTGCGCTCGTAAAAGGCCTCGGCCCGATCAACGTCTCGAACGGCAAGCGCGATCTGTCCTATCCGCCCCAGGCTGAAGGGCATGCCGAGCTCCTCTCAAAACAGTCGGTGTCAAGCGATAGTGGCGCGAGGCTTCACACCATGGCAAGCTCTCACTCTCCTCAAACCGACGAGGCCTGCATGAAGATCGAGCGCATAGACCACCTCAATCTGACCGTCGCCGATATCGACCGCAGCGTCGGGTTCTACCAGCGCGTGCTCGGCATGAAGACCGAGAGCATGGGTGAAGGCCGTGCCGCACTCTATTTCGGCCAGCAAAAGATCCATCTCGATGCCGCAGGCGGTCCGATGGCGATGGGCGGCGAGAAACGGATGCCGGCGCATATCTGCTTTATCACCGATGCGCCGATGGGCGAGGTCACAGCCCATCTCGAAAGCTGCGGCGTGCCGGTGCGGATGCAGGGTCCGCGCGCCGGGGCAATCGGCACGATCCAATCCGTCTATATCGACGACCCGGACCAGAACTCGATCGAGATTTCCTCCTATTGAATGGTGGTTTTCCGACCAGCATTTCTCGTCGCCCCCGTGGAAGCGGGGGCCCAGAGCTAACCGCCCTGCCCTGGCCGCCCTAGATTCCCGCTTTCGCGGGAATGACGCGACGGGGAACACACCGGGTTAGAGGAGCAAGCATGATACAGGACGCCCAAGGGCATGACCTTTCCGGTGCGACGGCCGAAGCCGTCGCGAGTTACGATGTGGCAGTGCGGGCGTTCAACCTCGTCCATGGCGATGCGGTCGGCCTGTTCGACGCGGCGCGCGAGGCCGCACCCGATTTCGCGATGGCGCATTTGGGAAAAGCCTGGGTGTTCATGGTGGCCAACGATCCGGTCTTGCGGACCCAGGCCGCCGCGTTGGTCGAAACTGCGCGGCCCCTGCCATTGAACGAACGCGAACAGGCACACCTCGCCGCGCTAACTCATTTGATGCAAGGTGCGCGAGCTGCTGCCGTTGCAGTGCTCGACCGTCACCTGATGTGCTACCCGTTCGACCTTGTCGCGCATCAGGGTGCGGCACTCAGCGACGGGTTTCTCGGACGCTTCCATTGGATCCGGGTCCGCTCGGCGCGAGCCCTGCCGTTCTGGTCCAAGGACCAACCGGGCTACGCGACTCTGCTCGCTTTCCACGCCTTCGGGGCGGAGGAAGCCGGTGACTACACCCGTGCCGAGGACGAGTCACGTGCCGCCGCTGAACTCGAACCATCGAGTTTCTGGCCGCATCACACGGTCTCGCACGTGATGGAAATGACCGGGCGTCCCGAGGACGGCCTCGGCTGGATGGCGGCGCGCGAGCCGCTATGGTCGACCCCCGGCCACATGAACCAGGTCCACATCTGGTGGCACAAATCGCTGTTCCACCTTGAATTAGGGCAATGCGACGCTGCACTCGCACTGTATGACGGTCCGATCCGTGCCACACAGCGCCCCGTGAGCCTCAGCCTCACCAATGCCACGGCGCTCCTGTGGCGCCTCGATACCATCGGCTGCGACATCGGCGACCGCTGGCAGGAGCAGGCGGATTTGTGGCAGAACCACGCCGACGGGAAATGCCTCGTCTTCGCCGACATCCATGCCGCAATGGCCGAGCTGCGCGCGGGGCGGGAAGCTTTAGTCGAACGGCGTCTCGCGGCGATGCGCCGGACTGCGGCCAATGGCGTCGAAGCGGCTGGCCTCTATCGCACTGTCGGCATCCCGATCGTCCAGGGCCTGGCCGCGTTCCATCGCGGCGCCTATGCCGAGGCGGTCGAAGTGCTTTTGCCGGTGCGTTTCGATCTATGGCAGATCGGCGGTAGCTACGCGCAGCGCGACGTCGTGGATTGGACCCTGACCGAGGCCGCCATCCGCGCCGGCCAGCGCGACGTAGCGCTGTCGCTGGCACATGAGCGCCTCGCAGCCCGCCCTCGCAGCGGCCCCAACCGACGCTTCCTCCGCGAGGCCGAGGCCATCGCCGCTTGATGGCCTAGACCGGCCGCGTGGTCATTGCGAGGAGCGGCTCGACGCGAGACGACGCAATCCCGATTTCAGGGGGGATCCAGCCGCCCCAGATTGCGTCGCCGCGCTCGCAATGACGGGGTGATCGCTCCCTTCGAATAATCCGACCGCTCGCCAGCCCGCTATTGTCGTCGTCGTAGCAGCAACCGGAAAATAAGCGCGTGCGTCACGAGGAGCGGTGGCACCAAAACGGTCGGTATAAAAAACGCGGCGCCGAGTGAGCCGGGACCAATGCGGACGCCAATCTCGCCTTGGTAGATCGCGTACAATAAATCGGCCGTGCCCCACAGATTAAAGAGCCACACGAACGCGAGCGCCCAAGAGACCCGGGCAGAAAGGGCGAGCACGGCGATGACTGCCAGGAGAGCGGCGCCGAGATCGCCGTAAGCGGCCGGTCGGGCGAAATCGGGCGAGAGCGAAGCGGACACGACCCCCGGCACGAGGAAGCTGAGGCCGACGAAGCGGAACATATGGGGCACCATCAGGGGCAGCAGCGCCTCCTCGCGGGTCATCACGCGCAGCCAAGGCCAGATGTAGAGCTTCGTGACAATACCAGAGGCGACAAAGTTCATCAGAACGCCGAGCCCGAACAACGCCCCGCTATTCATCGACGCTTCTCCTCCTGCATCTCTTCCGACCTACGACTTCCTCCGACCCGGCGCAGCCTCTATCATCCCGCGAACCGAATTGGAGGATCCGAGAATGCCTGCTGCTGACGACCATGCCGCTGCTGCTTGCCCGCACGCCAGCTGGCCGAATTACCAGGAAGGCGACCTCGTGATCCGAGACTACGTGTTCCGCAGTGGGGAGACCCTGCCGGAGCTGAAGCTCCATTA
>Ga0306922_10007646_pt1 | contig 10442 bp, 9 predicted proteins | sample sta12Cox44000082_FD_203758 | JGI IMG/M metagenome (GOLD analysis project Ga0306922, IMG submission 203758) | Lab enrichment of tropical soil microbial communities from Luquillo Experimental Forest, Puerto Rico - statoxic.12C.oxic.44.000.082 (v2)... | ecosystem: Environmental > Terrestrial > Soil...
AGGATCGCCGATGTTCTCCGGCTCCTGCTCCTTGATCGGCCCGAGCAGCGCCCAGCTCGGCGTCGCACTCATGCATGCGGCCAGCAACATCAGGGCGGCGATCAGTGCCGCCAGTCGGGTACTGCGCTTCATTCCCTCGCTCCTTCAGAGATCCGTCTCTGACCCCTGCACGGTCGTGGTGTAGCGACCAGGACCGCGACAGAAACAGAAAGCGACCCCTGCCAACGCGCGGCATGCGCTGCGTGGGGTCGCGAAATACTCAGGTCGGAATGAGGGGAAGCGGTCATGGCGCCATCCGAGCCGAGATACGGAAGACACTCGTAACCAATAGAAGGTTAAGACTTCGTCAGACCGTGGGCAATGGCAATCTGACGGTCTCGATAGCGCTCCGCTAACCCTTCTTTTCGCCCTCCCCGCGCTTGAAAAGCTGGTCCAGCCGCTTCCGCGCCTCGTCGGCACGATCGTCCGGCATCTTGCTCTCGCGGAGCAGCTCCTCGAGCTTCTCCTTCGCCCCGGTAGAGCCTGCGGGCGCCGCTCCTCCGCCCTTGAACAGCCCCGCCAGCTTGGCGCGCGCATCGGCTTCGCGAGCGCTGCCGCCCTTCACGAAAGGCGCGGTCGAGTACATGAAGAACTCGCAGAAATTGCGCCGCTGCTTGTCCACGACGGGATCGGCATCGGGCTCGCGGCACGAATTGTTGTAGCTCGTGTCGTAGTGCCGGCAGTTGATGCAGCAGCGCAGGTCGCCGCCGCACGCGGCACACTCGGCGTCGCGCGCGAGCGGCTCGTTGAACGAGACGGGCGCGCCGCAATGGTGACACTGGAGCTGGGGCATGGATCGAGCGTGCGCGCGGCCGCCGATCGAGTCAAGGACTGAGCGGTGGATTCCTGCGCAACACCGGGCCACGGCGTTGCCCGCGATTCTCGCATGCTCTAGGTTCGCGCCATGGTCGCTCCGTCGGATCCGGGCTCGCGACGCGTCCCGATTGTGCGCGCGCTCAGGAAGCAACGCCAGCGCTTGAGCCGCAAGCTCGAAGCGCTCCGTGGCGACCTGGCCGAGGCGGAGCGCGCGCCGATGTTCCGCCTATACGGCGAGGCGCTGCTCGCCTACCTCGCGCAGGTGCCCGCGCGCGCCACGACGACGACGCTCCCCGACCCCACTGCTCCGTCCGGCTCGCTCACGATCGAGCTGGATCCATCCGTGAAGCCGCAGGTCAACGCGGCACGCTACTTCAAGCGCGCGGCGAAGGCGGAGCGCGGGCTCTCGGAAGTCCCTCCGCGCCTCGCGGCGGTCGAGGCCGAGCTTCACTCGCTCGAGCGATTGCTGGAGCGCGCCGAACGTTACGACGAGCGCGCTCCGGTCGCGGACGACAGCGCGATGATCGAGCGCGAAAGCGATGCGAGGCTCGATCAGGACCTCGAGGCTGCGCTCGCCGCGCTCCCTCCCGCCGTGCGCGCGGGAATTCCCGTGCGCCGCGAAGGCGCGGCACCCGCGCCGCCGACCGGCGCGCGCGCGCACGCCGACGCGGTCACGCGCGGCGAAGCGCGCGCGCCTTCCGCCCGGCTTCAGCCGCGCAGGCTCAAGTCGTCGGAGGGCTGGGATGTCCTGATCGGACGCAACAACGAGGGCAACGACTACCTCACCCACACGCTCGCGCGCCCCGAGGACTACTGGTTCCACGTGCACGGCGCAGCGGGATCACACGTCGTGCTGCGGCGCGGCAAGGGGAAGAACGAGCCCTCGAAGCAGACGATTCAGGAAGTGGCGGCCTGGGCGGCGTTCTATTCGCAGGCGCGAACGGCGGGAAGTGTGCCGGTGATCGTGACGCTCAAGAAGTACGTGCGGAAGCCGCGCAAGGCGCCGCCGGGTCTCGCGGTGTGCGAGCGCGAGAAGACGGTGATGGTGCGCCCGAAGGAGCCGGAAGCGGCGCGCGGCGACGAGGCCTAGGCCTGGTCGCCGCGCGGGCTCGGACGAGGAGCTACTTCTTCGCCATCAGATCCTTGCGCTTCTGCGCGTACGAGTCGCGGACCTGCTTCTTCTCCGCGTCGTAGCGCTGCCTCACCTGATCGATCTCGGCCTTTTCCTTGGTGTCGAGGTCCGCAATCGCCGCCGTCTCCTCCTCGTTCAGCGCCTTGAGATCGGGCGACTCGCCCTCTTCGATCAGACGCGTGCGCTCCTCCTGAAGGGGCCTCAGGTCGGTCTCGAACTGAGTGCGCAGCGTCTTGAGCTGCGCCTCGAGCGGATCGGCCTGCGACTTGAACTGCTCGCGCAGCGACTTGATCTTGTCGTCGATGGCCTTGATTTCACCGTTCCGCTCGCCGTTGGCCGGAGCGGCTGCGGGGGCCGGCATCGGATGCGGAGCCGGGAGCGTCTGAGTCCCGGTGTCCTTGGTCGGCGCCGGTGTGGCGGGTGGCTTGGTCGACGGGGCGGCGCCGAGTCGCACGACGCTCGCGGCGAGCACACCGACGAAGACGAGGAGGATGACAAACGAGGCAAGCTTTGCTGCTGACTTCATGACCTCACTCCTTCCTGGAACGCGGCCGGTTCACGTCCACGAGAGTGACGGGCAGGGATGATCATCATACACACCGGTGCACCGGGCGCTCCGTCCATTTGCGGCCGGCTCGTCCAGACCGCGTCAAGAATGCGTGGGTGCCCGGGGCGTCACGTTGCCCCATCCAGCTCGGGTCTGAGAACAATGCCTTCCTGATCGTTCGCAGCGCTGTGGGCGACGACGGCCACGCAGGTTGTCGAGGAATTGTTCATCACGCGGTGCGTCACGTCGGCCGGGACATAGATGTACTCGCCCGCCCTCGCGCTGACCGGGCGTTCGAGCTGATCGCCCCACAGCATCTCGGCCTCGCCCTCGATCACGTACACGGCGGTCTCGGTGCCGCGGTGGAGGTGTGTGTTCGCGCGTGCGCCGGGCGGGATCGTGACCACGGTCAGGCAGATCGCGCGCGTGCCCGCCGTCTCACTCGTGAGGCCGACGTGATAGTCGAAGCCCTGCTTTCCCCGATACTGCCCGCTGCTCTTCACCACCCGCACTTCCGGTCCGGCGGCGCCGCGCCGATAGGTGTCGTCCACGATCATGCTCCCCCGCTGCGATTCAACTGTCCGCCGGCGCGCCGCTCGTCGCCGACGCGTATGGTCCAGCCCACGCGATCGCAGTGCTCGAGCAGCGGAACCGAATACTTGCGGCTCGCTCCGGTCAGCTCGCGGAAGTTCGCGACGCTGAGCGCCGGCTGCTTCGCGAACCAGGACGCGAGCGTGGATCGCAGGCGCTCCATCTGCGCCGCGGTGTACGTGAACTCCAGATTCACGCGCACGAGCCGCCCCTGAAACTGCCCGAGCGCGGCGACCTCGGCGGCGCGCGCGCCGAGCTGCTTCTGCCAGACCGCGGCCTCGGGGACCGAATAGCCGGCCGCTTCGAGCTCGCGCTCGAGCGCTTCGAGCGCGGTCACGATCTCGACGGGCGGCTCCCACGGCGTGTCGGCGGGGCGCACGTGCTCGCCGCGCTGATCGAGCAAGCGCTCGGCGATCAGCGCGGCGAACGCGGCGTCGAACAATGCGCTCTCGATCCGGGGCTGAAGGCCGCGCTTCAAGTCGCCCTTCATCACGCCGTAGCGTGCCGGATGCTGGAGCGCATAGCCGCGCACCTCGCGCTCGATCGCGCCGCGCGCCGCATCCCAGCGGCTCTGCGAGACGAACCGCCGCTCGGGCGTCGCGATCAGCTCGTGCGCGGCGCCGAGGCGCTCGAGCGCGGCGACCGTGTCGGCGATGGGCGCGGTCACGGCCTTCGCGAGCGTCTCGGCGCTCGCGGGCTTCGGCTCCCGCTCGAGCTGCTCGAGCAGCCGCGCCTCGAGCGAGCCGCTCTCGTGCACCGCGAGCGATTCGAGCCCGAGATCGTGCCGGTAACGCTTCTTCGCGACCGGATTGATGACGTGGCCGCCGCCGATCGTGCGGCTCGGCGAGTACTGCCGGATCACGAAGCGATCCCCGCGTGCGGCGACGGTCGGCGCCTCGAGCCGCATCTGCGCGAGCGCGGAGCCTCCGGGCGCGACGCTCGCGCCCTCGAGCAGGACGAGTCGGCCGATGATCTCGCCGGCGCCGAGATGAAAGCGCACGCGCGTGTTCGCGGGCCACTCGCGCGGCATGTCGGAGAGCAGCTCGAAGCGCACGTCGAGAATGTGGGACGGCGCGAGCGACCCGGGCTGAACGAGCCAGTCACCCCGCTCGATCGCTTCGCGCGCCACGCCGTGAAGCGCGACCGCGGTGCGCTGGCCGGCGCGCGCCTCGTCCATCGTCTGCCCGTGCACCTGCACGCGCCGCACCCGCACGCTCGTCGCCTGCGGGAGGACCTCCAGCGTATCGCCGGCGCGGATCGCGCCGCGCCACAGCGTGCCGGTCGCGACCGTGCCGAAACCTTCGACGGTGAAGACGCGGTCGATCGGCAGCCGCGCCGGCTCGGCGGACTCGCGCGTGCTCGCATGCGCGAGCTGCTGGTCGATCGCGCTCAGCAGCTCGGACTGGCCCGCGCCCGTGACGGCCGAGAACGGGACGACCGGCGCGTCGGCGAGCGGCGAGTCCCGAACCAGCGCGCGCGCATCGCGGCGTACCTCGTCGAGCCAGGCGGGCTCGGCGAGATCGGACTTCGTGAGCACGATCACGCCCCGCGGGATGCCGAGCAGCTTGACGATCGCGAAGTGCTCGCGAGTCTGCGGCATCACGCCCTCATCGGCGGCGATGACGAGCAGCACGAGGTCGATCCCGCCCACGCCGGCGAGCATGTTCTTCACGAATCGCTCGTGGCCCGGGACGTCGACGATCCCGGCGTGCACGCCCGCGGGGGTCACGAGCGGCGCGAAGCCGAGATCGATCGAGATGCCGCGCTGCTTCTCCTCCGGCAGGCGGTCGGTGTCGACGCCGGTCAGGCGCCGCACCATCGCGGTCTTGCCGTGATCGATGTGGCCGGCGGTCCCGATCACGGCGAGCCGCGTGCCGGAAGGCATCGAGGGGGCGCTCATGAAACGGATTGTAGCGGAGAGCGGCGCAGCGACGCGTGCAGCTAGAAGCGGACCGCCACCGCGAGCGCGGGTCCGCGGCCGTCCGGAAGCGGGCGGAATTCCAGCGCGGCGTGCTGATCGAGCCACTCGCGGTTCCGCTGGTCGACGTCCCCCGCGACGGTCACCACGTCCCAGACCGCCGAAACGCCCACCATCGTGACGCCGAACAATGCGGCGAGATCGGCGTACGTGAAGTCCGAGCTGCCCTCGGCGGCATTGACGCCCGCCACCGCGATCGCAGCGCCGATGGCGCGCGTGGTCACGCCGATCAGGGCGCGCCGTCCGAGCCCGGCATACAGATGTCCGGCCGCGGGGGTGATGACCTCGGCCACCATCACGGCGGTGAGGACCGTGGTGTTGTCGGCATTCGCGTGCGGCATGCTCCCGAGCACGACCGGCACGGCGGCGCCGACCGCGCTCAAGGCGAGCGCCACTCCCGGCCACGGATGGGGAACCGAATCCAGCGCGGTCGGGACGCGCTTCGGCGCCCCGAGCTCGACCATCGCGTGCCGCCCGGTGCCGGCCGACGCTGCGTCATGATCGCCCGCGCGTGCGGGCGTGGTCAGCAGCATGAGCGGCAACAGGAGCACGAAAGCCCTGCTCATGTCGAAGTTCTCCGTCTCAGGTTCACCCGGTGCAGGGACACGATCTTCACGGGTCACGGCCATCACCTGGCCTTCCTCCGCGAGGGGACGGGCGTGCCGACCAGCGTCACATTGAAGCGCATCGAATCGATTTCGGCGCGCGCGCCCTGCCGGAACGGGGTGAGCGCGAGCGTGGTGATGTTCAGCATGCCGGATCCGGTTGCCAGCGAATCGAGCAACGTGGACGCGCGATCCACCGTCGCGTCCGTGTAGTTGTAGGACCACATCACGCGCTCGAGCGCGATGTAACACGTGTCGAAATCCGCCCGGTTCTCGACGAAAAAGAAATCGCGCTCACGCTGGGGCGCGTTGACGCCGCCCTGATTGGGGCCGGTGTTGTCCTGGTTTCGGAAGTGCCAGCCCTCGATGTCGCGCGCGTTCACGCCCCGATAGGGCGGCGTCACGACCGCGGCGTAGTCGATCGGCACCGAGTCACGCGGCCAGACCCCGATCTCCCAGGCGCCATTGCTCACTCCCGCGATCGGGCTGAGGCGGAACTCGAGCCCCGCGCTCATGGCGTGGCGGAAGGTGGATCCACGGCGCACCGCGCCCGAGAAGCGGACTGTGTCGCGCGCGGCGCCCGGTCCGGCACCGGCGTTCGAAGCGGTCATCATCGCGGCGGTCATCATTGCGACCATGCCCCATCCGCGGCTCGTCACGCTTCCTCTATTCGGCCACCCGCTCGATGTCGGCCCCGAGTGACCGCAGCTTCTGCTCCAGCCCCTCGTATCCGCGGTCGAGGTGATAGATGCGCGAGATGCGCGTCTCGCCCTCGGCGACCAGCGCCGCGATCACGAGCGCGGCGCTCGCGCGAATGTCGGTCGCCATCACCGGCGCGCCCTGCAGCCGCTCGATGCCGCGGATCACCGCCTGGTTGCCCTTGAGCTCGATCTGCGCCCCGAGCCTCTGCAGCTCGGGCACGTGCGTGAAGCGATCGACATAGATCGTGTCCGTGATCGTGCTCTCGCCGTCCGCGATCGAGCACAGCGCCATCATCTGGGCCTGCATGTCGGTCGGGAAGCCCGGGAACGGCGCGGTCGTGATCGTGGTGGCGCGCGGCCGGCGCGGTCCGGTGAGCGTGACCTCGCCGTTGCCCGGCAGGACGTCGCAGCCGGTTTCCTCGAGCGCGTGCATCACCGCCGCGAGATGCCCCGCGTCGCAATGCTCGACGGTAATTGCGCCGCCGGTGATCGCGCCCGCCGCCAGCAGCGTGGCCGCCTCGATGCGATCCGGAATGATGGTGGTGTCCACCGGATGGAGCTCGCGCACCCCGTGGATCGTGAGCCGCCGCGTGCCGAGGCCTTCGATGTTCGCACCGCAGCCGCTCAGCACCCCGCCCAGCACGGTGATGTCGGGCTCGAGCGCGACGTTGTGGAGTACCGTGGTCCCCTTCGCGAGCGTCGCCGCCATGAGCAGCTGCGCGGTCGCGCCGACCGAAACGTTCTCGAAGTCGATCTCGGCGCCATGCAGCTTCACGTCCTTCCCGAGGATGTAGCCGTGCTCGATCTCGAGCGACGCCCCCATCGCGTTGAGTCCATCGATGTGGAGATTCACGGGGCGCGGCCCCCACGCGCAGCCGCCCGGGAGCGAGACGCGCGCCGCTCCGAAGCGGGCGAGCAGCGGGCCGAGCACGTAGATGCTGGCGCGCATGGTCCGCACCAGGTCGTATGGCGCCTCGAACGAGGCGATGCGTGACGTGTCGATCTTGCACGCGTGGCCGCGGAACTCGACGCGCGCGCCGAGCTGTTCGAGCACGCGTGCCATCGTGCGCGTGTCGGAGAGCAGCGGAACATTGCGCAGCGTATGCACACCGGGCGCGAGCAGCGTCGCGGCCATGACGGGGAGCGCGGCGTTCTTCGCGCCGCTGACCTCGACCCGGCCGGACAGCTGCCGGCCCCCGCGAATGACCAGTGCGTCCATGGTCGCCTGCTCGGTGGAATCGGAGAGCGTGGGAATCGAAGCTGCGTGAGAGATCGAACGGGCTGCGCCCACGTCCATGTGACTACGTCCTCGTGAGGGTTGAGAGCGAGCTGCTCGAGGCGGCGATCCACGGCCATCCGTGCGCGGACCGATTGGATTATCGGCACGACCGACACGCAATTCAACCGGGACCATTGTCTCGCGTTACCCCGGCCGCCCCGGGCGGGTTCCGAGCGCCGGCCCGCTGGCGTATGCTGCGTCCACGATCAATTTGCATGTCCTTTGCGTTCGGTGCGGAGAACGAATGCGATTTCCGCTCGCGGTGCTGCTGGCATTCCTGATGCGTGTCCCCGAGATTCCGGCCGCCCATCCGGTCGGGCCCACAGTGCTCGCGCCGGGTGAAGCAGACACGCTGCGCGCCGCGATCCAGAAGGATCGGGACGACACGGAGAAGTGGCTGAAGTCCGATCCGAGCTCCTACCTCGCGGCGGTTCAGCGGCGCGACTTCGGCGAGAAGACGACGATGATCGTCGGCAGCGATCCGGCGTGCGATGTTCGCATCGCGGATCCCAAAGTCGCCGCGCGACATTTGAGCGTCACCGTGGATGGCGATTCGTTCGCGGTGCGCGCGCTGGCCGACACGGCGCACTTCGGTGTGGGCAAGACATGGGTGCGGAGCGCGCGCGTCGGCCCGAGCGCGATCCGGATCGGACGGTTCACGCTCCGGCTCTCGCACCAGCGCTTCCCCGCGATCATCGTGTTTGATCCGAAGAGCACGGGGTTCGCGCGCTATCACGGGCTGCGCTGGTTCCCGGTGGATTTTCGCTACCGGTTCGAGCTGCCGCTCACCGCGAACCCGGTGCCCGATACGATCATCATCCTCTCGACGCGCGGCAATCAGCGTCGCGCGGTGCGGGCCGGATGGTTCGACTTCAAGGTGAATGGCAGGCCGTACCGGCTCGAGGCCACGCGCCTGCTCGAACCGGGCGTCGGTGAGGACGATCTCGGTGTGTTCTTCCGCGACTCCACGAGCGGACACGAAAGCTACGCGCTCGGACGCTACGTCGACGTCGAGAAGCGCCCGGATCACCGCTACGTCCTGGACTTCAACAACTGTTACAACCCCGCCTGCGCGGTGTCGGACCAGTACAACTGTCCGATTCCGCCGCGCGAGAACCAGCTCGCGGTGGCGATTCGCGCCGGCGAGATGGACTCGCACTACCACTAGGAAGCACGGTGCCCCGGCCGCCGAATGAGGCAGTCGGTGCACCGGTTCCTTCGAGCTCAGTGGGTGAGCGCGAACCTCGCGACTTTCGATCCGTCGATGGTGATCAATCGCGCGAAGTAGACACCCGGGCCGGCGTTCCCGCCGTCGTCCCGACGCCCGTCCCACGTCGCGGCCGAGCTGCCTGCGATCTGCCATCCGTCCATCAGCCGGGCGACGTGCCGCCCGCTGATGTCGTAGACGTCCAGCCTGGTGCGCGTGTCGTGCGGCAGGCCGACGGTCAGCTCGATAGCGCGGCCGCCGATCGCCGAAAGCGAAAGGCTGCGCGGCGTGGGCTCGGTACCGGGCTTCGCGTTCGCCGGGAATTCGTACGGGCCGCCGCCCCCGCCGCCCGATTCGTACACGTGCAGCGTCATGCTCTGCGCCAGGTACCGGCACACATAGTTCGAGTAGCCGATCTCCGGATGGGAATCGTATGGATTGAACGCCCTGGTTGCCCCAGTTGCGCCCAGCGTCGCCGAGGTGGGAAGCCCGAGGCTCTGCGGGTTCGCGATCCGGGTCGGAGCGCCGACCGTGATGTCATACCATTCGAGATTCGCGACTCGGCCGCTGTAGTCGTGCAAGGTCGAGATCGTCATCGTCGCGGCTTCACCGGACCCGACGGAGTTGTTCGCGAAGCCGATCCCGGTCACGTGCACGGGCTCGAGCAAGTCGAACTCGAATTCCGGCGAGGGGTGCCAGCGGATCTGATAAATGATTACGCTCTCTCCGGTGTACATGCCGAAGTACTCGTCGCTGTTTGAATCTCTGAAATACTCGGACCCGACGTACGGCGGCAGCGCGCCCGGGGTCGGATCCGGAAGCGCCGTGGGGACCGCATGCGGGAACATGTCCGCAAGTCTTCCGCGATACGTCCACGCGGGGCTCCCAACGCCCGACTGGTAGGTCTGCGCCGCTGGATCCGGGCCGGTGGAGAAAGACAGCGGTTTGCCGGCGTTCGTGGTGGTCATCAGGTACCAGAGCTCGTTGTGCGAGAAGAGGTGTGGAGACTCGAGCAAGGTGTTGTAGGTGTAGCCCGCGTACGTGACCCAGATCGGATAGACATCGGTCCAATGGAGCAGATCCGACGTCGCGCGGGCGATCCCGATGGCGTAATCGCCGTTGAGGACCGTCGTGTCGGGCACGAAGCCGGGCACGAACGGCGCGAACGGAAACTGCGGCAGATCGGACGGCAGTTTCGTGCGCGTGGCGTAGTACATCAACCATTGCCCGGGATTCGCGGGGTCCGGCATTACGAACGGATCGCGAAACGATCCGCACTGCGACCAGGGCACGGCCGTCTGGCAGTCGAGGACGAGCTGGCGATTGCTCCAGTTGTAGAGATCGGACGACGTCGCGACACCGATCCGCTGGATCTGCTGGCCGCCCTCATTGTGCACTCCCGTGAAGTACATGTAGTACGTGAGCGTCGCAGGATCCCGCGCGATGCTGGGAGCCCAGACTCCCACGTCGTCCCACTGGCCCGGTTCAACCGGAAGCACGATGCCCTGATCGAACCAGTCGTTCAGATTCGAAGATGTGGCGTGGCC
>Ga0306922_10007647_pt1 | contig 10441 bp, 11 predicted proteins | sample sta12Cox44000082_FD_203758 | JGI IMG/M metagenome (GOLD analysis project Ga0306922, IMG submission 203758) | Lab enrichment of tropical soil microbial communities from Luquillo Experimental Forest, Puerto Rico - statoxic.12C.oxic.44.000.082 (v2)... | ecosystem: Environmental > Terrestrial >...
CGGGGACCCCGTTGCGGCCTTCAATTTCAATCAAGCAGAGCCGGCAGGATCCGAACGGTTCGAGCGAATCGGTCGCGCAGAGTCTCGGGATTGCGATGTCTGCCTGCGCTGCGGCGCGCATAACGGAAGTGCCCTCAGGCACCGTAACGCTGCATCCGTCGACTTCTAGCGTAACTACTTTGTCCGATTTGCGTTGAGGCGTCCCGAGATCCTTGTCGTCAATTGCTAACATCTTTGTTCACCAAGCTGGAGGGTGCCAACCGAAGGGCCTCTTCCTGTCAGGCAGAAGAACTCAGACCGAAGTCCCGCGGAAAATGTTTTAATGCGCTCACCACCGGCAACGGCGTGAGCCCGCCGAGCGCGCATAACGAGCCCGCGGTCATCGTGTCGCACAAGTCGCGCAGCAGTTCCAACTCGGCCGCCTTCTCTCCATTACGGGCAGCCAGAAGCCGGTCGATAACCTCCATCCCGCGCGTGGAACCAATTCGGCAAGGCGTGCATTTCCCGCACGATTCAAGCGCGCAAAATTCCATTGCATAGCGCGCCTGCCGGGCGAGGTCGACCGAATCGTCGAACACCACGATCCCGCCGTGGCCGAGGAGCCCGCCCTGAGCGGCAATCGCCTCATAATCGAACGGCAGGTCAAGCAACGATTCCGGGAAATAGGCGCCCAGCGGACCACCTACCTGCACCGCTCGCAGCGGCCGTCCGCTGGCGGTGCCGCCGCCGTATTCATAAATGATCTCGCGCAGGGTGAGACCGAAGGCTTTTTCGATCAGCCCCGGCCGCTTTACGTTGCCGGCCAACTGAATCGGCACGGTGCCGCGCGAACGCCCCATCCCAAAATCTTTGTAAAAGACGCCGCCACGTTCGAGGATAATTGGCACCGAGGCCAGCGTGACGACATTATTGATAACGCTCGGGCGGCCGAATAGGCCCGAAATTGCTGGCACCGGCGGTTTGAAACGCACCATGCCGCGCTTGCCCTCCAGACTTTCGAGCATCGCGGTCTCTTCGCCGCAAATATACGAACCGGCGCCGACCCGCACCTCCAGCATGAAGCGCTTGCCGCTGCCGCAAAGATTCTCGCCGAGATAACTCTTCGCCATCGCCGCGTTGATAGCGGTGTCCAGCACGCGCAAAGAATCCGGGTACTCGGAACGAAGATAGATATAACCCTGCGTCGCACCGACCGCGATCGCCGCTATTGTCATACCTTCGATCAGGACGAACGGGTCACCTTCCATGATCATGCGATCGGCAAAGGTTCCCGAATCGCCTTCGTCGGCGTTGGCAACGATATATTTTTGTGGCGCGCTCATTTGTAAAGTCGTCCGCCATTTGATTCCTGCGGGGAATCCGGCGCCGCCGCGGCCGCGCAAACCAGAGACCGTGATTTCTTCAACCGTCTGTTCAGGCGATAGCGCCAGGGCGCGCTCAAGGCCGCGGTAGCCTCCGTGCGCGATGTAGTCGTCCACCGATAGTGGGTCAGTAATTCCGAGCCGGGCGAAGGTCAGCCGCTCTTGCAGCTTTAGATAAGGGATTTCATCCGGGACGCCCAATGCGAGCCTGTGATTCCCGCCCTGGAGAAAATTCGCCTCGAAGAGTGCAGGAACGTCGCCGGCGGTGACCGGTCCATACGCCAGTCGGGCACCCGAATGCTCCACCTCGATCATCGGCTCGAGCCAATAAAGGCCGCGCGAGCCGGTGCGCACGACTTCGACCGCCAGCCTGCGCTGCTGCGCTTGAGCGCCGATGGCATTGGCAACCTCATCGGCGCCAAGCGAGCACGCGCCGGAATCCCACGGAATGTAGACGCGGACTGTCATCGATCCTTCCCGTGCAACGCCGCAACCTCGGCGTCAAATCGTTCAGGCGTTACCCGGCCGAGCAATTCGCCATTGATGACAACCGCGGGTGAGCAGGCGCAATTGCCGAGACAGTACACCGGCTCCAGGGTGAAGGCACCATCGACACTGGTTGCGCCGAAGTCGCATCCAAGTCGATGCTTGACGTGCTCCGCCAGCGCCACCCCTCCCATCGCCTGGCATGATTCGGCACGGCACACCTTAACCACTACGCGGCCCGGCGGCTCATGGCGGAAATCATGATAGAAACTCAGTACGCCGTGGACTTCGGCGCGAGTGAGGTTGAGGATATCAGCGAGCACCGGCACGCTGTCGCGCGGCACCCACCCCAGTTCATCCTGAATCCGGCGGAGGATCGGCATCAGCGCGCCCGGCTTATCCTTGAGCGCGTGCGCGATCGACTCGACTGCCCTTCTGTCCCAGGAATGTTGATGGTTCATAAGGCTCTCGCCAAGGCACGACCTGTGTTAAACTTCCCGAGAATCAGACTCCGCGCCGCGTCCGCCTTGCTAATGAGCGTTGTCGATCGAGTTCCTGCCGTCAAGAGGCATCCGCTCCAGCCTGGGTCCTCATATACAGTGTACCAGCAAGCTGCCCATCGGCTAAGTTGACAGAAGCGCGACGGCGATTGCCGTTGCGAAGCAACGCGAGTCATCGGCGCGGAGCCATTTTGATGGAATGGGTTTATATCGAAGATTTGGGACGCTACATTGGCGCGGAAGTCACTCTTAAGGGTTGGCTTTACAACCGACGTTCGAGTGGCAAAGTTCATTTTCTGCTTATCCGTGACGGCACGGGTGTTTGCCAATGTGTTGCGTCGCGCGCCGACATTGGGGCTGAGGCGTTCGCCGAAGCTGACCATCTCGGCCAGGAAACCTCAATCGAAGTCAGCGGGCTGGTTCGCGAGGACAAACGCGCACCTGGCGGACGCGAACTGACTATCAAGAGCTTCGCTGTTCACGCCCCATCGATCGATTATCCGATTACTCCCAAAGAGCACGGAGTGGCCTTCCTGCTCGATCTGCGCCATCTCTGGGTAAGATCGGCGCGCCAACACGCAATCCTGCGAGTGCGCAGCGAAGTTGAGGCGGCGTGCCGCGACTTCTTTCATGAGCGCGGCTTTGTGCTCTTTGACTCGCCCATATTGACGCCCACTTCATGTGAAGGGACGACCAACCTGTTCGAAATCGATTATTTCGGCGAGCGCAAGGCATATCTGACGCAAAGCGGCCAGCTCTACGCCGAGGCGGGTGCCTTGGCTTTTGGCAAGGTCTATTGCTTCGGCCCGACCTTCCGCGCCGAGAAATCCAAGACGCGGCGTCATTTAACCGAGTTCTGGATGGTCGAGCCCGAGGTTGCCTACTTCACACTCGACGAAGATATGCAACTGGCCGAGGATTTTGTCTCTTATATCCTGACGCGTGTACTTGAGCGGCGGCGCGATGACCTGATCACACTCGAGCGCGATCTCGGCAAGCTGGAACACGCCGCAGCGAAGCCCTACCCACGCATCACCTATGACGAGGCCCTTGAACGGCTCAAGGCAAAAGGATTCGAAGTGAAGTGGGGCGACGATCTTGGCGGTGACGAGGAAACCGCATTGTCGAGCGATTTCGCGACTCCCGTGATGGTTCATCGCTACCCGACCGAATGCAAGGCGTTCTACATGAAACGGGATCCGGCCTGTCCGCAGCTTGCGTTATGCGTAGATATGCTCGCCCCGGAAGGTTACGGCGAGATCATCGGCGGTGGTCAGCGCGAGGATGACTACGAGCAGCTCAAGCAGCGCATTATCCAACATGAACTTCCGCTGGAGCCGTTCAACTGGTATCTCGATTTGCGGCGGTACGGCTCAGTCCCACACGCCGGCTTTGGGATGGGAATCGAGCGTATGACGGCATGGTGCTGCGGCCTCCACCACATCCGCGAGGCAATCCCGTTTCCGCGCATGATGGAGCGGCTGGAACCATAATAGAGATGCATACAGGGCGAAACGGGACAGGCGATGGCTGAGCCGGGTGCATTGAATGGATTGCGGGTGCTCGATCTGACGGATTATCGCGCCCAGCTATGCGGCCGTTTGCTAGCGGATATGGGTGCCGACGTTATCCAAGTGGAGCCACCCGGCGGTGACCTGGCTCGCCGGATTGGGCCGTTCGCTGGAGATGTGCCGCATCCGGACCGCAGCCTCTTCTTCTGGTTCTACAATCTCAACAAACGCTCGATTACGCTCGACATCTCGCAGCAGCAGGGGGCAGAGATTCTGCTGGAGATGGCGAAATCAGCCGACCTCGTGATCGAAAGCTTCAAGCCGCACCGAACGGGCGAGCTTGGACTCGATTGGCAAACGTTGCACCAGGTGAATCCAGCCCTGATTCTCCTCTCGGTATCACCATTCGGGCAAACCGGACCTTATCGGCATTTCGAAGCCGATGACACGGTGCTGACGGCCCTGTCGGGAATGTTGTATGTAAACGGCTCAGCGGGGCGAAAGCCGGTTCGGCCGCTCGGACTACAGGCCTACCATAGCGCGGCCTATTATGGCGCCATCGGCGCGATGTGCGCCCTTTTTGCGCGTGACCGCGACGGCGCGGGCCAATGGATCGACGTGAGCATGCAGGAAGCGGCGACCGCAGCCCTCGAGCACGTCGCCGGCAGCTTTTTCGGGGAGGGGCGGGTCGAGCCGCGACGCAGCACGCTCCATTGGAGCCGCTATTTCCGGGTGGGCAAATGCCGCGACGGCTATGTCATGCATTGCACACTCGGCGACTGGACCTCGCTCGTTGAATGGGTCGCCGCCGACGGCAAGGCCGATGACCTGACCGCGCCTGAATGGCAGGACGCAATCTATCGTGCGGAGCACGCCGAGCATTTGTTCGACGTCCTCGATGACTGGGTCACGGGTTATACCCGTGACGAACTGCTCGAACGGGCGCAGATGCTGCGCCTGCCCTATGCGACGGTCCGCTCTCCGGAGGCGCTGTTCGACGACGAACAGCTTCGCGCGCGCGGCTATTTCGTGTCGGTGGAACATCCCGAACTCGGCCTTACCTTTCGCTATCCGGGCGCGCCTTACCTGTTCAACCGGAGTCCGTGGCGAGTGTATCGGCGCCCTCCGTTGGTGGGCGAGCACGCAATCGAAATCCTTCGCCACGAACTGGGCCTCTCTTCGGATCGCGTGGCGGCGCTCGTTGCTGAGGGAATCGTCTGAAGATGCCGGGACTGCCACTGAAGGGAACACGCGTGCTCGATTTCACCTGGGTCGTAGCTGGTCCAGTTGCGACGAGGATTCTGGCCGACCACGGAGCCGAGGTTATCAAGCTCGAGCGTAAACCCGGCCCGCCGGGCGAGCGCCAGCGCGGACTACAAGGCGACCTCCATCGCAACAAGCTTTCGATAGCCGTTAATATGGCAAATCCCGGCGGCATCGAAGTCGCTAAGCGCCTTGCGGAGAAAAGCGACTTGGTGATGGATAACTTCTCGGCCCGTGTCATGCGCGGCTGGGGGATGGACTACGCGAGCCTCAGCAAAATCAAGCCCGATATCATTTGCATCAGTATGTCAGGCCTGGGCCACACCGGACCTCGTGCCAGCTACGTCAGCTACGGCCCGACGCTCCAGGCGTTGAGCGGCTTTACGCGTCTGATGGCCGAGGAGAACGGCGACCCGGCCGGCTATGGCTATTCCTACGCCGACATGGCGGGCGGCTATACCGGCGCGCTCGCCGCGCTGATTGCCCTATGGCATCGGAAGCAAAGCGGCTGCGGACAATTCATCGATCTGTCGCAATTCGAGGCGCTGGTGAGCCTGGCCGGGCCGGCACTGCTCGATATTTCGGTGAACGGCCGGGTCCAATCGCCGGCTGGCTATCTCCCGCAGGAAATGCCGGCGGCGCCGCACGGCGTTTACAAATGCCGGCCGCTCGGTGATGACGACGATCGATGGCTCGCGATCAGTGTTCGCACGCAGCCGGAATGGGAGCGTTTCGTTGGCGCCATCGGCTCGCCAACTTGGGCCCGAAGCCCGGAATTCCGCACCTTGTTCATGCGGATGCGCAAGCGCGCGGAACTCGATAAACACGTGGCGTCGTGGACAATCAGGCAGACCGCCGAGCATGCGATGGAACTCCTCCAGGGCGCAGGTGTCGCTGCCGGCGTAGTCTCGAATGGCGCGGATATCTGCGTGCGTGACCCTCAACTGCAGGCGCGCGGTTTCTGGGGCACGGTTACCTTACCCGACGGACGGCGCACGAACGTCACTGGTGTTCCGATCAAAATGTCGGCAACGTCGGGCTCGGTGCGCACCCCATCGCCCCTGATAGGCTCGTCCAACGAGTATGTGCTCGGCGAATTGCTCGGATACGGCAGCGGCGAACGCGAGCAACTAATCGCCGCCGGCGCCGTCTGGGCGTGAACTCAGCCATGAGTGCCACGATTCGCATCGGCGCTTCCGGGTTCAGCTATAAAGAGTGGCTTGGCCGTTTCTATCCGCCGAAATTGCCGGGAACTAAAATGCTCGCCTATTACGCGGAACGGCTGCCGACGGTCGAGATCAATTACACGTTCCGGGCAATGCCCCGGCGCACGATGCTGGAAGGCTGGGCGGCTAAAACGCCTGATCATTTCCGCTTTGCCCTGAAGGCGCCGCAACGGATAACCCATTTCGCCCGCTTGCGCGCCGCCGGCGAGACGCTTGATTACTTTATTGAAACATCGCATGCGCTGGGCGAACGCCTCGGCCCAGTGCTGTTTCAGCTGCCGCCTGATCTCGCACGCGATGACGCTCTGTTAGCAGATTTTATCGGGCAAATCAGCGGCCGCGTTCAGACCGCATTTGAGTTCCGCAATTCCTCGTGGTTCGCGGCGCCGGTATTCGAAACGATGCGCTCCGGCGGCGCAGCGTTGTGTATCGCGGAGACCGAAAGGCTGACCTCACCCATCGAAGCCACCGCCTCGCACGTGTATATGCGGTTGCGCAAAGAGAATTACGACGAGACCTCGTTGAGCCAATGGGCGCAGCAGATTCGCATATTGGCCGCCGCCACAAATGAGATTTTCATCTACTTCAAACATGAAGCAGCGGCCCCGGAACTGGCCATCCGTCTCAAGACGCTGATCGAGCAATACTGATTGTCACCCGATGATACCCATCGGAAATTACTCGTATGAAATCCGGCTCCATGGCGCACTCGTCGCATTCGAGGATAGCCGGTTGGACGCTGCCGCGATTGTGGCGTCGCGCCGTTCAGCCGACGGGCTTAGCCGCCATCAGGTGGAGGCGGCACTGGATGCCGAGCAGCGGGTCTGTCGGGTCACGCTTTCCTATTCGAGCAGCCTCTTCACGCGCAGGGCAAGCTACGAGGCAGTCGAGGGCAATCTTCGCGGTCGTATTAGCGGGCTCGCCGGCCGCAATGAAATCGTTATTAAGCTCGGCCGCTTCCGAGAGGTCGATGCCGCTGGTTTTCTCATCTTCCGCGCGCTCATCATCGATCATGTGCGTGTGCGCGGGGACGAGCATTGGACAGGGCGCGTCGCCGTCATCGATCCAAACACGCTCGCTGCGGCGTCAATCAAACAAAATTGCGCGCAGCGCAATAGTTCGGAGCAATCGTGGATTTACGAGCCGCGCATGGGCGACACGGAGCACATCGAACTCGATGAAGCGGGCCAGATCGTCCGTCGGCGCGACAATCGCGATATCACCGCCGAGCGGATCATTGCGGGCACGCGCCGCTAGCCGGTGTTGGATTCCTTCAGACTGCGCTCGTGCGGCATCTTGCAGTCACCGTCGAATTGGGCACCCTCGTTCAACACCAGGCTCGGCGTGGTGAGCGTGCAGCGGACTCGCGCCGTTGGCAACAATTCGATGCGTTCGCGCGCGATGACTTCGCCGGTTACAGTGCCGCCGATCGTCAGCCGGGCCGCGGCAATACGCGCAGTCACCACAGCACCCGGGGCGATCATGATTTCATCGCCAGTAATCTCGCCTTCGGCTTCGCCGTCGATTCTGGCCGGTTCTCTAAAATTCACCTTGCCTGAGATCCTCGTTCCCTTGCTGATACACGAATCGAAAGCCCCATTTAGATCTGCTGCCATCGAGGGCCGCCCCTTTAATCGCGTTGGGCTTCAACTGTGTCGTGAAACCGCTAACCGACGCAATAGATGTTGCGGCGTTTTTCTTAGCGGGCAACCAAGGGCCGTCACCATGTGTTAAGTTAGGCGGGAGCTGGAGGGCAATTTATGCGCCAGATGACAATCGCCCAGGTTGCCTTGTCCGCGATGCTCATCCTGTCTCTTGTGAGCCTCGCGCAAACGTCAGGAAAGCCGGGCACGAGCTAGGCAAACACGGTTCAGGTAGCGCCCGAACCGCCGGTCCAGTCAGGGGTTTATGGATTCTCGGGAGGCAAAGTTCCGGGCGCCGATTTTGCCGAAGGAGTGGTTGGCGAATGCATTTGGATCTACAATCAGCTCAACCAGAATCAGATCGCCAAGGGCGAATGTACCGAGCGCAGCCCCGGCAAATTCCGCGTAGTGCTCAAGCGGGGCCGCTACGTCGTACAAGGACCAGGCGGCAACAAGCCAATCGAAATCAAGGCGGGGCAATGGATCAAACTCGAATCCGTCACTTTGCTCGCGGGACCGTAGGCTGGGCCTTGCAAGGGCTCAAGGATGGATCGCGATCCCCCTTCGGCACATCATGCTGGTGCTAGCGGACACAGCGGAAGTGATTCCAATCGGCCCAGCATGAGCTCCGCCTAACCGTCAGGGCAATTAGCAGCCGGTCCGTGTTTTGCTCGTTGTGAGCGGACCCGAACTTGGGAAAAACAGAACCATCGACGAAGAGCATCGCGAGGACCTGGGGCGCAGACAGCTATGTGTTGTGCGACCCCGTGATTCAATCGAATCGTCGTAACCGTAATTGAATGGAATCCATCATTGTTGCCGGCTCGGCCAACCCATCGCTTGCTGAGGGCGTTGCCGAGCGGCTTGCCACGCGCGTCTCCCGTGTCATCCTCGATCGCTTCCCTGACAGCGAATTGCATGCGGAACTCGGTGAGAGCGTGCGCGGATGCGATGTCTACTTGATCCAGCCGACGGGTCCTCCAGTTGACAGTCACTTGATGGAGCTTATTTTCCTTGCCGATGCATGCCGGCGAGCCGGTGCCGAGCGCCTCACAGCCGTCGTGCCTTACTACGGATACGCACGACAGGATCGCCGGGCAAAAGGCAGAGAAGCGGTGGGCGGACGATTGACTGCCGACATGCTAAGCCTTGCCGGCTTTGAGCGAATCGTCGCCATCGACTTGCATACCGTCGCGCTCGAGGGGTTCTTCAGCATCCCGCTGGAGCATCTAAGTGCGGTCTCCGTGCTGGCCAATGCCGCCGAAGAGCTGGTCACGGCGAACAGCGTGATCGTCGCTCCGGACCTGGGAGCTGTCAAACTCGCTGAACGTTACAGCGAGCTCCTGCACCGACCAATTGCCATCGTTCACAAGGCCCGGCTCAGCGGCGCCGAGGTAGAAGTGCGCGGCATCGTGGGCAATGTCGCCGGATGTGCGCCAATAATCGTGGATGACATGATATCGACCGGTGGCACTATCAAGGCTGCCGCCGAAGCCCTCATCGGCGCTGGATGCCTGCCTGAGATCACGGTCGTGGCCAGTCATGCCCTATTGGTGGGTTCAGCGATCACTTCGCTCTCAGCCTTGCCATTAAAGCGGATCGTCGTGAGCGACAGCCTGCCGCCGCCGAAACGCAACCGATTGCCGGTGCAAGTGGTGAGTCTCGCGCCGATGCTGGCTGACACGATAGCTCGCCTGCACGTGGGTGAGTCGATAACCGCCTTCGTAAGTCATCGATAAGGTAAGCGGGATTTCCTCCAGCGTTTTCAGGGAAGCACATAGCTGGTCCATTTCGAGTCAGCACCTGACACGTCCGGCGCCATTCGGTTGGCAAACTTCATGTATGCCGAGTTTTGAAGTCTGCCGTTGATTCGGAACATTCGAGACTTCTAAGCTGGAGAATTGACCGAATCTGGATCGCATTTTGCGCAGCATACGTGGTTGGAGAACAGGGAATGAAAGAGCAGCGGACGGCCGGTCTGAAAGTCGAGTTCCCGAAACTCGGGCCCACCAACTTTGCCACTTGCGAGCCAAGGGGCTGTTGAAATGGCGTGGGGGAAAATCATCAAGAAGCCCGGCGCGTTCAGCGTTGTTCCCAACTTGCTCAATTACGAAAAAGCGTGCGCCGAATTCTCGTGGACGGAGGCTAGCAAGGCACTCGATGGGTTACCCGGCGGGAGGGGCCTTAACATTGCCCACGAGGCCGTCGACCGTCACGCGGCCGGGGCCCGCTCTAATCACCTTGCGATTCGATGGCTGAGCAAGCGAGGAGAAGCCCGCGATTTTACCTACGCCGACCTTCGCAGGCTTAGTAATCGGTTCGCCAACGTGTTGAGATCGCTCGGGCTGGCGCGCGGCGAGCGTGTCTTCATGCTGTCGGGCCGTATCCCCGAGCTTTACGTCAGCGCGCTCGGCACGTTGAAGAACGGCAACGTCTTCTGCCCGTTATTTT
>Ga0306922_10007648_pt1 | contig 10440 bp, 8 predicted proteins | sample sta12Cox44000082_FD_203758 | JGI IMG/M metagenome (GOLD analysis project Ga0306922, IMG submission 203758) | Lab enrichment of tropical soil microbial communities from Luquillo Experimental Forest, Puerto Rico - statoxic.12C.oxic.44.000.082 (v2)... | ecosystem: Environmental > Terrestrial > Soil...
GTTGAGACTGACGGACGGAGGCGTTTGTGGATCGCAAGTACGGTCACCGCGGCTATCGTGATGCCGAAAAACAAGAAAAGCACGAAAAAAGAGACAGGCAGGATCGCAAACCGCCGCAGGGCGGTCCACGAGGAGCCACGGACCATCTGGGGCCGCGCACGCCTCGGATGGTGGGAACGGTAACGAGAGCGCGTTGCGCGAACTGCGGCGCGGTGCTGGTAGCGGGATTTGACCCTACCGGCAAGTGTCCAAAATGTGGCGCCGAACTTCACTGCTGCAAGCAGTGTCGGTTCTTTGACTCTGGCGCGCAGTTCGAGTGCACCCAACCGGTGCCGGCACGCATTTCCCCGAAAGATGCGAAGAACGAGTGCAATTTCTACGAATTCCGAACTACCGTGGAAAAGGACACCGCGCCAACGTCCTACATGCAGCCGACGCAGGTGCCAGCCGAGGCGGCATCACCGGCACGGCCGATGGATGCGCGGCAGGCCTTCGAAAATCTCTTCAAAAAGTAGAGCGGCCAGGCTTTTTTGTGGCTGGTGAGCCGAGGGGAAAGAGAGTGGGCTCCGTCGGCATCTGGCTGGCAATCTGCTCGAGCGCCGGATAGTGCTGGCGCAGTGGTTCGGGGACCTTCACCTTATTCCCAGTCAAAATGCCGATGAGTTGCAGGGCGTTAACGACGGCCTTGCCCTGGAAGTGATTGTTGGTAACGACAAAAATATTGCGGGTGTGTTTTTGCATGGTGTGGATGCGGGCGACCCAAGGATCGAGTTCTTCGCGAGAGTAGAGGTAGTTGTAGCGCTCGTGAGAGGGAGTTGCGGGATCGTCGCCGAACCAGGTGTCGTAGCGGCGACCATGAAGGCGGACGTATCCAATTGCAGAGGTGCACTCGGCGGACGGCTTGAGGGAATGGCCGATGATGGGCTGATCAATGTTGCAGAAACCCGCGCGAAGCTCGCGCAAGAGGGCCAGAGTTTCATTCGTTTGCCAGGAAGAGTGGCGCAATTCGACAACCAGCGGGTAATCGGCGAAGCGCATCAGCGCGGCGGTCAAGTAAGAGACCGTTTCGCGCGTGCAATGGAAGGAAAAAGGAAACTGCAAAAGGACGGCACCGAGTTTTTGCGCATTACGAAGGGCATCAAAGCCGGCGCGGACAGCGCGTTCGTCCTCGGCCGTGGCGGAGAGATCATGGGTGAACCTTTGCCAGAGCTTGGCGGTAAACAGAAATGCAGGGTTGGTCGAGACGCGATCCACCCAGGATGCGGCGTGGTCGGGGCGAAGGGGCTGGTAAAAAGAAGTGTTAATTTCGATGGTGTCGAAGAATCCGGCGAGGTAAGCGGCCTCGTGAAAGCCCTTGGAACGGTGAGCTGGATAGACGTAGCCCGCCCAATCGGGGTAGGACCAGCCCGCGGGACCGACGCGAACCTGAGTTTGGGACTGCGGATCGGGAGAGGCGGAGTTCTTCATAGGGGCATCCACGCCACCGCGAAGCGCTCTGGCGGGTAAGAGTAGCCTAAAAATTCCGGGCCTGCCTGTCAACGCGCAGCGGGATTGCGTGGTCCAAATCGAAGTGCTAGGCTGGGCTTACCATGCGGTGCAGAAGAAAAACTGCGTCGCGATCCCCCGGTATCCGCTCTATCTCCTACAGGTGCAACCATGAACGTTTCGATAAGCTACAGGCACGTCGAATCGCAACAAGCGGTGGCCACAGAAGTTATGCGTCGATTGGATAAGCTGGGCCGGTTGCTGAGAAGCTATCAGCCGGACCTGGTTCAGATCAAAGGAGTGTTTTCGAAAAATCAAAGGACCGATGAGCAATCGTTGGCGCTAACGTTGTCGCTTCCAACGGGGACGCTGCGCGCGACGGGGAACGGGAAAAACGTGTTGGCCGGATGCAAAAAGGCGTTCAGCGAGATCGAACTGCAGATCAAGAAGCATCAGTCGCTGTTGCGGCGAGAGCACGAGTGGAAACGGAAACGTCCGGTGAGAGAGTAGCGCCGGGCCTGCGGGTTCATCGGACCAGGGGAAGCAGAGAAAAGCGACAGCCGAGCTGTGGCATCGCAAAGCGGGTCACTCCATTTCGAAGGTGAGGTAGGTGAGCTTGCCGTTGCGCTCGATCTGGAGCACTGCCGGGTCGCCGGGTTCGAGACGGGCAAACGCGGTGCGAAGGTCTTCGACGGTCTTGATGGAGGTGCGGTTAAGCGAGTGAATCACGTCGCCTTCCTGCAGGCCCGAATCGACCGCCAAACGGTTCGCGACCGTGGCCGTGACAATAACGCCGCGAGGAATACGCAGACCGCCGAGGAGTTCAGCGACATCCGGAGTGATGGTAGCGCCAATGATGCCGAGGCGGGGAATCAGGTTCTTTTTAGGATCCGAGAGGTCGGCGAGGCGGCTGAGGTCGTGCGCGGGTTCGATGACGGGAACGCGCAGCGTCAGTTTTTGGGAGTCACGCATTACTTCGAGGCTGACGCGGTCGCCCCATGTTCTCAGGTACAGGTTGAGAGCGAAGATGGGGACACTATCGACCGGCACGCCATCAATCGAAACGATTACGTCTTGAACGCGTAGCCCGGCGGCTTCGGCAGGTCCGCCCGGGTCGAGATCGGAGACGATGACACCCCGGTTTCCGGAGAGGCCCAGGCCGGCAACCAGGTCCGGTGTCAGGGATTGTAGATCGGCGCCAATGGTGCGCCGGCGAACGCGGCCGAAACGGCGAATTTCTTCGTAGGCATAACGCACGATGCCGCTCGGAATGGCGAAACCAATCCCTTCGTTGCCGCCTGATTTTGTGTAGATGAACGTGTCAATGCCCAGGACGTTGCCATCCACGTCGACAAGCGGACCACCACTGTTGCCCGGGTTGATGGCCGCGTCGGTCTGAATATAAACCATCGAATCGTCGGGATCTGGCTGACGAAGAACCGAACTGACCAAGCCGAAGGTAACCGAGTTTTCCAGGCCCTCGGGGCTGCCGAAGGCGAGTACGACCTGACCCTTGTGGATTTGATCGTAGCGGCCGAGCGGAAGAGTGGGAAGTCCGGTAGCTTCGACTTTAAGAATGGCGAGATCGATGACTTTGCTGACGCCGACGATCTGGGCGTTGAGAATGCGGCCTTTCGATTTCAGCATGGCAGCGGGTTGAGATTCATCACCGACGGCGGGAGTGAGCACGACCCGGACGCGGTCAGCGCCTTTGACGACGTGAAAGTTGGTGATGATGTAACCGTCGGAATCGACGATGACGCCAGAGCCGAGACTGCGCTCTCTGCCGACGCCGCTCGAGGAGGTCTGCTGGTCCTCTTCGTCTGCCGCGCCGTACCCGGTGACGAGGACTTCCACCACGGCGGGAGAAACTCGGCGAACAAGATTCTCAAAGGACCTGCTCATCTGGTGGAGCGCGTCGGCGGTTTGCCGATCAGGCTGGTCTTGGGCGCGGGCCGACAGGCCAAGGATAGAGGCGCAGAGCAAGGTAAGAGAGACGGCTCGCAGGAGAGCATTTCGAGCGGGTGGTTGGAGAATCAATGAGCTTCCCCTTTCGAATCAATCGAAGCGCCTTCGGAGCCGGAAGCTGGACCGCTCCAAGTCACGAGTTTCAGATCCAGGACAAAGATTGCGTAGAGAACGGGAACCAGCAAGAGCGTAATGAAGGTGGCGACACCCAGACCGCCAATCTGCGCGTAACACAGTGGCTGCCAGAGGGGCCCGCCGTGAGCGGCGAGCGGAAAGAGTGCAAGGACGGTCGCGCCTACTGTGATCAGGACGGGGCGGAGGCGGACGATACCTGCATCAAGCAATGCTTCTTCGAGTGGCTCGCCTTTTTCGTGCATCTCCTCGATGAAGTCAAACAGCACGATGACGTGGCTGACGATGACGCCAATGAGGCTGGCGATACCGAGGAAGGCCATAAACCCGAAAGGCGCTTGCATCAGGTAGAGGGCAATGAGTGCGCCGACAATGCCATACGGGGTGGCGGCGAGGACCAGGAGTGGTTTGATGGAGTGACGGAATTGGAAGGCCAGCGCGAGGAAAATCAGTGCGATGGAAATCATCATCACCAGAGCGAGATTCCGAAAGCCCTGTTCCTGCTTTGCCTGTTCGCCGCTGACAACGATGCGATAACCGGGTGGAAGGGTTTTGCGGAGTTCCTGGATTTTGGGCCAGGCGGCGGCGAAGACCTCGGAGGGGAGTGCGCCGGGGATTGTAAAGCTTTGAACCGAAATCGTTCGGAAGTGCTCGAGGTGGCGAATGCGCAGCCGCTCCAGAACGTTTTCAATTGAAGAGACGGAGAGCAGGGGAACCTTGGTGTCGGATTCTGATGAGGAGACGTAGAGATTCTGGACGTCGGCGAGAGTGGCGCGTTCCTCCATGCGCAAGCGGGCAACGACGGGAATCTGCTGGTCGCCGCGGCGAAGCGTCGTAACCGAGGTGCCGCTGAGGGCGGCGCTCGAGGAGGACGCCACATCCTGGTTGGTAACGCCCGCGAGGTTGGCGCGGTCAGGGTCGACCTTCAGCGTGACTTCGAATCCATCCTGCCCCCAGTCGTCGCGCGGGCGGGCGCATTGGGGAACCGAGGACAGAATGGAAGTGACCTGCGTGGCGATCGAGCGCAGATTGCTGATGTCCTTTTCTTCCTCAAGTGGGTTGACGTCGGCGAGTCCCGTAACGCGGAGTTCGACCGGATAATCGACGGGATTGGTCTGCAGTTGGCGTACGTCGATCCGGGCGCCGGCGACATTCTGAGAAAGCGCGGCCTGGAGCGGGATGATGAACTTGGGGGTGTCGTCCTTGTCGTAGAGTTCGATGATGATTTGCGCATAGTTCAACTGCTGAAGTTGCGGGGTAACGGAGAACCAGAAGCGGGGCCCGCCACCTCCTTCGAAGGTGGTGAGCGATCTCAGGATTTGGCGAGGTTTGCCATCCTTGCCGGGATGATCCTGGCCGTAGGTGGCCGCAGCGGAACGAATCGTTTCTTCGATTTTCAGAGCGGACTGGTTGGTCGCGAATAGCGGGACGTCGTTCGGCAACCAGACGTCGAGGAAGGATAGATATTGGACGTCGTCGGGGAAGAACTGGGTTTTCAACCGGTGACCGACAAAGCCGCCGAAGGCCAGAAAGAGCAGGGAAGCAGCGAAGACGAGCCAACGGTGCTCGATTGCAAATTTGCCAGCGCGGAAATAGAAGCCGCTGAAGCCGCGCGTGCGACGCCCTTCCGCGGATTTCTCTTCCTTTCTTGCAGGCCGAAGCAGGTAGTAACCGAGGAAGGGAATAAAAGTCATGGAGACGACGCGCGAGGCGACCAGAGCGCAGGTCATTACGATCGGCAAACTGTAGAGAAATTCTCCGGTGGTGCCGGTGAGAAGGAGAAAAGGAAGATAGGCGACGATATTCGTGATCGTTGCGAAAAGGATTGCGTGCGCCAGCTTCGTCGGGCCAAGCCAGGAAGCGATAACCGGTGAATGATGATCGCTGAGGGAACGCTTGATGGAATCACCGGCAACGACCGGATCGTCAACAAGTAATCCGAGCGCAATGATGAGCGTGGCGATCGACACCTGTTGGAGGTCGATGCCAAGCAGCTGAGCGAATCCGAAGGTCATCGCCAAAGTAATTGGAATCGAGAGAGCCATCAAGACGGCGGAGCGCCACTCCCAGAAACCCACCAGCGAGACGAGGACGACGAGAGCGATAGCTTCGTAGAGGGCGTCCATAAACAAGCCCACGTTTTCCTGAACTTGCCGGGGCTGGTCGGACGTGGGAGCGATGATCAGGTCAGCGGGGAGCAGCCGGCGAGTGTCGGCTAGCATGGCTTGAACGTCTTTCGAGAACTGACCAACTTGCTCGCCCTTGCGCATTTGCACGCCCAGCGTGACCGCGCGAGTGCGTCGCCAAACGCCGCCGGAATCGCGCCAGGTGTAGAAGTTAAGAAAACGGGCGGGGCTTTGGTAGCCGCTGCGGATGTCAACGAGATCGCGCAGATAGATAGGAGCGCCGAAGCTCGAGGAGCCGACAATAACGTTACCGATTTCGTCGGGCGCCGTGAATTCGCCGGAAGGGTCGACGATGATGTTTTTCGAGCCGGCCTCGAGCGCGCCGCCGGGGAGGGTGATGTTCCGGGCATTGAGGATGCTTTTCAAATTGGAAGGTTGCAGGCCGTAGGAGGCGAGGCGTTCCTGGGAGTAGTCGAGATAGATTTGCTCGGAAAGAACACCGGAGCGATCGACGCGGGAGACCTCCGGCGCGCCGCGAAGTGCGCGGGAAAGCAAATCAGTGAAATCGTCGAGCTGGTGGTAGGTGTATTTGTTTCCCGCATTGGCGGCGAGGAGAGGACCGAATTCGGCAGGATCGTGGACCAGAAGTGGCGGCCAAGCGTCGGGGTGGATTTCCGATTCGTGAAGACGCAATTGCACAAAAACTCGGCCGAAGGCGTAAATCTCGCTGTCGCTCGAGTCGGTGAAGCCGTCAGCGGCGACAAAATCGGGACCGTGAGCGAAGACTATTTTGTGAAGCAGCCGCCTGGCTTCGGCCTCACGAACGAAGAAGCGGAGGGCACGTTCCACCGAGTCGACCGGTACGGCCGCCGGGAAGCAGTAGACGATGGAGACGGGCTTTCCTTGAGGCTGGTCGTGGCGTTGAGCGCGCAATTTTGTAAGGACCAATTCCACGGCGTGGGCGCGGACTGAAATCGCAGACGCGTCTTCGAGCGGGCTGGCAACGGTGAGCATGAGCGCCGCGGTATCGCCAAAGTCGCTGTTGAAGCGAATCGGGCCAGCGCCCTGAGGGAGGCTAAGTGAATCCAGCTTGAGATTCATGTCGCTGAATTCTTTTTTGGAGTCCTTCACCGATTGGGCGAGCTGAACCTGGACAATCGAGAGGCCAGGCATCGAGAGGGATTTGATACCGAAATCCGCGCCGGCGGGAGGGCGAATGTAAGAATTTTCGGCAATCGTGGACTCGATTGGGCGGGTGACAAGTTGCTCGACTTGTTCTGCGGTCGCCCCGGGCCATTGCGTGGTCACGGAAGCGACGCGAACGGGGATGTCGGGGTCCTTGCGCTTGGGCATGTGCAGGTAGCCATAAATTCCGAGGGAAACGGTGGCGAAGAGAAGGATCCACGAGATTTGGCGGTTCTCAACGAAGAAGCGAGCAGTGTTGTGTTCGTGAAGGATAAAGTCGTCGTCGGTGCGGTGTGCCATCAGTTCGTCTCTGCGTCTAGAGCCTCAGGGGATGACCCGGACTGTTTGCCCGTCAGTAACCAGGTTGGCGCCGTTGCTGATCACCCGGTCGCCGGAGTTCAGGCCTCGGAGAATGCCGACCTTGTTACCGTAGGCGCCTCCGGGCTGAACCGCACGGCGGTGCGCCACGTCTGTTCCGTTGTCGTGGGTGATGACAAAGACGCTGAAGGTGTTTGTGCCGTCGCCGACCGAGACGATGGCGCTGAGAGGAACAACCAGGACCGGATGCGAGAGCCTGGTCTGGCCGAGATCCAGAGTCACCACCATGCCGGATTTCAAGAGGTCGCGGGGGTTGGGGATGGTGACTTCAACTTGGAAGGTGCGGCTCTTCTGGTCCGCCTGAGGGGAAATGGCGGTGATCTGGCCGATAAACTCCTGCGGAAAGCTTTCTGTGCGAACGGCTTGCTTTTTGCCGAGGTTGATGTTGCCGAGCATCGTATCGGGAACTCCGAAGACCGCTTTGACGAGAGTGGTGTCGCCGAGGGTGAATCCAGGAGTTCCGGTGGCGACGAGGGCGCCGACCTCCACGTTCCGGCCGAGGACGACGCTGTCCATGGGAGCACGCAGTTCGCAGTCGGTGAGCGACTGCTCGGCTTGATTAACCGAGGCTTGAGCCGTCACGAGAGATCCTTGTGTCGAGTCATTTTGCGCCTTAGCGGCATCGTAGTCGCTCTGAGTCATAGCGTTTGCTGCGTAAAGAGCGGAAGCGCGAGCGAAATCCTGTTTGGCTTTCTCGGCTGCGGCGGAGGCCTGCTCCAGTTGTCCTTTGTACTGTTCCAGGACTCGGCTGTAGTCTTCCTGGCGAACGGTGGCGAGAACCGTGTCTTTCTTGACGAAGTCGCCTTGCTGGACATTGCGAGAACGGCCGTCAGCGCCTTTGCGCTGGAGGATGCTGGTGAGGTAGCCGGCGGATTTGAATGTGGCTTGAAGTTGAATATAGGGGACGATGCTAGCCGAATAGGTGTTGCCTTCCGCACCTGAATATTCTTCAACGGCAGTAACAGTCACCGGGGTAAGTGGCGCGGCGACAGAGTTTTTTTGCGCTCCGCATCCGCCACACGGGACTGCCGCAAAAAGCAGCAGCGGCGCTGCGATGAGTGAAACCGATGCATGGTGCTCGCGCATGGATTCCCCTAGTCTTGGCCCAGGGATTTTTCAAAGTCGGAGCGCGCCGTCCAGAAAGCGGCCAGCGCCTGTTGAAGTTGAGTGTTGGCCTGAGCCATGACGGCTTGCTCGTTCAAGGCGTTGGATAACAAAGTGGCTTTTTGTCTGTACTGTTCCAGAACGACCTGAAGTTTTTCACGTTCTGCCTGCTGAGAGAGTTGAGCGACCTGAACGGCGGCGCGGGCTTCGCGAAGCTTGCGGAAGCGATTGTCGAGGTCGAGGACAATCTGGCTTTTGGTTTCCGTGAGATTGAGCTTGCTTTGTTCAATGGTGCGCTGTTTTTCGTCGAGCAAATGGCGCTTGTAGCCCCAATCGTAGAGGTCCCACTTGAGGGTGATGCCGAGGGCGTTGACATTTTGCGGCAGGCCCTGGATGGTGAACGGGGAGAAGAACAAATAGTGAATGCCGATGTCGGGAATGTACTGCGATTTTTGAATTCGGCGGTCAAAAACCGCCTGGTCAATTTTGATCTTTGCCTGGCGGACTTCAGTGCGGTTCTCGAGAGCCGCCTGGCGGGCGGATTCGAGGTTTTTCTCCTCAGGTAACTCTTCGGGAACGCCGCTGAGGCGGAAATCGATGCCAAGGTCGCGGCCCATCAGCGTGTTGAGGTTTTCCTTCTGGGTGGCGAGAGTGTCTTCAAGGGTGACCACCTGAAGATCTGCCTGGGCGAGTTGAGCTTTCACGCCGGTGCTCTGATAAGGCAGAGCCGTTTTTTCCGCAACGTACTGTTCGGTGGTGCGGTCCAATTCATGAAGGAATTTAACGTTGTCCGTCGCGGAGTCGAGGGCGCTCTGGGTCTGCAACATCCCGTAATAGGCATCCTTTACGGAATTGATGATCTGTTGCCGCTGCTGGCGGAGTTGCTCCTCGCTTAGTTTCTTGGCGACTTGCGCGGCTTCGACGTTGAGGTGGATGTTGTAGAGCTCAGCAAGAGGCTGGTAGGCCTGGACGTAGGCGAGGGCGGACCACTGCGGCTCAGTGGTGATAATGGAATTCGTGTTGGGCACCGGCGTGTTGTTTACAAAGCCAAAAGATGCTTGAGGGAAGCTTACGTGAACGGCGGTCAAAAGGTAGGACCCCGTGAGTTGGATATTGAAGTGAGGATAACGCTGTGTGCGCACCGCGAGAATCTGGTCGTTGGCCTGCAAAACACTCTGATGGGAAATTTTGATCAAGCGGTTGTTTTCCTGGGCGAGAGTGACGGCCCGGTCGAGTGTGAGGACCTCGGCTGGCGCCGGGGAAGGTTGTTGAGCAACGACGCAGCCGCCAAAGCAAAGAAGAACATCACAAAGAACGAGGGCGCGAAAGCGTAAGACCAAGAAATTCATCGGAGCCGATGCAATTGATTCACCATCTTCGAGGCGGCGAAGGAGGCCCTCATGCCAAGATTGAGGGTCCAATTCCTGCAAAAAGCTTTGCGGAATGTAGCTTTGGGAGAAGAAGCTTGTCAACTCGAATTGCTGAGCGCAGGCGCTCGGAGAAAGGGATTCGCGGACGGAATCAACTCGTGTATAGTGTTGGCCTGCCGGGAATTCCGAAAGGACTGATGCCGTGATTTCCGAGAGCTTTTCCGTCAAGGACAGCAGATAGGGTCTCGAAAAAGCACAACGGCGCCTCCATCGAACATTCGAAAAGGAAGAGCAGTATGAAAATGAACACGAGGAGATTCGGGTGGCTGTGCCTGTGGGTACTGCTGGCTGCCTCCGGCTTAGCATTTGCAGGGGATGAACCGGCGAACGTGGTGGGAACATGGAAGATTGCGGTGACGGGGGAATCAGGGAGCGCAGAGCAAACCATGGTCTTGAAGCAGGACGGAAACAAGGTTACGGGTACGTTTAGGGGGCCGCGGCAATCGGGAACCCTCGAAGGACTGGTCGACGGTAACAAAATTAGTTTCCACGTAAACACCAGAGTTGCCCTGGATTACAAAGGGACGGTGGACGGCGACACCATGAAGGGAACGATGACGGGGAAGGGCAAGTCCGGTGAGTGGACAGCAGCGCGCGAGAAGTGAAGCGAAGCGACAGCGAATCTGAAATTG
>Ga0306922_10007655_pt1 | contig 10434 bp, 11 predicted proteins | sample sta12Cox44000082_FD_203758 | JGI IMG/M metagenome (GOLD analysis project Ga0306922, IMG submission 203758) | Lab enrichment of tropical soil microbial communities from Luquillo Experimental Forest, Puerto Rico - statoxic.12C.oxic.44.000.082 (v2)... | ecosystem: Environmental > Terrestrial >...
GAGGTCGGGCTCTGTGCCGAGGAGGCCGCAGAGGTCAATGCCGGTTTCCTGAACCGCCTGCGGCTCGGGCGTCCGCTGGTCACCCTCAAATTCGCCACTTCGCTCGATGGCCGCATCGCCACCGCGAGTGGCGAAAGCCAGTGGATCACCGGACCGCCGGCGCGCGAGCGCGCGCACGCTCTGCGCGCCAGCCATGACGCGATCATGGTCGGCACCGGCACCGCCGTCGCGGACGATCCTCAGCTAACCTGTCGCCTGCCTGGGCTCGACCATCGCTCCCCGGTGCGGGTCGTCATCGACCGCCACCTACGCATTCCGCCGGCCGCGCGGCTGGTTGCCGGTGCCCACGAGGTGCCGACTTGGGTTTTGACTTTGCCCTCGGCTGACCCTGATCGGCGCACAGCGTTTCTCGCGAGCCGCGTTACCCTGATCGATGTCGATCAGGACGGCGCCGGCCAAGTCGACCTTGCCGCTGCGCTCGCGGCCCTCGGCGAGCGCGGGATCACCAGGCTCTTGGTCGAGGGCGGCGCCGGGCTCGCGGCCGCTTTCTTCCGCGCCGGCTTGGTCGATCGGCTCGTCTGGGTTCACGCCCCACTGGCGATCGGCGGCGACGGGATTCCGGCGATCGCCGGGCTGGACCTCGCGGCACTGTCCCACGCGCCCGCGTTCGAGCGGCTGTCGACGCAAACGATTGGCGACGACGTGCTGACGACTTTGCGTGTTCGAGCGATTTAGCTCGCAGATCGGCGATTTTATGTCCCTGTTCGTTCGATTTATTTCCGTGTTCGGTCGCGTAGGGAATTAGCCTTCACGGCCGCCCGAATATCAATCGCTTAGAGGAGAGTGGGCGCTCGCTTTATGGCCCGGAATCGGTTTTTTCGCAGTTTCTTCCCGTTGACCAGGGAATCCGGTCCGGAACGAGGAGGCCCTGGTAAATCGCCGGCTGGACCCGTAGCTTACCGGCATGTTCACCGGCATCATCACCGACGTGGGACATGTGCGCCGGATGCACCGCGGCGAGCCTCTCGATCTGACGATCGCCACAGACTTTGATATCTCGGCAATACCGCTCGGAGCCTCGATCGCCTGCTCCGGCGCCTGCCTTACCGTCGTGGCCGTCGAGCCCGGGGCATTCACGGTGCAGGCGTCGGTCGAGACTCTGACGCGCACCACCCTTGGGGCGTGGGAGGAAGGCACCCCGGTCAATCTTGAAAAATCGCTTCGGCTCGGCGACGAGCTCGGCGGGCATCTCGTCTTGGGCCATGTGGACGGCATGGCGCAACTAGTCGAGCGGCGGCCCGAGGCGGAGTCGGTTCGTTTTGTCTTCGAGGCGCCGGAGGAACTGGCGCCCTTGATCGCGCCAAAGGGGTCGGTCGCGCTCGACGGGGTGAGCCTCACCGTCAATGAGGTGGCGCAAAACCGCTTCGGGGTGAATATTATCCCGCACACTCTCGCATGCACCAATTTTGGCTCTATGCGGGTCGGGCAGCGCGTGAACATGGAAATCGACCTGATCGCCCGCTATGTCGCGAGGCTTCTGCGGCAAACACCATGACACGACCGCCTCACATCCTTCTCGTCGAGTCGCTGTATTACACCCACATCGCAGCGGAGCTGCGGCGCGGTGCCGAGCGCGCGCTCGGCGCAGTCGGCGCCACCCATGAGCGCATCGCGGTCCCGGGGGCATTCGAAATCCCGGCGGCCATCAGCATCGCCGGGCGCGCGAGCGAGCGGTTCGACGGGTTTGTCGCGCTCGGCTGCGTGATCCGCGGCGAGACGACACATTACGACCATATCTGCGCGGAAAGCGCGCGGGGGCTCCAGGATTTGGCAATCCGCGACGGTCTTGCTATCGGGTACGGCATTCTGACCGTCGAGAACGAGGCTCAGGCGCTCGCCCGTGCCTCGCCAGACGGCCGTGACAAGGGCGGCGAAGCGGTCCGCGCCTGCCTGGCGATCGTCGACCTGAAACAGCGTTTCGCGAGGAATGGCCGGTGACCACCTCGGCCGAAAGCGAACACCGTCAGCGCGCCGGCAGCCGCCGGCGCAGCGTGGCGCGGTTGGCGGCGGTCCAAGCGCTTTACCAGTTGGAGGCAAACGACGAGGCCGATCCCCGGCCGGTTGTCGGTGAGTTCGTCCGGCACCGCTTTGGCCAAGAAATCGAAGGCGACCGGTTGGGTGAGGCCGATCCCGAGCTGTTTGCCGATATCGTTTGCGGGGTGACTGCTGATCGGGAACGCCTCGACACCGAGATTTCGGCGGCACTCCTCGAGGGTTGGCCGCTGCCCCGCCTCGATTCGGTCCTTCGCGCGATTCTTCGCGCCGGCGCCTATGAGCTGATGCACCGCCGCGATGTGCCACCACGGGTGTCGTTGAGCGAATACACCGCGATTGCCTACGCTTTCTTCACCGGCAAAGAACCGGGTCTTGCAAACGGCGTCCTCAATCACCTCGCTCACACGCTGCGCGACGGCGAACTCTAGCCGGCATGGCAGGCGCGCCCGCAGAACCTCTGGGCGAGTTCGAGCGCATTGAGCGCTTTTTCGCGCCGCTCGCCGGGCCGGGCGGTCTCAGCCTGCTCGATGACGCCGCCATCGTCGATTGCCGCGTGGGGCAGCGTCTTGTCGTCACCGCAGACACGATCGTCGCCGGCGTGCACTATTTGCCGGACGATCCGCCGGATCTCGTCGCGCGCAAGCTATTGCGGGTCAACCTGTCGGATCTCGCAGCGATGGGAGCGCGGCCTCTCCATTATTTGCTGACGACGGCGCTTCCCTCGGCGCTCGGCGCGGATTGGGTTGCCGAGTTCGCCCGAGGGCTGGCCGAGGACCAGCGCCGGTTCGGGATCGACCTTCTGGGCGGCGATTCGGTAGCGACACCGGGGCCGGCCGTGTTGTCGCTGACCGCCATCGGCGAAGTCACGGCGGGATTGGAAGTCAGGCGCTGCGGCGCCCGCGCCGGAGATCTCGTGTGGGTATCCGGCACGATCGGGGATGCGTTCCTTGGGCTCGCCGCCTTGCGAGGCGCCTATCCGCTACTTGCCGCCGAGTATCGCGCGGGACTGATCGGACGCTTCCGGGTGCCCGATCCACGCGTCGAACTAGGCAGGCGACTGGCTGGCATTGCGCACGCGATGATCGACATCTCCGATGGGTTGGTCGCCGACCTCGGACACATCTGCAAGACCTCGTGCGTGGCTGCCGTCATTGAGCTGCTGTCGCTGCCGCTGTCGCCCGCAGCGCAGGTCATCGTCGATGGAGAACCGGGCGTCCGAACAGATCTCGCCACGGGAGGCGATGATTACGAGCTCTTGTTCACCGCACCTGCCGGTTCGACAAGAGCGATCGGCGATCTGTCTTCGGTAGTCGGCGTGCCGATAACGAGGATCGGCAGGATCGAATCCGGAGAGGGGGTGCGGCTCGTCGACGCGGGGGGACAGTCGATCCCGCTCGGTGAACCGGGCTACCGACATTTCTGAGCGATTCGCTCGCGCGGTTGCCTGCTGGTTGCTCTTCTGGCATGTTTCGCGCGCGCTAAAATGCCCCGCTGTGCCGGCTCTTGACGGGGCTGCTATTTCATCTTCGTAGTCGCGAGGAACCTTTTCGCATGCCTTCTGCATATCTGCTGGTCATCGCCTGCGGCGTCCTCGCATTGCTGTACGGGTTGGTTACCAGCCGTCAGGTATTGACCGCCAACGCCGGGTCCGCCCGGATGCAGGAGATCTCCAGCGCCGTCCTGGTCGGTGCGCGCGCCTATCTCAATCGTCAATACCGGGCGATCGCGGTCGTCGGCGTGGTGGTCTTGATCGTTCTCGGGGTGAGCCTCGGCATTCGTGTCGCGATCGGCTATCTGATCGGGGCGGTGCTGTCGGCATCGGCCGGGTATATCGGCATGAATGTCTCGGTGCGCGCCAATGTCAGGACAGCGCAGGCCGCCCGCAGCGGCCTGAAGGCCGGGCTGGCGATCGCATTCAAAGCCGGCGCGATAACGGGTTTGCTGGTGGTTGGGCTAGGGTTGCTCGGCGTCGGGATCTATTATTTCGTGCTGCGGGCCACGATGCCGAGCGACGATCTGCGCCCGGTACTCGAGGCCATGGTGGCGCTGAGCTTTGGCGCTTCGCTGATCTCGATCTTTGCCCGCCTCGGTGGCGGCATCTTCACCAAGGGTGCCGATGTCGGTGCCGATCTCGTCGGCAAGGTCGAGGCCGGCATTCCGGAGGACGACCCGCGCAACCCCGCGGTTATTGCCGACAATGTCGGCGATAATGTTGGCGATTGCGCCGGGATGGCCGCAGACCTGTTCGAAACCTATGCGGTGACGATCGTCGCGACGATGCTGCTCGCCAATATCTTCTTTGCTCCGCCACTGCGCGACAACATGCTGCTACTGCCGCTCGCAATCGGCGCGGTGTGCATTGCCACCTCGGTGATCGGCACGTTCTTTGTCCGGCTGGGCGCCGATAACGGAATCATGAGGGCGCTCTACAAGGGGCTCGTCGCGACCGGAATTCTGTCGATCGTGGCGATCGCCCTGGTGATCTACTGGCTTCTCGGCCTTTCTGAACCGCTGGTAATGAGCACCGGAGCATCGGTCACCGGGGTCGGATTGTGGCTCTGCGCGATCGTCGGGCTCGGGGTCACCGGCTTCATCGTCTGGATTACGGAATATTACACGGCCACCGCGTACCGGCCGGTGCGCAGCATTGCCCTGAGCTCGACCACCGGACATGGCACGAACGTGATTCAAGGCCTCGCGGTGTCGATGGAGGCGACGGCGCTGCCTGTCGTCGTGATCTGCATCGGCATCATCGTTTCGTTCCTGATCGCCGGCCTGTTCGGGATCGCGGTGGCTGCGACGACGATGCTGGCGCTCGCCGGCATGATCGTCGCTCTGGACGCGTATGGTCCGGTTACGGACAACGCCGGCGGCATCGCCGAAATGGCCGACCTGCCGCGCGAGGTGCGGCGCACGACCGACGCGCTCGACGCGGTTGGCAACACGACCAAGGCGGTGACCAAGGGCTATGCGATCGGCTCGGCCGGGCTGGCCTCCCTCGTGCTCTTCGCCGCTTATACCGAGGATCTAAAACACTATTTTCCCTCGCTTGATGTGCATTTCGGGCTGCAGGATCCCTACGTCGTGATTGGGCTGTTTATCGGCGGGCTTCTGCCTTACCTCTTCGGCTCGCTCGGCATGACCGCGGTCGGACGGGCGGCCGGTTCGGTCGTCGTCGAAGTGAGGCGTCAGTTCCGCGAAATCCCGGGCATCATGCAAGGCAAGGCGAAGCCGGATTATGGGCTTGCCGTTGACATGCTGACCCGCGCGGCAATCCGCGAAATGATCGTACCGTCCTTGCTCCCGGTGCTGGCGCCGATCGTCCTGTACATCGTAATCTCGCTGATTGCCGGGCGTGCGGCGGCGTTCAGTGCGTTGGGCGCCATGCTGCTCGGAACCATCGTCACCGGGATCTTCGTTGCTATCTCGATGACCTCCGGTGGCGGCGCGTGGGATAACGCCAAGAAGTACATCGAGGAAGGTCATCACGGGGGCAAGGGTTCCGAACCCCACAAAGCCGCGGTGACTGGCGATACCGTCGGTGATCCCTACAAGGACACTGCCGGACCCGCGGTCAACCCGATGATCAAGATCACCAACATCGTCGCCCTGCTACTGCTCGCCATACTAGCGAAATGGGCCATCTGAAGCTGTAACCCCGCCGGTGAATCAGTTGTCTGGTCTGCCGGTCTGGTGGGTGTTGCCGGTGCCGCCGCCTCCGGCTGTGCTCCCTGCGCTGTTGTTGAACCTTCCGAGATTGCCGATGATCTGCTCAAGGAATGTCAGCTCACGACCAGGCGCGGGGGTCGCTCTTGCTACCGGAATAATCTCCTTGCCGTCCTCCAAGCCTTTGTGATCGACGGCGGTAACGACGCCCTGGTTGTCGAAGTTGACGATATAGACCTGCTGGTCGAGCACATTCGGGTCGAAGAAGGCGAGTTGCCCGGTTCGCCGGCTGATATAATACCAGGACTTGTCATTGAAAACACTGACGCTTGATGGCGAACCCAGGATCTTGATCACCTCGTCTTTGGTGGTGCTGCCCGGATGAACCTCGGCAATCTTATCCTGCGCAGGCAGATTGCCGCGCTGCTCGACGTTCGCCGAGCAACCGGCGACCAGCGTGATCGCCGAAATCGCGTTGACGATCGAGAATCGATGCCGAACGAGGATCGCTCGCCAGTTGAACATGGGATAACGCAACCGGTCCTCCGTTGAAGCAAGTGCGGGCCGCGCCCATTTTCTGCCTTGCAGCTTTTAACCGAGAGGCGTTCGTTGTCAACGTCTCCGGCGGTTCCGTGCGGGGTAGCACCCGCCGTTGCCGACGTGTCCGGGCTGGACACTTACACGGACGCTACCGGGTTAGCGTGGGTGCACCTGCTGTTGCCGACGTGTCCGGGGCGCGAACGGTCGTCGGCGCGATGGGAGGGCCGTAGTGACCGATACCATACCGGAATTCTCGCGTCCTGTTCCGCTCGCCCGGTTGGGTTTCCCCCCGTTTCGCCAGCAGATCGAGGCAACACCGAGCGAACGCGAAAAACTTTCCCGGCGTTTCGACCTGCTCGCTCTCGACCGTCTGAAAGCCGCTGTCGAGCTTCGCCGCCAAGGCGATCAGGTCGTCGTGTTGGAAGCCTCGTTCGAGGCCGTGTTCGTGCAGAGTTGTGTCGTCACTCTCGAGCCGGTCGCGGGCACGATATGCGACCACTTTACACTGGTTTATGGTCCGGCCGAAGCCGAGCCGGGGGTCGCATCGCACGGAGAAGACGCGGCGTTCGAGCCATTGAATGGCGATGTGATCGACATCGGAGAAGCGGTAGCGCAGGAGCTCTCGCTCTCGTTGCCGGCCTTTCCGCGGCACCCCGACGCAAAGACCGACGGCGAAGCGCTGGCGCAACCGACCGGGAGCCCCTTCATCTCCTTAGCCCGCCTAAGACAGCGCATGGAATGCTGAAAGGTCTCCGAGGCACGGGCAGTTCGGCTACCGGGCTTCGTGGGATGCCGCATGATTGTTGCCGCGGCGTCGGTTTTTGGCTAATTAGCGGCGTTCTTTTGCGTCGCGTTTCGCGAAAGCGAGCTTTCCATGGCTGTACCAAAAAAGAAAACCTCGGCGTCGCGCCGCAACATGCGACGCTCGCACCATGCGCTTAAACCGGCCACCTACGCGGAATGCCCCAATTGCGGTGAATTGAAGCGCCCGCACCATCTTTGTAGGGCGTGCGGGTACTACGACGGGCGCGAGGTGATCGTGACGCCAGCGGAGACGCCCTGACCCACAAACTCGGCCAGAGGTCGGGCACGGTGAGCGACACCATTACGATTGCGATCGATGCGATGGGCGGCGATGGCGCTCCCGGTATTGTGCTGAAAGGTGCCGAGATCGCGCTCCAACGGCATCCCGCCGTTCGCTATCTGTTGTTCGGCGCGGAAGAGAAAATTCGTCCGCTCATCGACAAGCTACCGAGGCTCAGCGGGATGGTGACGGTTTTCCACACCGCCGAGGTCGTGGCAGACGACGCAAAGCCGTCGCTGGCGCTTCGCACCGGCCGGCAATCGAGCATGAGGCTGGCAATTGACGCTGTCGCCGACGGAAGGGCCGACGGCGTTGTTTCTGCCGGCAACACCGGCGCACTGATGGCGATGGCCAAATTCGCGCTCAAGATGTTGCCGGGGATTGATCGGCCGGCCATCGCGTCGTTCTTCCCGACTCAGCACGGCGAGAGCGTGATGCTGGACCTCGGTGCCAACATCGAATGCGATGCCGAGAATCTTGTGCAATTCGCACTGATGGGTGACGTGTTCGCGCGGACCGTCCTCGGTCTGATCGAACCCACCGTTGGGCTGCTCAATGTTGGATCGGAGGATTTGAAGGGGAATAATGCCGTTCGCGCCGCGGGCGCGCGCTTACGGCTGGCGAATACTCCGATCCAGTTTCATGGATTTGTCGAGGGCGACGATATTGCAGCGGGGACGGTCGATGTCGTCGTCACCGACGGCTTCACCGGCAATGTCGCCGTCAAGACAGCCGAGGGAACGGCCAAACTTTTTACCGAATTCCTCGAGGCAGCTTTTCACCACTCGCTGTCGGCCAGAATTGGCTATCTCCTCGCACGCGGCGCGCTGAAGAAACTTCGGATGCGTTGCGATCCGCGCCGCTATAACGGCGCCATGTTCCTGGGCTTAGGCGGCATCGCCGTCAAGAGCCACGGCTCGACTGACGCGTTCGGCTTTGCCAACGCGATCGGCGTTGCCATCGACATGAAGCTAAACGGCTTTCTCGACAAGATCCGGGCCGAGCTGGAGCGCCTCAACGACGCGCGATCCGTACCGCAGCCTGCGGCGCTCTAATCGCCGGGACGATGACATTTCGGTCCCAGGTCGCCGGATGCGGCGCTTACCTACCCGAGCGGATCATCACGAATCACGAGCTCGCCGGCCGGCTCGACACCTCGGATGAATGGATCCGCCAGCGCACCGGGATAGGAGAACGCCGGATCGCTGCGCCGGGAGAGTTGACCTCCGACCTTGCTGTCCGTGCCGCCGAACGTGCGCTCAGCAGCGCCGGAATGAGTGGCAGCGACCTCGATCTTCTCATCGTTGCCACAGCAACCCCCGACAACACCTTTCCGGCCACTGCTGCAAGGGTGCAGTCACACCTCGGGATGAGGCGCGGCGCGGCCTTCGACGTACAGGCGGTCTGCGCGGGTTTCATCTTTGCGCTATCGGTCGCCGACAATGCGCTGCGCCTCGGCCAAGCGCGCACGGCGCTCGTGATCGGGGCCGAGACATTCTCTCGCATTCTCGACTGGGCAGATCGCAGCACCTGCGTGCTTTTCGGCGACGGAGCGGGGGCCCTCGTCCTGAGGGCGGTCCCGGCCGCGGCGCCGGGTGGCCGCTTTATCCTCTCGAACCATTTGCATTCGGACGGACGCCAATATGACATCCTCTATGTCGACGGCGGCCCGTCCTCGACCCGCCACACGGGCTTTCTGCGGATGGAAGGACGCGAGGTCTTCCGGCTGGCGATTCAACATTTGAGCGCAGTGGTAGACGAGGCGCTCGCCGCGAATAGCCTGACCGCGGCGGATATCGACTGGCTTGTCCCGCATCAAGCAAACAGCCGCATCATCGACGGTATGGGAAGAAGGCTCGGCCTGCCGAGGGAAAAGGTGGTCGTCACGATCGGACATCATGCCAATACATCGGCTGCCTCGATCCCGCTCGCCATCTACGCGGCCGTCGAGGACGGACGGATTCAACCGGGGCATCTTATCTTGATGGAGGCCCTGGGTGGCGGCTTGAGTTGGGGAGCAAGCTTGGTGCGCTGGTAGTCGTGCCGTGGCACTCTGCAGCCTCTGGGGTGGAACGCGACAACGCTTTGGAATTTGACGGGGTTTTTCCAGCGGGTTACGCTTCTGGCAAAGAAAGGGAGGGCCCATGGCTGGAGAAACGGTGACTCGCGCGCGGCTCAGCGAGGCGGTTTATCAAGAGGTCGGGTTGTCGCGGAACGAGTCGGCGGAGCTCGTCGAAGCTGTGATCGCGGAAATTTCCGGCGCGCTTGAACGGGGAGAGATTGTTAAGATTTCGTCATTCGGCAGTTTTGCCATCCGACAGAAGGGGCAACGCGTCGGCCGCAATCCCAAGACGGGCCAGGAAGTGCCGATCAGCCCGCGACGCGTTCTCGTCTTTCGTGCGTCGCACACCCTCAAGGATCAAATCAATCAGGGTTTGACCGATGCGGGCGACGGTGAAGCGCCCGCTGCCTCGGCGGCCAAGGCACCCTTGGCGTGAGGTGAGCCAGGCCAACGCGGCAGCAGTCCCCCGGCGAGCCGGCAAATCTGAGACCGCCTTTCGTACCACCGGCGAAGTTTCCGAGGAACTTGACCTACCGGCGCATGTGCTGCGCTTCTGGGAATCCAAATTTCCTGAGATCAAGCCGCTCAAACGGGGTGGTGGCCGCCGTTACTATCGGCCCGAGGACGTCGACCTGCTGCGTCAGATCCGATATTTCCTGTATCAGGAGGGATACACGATCCGCGGGGTCCAGAAGCTGCTGCGCGAGAATGCGCCGCGGGGCAAGGAGGCGCCAGGGAGGCCGGCCGAGGACGACGCGCCGGCGACGCTGTTCCCGCTTGATCCGCTAGCCGATCCGCCCGGCGCGGCAGCGGCTCCTGCTCCCTCTCGGCTGGCCCTGCAAACGGCTCTGGAGGAGGTGCGGCGCGAGCTCCTGGAAATCCGCGCATTGCTCGACAAGATCCTCACGCAGTGATGAGCCGGAGTGAGATGTCGTGGCCCGCGGCACGTTGCACGGCCCGAGGCGTACCGTTATGATCGATTGCGTCGGCAGAGCCGCCCCGGTCGGAGCGTAGCGCAGCCTGGTAG
>Ga0306922_10007657_pt1 | contig 10433 bp, 8 predicted proteins | sample sta12Cox44000082_FD_203758 | JGI IMG/M metagenome (GOLD analysis project Ga0306922, IMG submission 203758) | Lab enrichment of tropical soil microbial communities from Luquillo Experimental Forest, Puerto Rico - statoxic.12C.oxic.44.000.082 (v2)... | ecosystem: Environmental > Terrestrial > Soil...
TCACAATACCTTTGCTCGTCCACGTCCGCGGAAACGCCGAGCTCTTTCTCTGCTTCCTCGTACCAGACATTCAGGTCCTTATATTCGATCGGCCAATCCACGAATTGGCCGTACTGCGACTTCATCTTGAAATCGTTCGGTGCAAACCGCAGGCACGTGCCGAGCCAATGCGACGTACCTCCGGCAACGCGATCGTAGGTGCTGCCGAATGGCCGCGGACCCGTCTGAATCAAATAGGCCTCTTTCGGATTTCTCCAGTTCTTGGCGCCGAGACTCACCACCGTCGGCCGACCGGCAGCCACGATGGCCGGATCAATCAATTTACGCTCCCGACCGAAAATCTCGGGCGTATAGGGGCTTTCCGGAACCTTGGCGATGGCCGAATAGAACCGGCTCATATACTTGTTGATGTTCGGGGGAATACCTTCGCCCGCCTCGAGGATGATGACCCTTCTGCGGCCTTTGCCGAGTTCGTTAGCGATCAAGGCGCCGGCAAAGCCCGAGCCGACGATCGCGACATCCCATAATATTTTGTCAATTTCCCCAGCCATGATCTGCCTCCCTCAATAATTTCCCCGACGGTCAGATGAAATCGGTGCGCGGATTCGGCGGGCGCGTCCAATAGCCGAACTGCATCTCGCTGAAGCCCATGGGATGGGCCTGGGCCACCCGCAACGCCCACGCCTGGGTATAGGCTTTCGGCGAGACGACTTCGAATTTCGGAACTCGCGTCGGATCTGTGGGGAGATCTTTGCGGAGCGCCTTGAGTTCGGCCGGCTCGTACCAGGCGCCCAAGTACCACATCAGCACAATGCTGCGCGCCAGATACTGTGCGTCGACATCGGCCGGCCTCTTGGTCTTATCGTCATCATCGAATTGCAACGCAGCGATGATCGCTTCGTCGCGATTGGACGCGTTGAGATTTTTTCTGACGAGCTGCAGCAGGTACTCAAGCGCTGCTGGACATTTCTCATTGGCTCTCGTCAAGTACTCCCGCTTTACGTCGACCGGATCAAAGCCGGGAATTGATTTGGACAAATCGATCGGCGGCGTAGGGGCTGGCGGATTTGGCGACTGCAGCTTGAATCCTCCGGGCGCAAGTTTCTCTGGGGGAATTCCAGTCAGGGCGCTCGAAAGCAACACAAAAAGAACCATGTGCTCTTGGGAATTCACATCGACGCTCTGGGCGCCCGCCGGCGTGTCGAGCGCGGTGCCAACACTCGCCGCCGCCGTCACGGCTGCGGCGCCGGTCAGCACGGTCCGGCGCGTGACCACGCCGGCAGGCTCGTCTTCGATTGCGTTTGGCGCGATCGGGTGTTTGTTCGGCAGCGAACCGCCCATGATTCGTCCCTCCCCTTATTGCAGCACCGTTATCGCCTGCGCTTACTCTGTGCCTTTTCCAGCATGAACGTGAAGTCCGATTGGTTGAAGAAGCCCTCAGGCTTCATGTCCGGCGGGCGCACCTGCTGGCTCACCGCGTTGCCGTGACAGGCCATGCAGCTCGACGACGCCAGCGGATCGGTGCCCTGACTGTAGGTTTCCAGCGTTGAGTTTGCGAGAAACGTCGGCGCCGGCGCGCAATTCATGTCCGGCTCTTTCTTGAAGTCGGTAGCCGGCTCCGGGGGTGGCGGTGTGCTCGCGTCTTTTTGTTTGGCACAATTGAAATCGCTCGGCCACTGCGTGCTCAGCAACATGTAATTTTTCCAGACCGTGTTGCCGAGAATGTCCTGGAATTGTTTGTTCATGTCCTTTGTTTTATCGGTGAGCGGGACAACGCGCGTGATCTGGCTCCTGAACTCACTGTCGAAAAATTTAAGCCCGTTCTTATACTTTGGATCCCACGGGGTCGGCGGCGTGTGATTAACCGGACACTGCGTCGGATCGCATCCGACCTTGTAGAAATTATAAGGTCCTCGCTCCTGTTTGCTTTCGACCTCCTGCTGCTCGGGCACATTCTTCTTGTGTTCGAACGAGGTCCAGATCCACTGCCGACGGACGACCGTCTTGTGCCCGACGTGGAATCCGACGAGGCCAAGCGTCTTGCGCACACAGGGCCGCTTGGCCGTCTCTTTCGGATCAAGTGGCATCAACACCAGAGCGTCGACCGTGTGGAAATTCTGCCTCTCGGCCGGCGCATCGAGGACCTTCCAGGACACCTTGATCATGACCGCACCGGGGTCGCCGGGAGGCATATTCGCGTGCCCCTCTTGGCCCTTATTCGCTCCCGCCGGGAAATCCACTTTCAACGAGGCGTTTTCTTTGCTCTGCTGCCCGACTTTGCTCTGCAGGTTGTGTTTCTGAATGTAGTCGAACATCGACTTGTTCATCAGAATATCGAAGATCGCATAATTGCCTTGCTGGTCGATTAGGGGACCGGTCTTGAACGGCTCGTTGAAGCTTTCCTCGATCATCTCGATGACCATCACTTGGCCTTTCAACTTGTTGTACTGAACGAGGCATTCGGGTGGGACGATCTTCTTGTCCGTCCATTTGGATGCTCGTCCGTCCTCCAGCATCACGTCGAGCAGCTGCTTGAAATTGCTGGGATGCTCCCATTTTGTCGGTGTGTTGGGCTTGGCCTGATCGATGCGGCTTCCGTCGGCTGGAGCATTGAGCGCGAGAAACGTTAACCACGAATAGAAATCGAAACCGCGTTGTAGATTGGCCAAGGTGTCGCCGGACCCTGGGTTCACTTTTTCCGCGCACGGCACCCCTTTGATCAGCAGCGCTGCATCGATCGGAGTGGTATCGGGGGGTGGATCGTCATCGCATGCAAGCGTCGCTGACGCGGGTGGTGGTGCTTGCGCGGACGCCGTCCAACCCAACAATCCAACGATCGCAAAAATGCCGATCATTCCGACGGCAAGCGAGTGTTTAGTCCTCATGGTTGTCGCCCTTGTGAATAGACTGCGGCTATCGTTGAGCCGCGCTCCGGGTGGTTTGCTGACTTGATACATGATAATTCGTGCACCCCCGGCACGTGCCGGAAGGAATGACTTTCAATGAAAGTGAAGACCGGATGAAGCCGATCAAAACCGGCGCGCAAATGCAAATAAAGGCCATGCCGCACTGACGCCAATCGTAGGGCAATGTGTTTTACCCAAGCACACATGGCACAAAACTGCACTGACAAACTTGAGTGCTGCAACGTTCAATTGTCAAGTCCGGAATTCTGCGCTGCGAGCGTTCCGGCGTCGCACGCCGTGACAGTGGAGGTTACGATGGATGCTGCTGCAGATCTCGCTTTATTCCGCGCCGAACGCGATGCGCTCGCTTTTCTCGGGCTTCTTTCCTCCCTCTATTTGCGCTTCGATCCGCCGATCAGCTGCGGCGACAACGACACAGCTCAGCCGACACATTTTCAAGGATTGAATATTCACGCGCTTATCGTCGACAATGCCGATGGTGAGGTTTTGGCGCTCGAACACAATCAGATTCATGCGCATCAAAGCCCGGTCGAGCATGCTGAACAGAGGGCATTGCGAATGGCTATCGCGCGAATAGGCGCAAAGCGGCCCCGCGCACCGGCAACGACCGTCGAAGACTATTACCGAAGGCAAATGTTCTATGATGACGGCGCGCAAGATGTAGATTTTCTGCAACGCGGAGCCACCATTTATACGTCGCTCGAACCTTGTCCGATGTGCGCGACAACTATCCTGGTATGCCGTGTCAAGCGGACCGTATTTTTGTTGCAAGACAAAACATATGGAGGGGTTTGGGTCAGCGCGAAGGACCAGTATTACAAGAAATACGATCTTAGTTATGGGCAACTGAATCTTTCAGACGCCGGTTCTCCGTTCAGCACGCGCGTGCTCGAACTTCACCAGACGATGTCCAAACGCGTGGAGGGCATTCGCAACGAGAAGGTGGTCGATACGCTTATTTTCGATCACCTGCTCGAACACCTGAAGACCGGATTCAAAATGCTCTGCCAGGTTGGCCCCGAAGAGCTGATGACGAAGGGTGACAATAACGCAACGAACCGGCGGACCCTCGATGATCTAAGACGCATGTGCAATATTCCGACGACCCGGCCTGCCGCCAGTCGTGCTGAGATGCATTTTCGGTGAAGTAGCTACCACTTTTTTTAAGTGGAAGAGCCGGCTCGAAGGCGGGATGCAGCGGTCGAAGCTCAATTGAGCAATCATCAATTCAAATCACCGGATTGACATCACCCTGCTCGCCGGCTTTGTTCGCGCGCCGCTCAAATAATTCTCGCCGCAGGCTCCGCATTCACGTTGATAACAGCGACAGCCGGCGACAGTGCGCACGGTGAAGGAAGCCTCGACGCAAGCTATACAATCTCATTCGCGCGCATTCCAGTTGGCGAAATCACGGCCACTGTGGTCTTCGGCGAAAACGAATACGCAATGTCTGCGCGCGCGCGCGCTGGTGGCGTCCTCAAAGCACTATTGGTGGACGGCGAAGCCTCGTTCTCCACACAGGGCACCATCAAAAGCGGGCATCCGGTGCCGACGACTTTCACCTCTAAGATCGTCTCGAACACCGAAACCTCGGATGTGAGGATGGTCCTCGACGAAGGGGATGTGAAGGAGCTGGCGGCCACACCGCCGCCGAGCTCGGATCGCGTGCCAATTCTAATCGCCAAGGTATCGTCGATCCGTTGACCGCATTGCTGTTTTCGGCCGCTGCCGCAGGCGAAGGTCTGTCTCAAGAGGCGTGCCGGCACACACTACCGATCTTCGATGGCCACCACCGCTACGATCTCAAGCTCAGATTCAAGCGGATGGACAAGGTGACAGCGGAAAAGGGGTACGCGGGACCCGTGGTTGTGTGTTCCGTAAATTACGAACCAATCGCTGGCCATCGCGCGAATATGCCGCTTGTCAAATATCTTTCCGAGGGCCGCGAAATGGAGATCGCGCTCGCGCCGATCGCCGGTACGCGCCTATTAGCGCCGTTTCGGCTATCGGTTGTGAGCACGCTCGCAAACTTAATGATCGAGGCCAATCGATTCGAAACGATTATGGCACCCGTTCCAGCGGGCACTCCCCCTAATGTCGCACATTCATCCGACATTTCACCGACGCACAAAGATGGCGGCGACGAACGATGCGTCGAGGTACGTAGCGGCGTGGTCGTTTGCCAAAAGGTTCCGAAGTGACGCTTGAATACTGCCGTTCCGACGCGATCGCACCAAGGTTCCAGCCGACACGCGAGGCTGCGATGGCAGCGTTCGCTAAGAGCTGGCGGCGAGATGACCACTTGAGGCGGCTGCAAGAGTCTCCGATGGGGGTAAGGTCTTCCGTTATGAGAAAGAACCAGCGCCGGTTTCGCTGGTCGCTTACAAGGGAGGTTCCAATGCGGAGGTCATGGCTCTTCATTCTTCTCATTGCCCTCGTGCTTGAGTTTCTCGCTGGCACAGCCGGGGCAACGGTCCGAATTAGCGGGAGACATGGTATGAGTGAGATCGCGGCTACCTGCGCTAGTGTGGGTGGGACCTTCAGTAGTTCTCTGGGTGGCGAGTATCAGTGTTCAAACAGTTGTGGCGACGGGCAAACTTGCACAGTGAGTTGCGACAAGGAGGGCAATTGCGAAGGTGACTGCCCCAGTTGCGGACGGCGCCAACGCCGAGGACCTGTCCCGATGCTGAGAGGCGCCCATGCGGTGGAGAACGTGCTAAAGAACTCGGCCAAGCGGTACTAGGATTGGAGCGCCGGGCACTTTCAGGACTGGATAATCCCCACGACTTACGCGGCAACGCACGAGGCTGCGATGGCAGCGTTCGCTAAGAGCTGGCGACGGGAATGAGAAACGAACCCCGCCGCCGATAAGGATCGCGGGAGCGGGGTTCGGACCCCTTCTTTTCAAATCACTCCTTGTTTGGGAGGTATTTCCTCGCGGGGCCCATAATAGAACGCGCGCCCCCGGTCGCGTTCCAGCAGTCTTGCGCTGCTCGCGATCATCAGGTGTGCTCCGTCGAGATAGCGGGCGAGGGCGAGGACGCGCCGGCCGGCGGCGCTCCATGATCCTGTGGTGAACGTGGCTCAGATTGGCTGCCTTCTCGGGGCAATCTCTGCCGCACGCTGGCCATTTGCACCAGGCGGCGGGACAGCCGGGAAACCTATTTGGCGCGGGATCGGTCATAGCTGAAACTCCAACTGCCCCGGCAGGCCGGGTTTCAGAGTGGTGAGGTACTCCCGGCCAGCGGCGGTGATCCCATAGCCGGGGCGAGTCTCACAGGGGAACGGCAGCAGAACAGTTTGCTACCATTTTGCTACCCAATTCGGTAGCACGAAGCAGGACGAGCCCGGACAAAACAGGTTTTGAGATGAAAAAATATAGACGAAACAAGCTGAGGTCAGATCAGCCGGAACGAGCTAGAACGGCCGCAATCGAATTTCGAGTGCGGTGCTTTCAACCACTCAGCCACCTCTCCGTGGCCGCAAAAGGCGCAAACACCCTGTCGGTCGGCAGGTATGTATCCAACGCGAGACAGCTAAACAAGAACGCTCTGTCGCCCCGCGCGGATCATCGTGGGGTTCGATCGCGGGGACATGGTGGAAGGCCTTAGCGACGAGTCTCCGACTGTCGCGCGGCCGCGGTCTCGCCGAGCCAGCCGATGATCAAGTCGGCGATCTCAAGGTTGTTCCTGTCCATCATCAGCATGTGGGTGTTGCCCTTGTGGCCGGCCTCGGGCAGCAGCAGGAACTTGGCCGCGCCGCCGGTAGACTTGATGGCGTTGACGGTCGCGGCGCAGCCCTCGCGGCGCTCGTCTCCGTTCGGCCCCGGCGCGCCCCGGCTGTTGTCGCCCCACACCGACAGCAGCGGAACCTTGGAAAAGATCTTCACCACTTCGTCCGCCGTCACCGGCGCGCAATTGCCCTCGATATTAACGAAGCCCAGCATCTTGGCGGCGCGGGCGCGCACGAGGTCCATGCCGTAGGCGCCGGACTGCGAATGCACCATCACGACGGCGGGCCCGATCTTGTCCAAGAGCGCCCCGAGCGCCTGCACGGTATTGGCGCCGGCGCCGGGCAGCGTCGCCTCCGCGTTTGGCACGAGCTGCGCGGTGTATTGGTCGAACGCCTCGATCGGAAACTGCGAGCCGGGGAAGGGGGTCGGATAGGTCGCGCCGATGCGGAAGAAATACCAGGCGCGCTCGCGCGGCGCGATCTGGATGTCGGGCAGCAAAGCAGCATTGGATTCGGCACGCGCGCGGTTGATCACTGTCGGGTTGAAGCCCGAGCGCCCGCGCCCGGAATGATCGACGACGTAAACCGGGAAACCCTTGCGTGCGAAATAGGTCGCCCAGCCCTCGCGCCCGTCTGGGGTGGTCTCGTAGGTGGCGCCGGTGTGGCCGGAGCCGTGCACCATGACGACCGCCGGCCCGCTGACCGTCTTCGGGATGCGGTATTGGACGTACATCTGGTTGACGGTGATCGTGCCGGGTTGCGAGATGCCGCCGACCGCGGTGCCGGGATGCGTCGACTGGGTGAGTTGGCCGTTGACGAAGAAGCTGCCTTCGTCTTGCAGCTCCAACGGCCCGCCGAGCGATCCCGCCATTGCGCTTCCTCCCGTCGCCAGCAGCACGGCTGCCGCTGTCGCGCGCCAATCTCCGTCGATGCAGATCATGAGCAAGCTCCCTGTCAGATGACGGAAGATCGGCGTTGGGGGCCTGTCGCCCGTCATCTCGCAGCGCGTCTGGTTTGAAGCATTTGAAGCATATTGCGCGCGCGCCGACAGACAAGGCTGCGGTGCATAAACGGCGCGTATAAACCCGCTCGGCCGTCGGACCGCCCATTCCGCCAGCGCAGGGCCCTTAACCAGCAAGGTGGGTGACGGATGACCGCCCGGGGTGGGAGTATTATCTTTGGGTCATCCATCGCGCCGTCGCCGGCGCTGGAGGACGGTCCGTGGTTCGAATGGATGCGGTTCGACGCGAATTGCGCGGCAGCGCCATCGCCCTGGTGATGGTGGCCGTGACCACGGTCGTGGTCTATGCGCTGACCCAATCGCTCGAGGTGCGCCGCGGCTCCGTCATGTATCTGCTGCCGGTGCTGCTCGCGGGCTGGCACCTCGGCCTGATCCCGGCCCTGGTTGCGGCGGTCGCCGGCGTGCTCTGCTCGGGATATTTCTTCTTTTCGCCGTACTACAGCTTCTACCTCTCCCGGCCGAACGAAATTCTCAATCTCGTGTTGTTCATGGTGGTTGCCGGGGTGACGAGCCACCTTGCCAATTCGATGAAGACGCAAACCGAAATCGCCCGCAAACGCGAAAAGGAAATGGGTGATCTCTATGCCTTCTCGCGCCGGCTGGCGGCGGCGTCATCCGCCGCGGACATCTATCTCGCGATCGAGCAGCACCTGGCAAGCCTCGTCCAGCGCAAGGTGGTGTTGTTCGGAACGAGCTCCAGCGGCGATCGCGATGCCAAACCCGACCAGGGTGCGTTGTCGCAGCGCGTGCATTCCGCGATTGCGGAGGTTCAAGCCGGGCGCACGCTCGCGACCACGGTGGACGACGGCGCCGGCGACATCTGGCTGGTGCGCCGCGTATCGCAGAAAAACGCCGACTTCGGCGTCATCGCCATCGATCTCGGTAGCGTCCGGCCGAGTGACATCGACGAGGTACGCAAGCGTGTCGACGACGTGCTCTCCGATGCCGCAGCTACGCTCGAGCGGCTCGACGTCGCGCGCGCGCTCAACGACGCGAGAATGCGTTCCGAGACCGAGCTGTTGCGCGAGGCGCTGATCGGCTCGGTCTCGCACGAATTGCGCACGCCGCTGGCCTCGATTCTCGGCGCCGCGACGGTATTGAGCAAATCCGCGGTGATCGCCAAGGACGAGCGGCTCACTTCGCTTGCCGGCGTCGTGCGTGACGAGGCGGATCGCCTCAACAACGACATCCAGAATCTCCTCGATGCGACCCGGATCAGCCGCGCACAGATCAGGCCGCGGCAGGAATGGATCGAGCCGCAGGATATCGTCAATTCCGCGCTCGAGCGCCGGCGCCGGCGGCTCTCCGCGCATACCCTTTCGCTCGACGTGGATTCGAATCTGCCGTTCATTTATGTAGATCCCGTGCTGGTCGAGCAGGCATTCGGGCAAATCGTCGATAACGCGGCGAAATATTCACCGCCGGGCTCGCCGATCACCGTCGCCGCCAAGCGCAACGGCCGCGACGTCGTGCTTTCGGTCCATGACGAGGGCGTCGGGCTCACCGCGCAGGAGAACGCACAGCTCGGCGAGCGATTCTTCCGCGGCGCGCGCCACGCGGCCACGACCTCGGGCTCGGGTCTTGGCCTGTGGATCGCGAAGGCCTTCGTCACCGCCAACGGCGGCAAGATCGAGGCTGCGAGCGCCGGCGTCGATCGAGGCACCACGGTGTCGATCCATCTGCCCTTTGCAACCCCTGCGAGCCAACCCGAGGTCGGTCCCGATGACTGAAGCCAATCCCGTTGTCCTTGTTGTCGACGACGAAGTGCAGATTCGCCGCTTTCTGCGGGCTGGGCTCGAGCTCGACGGCTTTGCCGTGCAGGACGCCGAGACCGGCGCCGATGCGCTGCGCTGGGCGACGCTCAAGCCGCCCGACCTCGTGATACTCGATCTCGGATTGCCGGACATGGACGGGTCCGAGGTGCTCGAGCGCCTGCGGGCCTGGTCGAGCGTTCCGCTCATCGTGCTGTCGGTGCGCTCCAACGAGGCGGAAAAGGTGCGCCTGCTGGAGAGCGGCGCCGACGATTATGTGGTCAAGCCGTTCGGCATGGCGGAGCTTCTGGCGCGCGCGCACGCCGCCATGCGCCGGCACGTGCGCGTCTCGACCGGCGAGCCGGTGGTCAAGGTGGGGCCGCTTGCGATCGACCTTGCCGCACGCATCGTGACCATCAACGGCGCGCGCGTGATGCTCACCCCGAAGGAATATCGGCTGCTGCAGTTGTTGGCGCAGCACGCCGGCAACGTCGTCACCCACCAGTTCCTGCTCAAGGAAGTGTGGGGCTCGCCCCACCTGCACGACACGCATTATCTGCGCATCTTCGTGCGCAAGCTCCGGCAGAAGATCGAGGTCGACCCGACCCAGCCCCGGATACTCTTGACCGAGCTCGGGGTCGGATATCGCCTGGTGGTGCCGGAGGGCGCGAGCCAGGTCGCGGCGGCGAATTAGCAAGCCCCGTTCTACGAGGCCCGCAACGCCGCTTTGAGCGCGACGCGCCGTGCCGGATCGTAGAGGTCTGCATAGTCGTAGGTGAGAGGCTTCGATCGCTCCACATGGAGCGTCGCGAACACCGGGCCGTCTTGCTTGAGGACGTGCGCGGCCTGCTGCTCGAAATTGGCCAATTCCGAAAACTCATGCACGTGCGCGTAGCCGGCCGAGCGCGCCATGGCGGCGAACTCGACCTTGGTGTTCGGGATCGGATGGGAGCCGTTCGCCTCGTAGGTTCCGTTCTGCACGACCATATGGACGAGGTTCTT
>Ga0306922_10007666_pt1 | contig 10431 bp, 6 predicted proteins | sample sta12Cox44000082_FD_203758 | JGI IMG/M metagenome (GOLD analysis project Ga0306922, IMG submission 203758) | Lab enrichment of tropical soil microbial communities from Luquillo Experimental Forest, Puerto Rico - statoxic.12C.oxic.44.000.082 (v2)... | ecosystem: Environmental > Terrestrial > Soil...
CTGGGTGTTGAGGTTACCGAGGCCGTTGACGCCTTCCTTGCCCGCCACTGCGGCGGTGCAGTTTGCATATCCGTTGCAGTAACCTGTACCGGCCAATGCGGCTTCAAAGAAGGGCTGAGGCGTCACGTTGTTATTGACGTTGCCGTTCGGTCCACCGCAATTGCTTCCGGCCAAACCGGCTATTCCGCCGCAGTACTGCATAACCAGGTTGGCGTACGCCTTGGCAAAGGTCTGCCCGCCCTTGGTCATCATGTACGGCACGGCGTTCAGGTTTATGCCGAGGTACTCGTTGTTGATGAGGCGCCCGATGTAGCCGATCTCCAAGCTGACCTTATTGTTGAGCTGACGGGCAAAGGTGAGGGTAAAAGTATCGACCACATTGGGCCGGAAGTTGGGATCGAGTCCTTCACCCGCGGCGAATGCTGCGCCATTTACGCCGGGGTAGAACGGTTGCGGCAAAGTCTGGCTCGCCGCTTGCAAGGGCGCCACCAGACCATCCTTCCCGACCCGGAATGTGTTGGCGGGATTCGCACTGCCCGTGCCGCCACAAGTTCCGCTCGCCAGAACATTGGTGCATTGGGTAGCCTGGATCAAACCGGGTCCCAACAGAGGAACCAGAACCAGGTCCACACCGTTTAGGCGGCCGTAGGTGCGTCCATAGCCTCCACGAATTACCGTTCTGCCGTCACCAAACACATCCCAGGCAGCGGCCACACGTGGGCTCCATTCACCATAGAATGGGTTGTAGATGTGCGAGGGTTTGCTGGCAACGTTGCCGATAAGGCTGAAGCCAACCTGTGGATTGAAGACAGTGCCCTGTAGTGCATCTGCAGCGCGGGTATTCAGGTATTGCTCCGTGCTGATCGGGGTGTTATCCGGGCCCACCAGGATGACCTGCTTGCCGCTTGCTTCCGTGGGCGGCATTTCCAGCGTCCAGCCTAAGCCGTAGGTCAACGTGAACTTAGGACTGACGCGCCAGGTGTCGCTGCCGTAGAAGTTGTAGTAGGGAATCGTGACTTTGTCGAAGGCCGGCGTCAGGGGGGGATTCAACGTCAGGCTGCTTCCGGACCGGGTATAGGCAATCTGCGAGATCGACACCAGACCCAATACTTCGGCGTAATCACGGCCATAGTTCCTGGAAGAACCCGAAAAACCAGGCGGAGTGAAGCCGGTCATATCGATTCCCGCTCCGGTCGAGACTCCCAATTGATAAGTCGGGTAGTAGTTGATGCCGCCGCCGTTGTCAGTACGGGAGTGCCAGTTGAAGTTGTGGATGTACATGCCGCCGAACTGGACCATATGCTTGCCATGGATCCAAGTCGCGTCATCGCGGATCATGTTGTCCTGACCGTCCCAGAAACGAGTACGCGTGTTCTGTGTATTTACGTTGTACGGAGCGAGCACCCCAAGCGCGCTCTCTCCGCCGGGCTCTAGCGCTCCGCCGAGGCCGGGAAACTGCGTCACGCCTCCATACCTGCCCCACTGCCACCAGTTGCGCAGGTAGCTGTAGCGGATTGAGTTTGTCCAGGTACTCGACAGGTTGGCGTCAGCTCCGACGACTAAGAACCATGGCTGCTGGGGAAGGCTGGCGAGTGAGTGTGGGACCCCTAACGTACCGCCCGGTGCCAGTCCACCGATATCCACCTGCTGGGTGCCGGCATTTGACAGGTTGTAGTAGCGGTAGCTGCTCATGAAGTGCCACTTGTCACCGAAGTCGTGGTCGATACGCGCCACTGCGAAGTTCGAAGACTGAGGAATTGAGAGGTTGGAGACAAAGCCGAGAACGTTGTTTCCGTCGCAACGAAGGGAGCTGAGGCTGCACCCGACCTCATTCGACAACGGCATGTGGCTCCAAAGCTGCTGGACCATTGGGTTTATACCGAGACCTCGCGGATCGCAGAGACCATTGGGACTAGAGGGGCAGGAAGCCGGCGCATATGTAACGCCGTTGAAAGTCACGGGCGTCGGATTCAAGTTGTATGTCACGCCGCCGAAGGTCAACAACCCAAGTCGCATCGCCGCCGAGGGAACAGCTCGCTCGTAGGTAACGGAGTTTGTGCCGAAGCGGAAGCCCTCGTAGTTCCCGAAGAAATACGTCTTGCCGCCCAGAACCTTCTTGGAGATGATTGGACCGCCTATCGCCCCGCCGAAACGGTTGTAGTGATAAACGGGGATCGGGGTACCGGTGAAGTTGTTCTGCCAGGTATTGGCGTTTATGCCGTTGTCGAGGTAGTACTCATACCCCGTGCCATGCCACTGGTCGGTGCCGCGCTTGGTGACAATCTGTACCTGCGCGCCAGCCGAGCTATTGAAGTCCGCCGCCTGTCCGGCAACATTGACCTTGAATTCTTCGACGCTGTCGGCGGGAGTAGGCATCACGCCCGTAGCACCTGGTGCCCCGGTGCCATTGCCGAGTTGGGATCCGGCGCCACCTGTCGGATCGCCGGCATAGCTGGTTGTGTACACGCTCATGCTGCCATCCATGTCGTTCGTGTTGTTGCCGCCATCAAGCTGGAACGAACTCTGGTCCACGGATGCTCCGGCCACGCTGCCATCAGGACTGATGCCGGATTGCAATGTGAGGAAGGTGCTGGTATCGCGCTGAATGCTGGGCAGCGCATTGAGAGAAAGGGTCCCTACTTGGTTGCCGACTGTAGCGTTCAAAGTCTGCAACTCGACACCGGACGCTTCCACTTCGACAGTCTGGCTTTCGGTGCCGACCTTCATGGTTACGTTGTTGGTCGTAGTCTCACCGACTGCGATCACATCGTTCGGAACGCTCACCTTCGCGAATCCCGTCTTCATGAAGGCGGCGTCGTATGTGCCCGGCGGAACGTTAACGAACGTATATCGACCAGCGGTGTTGGTGGTCGTTGTTCGTACCGCCTTTGTGGCTGTATCGGTGAGGGTGACGGTCACATCGGGAACGACCGCACCGCTCTGGTCCGTCACCAAGCCAACCACGGTTCCCTGCGAGCCTGTCTGCCCCCAAACAGATAAGGCTGCGCAGCACAACAGCAGTGTTGAAATCACTGCCAAGGAAACAAAAGACAACAAACGTCGAACTAGCTTCATCTCATCCCCCTACGTTGGTGTTGCAAGCTTTCGTGGTGCGGGCTTTCACAAATGCAAAAGTCCGCGTGTTTTTCACGCGACACATAACCAAACAGTCGTGTAAGTAAATCCCAAGTTCCGAGGAGGCAAAAGGCTTGCTGCTGTCCGTCCCCGACATAAGGGCACCGACCCCCGCGGAACAGCTTGTCGCCCTACATTTGTTGTGAGGGACACTATTCCTCGGCATAGGGCCTGCGCAAGACCACGAAAGTGCCAGGCAGTTGTATGGCCCATTAGTTGCAATAATGCGTGAGTCTGTTGGAAGTCTCTGATTCTTATGCAATAATCGCGATCGCGATAGCAAATTCCTAGCGCGGCTTCCAGCCTGCTGCATCATTGCACCGGCTTGCGCCTATTTGCACTTTGCCAGTAGGATTACCGCAATTCGCAACAACTCCGTCACAATCGAGGAACCAAGGATGCGTCGTTCGCTCGTGCTTTGCCTGCTGATTGTGCTTTCTGCTCTTTCCTCATTTGCACAAGTCGATACGAGCCTGATAGGGGGCATGAAGTGGCGCCAGATCGGCCCATTTCGCGGCGGACGCGTACTCGCCGTGGCGGGAGTCCCGGGCGATCCGAATACCTACTATTTCGGCGCTGTCTCGGGTGGAATCTTCAAAAGCACGAATGGTGGATTAAGTTGGACGCCGACCTTTGATCACCAGTCTGTATCTTCGATCGGAGCTATCGCAGTTGCCGACGCCGACCACAATATTCTCTACGCGGGCAGCGGGGAAGCCTGCCTGCGGGGCAACATCTCCTACGGCGATGGGGTGTACAAATCGACTGATGCGGGCCTGACGTGGACGAATGTCGGCTTGAAAGATTCGCGTCACATCGGTGCTGTCATCATTGATCCGCGCAATCCTGACATCGTGCTTGTAGCAGCTCTTGGGCACGCATGGGGTCCGAACACGGAACGCGGCGTGTTCCGCACCCCTGACGGTGGCAAGACCTGGCAGAGGGTCCTATATAAGGACGAGAACGCCGGTGCGATTGATGTTGTCTTCGATCCCAAGAATTCCAGCATTGTTTACGCGGCATTGTGGCAGGTGCGTCGCCAGCCCTGGAATTTCAACAGTGGTGGCCCGGGCAGCGGTCTCTACAAGTCCGTCGACGGCGGGCTGACGTGGAAGCAGCTTCAGGGCCACGGTCTGCCAGACGGGGAATTGGGACGCATCGGTATTTCCGTCTCGGGCGCCGACTCCAACCGTGTTTACGCAATCATCGAGGCGAAGGAAGGAGGAATCTACAGGTCCGATGACGCCGGCGCTATGTGGACGCGCGTCAATAACGACGAGCGCTATCGCCAGCGCGCCTGGTACTACATGCATATCTTCGCGGATCCGAAGAGCGCCGACACGGTTTACGTGCTGAACACCGGTGCTTTTCGCTCTACCGATGGCGGCAAGACGTTCGAACTCCTGCCGGCACCGCATGGCGACCATCACGGATTGTGGATCGATCCCACAAATCCCCAGCGCATCATGAATAGCAATGACGGCGGCGTGACGATTTCTGTCGACGGCGGCAAGACTTGGACGCGGCAGGACAACCAGCCGACTGCACAGTTCTATCACGTGGCCGTGGACAATCACTGGCCCTATCGCGTTTATGGTGCCCAGCAGGACAACTCGACCGTCGCCATCGCTAGCTACAGCGACGACGGTGTCATCGCGCGTCAGGATTGGTTTGAAGTCGGCGGTGGCGAAAGCGGATACATCTCGCCCGATCCACGCGACCCTGAGATTGTCTACGCGGGCTCTGATGCGGCGATTATCACCCGCTACGATCGTCGCAACAATCATTTGCAGGACGTCTCGCCGTACCCTCTCGACACGTCCGGCAATGGGGCAGACGTGCAAAAGTACCGCTTTCAGTGGACCGAGCCGGTCTATGTCTCGCAGTACGACTCCAACGTGATCTATAGCGCGTCGCAGTATGTGATAAAGACCTCGGATCGCGGCCACAGTTGGGTGCCCATAAGCCCAGACCTGACTCGCAATGACAAGAACAAGCAGAAGCCGTCGGGCGGCAACATCACGCTCGACATCACCAGTGTGGAGTACTACGACACGGTCTTTGCGATTGCCGAGTCTCCACTGAAGCAGGGAATGCTTTGGGCGGGCACCGACGATGGCCTCATCCACCTGACTCACGACGACGGCAAAACTTGGGAGAACGTAACCCCGAAAGACATGCCGGAGTGGGCGCTTGTCAGCATTATCGAAGCTTCACATTTTGATCCAGGCACTGCCTACGCAGCGATCGACCTACACAAACTCGACAGCATGACGCCGCTGATCTACAAGACGCACGACTTTGGCAAGACCTGGACGCGGATATCGAACGGCATTCCAGCGGGAGCGTACACCCGCGCGGTGCGCGAAGACCCCAAGGTGAAAGGCCTGCTCTATGCCGGAACCGAAACAGGCATGTACTTCTCCGTGGACGACGGAGCTAACTGGCAGTCGCTTCAGCTCAACCTGCCGAACTCGCCGATTCACGATCTTGCGGTAAAGGACGATGACTTAGTCGCCGCAACCCACGGCCGATCGTTCTGGATTCTTGACGACATCACCCCGTTGCGCCAGGCTGGCCCGGGTATTGCGAGCGAAGAATTCCACCTGTTTCAGCCTGCAACCGCAACCCGGCTGCATTTCCCGGATGCGGTCGAGCGCAAGCGCCCGGTCGGCGACAATCCTCCGAAGGGCGCGATCCTTTATTACTATTTGAAGTCCAAACCAGCTGATAAAGAAGAAATCACGCTGGACATCACCGACGCGCAGGGCAAGCGCGTACGTCACCTGTCGAATCTGGAGGAAACCAAGCACGAACAGCCTCCCGAGTGGCCTGACCTCGAAATCGCATCGAACCTGATTCCGGCCAATGCCGGCATGAACCGATTTGCCTGGGACTTTCGTTACGATCCACCCGTGCAGATTCCCGGTGCGTTCTATACCGGCGACGCGCCGCGCGGGCCGTTGGTGAATCCCGGCACGTATCAGGTGAAACTCACAGTTAAAGGTCGAAGCCAGACCGCGCCGTGGCAGGTGACGATTGATCCGCGCATCCAAAGCCAGGTGAGCAACGCCGACCTCGAACAGCTATCGGATCTAGCATTCAAGACGCGTCAGGACATCGACTCGCTACACCGCGCGGTCAATCAGATCCGTGGCTTGCGGGCCAATCTGGAGACACTCGAGAGATGGACCTCTCAAGGCTCGCCCAACAGCGAGGTTGTCGCTGCCGCCAAGGCGCTCGATCAGAAAATGACGCCGGTGGAAGAACAATTGATCCAGGTGAAGATGAAAAGCTCCGAGGGCAACCTGCGTTATCCCAACATGCTGAACGAGCAATATGCCAGCTTCAACGACATCATTACCAGCGTCGATCAGGCCCCTACCGCGCAACAGCAGCTTGTCTATGACGACCTGCACACGCGCTTGACCGCGCAGCTCGCGAAATGGCAGGAAATCCAGCGCACTGACGTTCCCGCGCTGAATGACGTTATGCGCAAGAACGGCGTGCCGTCGCTGACAGTTGGAGACGGAAAGGGAGACTGAGAAGCTTTCGGGAGCGGTTATTTGCTTTCCACAGGCCCTTTTATGGCGACGAGATACTCGACAATCTGCTTTTGTTCCTCCGGGGTGATGGGCGCGCCATAGGCGTCGACCATCTTCTTGACTTCCTTCTCCCAGACCGTCTGTGAAAAGTGTGGCTGCATCGTGACGTATCGCGCGCTGTGGCACAACAGGCAATGCTGTTGAAACGCGGCCAGGTTCGGTCCCGGTGGCACGTCGAGGGGGTAATTCGGCAACGTAATCTCCTCGACCGCGCTCTTCGATACCTTTCTAGCCTTGGATGGCGTGTCGGGCTGTTGCGAAGCCGCGCTCGCCACGAGGGCCAGCGCTATCAGCAGAACGAACATCGATTCGCGTCGCTTCATGCCACCACCACATCGACGTGCTCAATCACGTCTCGTTGATAGCCGCTGCGGTTCCACTGCGAGGTCGCCTGGTGCTGTCCGTCATTGCTGGTGGCCCTGACCTGCAGGCGGTAGTTTCCCTTTGCCACGGGCGCCCACTCGATACGCCAGAGCCGCCAAGAGTACTTGCCAAGGTCGGTGCCGAGCGTCGCATCGCGCCACGTTTTTCCGTCATCCGTCGAAACTTCAACTTTGCGGATACCTGAGCCCCCATCGTTGGCCACACCTTGTAGGGTATAGCTCTTGCCGGCGACGAACTGCTCGCCGGGCGACGGCTTCACAAAGATCGATCGCACCGCCATGCGGCTGATGGGTACAGTTTTCGCCGCCAATTGTTGTGGAGTCTCTTCGGCCCCAGCGTTGTCAGGAATACGATACGCCGTATCCATGAAGAAGATCTTCGGCGGCTGATCGAGAACCGTAATCGAGCTCAGTGACTTCACCCAGTAGGTGGAATACCAGCCCGGAACCACGAGGCGGATGGGAAAGCCGTTCAGCATTGGCAACGGTGCATCGTTCATTTCGTACGCCAGCAGCACCTCAGTGTCGCGCGCGCGCTCAATCGACAGCGATTTCTCGTAGCGTGGCATTTGCGGAAGCGGCGCGGTGTCCAGTCCGCGCAATCCCACTTCGACCGCACCCGGTTTCACGCCCGCCGCATCCAGCACATCTTTCAACCGCACGCCCTTCCAGCGGGCATTGCTCATTGCACCGTTACCCCATTGGCCTCCCGGCACCCGCGGTTCGAAGAAGCTTCGCGAATTCCCCGCGCACTGGCAGAGCGCTACCAGCGAAACTGGCTCGAACTTTGTACGTAATTTTTGAAGCGACAAACTCAGCGGATTGTGCACATGCCCATCCACCGCGAGACGAAACGTTCCCGTATCCACGGACGTCGGAACCCCCGACAGGTGCCACCGCACAAAGAACGCGTCGTTTGGCGTGAGGTCGGTCGTGAAGTACCGCAGTGGAGTTTCCAGTTGCGGCGGGCGATCGGTCAGCAGAATCAATTCAGCCTTTTGCGGATAGCGAACCAGTTCTGCCGCACTCGCACTCTCGGCCCATACATCCGGCACGAGGTCAGGGATCACATACCTGCCGCCAAGAAACCGACTGGCAGCGGCATACCCGCCCAATGACGCGAGCATCCGTGCGAAGTTTCGCCGATCCAGAAGTGGCATAAACTCGAAATACCCCACTTTAAATGTAGACAAACTCGCCAATGATGTTCTCACCAGTCATGAAATCCGGCAAGAGACAGGGACGTCTCCGACGAATTCGCATTTACGCTTTGGCAATTCGCAGGAGCTCTCCGAGATTAGCGATCGACATTGCCTCAAGTTTCGCCATCAGCTTTTGCCATAGCCGCGCGGTGACGAAGGCATCATCGAGCCCGTGATGCGCCTCGTGAAAATCGAGATCGTACACCTTCGCTAGAGCCTCCAGGCTGACCTTTTCCAGTTGCCGTGCTAGATCTTCTTGCCACAGGCCGTTTTGTAGGATCCACCGATGCACGTGCGCCGTATCGATTGCCGGATTGCTTAACTCATACTGTTGATCGCCCAGCTCCTTTCGCAGCGCTTTCAAATCAATTTGAACGAAGTGTCCTACCAGTACTCGGCCTTCCACGAAGTGCCGCAGCTCAGCCAAGGCCTGCTCGGGCAGTGGAGTCTCTTTAGGAAAGCGTGGATCAGAGGGCTCAGCCTGCCGTCCGAACTTGAACCAGGCCGGCATCTTATTTGCCAAGTTGCGCCCACACCGCAGTACGGAAGCGGTCGTCGATCAGCGATTGCGCGACTGCGAAATCATCAACCGACCGTTGCTGCTCTATGTTTCCTGCCAGACTGAGTGGCGACTTGGCTTGAAGCAACATCAAATCGTGACTGGTGAGCACGCCCGTTGGCTTGCCATCTTCGGTTACCAGAAGGTGATGGAGGTTGCGTCCCAGCATCGTAAGCAACGCTTGAAAAATGCCTTCGCTGCTTTCGACATCGATCACCGGGGCCGTCATGATCGCTGTGACCGGCAAGTGCGTTGCTACTCCTCCAGCGACGACCTTCCTGACGAAGTCACGGTCGGTGACGACGCCAGCCGCGCGTGCGTCGGCGTCGGTCACGAATAACGCTCCCGATGTTTGATTCGAAATGCGTTTGGAAGCCTCGCAAATCGTTGTCGTTTCGTCACACACTGGCGCCGAACAACGAACGACGTCTCCGAGGAAAGCGAGTAGAGGAGCTGCTCGGCGTTCCCCATAAGATTGAGCTGCGTGCGTAACTCGGTGAGGCTGCGGTCCATGTAGCGCGTGATCGAGGTGCGGACGAAGTACTCCGACACCTCCCGATGCCGCTCGATTAGCTCCTGCACCTCTACGGCGGGTATGGTGTAGCAGAGCGTATCTTCCAGCGCGACCACGTCGAGCCGTGCCACGTCCCGTCCCATCAGCGACAGCAAGCCGAACACCTCACCCTCGCTGCGCATGTCGAGCACAAGTTCCTTGCCCACGTTCGTGAGAATGCCCAGCTTCACCGCACCCTTCTGCACGATACAGAGCGCCTCGGACACCTGTCGGCCTGCCGCGAGAATGACTGTGTCTTTGGGGAAATACTCCAGCGTCATCGTTCGCGTGAGGGAACGAATCTCTGATATAGGCAGGAATTGAAAGGGCGGGACCCAGAAAACTGACAACCGACTCCGTCAGAACTGTGCTCGACGACGAATGGGAAGACACAGCCGATGCCCCTTTTCGCGAAGGATTCTAGTGCGTGAACGGTCGCGCCGCATTGTGACGGACAACACAGAACTGGGATGACTGAAAGGCAAATTCAACCATGGATTAACACGGATACTTTCGCAGGCTTTTTAAGAACCAGATTTATCCGTGTCAATTCCGTGGTTCAAAGTTCGGGGGTTTTCGCGGTGCCCGGACAGTGGCAAGGATCGTCGTCTACTCCGCCCTTAGTGCCTGCACCGGATCGACCGAGGCCGCACGTCGTGCCGGGATGTAGCAGGCAAGCAACGCAATCGCACACAACAGCACGGCCACGCCGCCAAAAGTCAACGGGTCGGTTGGCTTCACCTCGAATAGTATGCTCGCCATGAGCCGAGTGAGCGCCAGGGCAGCGATCCCGCCGACCGCAACGCCGATTACTGTCATGCGCGCGCCATCGCGCAAGAAGGCGCGTAGCACATCTCCACGTTGCGCTCCCAGTGCCATGCGGATGCCGATCTCCTGTGTTCGCTGTCCCACAACGTAAGACAGTACGCCATAAATGCCAACGCTGGCGAGCAACAGCGCCACTACAGCGAAACCGGTGAACAGGATCATCGTG
>Ga0306922_10007670_pt1 | contig 10428 bp, 8 predicted proteins | sample sta12Cox44000082_FD_203758 | JGI IMG/M metagenome (GOLD analysis project Ga0306922, IMG submission 203758) | Lab enrichment of tropical soil microbial communities from Luquillo Experimental Forest, Puerto Rico - statoxic.12C.oxic.44.000.082 (v2)... | ecosystem: Environmental > Terrestrial > Soil...
CCACGGCCGCGAGCTCGGCGTGTGCACCGTGGGTGAAGCCGAGAGCGCGCGCCTGAATGCCCGCTTCCGCGGCCGCGACAAGCCGACCAACGTGCTGTCCTTCCCGCCCGCGCCCCTGCCACGCGCGGCACGCGCTGGGCCGCCACCGCTCGGGGAGCTGGTGATCTGCCCGCGCGTACTCGAGGCCGAGGCGCGCGCGCAGGACAAGACCCGGCGCGCACACTGGGCGCACCTGGTGGTGCACGGCGCTCTGCACCTCGCAGGCTACGATCACGCGCGCGCGGCGGACGCCAGGCGCATGGAGCGGCGCGAGATCGCGGTGCTGCGCGGTCTCGGGTTCGCCAACCCTTACCGGAGCTGAAGGTCATGGCGAAGGATCTCAACACCACCGGACGCTGGCTGCGACGCCTGAAGGGACTCGCCGCCGAGCCACAGGACCGCGAGGCGCTCGCCTCCGTGCTGCGCGAGGCTGCCGAGCGCGACATCATCGACAGCGACGCCCTCACCATGCTCGAGGGCGTGCTCGAGGTGGGCGACCTGCAGGTGCGCGACATCATGGTGCCGCGCGCGCAGATGGTCTTCGTGCGCCGCGATGAGCCCGCGACGCGCATCCTGCCGGTGGTGGTGGAGTCCGGGCACTCGCGTTTTCCGGTCATGGACGAGGATCGCGACAACATCGTCGGCATCCTGCTCGCCAAGGATCTGCTGCGCCTGACGACCGCGCAGGCGCGCGAGCGCTTCGATATCCGCGAGTACATGCGCCCGGCGGTGTTCGTACCGGAGTCAAAGCGCCTCAACGTGCTGCTCAAGGAATTCCGGCGCAACCGCAATCACATGGCGATCGTCGTCGATGAGTACGGCGGGGTGTCGGGACTGTGCACCATCGAGGATGTCATCGAGCAGATCGTCGGCGAGATCGATGATGAGTTCGATGTCGAGGACGATCTGAACATCCGGCGTGACGCCGAGGCGCAGTTCACCGTGCGCGGTGTCACGCGCATCGAGGAGTTCAACCAGTTCTTCGGCGCGCAGCTCCCCGAGGGCCAGGGTGTCGATACCATCGCGGGGCTGCTGCTGAAGCAGCTCGGGCGGTTGCCGCGCCGCGGCGAAGCCGCGAGCATCGATGGCTTCGAGTTCCGCGTGCAGCGTGCGGACCGCCGTCGCATCGACACGCTGCGCGTGCTGGCGCCGCGCGATGTGCCGCCGCCTCCCGAAGAGCGGTCAGCGGGCGGCACCTCCTAGGTCCATGCATTCGACCTCCGCCGAGTCCGCCGTCGCGGCCGCGACGCAAGCGCGCTACGCGCTCGCGCGCCCCGCATCGCAGCTGGCCCGGGCACTGCTCGCGCTGCTCGCCGGCGGGCTGCTCGCGGCTGCGTTCGCGCCGCTCAACCTGTGGCCGCTCGCGGTGCTCTCGCCGGCCCTGCTCATGTGGCTGTGGCAGGGCGCTACAGCGCGCGAGGCGGCGCGTCTGGGTTTCTGTTTCAGCTTCGCTACCTTTGCTGCCGGTACCTACTGGCTGTACATCAGCATCCACGGCTTCGGCGGCGCCCCGGTGTGGCTCGCCTTCGTGCTGCTGATCGGGCTGGTGAGCGTGATGGGCCTCTATCACGCCGCGCTCGGCTACGCCGCCGCGCGCTGGCTGCCGGCGACCGGCGCGGTGCGCTGGCTGATCGCGCTGCCCGCCGCGTGGCTGCTGATGGAATGGTGGCGCGGCTGGTTCCTGTCGGGTTTCTCCTGGCTCTCGCTCGGCTACTCGCAGACCGATACCTGGCTCGCCGGTTTCGGCCCGCTCGCCGGTGTTTACGGCATCAGCGCGTTGCTGCTGGTGTGTGCCGGCGCCCTCACTGCGCTCGCCTGCGGCCCACCCGGCGTGCGCCTCGCCGCGATCGTTGCACTGCTCGTCCCGTGGGCGGCGGGAGCCGCCCTTTACCGTCACACCTGGACCCACCCGAGCGGGCCAGAGGTGTCGGTGGCGATCGTGCAGGGGGCTATTCCACAGGACGAGAAATGGCTCGCGAGCAACCACGAGACGACCCTGCGGTTGTACCAGCGGCTCACCGAACATGTGCTCGGCGACGCACTCATCGTATGGCCGGAGTCCGCTTCCGCCGACCTCGTCAACGACATCGTTCCCTATATCACCGATCTCTACCGCGCAGCACGCGCCCACGGCTCGGCGATCGTCATGGGGGTATTGCGCGCCGCGGACAGTCCCGCAGAGCCGGGCAGGGTGCAGTACTTCAACTCGGTGCTGGCGCTCGACGCGCAGGGGCCGAGCTGGTACGACAAGCGCCACCTCGTGCCCTTCGCCGAGTTTTTCCCCGTGCCGCATTTCGTGCGCGCCTGGCTGCGCCTGATGAGCCTGCCGTACTCGGACTTCACCCGCGGCGCAGCCGACCAGCCCCCGCTTGCCGCAGCGCACCTACAGCTCGGCACCACGGTGTGCTACGAGGACGCCTACGGCAACTACATGCTGAAGGTGTTGCCGCGTGCCGACGCCCTGGTGAATGTGACCAACGACGCCTGGTTCGGGCACTCGAGCGCCCGCCATCAGCATTTGCAGATCGCCCGCATGCGGGCCCTGGAAGCGGGCCGCTACCTGGTGCGCGCGGCCAACGACGGCATTTCGGCCGTGCTCGGCCCCCACGGCGAAGTCATCGCTCGGGCCCCCGAATTCAAGGCCGTGACGCTGGTCTCAACTATTGTTCCCTACGCGGGACTTACCCCCTACGCGCGTGTTGGAAACTGGCTGGTAGTGAGCCTCGCCGCGCTGGCGCTGGCATACGGGCTGTGGGTGCGGAATGATAGGGGGCCCGCCCCCGGGCAGGACCGGTAGGATCGACGCTGGAAGTGTTCCCATGAATAGCAGGCTCTATTCCCGCTGCGCTCGGACGCCATGGTGGCCTGTCGCGGCCTGCGCCCTCCTCCTGGCGCTCGCCGGGTGTTCCCGCGGGTTCTCCGCCCAATCGGGCCACATAGTCGCCTCCGCCGGGACCGACTCCCAGGCGAGCACCGGCATGCTCACTGCCGAAGCGGCGCAACCGGCCGCCCAGCCGCCGGGCGATGTGGTGACGCGTGCCCTGCCGGATTTCTCATCGCTCGTCGAACGCTACGGTCCTGCGGTGGTCAACGTGGAGGTCGTGGAGAAGGCACAGAATACCGGCGGCATTCCGGGACTCTCACCGAATGACCCTTTCTATGATTTCTTCCGCCGCTTCGGCATTCCGACACCCGAGCAGGGTCAGCAGGGCCACCAGGCGCCGGTGCGTGGCGCCGGCTCCGGCTTCATCGTCAACTCCGACGGCTACATCCTCACCAACACGCACGTAGTCGCCAACGCCGAGGAGGTCACCGTGCGCCTCACCGATCGGCGCGAGTTCCCGGCCAAGGTGATCGGCGCCGACGAGCGCACCGATGTGGCGGTGATCAAGATCAACGGCACCAACCTGCCGATCGTGAAGCTCGGCGATCCCTCGCGCATCAAGCCCGGGCAGTGGGTGCTCGCCATCGGCTCGCCATTCGGTTTCGACAACAGCGCCACCGCCGGCATCATCAGCGCCACTGCGCGCTCGGTGCCCGGTGAGAACTACGTGCCCTTCATCCAGACGGACGTGCCGGTGAATCCCGGCAATTCCGGCGGGCCGCTGTTCAATCTGGCGGGCGAGGTGATCGGCATCAACTCGCAGATCTTCAGCCGCACGGGCGGCTTCATGGGCGTGTCCTTTGCGATTCCGATCGACGTCGCCCGCAACGTCGAGGAACAGCTCATCAAGACCGGCCACGTGGTGCGCGGCCGTATCGGCGTCACGATTCAGGACGTCAACGCACAGCTCGCCGAGTCCTTCGGGCTGGACCGGCCGCGCGGCGCGCTGGTCTCCTCGGTGGAGAAGGACGGCCCGGCGGCGCGCGCCGGGGTCGCCCCCGGAGACGTCATCCTCGCCGTCGATGGGCACCCGATCGAGCGCTACGGCGAGCTCTCGAGTGCGATCGCCGCGATGCGACCGGGCGCGGAGGCGAATCTTGGGGTGTGGCGCGGCGGCAAGGAACAGATGCTGAACGTCAAGGTCGCCGAGCTCAAGGAGCAGCCGGCGAGCGTCGCCTATCGCGGTGGCAGACCGAAGCAGCAGGCCGCCGGTGAGCCGAGTGCGCTCGGTCTCACCGTGCGCCCGCTTCAGCCGCGCGAGAAAGAGCAGGCCAACACTCAGGGCAGCCTGCTGGTGGAGGAGGTCTCGGGAGCCGCGCAGGCGGCGGAGATCCAGCCGGGGGACATCATCCTCGGTATCAACGGCAAGCGCGTGCACACGGTGAAGGAGCTGGAAGATGCGGCGCACGCCGCGGGCAAGAACGTGGCGCTGTTGATTCAACGCGAGGACGCGCAGATCTTCGTGCCGTTGCGTCTCCCATAAGACAAAGAATGCACGAGAGCTATGATCCCGCGGCGCTCGAGCGCGCCGCGCAGCTGTATTGGGATGCACATCGCGCCTTCGAGGTCCGCGAGGACCCGGCGCTACCGAAGTTCTACTGCCTGTCGATGCTGCCGTACCCCTCCGGCCTGCTGCACATGGGGCACGTGCGCAACTACACCATCGGCGATGTGCTCGCGCGCTATCTGCGCATGCAGGGCTACAACGTACTGCAGCCCATGGGCTGGGACGCCTTCGGTCTGCCGGCGGAGAACGCCGCCATCAGCAACGGCGTGCCGCCGGCGAAGTGGACGCGCGACAACATTGCGCACATGCGTGCGCAGCTCAAATCGCTCGGCTTCGCCATCGACTGGAGCCGCGAGATCGCCAGCTGCGATCCGCAGTACTACCGCTGGAATCAGTGGCTGTTCCTGCGCATGCTGGAAAAAGGCCTCGCCTATCGCAAGACCGGGGTGGTGAACTGGGATCCGGTCGATCAGACGGTGCTCGCCAACGAGCAGGTGATCGACGGCCGCGGCTGGCGCACCGGCGCGCCGGTGGAAAAGCGCGAGATCCCGATGTACTACCTCAACATCACCCGTTACGCCGACCAGTTGCTCGAGGCGCTCGACGCGCTGAGTGGCTGGCCGGAGCGCGTGCGGGTCATGCAGGCGAACTGGATCGGCCGCAGCGAGGGTTGTGAGATCGCCTTTCCCTACGCCGCCGATGCCGCGGCGGCCGCCGGCACCGAGGGCGCGCTCAAGGTATTTACGACACGCGCCGACACGCTTTTCGGCGCGACGTTCGTAGCCATCGCCGCCGAGCATCCGCTGGCGCTCGCTGCCGCGCGCAGCGATGCGGCCCTCGGCGCCTTCATCGAGGAATGCCGGCGCGGCAGCATCAGCGAGGCGGACGTCGCCACCCAGGTGAAGAAGGGCAGGCCGATCGGGCTGCACGTGCTGCACCCTTTCACCGGTGCGCCGCTGCCGATCTGGGTCGCCAACTACGTCCTCATGGCCTACGGCGAGGGCGCCGTCATGGGCGTTCCGGGCCACGACGAGCGCGATTTCGAGTTCGCCTCGAGCCACGCGCTGCCGGTGACTACGGTGGTGCGCTCCGCGCGCGGTGCGTACGAGGAGGTGCGCGCACCGTGGATCGCGGCGTACAGCGAGTACGGCGTGACGGTGAATTCCGGAGAGTTCTCGGGGCTCAGCTCGCGCGCGGCGATCGATGCCATCGCCGCCGCGCTCGAGCAGAAAGGCCTCGGCCGCAAGCGCGTGCAGTACCGGCTGCGCGATTGGGGCATCTCGCGCCAGCGTTACTGGGGCTGCCCGATCCCCATCATCCATTGCGGCGCCTGCGGGGTGGTGCCCGTGCCGGATGAGCAGCTCCCCGTGCTCCTGCCGGAGGACCTGGTGCCCGATGGCAGCGGCAACCCGCTCGCCAGCTCACCCGCGTTCTACGAATGCCGGTGCCCGAGATGCGGCGAGCGGGCGCGGCGCGAAACCGACACCATGGACACCTTCGTCGACTCGTCCTGGTACTTCCTGCGCTACGCCTGCCCGGACGCGAGCTCCATGGTGGACGCGCGCGTCGACTACTGGCTGCCGGTGGACCAGTACATCGGTGGCATCGAGCACGCGATCCTGCACCTGCTGTACGCGCGTTTCTGGGTGAAGGTGATGCGGGATCTCGGCCTGCTGAAATTCAACGAGCCCTTCAGCAACCTGCTCACCCAGGGCATGGTGCTGAACCACGTCTACTCGTACCAGGCCGAGGGCGGCCGCAAGCGCTACTTCAACCCGGCCGAGGTCGATAGCCATCGCGCAGCCGACGGCCGCGAGATCCACGAGGTGGTGACGGCAGATCTCGGCACCCTCGAGGTGACGCACGAGGGCCTCGGCAAGATGTCGAAGTCCGAGGGCAACGGCATCGATCCCGAAGGACTCGTGCAACGCTTCGGTGCCGACACGGCGCGGCTCTTCACCATGAATGCCTCGCCACCCGAGCAGACGCTCGAATGGTCGGACGACGGCGTACAGGGCGCCTGGCGCTTCATCCGCCGGTTGTGGAGCACGGTGTACGAGCACGTCGCGGCGGGCGGCGCGCCCGCGCTCGAGCCGCACGCGCTCACCCCCGCGCAGCGTGAGCTGCGCCGGGCTGCGCACCAGGCGCTCGCCAAGGCGACCGATGACATCGGCCGGCGGTGGAAATTCAACACCGCCGCGTCCGCAATGATGGAGCTGCTCAATGCCATCCGCAGCTTCACGGACCCGAGCCCGCAGGGCCGTGCGGTGCGCCAGGAGGCGCTCACTATCGCGACGCTGGTGCTCTCGCCCATTACGCCGCACGTGTGCCACGCGCTGTGGCAGGCGCTCGGGCATGCGGGCGCGGTGATCGACGCGCGCTGGCCGGTTGCGGATGCACAGGCGCTCGCCCAGCAGACGCACGCCATCGTGGTGCAGGTGAACGGCAAGCTGCGCGGTCACATCAGCGTGCCGGTGACCGCCGATGAGGCCGCGGTGCGCGCGGCCGCGCTCGCCGATGACAACGTCAAGAGATTCGTGGCCGACCGGCCCGTACGGCGCGTCATCATCGTACCGGGCAAACTCGTCAACGTAGTTGTATGACCACCCCAGGAAATCGCGCCTGCGGCGAACCGTGAGTATTCGCCGGTCAGCAAGACGCGCGATTTCCTGGGGACCCCGGGTGAGGCACCCCGGCAAATTGCGCTCGCAACGAGTAGCGAGCGCGCCGCGACTCGCAAGATGCGCAATTTGCCGGGGACCCCGCCCGGATTCAGAGGTGCAGAGGATGCGCGCGCGGCGCACAACGCTCTCGGGTCTCATAGTCATGGCGGCGCTGCTCGCGGGCTGCGGCTTCCATCTGCAGGGGCACACGCCGCTGCCACCGGTGGTGCGCGCTCCGTACGTCGAAGCCCCGGACCGCCAGAGTGACTTCGTGCAATACCTGCGGCACGCGCTGCTCTCGAACGGCGCGCAGCTCACCCCGGAGAAGGAGAAAGCCTCGGCGGTGGTCAGCATTCTGCGCGACAGTGTCGCGCGGCGCGTGCTGTCGGTGTCCGCCACCAATCAGCCGAATCAGTACGAGGTCACCTACACCGTTGGGTTCGCAGTGAGCGCCGCCGGCAAGGAGCTGCTGCCTCCGCAGGAGATTTCCGCCACGCGCACCTACAGCTTCGATGAGCGTCTGCTGCTCGCCAAGAATCACGAGGAGGAGATCCTGCGCCAGGACATGGCGCGCGATCTCGCCGACATGGTGATGCGGCGCCTCGCGAGTCTCTGAAAACGCCACGATGTCCGTGCGCCGCCCGCCATGCCAGCGCCCGTAACCGCCCCATCGCCGACGCCTGCAGTGCTGCTGCTCAGTGGCATCGATCGCGTGGCCCTCGCGCTGCTGCTGGCCCGCTACGGACTCACCCTGGCGCTGGTGGCCGGGCGCGAGGCGATCCCGGGATCCTATTGGGGCGACAGCGAAGCAGGGCTCCAGGGGGACACACTCTATGCGCGGCTCGACACGCCGCTGCATTCGGTGCTGCACGAGGCCGGGCATTATGTCTGCATGACTCCGGAGCGCCGCGCGGGGCTGGATCGCGATGCCGGGGGCGATGACCTCGAGGAGTCGGCGGTGTGCTACCTGCAGGTGCTGTTTGCCGACGAGCTGCCGCACGTGGGCCGCGAGCGGCTGTTCACCGACATGGACGCCTGGGGCTACAGCTTCCGCCTCGGCAGCACGCGGGCGTGGTTCGAGGAGGATGCCGAGGACGCGCATGCCTGGCTGTATGGGCGCGGCATCATCGACGCCTCTGGCGTGCTGACGGGGGCGCCGCGGGCCGAGTAGGGCACCGGCCGAGCTATGCGGGAAAGGCTCGGTCGACTCAGCCGTGCGCGCTCGTGAGCACAACCATGGTCAAGGCGACTGCAATGAGCAGCAGAGCAATGAGGGCCAGCGCGACGAGTTGGGCGCGCCCGAGGAGCGGCCTGGAAAGGGTCACGGCATCGCCAAGGGAGACGAAACTCGGCACGGCCTGGCGATAGACTCGCAACAGAAAAAAGAACGGCACGCCGACCACGAGAGCGTAGGCAGCAAAGAAAAAGCCGGCTCTCGTGAGCTCGCGCTCGAGGGTTGGTGTGCCGGTAGCGCCGAGAAAGATCGCAGCCCACGCCGAGACCAGCAGCGCGCCCAGCATCTGCAGGGCGAGCACGGCAAACACGTACATCTTGATGAACGCGCGGATCCTGTGCTCGTCGCTCGCGGAGCGCACCAGGTATCCCTGTCCGCGGACCAGGCCGCTAAAGACGACCACGCGTCCCTGCGGCTCGTCTCTGAAGGACCGGCTGACGACGAAGTCGAGGAAGCCCATGGGCTGGATCTCCGGGACAGGCTGGCACCCGAATCTAACGGTTTATATAAAGGCGGCGTGCGCTGGCAGTGCCGATTGGTTCGCAAACTCACGCAAAATAACTCGCGGATGCGACGCAGCGGCGTGTCCGGTCGACGCAGCGGGGTGTTGGCGCTGGAAAATGCGCCGTCGGACAGGCTAAACTCCGCGCGGCTTTACGCCGCTCGTTGAGACATGCGTCGTTCCTCACTCTCCTGGCTGCTGTCGCTGTTGCTGGTGCTCGTTCAGCACGGCGCAGTGCTGCACGGGATCAGTCACCTGCGCCATGGCGAGGCCGAGAGCGGCGCCAGCGTGCGCGCCGAGGTTCAGGCCCTCGATGGCGGTGCGTGTCTCACCTGCGAAGCCTACGCACAGATCGTCAACCCGGTAGCGGCCAGCGGCACCAGCCCGGCCGTTTGCCCGGCCGCGCTTCTTCCGACTCCCGAACCCTGCTACAGCGTCATAGGCGTCGACGCTCCAACGCCGCGCAACCGCGGCCCTCCGCAAGTCTGAACTGACATTTCGACTCGGATGCCGTCCGCGAGCAACCGCGGGCGGCTCGATGCTTCGGTTCATTGCGGAGTAGTCCATGCTCAAATCCTTTCCCTGGCCCGTCGCGCTGGGCGTTGCGGGAGCCGCGATATGCATCGCAGGCGGCCTGTTACCCGCTTCGGCCGCGCGCGCGGCCGAAGCCGCGGCCAGCGCCGCCGACGCCGCTGCCGGCACTACCGACGCCGCGGCGGCCGCTTCCGGCGATAGCAGCATGGCACCCATCGTGGTGACGGCGCAGCGCCTGAATGAAGCGCGGCTCGAGATCGAGACGCGGACCGGCGCCTCCACCTACACCTTCGACAGTCAGGCCATCGATGCGCAGCCGGGGGGTGGTAATCAGCCGATCAACCAGGTGCTCCTGCAGGCGCCGGACGTCGTACAGGACTCCTTCGGACAGGTGCACATCCGCGGCGACCACAACGGCCTGCAGTACCGCCTGAACGGCGTCATCCTGCCCGAGGGCATCAGCGTCTTCAGCCAGACGCTCAGTCCGCGTCTGATCTCCTCGATGAGCCTGATCACCGGCGCGCTGCCCGCCGAATACGGCCTGCGCACCGCCGGCATCATCGACCTCACGACCGGCAGCGGCCTGCTGAGCCCCGGCGGCTACGCGTCGATGTACGGTGGCAGCTTCGGGACGATCCAGCCGGCGTTCGAGTACGGCGGCAGCAACGGCAGCTGGAGCTACTACGCGACCGGTGACTACAAGCAGAGCGATCTTGGCATCGAGTCCCCCGACGGCAGCGCCGTGCCGCTGCACGACCACACCAAGCAGGTACATGGCTTCGGCTATCTCGAGAAGATTCTCGATGACAACAACCGTCTGTCGCTGATCCTCGGAATTTCCGACGGCAAGTATCAGATCCCGAACCAGCGGGGTCTGCAGCCGACGCTGGGTCTCGATGTGAACGGGGTGACCGAGTTCCTCAGTGACAATCTGGATGAGAACCAGCGTGAGCTGGCCGAGTACGGCATCCTGAGCTGGCAGCATGCCGCCGGTCCGCTGAATTTCGAGACCTCACTCGCCGTCCGCTATACCAGTCTGCACTTCTCGCCCGACTGGCTCGGTGA
>Ga0306922_10007674_pt1 | contig 10425 bp, 6 predicted proteins | sample sta12Cox44000082_FD_203758 | JGI IMG/M metagenome (GOLD analysis project Ga0306922, IMG submission 203758) | Lab enrichment of tropical soil microbial communities from Luquillo Experimental Forest, Puerto Rico - statoxic.12C.oxic.44.000.082 (v2)... | ecosystem: Environmental > Terrestrial > Soil...
CGACGAAGAAGGGAAATCCGTCATCCGGAGAGTCTTTCAAGCTGCGGCTGCTCTGCGCGACTCTATCCCTGTCGTATACGTGAAGAATTACGATATGCAGTGGGCTCATTTGCTCACGAGCGGCGTCGATCTGTGGCTCAATACGCCGCACCGCCCCTACGAGGCATCAGGAACAAGCGGAATGAAGGCCGCACTGAATGGCGTCCCAAGTCTCAGCGTGCGTGACGGTTGGTGGATCGAGGGTCACCTCGAAGGGGTTACCGGGTGGTCCATCGGGTTCGACGAGGATCCCGAGCAGCACGACATCGAGGTCGCTTCTATGTACGACAAGCTCGAGCGCGTGATCCTGCCTATGTTCTATGCTCACCCTGATGCATATTCCGAGGTAATGCGTTCGACGATCGCCATCAATGGATCTTTCTTCAACACGCAGAGGATGGTGTCACAGTACGTCTCGAACGCCTACTTTCCTGGAGAAACAAAAGGCAGAATGGCTGCACTGACTACGCTCCATGACTTTGAAGAGATAAGCACGCAACGCACTTAGTTCATCCGTCTGCTTTGCGAGCGACCCAACGCTTCTGGATCGCATCGGCCAACAGGACAGCCGGGAAAGCGAGCAATGCCACACTAAGCCCCCATGAGACCGGCGGAGCTTGACCCAGTAGGCTGGCCAGCGGAGGAATGAACAAGAACCCAAACAGCATCATCAGTTCAAATCCCACAGCTGCCACGAGATGCGGATTTGTGAACCAACCCAGATCACCGGGCCAACGCGTCGCACTTCGACAGGCAAAAGCATTCGCAAATTGTCCCAGCACAACAGCGGTGAACGCCGCCCCCGAGGCGACCAGCAACGCATGCCCTTGGGGAAAGGGAGCACCGGGACTCCATCCAAAAGCCGCAAAGGCTGCGAGAAAGGCGCAGATTTCCACCAACGACTCGACGGGACCGAGCATGCCAAAAGCTCGCATGAGGACTGACCGGTCGAGCAAATGTCTCCCCGTGGGAGGCTTTTGAAGAATCTGCGCGCTGGCAGGCTCCACTCCCAGGGCGATTGCGGGCAGGATGTCGGTGCCGATGTCAAGAGCCAAAACCTGCAGAACGCCCAGCGCAAGCGGAAAGCGCCCGCCCGAAAGTGCCCAAAGTACGAAAGGAGCGAGTTCGGCCACATTGTCGGTCAGATGGTACGTTAGGAATCGCCGGGCGTTCGCAAATGTCGTGCGACCCTGCTCAATGGCGGCGACGATGGTTGCGAAGTTGTCATCGAGAAGCACAAGGTCCGCCGCTTCACGCGCTACATCGGTACCGGAAAGCCCCATAGCGATGCCGATGTTAGCCTCTTGAAGTGCGGGCCCGTCATTCACACCGTCCCCGGTCATCGCGACGACATGACCCCTTTTTCTTAGGGCCCTAGCAATCCGCAGCTTATCCTCGGGCGCCACGCGGCTAATCACAATCCCGTCCCGGTCAACCAACGCGCCGAGGAGTTCGTCGTCTTTTGGCAAATCACATCCCTCTAAGACCGGAGCATCAATTCTCCATAATCCGACTTCGTTGGCGATAGCACGCGCCGTCGCGGGGTGATCACCAGTTACCATGGCAATGCGGATCCCCGCGGTGCGGCAGGACGAGATCGACGCTGCCACGCCAGGCCGTGGGGGATCCTCAATTCCAAGGAGGCCGAGGAGGTTGAGATTGATTTCGATTTCTTCAGCCCGCTCAGATGCTGGTTCGCTGGGAAGTTTGCGTGACGCAACAGCCAACACTCGCAGGCCTTTGCGAGTCATTTGCGTCACTGGCTCGAATGCGCCTGCCTGAGTATTGCAGACAGGCAAGAGGAAATCCGGTGCGCCCTTGGTAAGCAACCACCCATCAACGCGTACGGACATACGCTTGCGCCTGGCATCGAACGGAAAACGCCGTGAAACAGGCCTGGCCAGCTCATCGGCCGCAATGTCGATCCCAAGCCGCCGCGCGAAGGCGTCAAGTGCGGCTTCCATGGGATTGCCAACAGCCACCCAGCGTCCGTCTCGAAACGCAATGCGGCCATTCGAGCATCGTGCCGAAGCCCTTGCAAGCTCACGCATTGACGGAAGCACATCCGGATCGATGACAAGCCGAGCTTCTGGCGTGTAACCCATACCTTCGATAGCGGCCGTTCCTTTTGGCGTCCAAGCGGTGACAACTGACATCTCGTTCAGTGTCAAAGTTCCCGTTTTATCCGTGCAGATGAAGGTCGTTGAACCCAATGTCTCGACGGATTCCAGCCGGCGGACCAGGGCATGACGCGCCGCCATGCGCTGCGCCCCCATGGCCAGCGAAAGAGTCACGGTCGGAAGCAATCCTTCAGGCACGAGGGCAACAAAGACACCGACGGCGAAAAGAAATGCATCCGTCAATCGAATGCCTACAAGTGTCGCAATAAACAGAAAAACAATTCCTACAGAAGTCGCGACTAACGCGATGACGCGAACTACATGATCGAGTTCAATTGCCAGCGGAGTCCGCGGACGATGCGATGCCTGTGACATGCGCGCAATGCTGGCGAGCCGTGTGGCCCTCCCCGTGGCCGTTACAGTGGCTATCCCTTCGCCTTCACGCACCAATGTGCCGGCAAACAGTTTTTGGGCAATCTCTGGCCTCACCGGAACACTTTCGCCGGTCAACGCGGACGTGTCGACCGAAAGGGAATGTGCCTCCAGGACCTGCATGTCGGCCGAAATGCGGTCGCCCGCGCGCAAAACGACGAGGTCGTCGGGCACAAGGTCTTGGGCATCGACGATCAGAGGCGCGGTGTCACGAATGACCATGACCCGGCGCGGAAGAAGTTCGCGGAGCTTCTCGGCAGCGCGCTCCGCGCGATATTCCTGAGCGAAGGCGAAGGCGCCGTTCAGGAGGATGACCACAAAAATGGCGGCACCGAGCTGAGGCATTCCAGCCAGGATCGCCAGCGCTCCGGCCACCCACAGCATCACCGCAAAGAAGTGCACCAGCTGCGCGGCGATCTGTTTCCATACCGGCGGTGGCCGGGTGGCAGGAAGAAGGTTGGAGCCAGACTGTCGAAGCCGTTCTGCCGCTTGCGCTGATGTCAAACCGCGGTAGGGAACGCTTTGAAGGGGAATTGATTCTGCACTGCCACGCGAATCGAGAGAACTGGCCATAACCTCTACCGGTTTTTCAGCAAGTTTTCATCGAGCGAGCACGCTCGCCAAATTGAACAGACTTGGATCGAGCACTTTTCTCTTGCCAACGATGTCGGCCAGCGGAGTGGCAGCTATCTCGCCCCTGATAAGTCCTACGAGTACACCAAACTCCTCGTGGGCAATGTGCTCCGCCGCCGCAGCGCCCATCCGAGTGGCCAGCAGGCGATCGAACACACCTGGTGTGCCACCTCGCTGCACATGTCCTAACTTTATGATGCGCAGTTCAAAACCAATTTGTTCCCGGTGCTCTCGGAAATAGCTTGACAACTTTTCCGCGTTGTATTTGGCTCCCTCGGCAACCACAACAATCGCGTGCGACTTCCCGCGCTCATAGGCCTGGTGTAATTCGCACGCCACGAACTCAGGATCGGTCTCAACTTCTGGTAACACAATGCACTCGGCTCCGCCGGCAATACCGGAAATCAATGCCAGATAACCGCAATTTCGGCCCATGACTTCTACGAGGAAGGCCCGCTCATGGGAGGATGCTGTTACCTTTATGCGGTCGATTCCCTCCAACGCAACATTCAGGGCAGTATCCGCTCCTATGCTGACCTCGGAACCGCATAGATCGTTATCAATGGTCGACGCCACACCAACCACAGGGAACCCTTTTTTCGCAAGAGCCAACGCTCCAGCTTGAGAGCCATCGCCCCCAATGACGACTAGCGCAGCGATCCCCCGGTGCCGGAGAAACTCTATCGCCCTAACTTGCGCCTCGTCAGTCTTGAACTCTGGACATCGGGTGCTACTCAGCATTGTGCCGCCACGTTGGATGATCCCGCTCACATCGCGGCGTCCCAGCTGCAAGAAATCGTCCCTTATAAGACCTGCATACCCATGGCGGACGCCAAAAACCTCCCAGCCTCTGTCTACCCCCGTGCGCACGACGGCACGGATCGCCGCGTTGATCCCTGGCGCGTCGCCCCCACTCGTCACTACCGCAATTCGTTTCATTGATTGCCCACCGGAAGCCTTACCCTTCAAGAGGTTGAAAGTGCTTCATGGTTCGTGCCTTAAAAGCATTCTGGGACAGCATTCCGCTGGCGTCGCGCTCCTGCTTGGCTAATTTGAGCCCGCTACCGCCTTCTTGCTGGCACGTTCCTGTTGCATTTCGAGCTGGGTTTCACACGGGTCCGTCTCGAGTCTGCGGATTGTGGACTTGAGCCAAATGGCCAGGGCGGCCTCCAGTTCTTCCTGCGTTCCCGTGCGGTAGAGCGAATCAACCGTCTCGCCGTTGACGTTTAGAGGGATGTGCCGGCATGGGATTTTTTTCTCGCGGCACTCTTCGGGAACCAAGTCGATGAGAACGCACTCGGTGCATGGCTTCCGCCGTGCTGGATCTCCGTAGTTCAAGCATGTTGGGGAGTCTTCGAAAACGAACTGAGGGCGCCACGTCGCGCGGCTCGGATTCCTGTAACCGCCCTTTTCCAGGAATTCAAGCTCTGCCTTCAAGACGGTCAACAAATTCCGCGGATCCTCTGCCATTTCTGCCTCCGGGCTCTCTCCGGGGTCGCAGCTCCTTATGTGTCACCTAGCTGACCCGATTCGGCAGGGCGCTCAATCAGTTGTTCCCGTGCGACGCTGTTCTTGCGAACGAACAGATCACGGGCTGTGCGAGCCGTTTGAACTCCCGGAACGGCATGCGAATCGCCTCGCGGTGAGTTCCCGCGTTGAATACAATCTCCTCATCCTCAGCAAGTGATTGGTCCACGTAGACAGGCAAGCCGTAAAGGTGGCCAAAGGGCGGAACGGCCCCTAGCTCGCAGTCCGGAAAGAGCTTGGCGAACTCATGCTCAGTTGCCAAGCGAACCGGTTTACCGATGACGTTTCCCAGTTTTTGCAGGTCCACGTGGTAGCAAGTTGGGAGCACGGTCAGGATGGTGTCTTGCGCCTCTCCGGCGCGAACAACAACTGCCTTGGCCTCTTCCTTACCATCAACATGCAGCGCAGAGGCAACGCCCTGTGCGGTATACGCTAGCGGGTGGTCGATGACCCTAAATGGGGCGCCGTTCATTTCCATGTACTCTTTCAAACGAACCGAGATACCCATAGACCATCTCAATTTTGTACTAGTAACAGCTAAGGCCAGTTCTTTTCGGCACGCTGTGATTTTAAATACAGAAGCATGTGATCCCACTCACAGCCTCGGCGGCCCGAAGAAGTTAAAAGCAAAGTGACCTTCTCCGTCGTGGCAAGCTTGCACGTAGAACATGAAACCATACAACCTTTCTCCGGCTACCCAGTCCTTCTACCACTTGCCCGCCGCAGAAACGTTTTCGGGTCATTGCCGCGGGCTGGCCTGTTTCCTGGCGCTATCGCGACATCCGCAGGGTCGGCAAAACCTGGCATCCCCACCCCACGACCGAAGAATCCACTGCCTTGGAAAGTGTTACGCGGCCCCGGCGACAACAATTGTTGAACAACGGCCTGCGATGGGCGTTTTTGCCCGGCAGGCAATTGCCCTGGAGCGCCTCGTACGCGGAGGGGCGCGTACGTTGACAGAATACAGGCGTCAAGGAGGCTACCGTGCCATCGAACTGGCCCTGGTCCTGCCTCCCCAAGAAATCATTCGTCAGGTTGTGGATTCCGGGCTACGCGGCCGCGGCGGCGCTGGTTTCCCAACGGGAAAAAAGTGGCGAACTGTCTCAGGTCAACTCTCAACCGAAAAATTTGTCATCGCAAACGGCGACGAAGGAGACCCAGGAGCCTACATCGACAGGTTCATCATGGAGGATGACCCCCACTGTTTGATCGAAGGACTGGTGATCGCAGCATACGCGGTTGGAGCTAACAGAGGACACATCTACGTGCGCTGCGAATACCCTCGCGCCCATGCCGCGTTGCAAGCCGCGCTTGGCGAAGCGCGGCGTGATCACTTGCTGGGGGATGGCGTTCTTGGCAGCTCCTTCTCCTGTGAGATCGAGTTGGTACAAGGACAAGGCAGCTATGCTTGTGGAGAGGAAACCGCTCTGCTCAGCTCCATCGAGGGCAACAGGCCGGAAGCCAGACTTCGTCCCCCGTACCCTGCAGAATATGGCCTCTTTGGAAAGCCGACGTTGGTCAACAACGTGGAGACCTTAGCGAATATTCCTTGGATCCTGCGAAACGGCTCTCAAGCATACCGTAAGCTCGGCTTCGCAAACAGCAGAGGAACAAAAGTCATTTCGCTCAACTCTCTGTTTCGTCGCCCCGGACTCTACGAGATCGAATTTGGCGTGCCAGTGCGCACGATTGTTGACGGAATTGGCGGCGGCCTCAGTGCGGGAAACATCAAAGGCTTGATCATTGGCGGGCCACTATCCGGAGTCATTCCTCCTCACCTGTTTGACATCCCCTTCGGCTTCGAAGAACTTCATGCAATCGGGGCTGCTGTAGGACACGGCGGCATCATCGCTTTTGACGACAACACTTCGATCCCGCAGTTGATTCATCACGTCTTTGAATTCGGTGCGTTTGAATCCTGCGGAAGATGTACACCCTGCCGCGTGGGGAGTTCGCGGATTGCACGAATGTTCATGAAGATTCTCGACCATGGGCCGGGGTCGGCCCTCGAAAGAACGGAATGGCAGGACATTGTCTCGGCACTCTCGCAAGCCAGCCTCTGCGGATTGGGAATGGGCCTCGCAGAGTTCGCGCAAAGCATCCTGCGCTATTACCCCGGGGATCTGAAAAAGTGCTTCGCGTGACTATCAACGGATCGCCACACGTATTTCACCAATCCGTTTCTGTCCTTGCGGCCCTGCGTTCGGTGGGAATTGAAGTCCCCGCCTTGTGTCATGATGACCGCTTGAAAGCATACGGCGGCTGCCGGCTGTGTGTGGTGCAGATTAAAGGACTGCCGCGGCCCGTGACGGCCTGCACTACTTCACTTACGGATGGAATGGAGATCGAGACGCATTCACCTGAAATCGAACAGTTGCGGCGCACGCTGCTGAATCTTCTCGCGCGCGGCTACTCTGAACAGGCCATCGATCAGTGGCCGGACAAAGAATTCCATCGCTACCTACGCTCCTATGGCGTGGTCTGTGAGGGGAATCGGGAAAATGGCGCAGCAGAGCCGGATGACTCCCATCCCTACATCCATGTTGACATGCGGCGCTGTATCGACTGCTTTCGGTGTGTGCGCATTTGCGAAGAAGTGCAGGGGCAATTCGTTTGGCGTCTGTGGAATCGTGGAGAGGCGACTCGCATCCTCCCGGATTCTGGAAGAACGCTCCTTGAAAGCTGCTGTGTCAGTTGCGGGGCATGTGTGGACACCTGCCCCACGGGAGCCTTGGAAGACAAGAGCGTGTTGACGCTAGGAAGCCCCACGAAATGGACAAAAACGACTTGCCCCTATTGCGGCACTGGTTGTGAGATGTTGGTCGGCTGCCGGGGAAACCGGATCGTTTCTGTGAAGCCAGTCCTGTACGCGTCAGTGAGCCGCGGCCACTTGTGCGTCAAAGGGAAATACGCCTTCGAGTTCGTGTATGCGCCCGACCGAGTAACTGGGCCGATGATCCGGCACAACGGTAAGTGGCGTAAGGCCTCCTGGGATGAGGCTCTCTCCTTCACGGCGGAGCAACTGCGACGAATCGCTGGCCTGCATGGACCAGATTCCATTGGCGTGCTCGGGTCCGCGCGAGCAACGAATGAAGAAAACTACCTCACGCAGAAGTTTGCCCGGGTCGTTCTTGGCACCAATAATGTGGACTGCTGCGCGCGTGTCTGCCATGCGCCGAGTGCAGAGGCTATGGAACGAATGCTCGGTGTTGGGGCGGCGACTAATTCTTTTGCGGATATCGAAAGAGCACAAGCCATTTTCATCTGCGGAGCAAACGCAACCGAAAACCATCCGATCGTCGGCGCGCGAATCAAACAAGCCGCCCTCCGGGGAGCCCAGTTGATCGTCATCGATCCGCGACAGATTGAACTGGCCAAGTATGCGACTCGCTATTTGCCCCTGCGTGCCGGTACTAACGTCGCTCTTCTGAATGCAATGGCCTGCACCATCGTGGAACGAGGCTTGTACGACGAAGAGTTCCTGAAGCGAAGAACCGACGGCTGGGAGCAATTCCGGGATTTCATTCTGCTCTGGCCCGCAGAACGCGCGGCGAAAATCTGCGGAGTGGATGCCAAGTTGATTCGCAACGCCGCGCTGCTCTACGCAACACACAAGCCCGCAATCTGCTTTCACGGCCTGGGAATGACAGAACATGAGCAGGGGACGGAGGGCGTGATGTGTCTTGTGAACCTCGCGCTTTTAACGGGCAACCTCGGCAAACCGGGTGCCGGCATCAACCCGCTTCGCGGTCAGAACAATGTGCTAGGTGCAGCCCAGATGGGCTGTGATCCAAAGACCGTCACCGGAGGAGCCCCGTTGGACGATCCGAAGGGAATCTTTCAAAACGTATGGCGCAGCGCACTTCCCGCTCGTAAGGGGCTAAAGCTCATTGAGATGATGGAGGAGGCAGAGCGCGGAAACCTGCGAGCTCTTTGGACCATCGGATATGACATCTTCCTGACCAATGCGAACGCGCATGCCACGGAGAGGGCGCTAGGCAGAATGGATTGCGTCATCGTTCAGGACATGTTTCTCAATGAGACGGCAAAGGAGTTCGGCACCATCTTTCTCCCTGCCGTCTCCTCGTTTGAGAAAGACGGCACGTTCATGAACTCCGAGCGGCGCATCCAGCGCGTCCACAAGGCCATCGATCCGATCGGGCACGCAAAATCAGACTGGGAGATCATCTGTGGAGTGGCAGCCGCCATGGGCAGGGGCGAGCACTTTGCCTACGCTTCCGCCGAGGAAATTTGGAATGAAGTCCGCACAGTCTGGAAAGCAGGCGCCGGCATCAGCTACACGCGCCTGGAAGAGCAAGGCTTGCAGTGGCCATGTCCTTCGGAGAATCATCCGGGCACGGAGATATTGCACACCGAAGAGTTTCCCGTCGGAGAATGTGTAACCTTTCGGAGTGTCGAGTACAGACCGAGTTCCGAGATCGTGGATGAAGAATTTCCTCTCCTCCTGACTACCGGCAGGTCGTTATTCCAGTTCAACGCAGGAACCATGACCAGGCGAACCGAGAATGCCTCCCTTCTGCCTGGAGATTTCCTTTACATTTCTCCCGAAGATGCACCCCGCTTGAACCTGGCAGACAGACAGAGGGTCAGGGTGTACAGTCTTTATGGCGAAGCCGTCCTGCCCATTCGGATAGATCCTCGCGTGAAGGCAGGCAGTCTCTTTGCGACCTTCCACACTGGAGATGTTTTCCTGAATCGAGTGACCAGCTCGCACGTGGATGCCTATACAAGCGCCCCTGAATACAAAGTGACCGCCGTTCGCATAGGGAAGCGGCGCGGAGAAGAGAAGCAAGGTTAATGGCGAAAGACAGTCGGTTAGAGACTTAAGCGAGAGGCGAATGCGCACAACCAAGGCATCCCCGCGGTGTGCGTCGGTATGTCCCCCGACGGAGTTGCACCCTTGAAAACCCTGTTTCGACAACTCCGCCCGGACACCGGCATGGCTTCCGTCGTGATCCAATGAAACCACACATACGTCCCCCCACCCGGAAAGGAGATCATGGCTGCCGATGGCTTCTTTTCCTTCCGGCAGTTAATGTATTGCTACTCGGACCTCAGAGCCTCGATCGGATCCAGGTATGCAGCTCTTCTCGCCGGGTAATATCCAAAACTCACTCCCACAAGCGCGGAGAAGGACACGGCAAGCAGTACTGCGCTGAGAGCAATCACCGTATTCCATTGCGCGAGACGCGAGATGACGGCGGACGCGGCAATCCCAACAACAATGCCGACAACTCCCCCGGCAATGGACAAGGCCACAGCCTCGACCAAGAATTGAGTAAGAATGTCGCGCGTCTTGGCGCCTAGGGCTTGGCGGAGTCCAATCTCGCGGGTCCGCTCCCGGACCGACACCAGCATGATATTCATAATGCCGATCCCACCCACGACGAGCGACACGGAGGCAACCGCTGCCAGCATCAGCGACATAATGCGTGAGGACGCCTCTTGGGCGGCAAAGATCTCCTGCATGTTGCGAATCGAGAAGTCGTCATCTTCCGATGCCTGCAAATGATGCCGCTGCCGGAGGAGGGCCTTGGCTTGGTCTTGCGCAGCTTGAATCTGGCCGCCACTCTTGGCTTGCATGATGATGATATCAACCGCATCGGCATTCGCGGACTTGATGCCGATCACCTTCCGCTTCGCCGTAGAGATC
>Ga0306922_10007675_pt1 | contig 10424 bp, 9 predicted proteins | sample sta12Cox44000082_FD_203758 | JGI IMG/M metagenome (GOLD analysis project Ga0306922, IMG submission 203758) | Lab enrichment of tropical soil microbial communities from Luquillo Experimental Forest, Puerto Rico - statoxic.12C.oxic.44.000.082 (v2)... | ecosystem: Environmental > Terrestrial > Soil...
GGCTTCCGTTCCCAGGTGCAGGGCGCTCCCACGCTCGATCCGTCCGGGGTGATTGATCGGCGCGCGATGCGGTTTCTGGGCGAAGGCGCTGCCTGGAACCACATCGCGATGGAGCAGGCGATCCAGGATTCCGGGCTCGAGCCAAATGAAGTATCCAACATCCGCACCGGGATCATCATGGGTTCGGGTGGTCCATCGGCGCGCACCATCGTGGAAGCTGCCGATGTCACCCGCAGCAAAGGCCCGAAGCGGGTTGGCCCGTTTGCGGTGCCGAAGGCGATGTCTTCCACGGCATCGGCGACGCTCGCCACCTGGTTCAAGATCAAGGGTGTGAACTACTCGATTTCCTCGGCCTGCGCGACCTCGAACCATTGCATCGGCAATGGCTACGAGACCATCCAGATGGGCAAGCAGGACGTGATCTTCGCCGGAGGGTGCGAGGAGCTCGACTGGACGCTGTCGGTCCTGTTCGATGCGATGGGGGCGATGTCCTCGAAATATAACGATACGCCGGCGACCGCGTCGCGACCCTATGACGTCAGCCGCGATGGCTTCGTCATTGCCGGCGGAGCCGGCGTGATGGTGCTCGAAGAACTCGAACATGCCAAGGCACGCGGCGCGCGCATCTATGGGGAGGTCGCGGGCTACGGCGCCACTTCCGACGGTTACGACATGGTCGCGCCTTCGGGCGAAGGCGCCGAGCGTTGCATGCGCATGGCGCTCTCCACCGTCAATACCAAGGTCGACTACATCAATCCGCACGCCACTTCGACGCCGGCCGGCGATCCGCCGGAGATCGAGGCGATCCGCAAAGTGTTCGGCACGGGCGAGAAATGCCCGCCGATTTCCGCGACCAAGGCGCTGACCGGCCATTCGCTCGGCGCCACCGGTGTCCAGGAATCGATCTACTCGCTTTTGATGATGAACAACGGATTCATCTGCGAAAGCGCCCATATCACCGAGCTCGACCCCGTGTTTGCCGACATGCCAATCGTGCGCAAGCGCATCGACAACGCCAGGATCGGCACCGTGCTTTCGAACTCGTTCGGCTTTGGTGGCACCAACGCCACGCTGGTGTTCAAGCGGCTGGATGCGTAGGGTGCCACATTGGTCATGCCCCGCGAATGCGGGGCATCCAGTACGCCGCGGCTTCTCATTCGATTCAGTCATGCCTCTGGAATACTGGATCGCCCGCTTTCGCCGGCGATGATGCAGGGAGAAGGCGGACGATGCAGGATTTGATGAAAGGCAAGCGCGGATTGATCATGGGCGTTGCCAATGATCATTCGATTGCCTGGGGAATCGCAAGGACGCTTGCGGCTCACGGCGCCGACCTTGCCTTCACCTATCAGGGAGATGCGCTCGGCAAACGCGTCAAGCCGCTCGCCGAATCCCTTGGCGTCGATCTGGTGCTGCCCTGTGACGTCGAAAATCTGGCCAGCATCGATTCCGCGTTCGAAACGCTGCGCACCAAATGGGGCCGGCTGGATTTTCTGGTCCATGCCATCGCCTTCTCGGACAAGAGCGAGTTGAAGGGCCGTTATGCCGACACCACGCGCGAGAATTTTTCGCGGACCATGCTTATCTCGTGCTTCTCATTCACCGAACTTGCCAGGCGCGCCGCAGAGCTGATGCCGGAGACGGGCGGCGCGATGATTACCCTGACCTTCGGGGGTTCGACACGCGTCATGCCGAACTACAACGTCATGGGCGTTGCCAAGGCCGCGCTGGAAGCCTCCGTGCGATATCTCGCGGCCGATTTCGGTCCGCGCGGCATCCGCGTCAATGCGATTTCGGCCGGTCCCGTTCGCACGCTTGCCGGCTCCGGCATCGGCGATGCGCGGGCGATGTTCGCCTTTCAGCAGAAGCACTCGCCGCTTGGCCGCGGCGTGACACTGGACGAACTCGGCGGTTCGGCCTTGTACCTGCTGTCCCACCTGTCCGGTGGCGTCACCGGCGAGACGCATTTCGTCGATTCCGGCTACAACGTCATTTCGATGCCGCGACCGGCCGCGCTGAAGGATGTAGCCGACGAGTGAATTATCTGCCAGTCATGCCCCGCTTATGCGGGGCATCCAGCAAGCTGCGGCTTCTCGACTTAGCCCCACCGCCTCTGGAATACCGGATCATCCGCTTTCGCGGATGGTGAGCGCTTTCGTTGTAAACGGTTCATCCGGCGGCAATGGCGCTGGCGCGCTGGAAGGCGGGGCGCGCCGTGCAGGCATCGATGTAGCGGTCGAATGAGGGCCGCGCCGGGATCATCTTGAAAAGCCGCACGGCGAAATTCAGCCCCGATCCGATGACGATATCGGCGGCCGAGAAATTCTCGCCGAGAATCCACGGTCCCTGCTTGAGCCCGGCGTCGAGCACGTCGAACACGCGCTCGGCGTTTCCCCAGCCGGCGGCGGTCGGATTTACCTCGATTTTGGTTGCGACCTGAACCATCGCGGGCTCGACGCAGCTCGGTCCGAAGAACAGCCAATAGAGATATTTTGCGCGCAGCCGATCGGCCACTGGCGGCGCAAGCTTGGCTTGCGGATACAGCTCGGCGACGTAGGCGCAGATCGCGGCCGCCTCGGCAAGCGTCACCTCGCCGTCCTGCAGCGCAGGTACCTTGCCCATCGGATTGATCGCGAGATATTCCGGCGTTTTTTGCGCGCCCTTCGAGATATCGATCAGCACGCGTTCATAGGGCTGGCCGGTCTCTTCCATCAGCCAGAGTGCGGAAAACGATCGCGTCCGCGGCGACCAATAGAGCTTCATCATGGTGTGGTCTCCTCCTTCCACCGATAATATTTCATGACAAAGCCGGTCATCGGTTCGACCTGCTCCATCTCGAAGATAAAACCTTCGCGTTCATACCAGCGCCAGGCCTTTTCGTTTTCGCGCACGCAGCGCAGAAAAATCTCATTCGGCAATCGCTGCCTTGTGAAAGCGAGCAGATGGCGGCCGAGCCCCCGCCCCTGATATTCCGGCGCCACGAACAGCTGGTCGAGATATTTTTTCGGCAAATGCAGCGCCAGCATGCCGGCAATGGCGCCGTCCTGATCGGTGACAAAAAGGCTCCAGCCCTGCTCGATCTCGAGCGGAATGCGCGCGCGCAATTTCGCCAGCAAAAAATTGCTGGCGCTCTCAAGTCCGGTCGAGACCCAGCTGTTCATCCAGAGGTGGGCGATCTCGTCATGTTCGTCGATGCGGGCGGGACGGATCATTGGCTTCATCGAAGGGGGCCTTGGTCGGGCGTACGAATGAAATGCGCGGTGCGCATCCGGCAACAAAAAAGGGGCGGCTCAAAGGCCGCCCCTTCAATCTGGATGCCCGTGATCCTTACTCGCCGGCGGCTTCGCGCGGCGCAGCCTCGGTCTTCTGCTTGGCCTCGAGATCTTCGCCGGTCACCTGGTCGACTGCTTTCATCGACAGACGCGTCTTGCCGCGATCGTCGAAGCCGAGCAGCTTGACCTTGACCTTGTCGCCTTCCTTGACGATGTCGGAGGTCTTCTGAACGCGGTTGGGCGCAAGCTGGCTGATGTGGACCAGGCCGTCCCTCGCGCCGAAGAAGTTCACGAAAGCTCCGAACTCCATCACCTTGACGACGGTGCCGTCGTAGATCTGGCCGACTTCCGGGTCGGAGGCAATCGACTTGATCCACTTGATCGCGGCCTTGATCGACTCGCCGTCGCTGGAGGCAACCTTCACGGTGCCGTCGTCCTCGATATTGACCTTGGCGCCGGTCTTTTCGACGATCTCGCGGATCACCTTGCCGCCGGTGCCGATCACTTCGCGGATCTTGTCGGTCGCGATCTTGAAGGTCTCGATGCGTGGCGCGTATTCGCCAAGCTCGGCGCGCGCCGCGGTCAGGGCTTTCGCCATTTCGCCAAGGATGTGGATGCGTCCTTCCCTGGCCTGGGCAAGCGCCACCCTCATGATCTCCTCGGTGATGCCGGCGATCTTGATATCCATCTGCAGCGAGGTAATGCCGTGATCGGTGCCGGCCACCTTGAAATCCATGTCGCCGAGATGATCCTCATCGCCGAGAATGTCGGAAAGCACGGCATAGCGCGAGCCTTCCAGAATGAGGCCCATGGCGATGCCGGCGGTTGGCCGCTTCATGGGAACGCCCGCATCCATCAGCGCCAGCGAGGAACCGCAGACGGTCGCCATCGAAGACGACCCGTTCGACTCGGTGATCTCGGAAACCACGCGGACCGTGTAGGGGAATTCGTGGTGCGGCGGCAGCACGGGGTGGATCGCGCGCCAGGCGAGCTTGCCGTGGCCGATCTCGCGCCGCTTGGTGCCGCCAAGGCGGCCGGTCTCGCCGACCGAGAAGGGCGGGAAGTTGTAGTGCAAGAGGAACGTCTCTTTGTAGGTTCCCGACAGCGCATCGATGTACTGCTCGTCTTCGCCGGTGCCGAGCGTGGTCACCACCAGCGCCTGGGTTTCGCCGCGGGTGAACAGTGCCGAGCCGTGGGCGCGGGGCAGCACGCCGACTTCGGCGATGATGTTGCGGACCGTGCGAGCGTCGCGGCCGTCGATACGTTTGCCGGTATCGAGGATGTTCCAGCGAACGATCTTGGCTTCCAGTTCCTTGAACACCGCGGCGATGCGGAGCTTTTCGTATTTCGGCTCCTCGCCTTCGGGGAAGTAGTGCGCCATCACCTTTTCCTTGGCGCTGGCGACCGCAGCATAGCGCTCCTGCTTCACGGGAATTGCGTAGGCACTGCGCAGATCGGTCTCGATCAGCGCCAGCATCTGCTTCTCCAGCGCGCTTTCGTCGAGGCTCTGGACCTCGCGCGGCTCCTTGGCGGCTTTTTCGGCGAGTTCGATGATCGCGTTGATCACCGGCTGGAAATGCCGATGTCCGAACATCACGGCGCCCAGCATGATGTCTTCGTTGAGCTCCCTGGCTTCCGATTCCACCATCAGCACGGCATCCGAGGTGCCGGCGACGACGAGGTCGAGCTGGGTGTCGACCATTTCGTCGAGCGTGGGATTGAGCACATATTCGTCATTGACGAAGCCGACACGGGCGGCGCCGATCGGGCCCTTGAACGGCACGCCCGAAAGCGTCAGCGCGGCGGAAGCCGCCACCATGGAAAGGATGTCGGGATCGTTTTCCATGTCGTGCGACAGCGTCGTCACGATCACCTGGGTTTCGTTGCGCCAGCCATCGACGAACAGCGGGCGAATCGGACGATCGATCAGGCGCGATACGAGCGTTTCCTTCTCGGTGGGCCGGCCTTCGCGCTTGAAATAGCCGCCGGGAATGCGGCCTGCGGCGTAAGTCTTCTCCTGATAGTCGACGGTCAGGGGCAGGAAGTCGACGCCCTCGCGGGGCGTTTTGGCGGCGACGACGGTGGCGAGAACGACGGTCTCGCCGTAGGTTGCAACCACAGCCCCGTCGGCCTGACGGGCAAGTTTTCCGGTTTCAAGCTTGAGGGGGCGTCCACCCCAGTCGATCTCGACTGTATGAATATCGAACATTGCGGTCTTCTTTCATGGGTTCACGTAAGGCATGAAAGTCCGGCACACGAAAACCATGCGCAAGATTGCGGGACGCTGATCGCGAATTCCGACCAGCGCCCGGCGATCCTGCCATGGTCTTGATATGCGGGATGGCATTCATCCTTTCGATTTGGAACGGGACTCAGGCGCCCTCGCCTTGGACCCGCGCGACGGGCACCTTGCCCGTCATCGTCCAGTCGCTGGAGTGCGGCTGGGCGAACTGATGCGAGCCATCAATGGCTCCCATCCGATCTGCGCGTGTCCTGGTCGAAAAGCCGAAAAGCCGTCATTTTCGAAGCCACGCGCAACTACGCGCGCAAACATGCGCGCGGAATTCAACGCCGAATGTTGTGCTTTTCGATCAGCGCCAGATAACGTGCCTCGTCCTTCCTCTTGAGATAATCAAGAAGCGAACGGCGCGTCGCGACCATCTTCAGCAAGCCCCGGCGCGAATGATTGTCCTTCACGTGGTTCTTGAAATGGTCGGTGAGGTTGTTGATGCGTTCCGAGAGGATCGCAACCTGTACCTCGGGGGAGCCGGTGTCGCCGGCCTTTTTGGCATTGGTTTTGATGACTTCCGCTTTGCGTTGGGCGGTAATCGACATCGTCAGACACTTTCATTGTTGCGAGCCGGACTGGCAGTCAGCCCGGTCAGGTTGAACACGCGCTTGGGGATGAGTTCGCCATTGCCAATTTCGGCGAGGGCCAAAAGCCGGCCTGCCACCGTGACATAGACTGTGCCGCTACAATTGGGCGCATCCCGTCCGCGCAACAAAACGGCCTGACCCCTATGGAGCCTTGCCGCATCCGCCCGTGTGACGGCCAGTGCCGGGATGTCGTCCAGCGCGGTCTCAACGGGCAAAAGCGCGTCGGCGAGGCTGCCCCCGCCGGACGCGGCTCTATCGCACAAAGCCTCCAACTGTTCCAGCGGAATCATGTCGCTCTCGCCGAACGGACCGACGACGGTCCGACGCAACGCGCAGATATGACCGAAACAGCCCAGAATCCGACCGATATCGCGGGCGATCGCGCGGACATAGGTTCCCTTGCCGCACTCGGCCTCGAACACGGAATGACTATTATCCAATTGTTCTGCAAGGGTTAATTGGTGAATCTCGACACACCGCGGTTTCAGCTCGACGCTTTCGCCGTCGCGTGCCAGGTCATAGGCCCGCTCGCCCTGAACCTTGACCGCGGAATATTGCGGCGGGATCTGCTCGATCACCCCGGTGAAGCGGGGCAACAGGGCCGAAATCGCTTCTGCCGAAGGCCTGATCTCGCTGGTTTTGACCACACGGCCTTCGGTGTCGTCGGTGTCGCGCTCCTCGCCCCACGCTACGGTGAAGCGGTAACGTTTGCGGCCATCCATCACGAACGGGACCGTCTTGGTGGCCTCGCCGAGCGCGATCGGCAGCCCGCCCGAGGCGAGAGGATCGAGCGTGCCGGCGTGGCCCGCGCGCCTGGCCTGAAATAGACGCTTCACGACCGCCACCGCGTGGGTGGAAGTCATGCCGATCGGCTTGTCGAGCACGACCCAACCGTGGACGTCGCGTTTTTCGCGGCGCGGCTGGTTGTGACGAGGCTGCCTGCCCGCGTTCGCGTGATCGCCCTCACGGGCCGCAGAATGGTTTGTTGCCAGTTCCTCCGAATCGCCGATCGGCGGTTGGAACAGGCTGTTTGCGTGCGTCATGATGATTTATCACTCTTCGGAATCGTGCGAGCCGGATCGGCGCGAGTTTGGCGCGAGGTCTCTCTGCACCGCCGGCGTTCGCAGCAATTTCTCTATTCGTTCCGCTTCGTCGAATCGGTCATCGAGCCGGAAGCGGATATCAGGGGCAAATTTCAGGTTAACGCGATGCGCGACTTCGCCGCGCAGGAATTTCCTGTTGCGCTCGAGCGCAGCGAGCACCTTTTCCATGTCGCGCCCGCCAAGCGGCATCACATAGATCGTCGCGAGCTTGAGGTCCGGCGACATTTTCACCTCGGGGACAGTGATGATGTGACCCTCCAGCTCGGCGTCATGGGCGCTGCCCTGCGCCAGGATGTCAGCCATGGCGTGACGCACGATTTCGCCGACGCGCAATTGGCGTTGCGAGCCGCCGGCGGCAGAACTCCTTTTCTGGTGGCGGGGCATTCCAATTCCTGTCGAAGACGATTCGTGGTGACCGGGCAAAAGCGCGAAACGCGTCTTCGCGCCAGATGCCATCAATTGCTCGTTGCTGAATTTTCGGGGCGTGGATGCCCGCACAAAGCCGGGCACGACGCCGAACGATTCAGGTTTCCTTGTTCACGAAGCCGCAAGGTTCAGACTTACAGGCTGCGTTGGATCGACTCCACGCGGTAGCACTCGATGACGTCGCCGACCCGCATGTCACCGTAGTTCTCGAACGCCATGCCGCATTCCTGGCCGGCTTGCACTTCCTTCACCTCGTCCTTGAAGCGCTTGAGCGTCGACAGCTTGCCTTCATGCACGACCACGTTGTCGCGAATCAGGCGGACGTTGGCGCCGCGCTCCACGGTGCCGTCGGTGACGCGGCAACCGGCGACCTTGCCGACCTTGGAAATGTTGAACACTTCGAGGATCTGGGCGTTGCCGAGCATGGTCTCGCGCAGCGTCGGCGCGAGCAGGCCGCTCATCGCCTTCTTCACGTCATCCACGAGATCGTAGATGATGTTGTAGTAGCGGATTTCGATGCCGTTGCGCTTGGCTGCCGCCGCCGCTTCCTTGTTGGCGCGGACGGAGAAACCGATGATCGCGGCATTGAAGCCTTCCGCGAGCGTCACGTCGGATTCCGAAATGCCGCCGACACCGGCGTGCAGAATGCGGGCGGCGACCTCCTCGGTGCCGAGCTTTTCCAGCGAGCCGAGGATCGCTTCCAGCGAACCTTGCACGTCGGCCTTGACGACCAGCGGGAATTCCTTGCGACCCGATGTCTTGAGCTGCGACATCATCTGTTCGAGCGAGCCGCGCATTCCGGAAATGCTGGCGGCGGCGTTCTCGCGCTTCTGGTGTGCGCGATAGCTCGTGATCTGGCGGGCTCTGGCTTCGTTCTCGACGACGGCAAGGCGATCGCCCGCCTCCGGCGGCCCGTTGAAGCCGAGCACCTCCACCGGCACCGACGGGCCGGCTTCCTCGACGGTATCGCCCTGGTCGGAAATCAGCGCGCGCACGCGGCCCATCTCGGCGCCAGCGACGACGATATCGCCGACCCGCAGGGTTCCACGCTGCACCAGCACGGTCGCCACAGGACCTCGGCCGCGATCGAGTTTGGCTTCGATCACGGTGCCTTCGGCGGGACGCGACGAATTGGTCTTCAGGTCGAGCAATTCGGCCTGCAGCGCGATCATCTCGAGCAGCCGGTCGAGATTGGTCTTGTTCTTGGCGGAAACTTCGACGTCGACAACCTCGCCGCCTAGCGATTCGACCTGCACCTCGTGCTGCAGCAGTTCGGTGCGAACGCGATCTGGTCTCGCATCCGGCTTGTCGATCTTGTTGATGGCGACGATCATCGGCACCTTAGCCGCCTTGGCGTGATTGATCGCTTCCACCGTTTGCGGCATGACGCCGTCATCGGCGGCCACCACCAGCACCACGATGTCGGTTACCTTGGCGCCGCGGGCGCGCATCGCGGTAAATGCGGCGTGACCGGGCGTATCGATGAAGGTGATCTTCTTGCCGCTTTCCGGCGAGGTCACCTGATAGGCGCCGATATGCTGGGTGATGCCGCCGGCTTCGCCGGAGACCACATTGGCGTGGCGAAGCGCATCGAGCAACGAGGTTTTGCCGTGGTCGACATGACCCATCACGGTCACCACCGGCGAGCGCGTTTCCGTATCGGTGGAGTTGTCGACGGCGTCGAACAGGCCTTCCTCGACGTCGGCCGCGGCGACGCGCTTGACGGTGTGGCCCATTTCCTCGGCGATCAGCTGCGCGGTATCGGCATCGATCACGTCGGTGATCTTGTGCATGGCGCCCTGCTTCATCAGCAGCCTGATGACGTCGACGGCGCGCTCCGACATCCGGTTGGCGAGTTCCTGGATCGTGATGGCTTCCGGGATGACGACCTCGCGAATGAGCTTTTCCTTCGGCTCGTTCGATTGATGTCCCTTCAGGCGCTGGGTACGGCGGCGGAACGAAGCGATCGATCGTTCGCGCACATCGTCGGCATTGAGCGCGGTCACGAGCGTCAGCCGTCCGCGCTGCTTCTGCGGCGCGGGCTTGGCCGCCTTCGGCGCGGTGGCCGAGCGGGCGGCGCCGCCGGCGCCGCGCCTGACCTGGCGCGGTCCCTCGTCTTCGTCGGAAATATCGGCAGCGATTCCGGGTGACCGCGCCACGGGTATCGCGGGGCGGGCCGGGCGTTGCGGCGCCGCCTCGGCCTCGCCAAAACGCTTCTTGGCTTCGAGTTCGGCCTTTCGCTTGGCCTCCTCGTCCTGACGGTGACGTTCTTCCTCGGCCTTGCGGCGCGCTTCGGCGGCTTCACGCTCGGCCTGTTCGATCCCTTCCCGGCTGCTGCGCCGCTTGGCTTCCTCTTCGGCGAGCCGCCGCTCCTCGATGTCGCGCAGTTTTGCGTCCGCCAGCGCGCTGGCGCGCGCGGTGCGCTCGTCGTCGGTGAGCGTGGGCAAAACCAAACCGGAATTTCTGCGAGGCGAGGCCGGAGGGGGCGCGGCGCGGGTCGATGGCGCTGGAGCCGGCGTTGCTGCGGCCTTGGGCGTCACCGGTTCCGGTGCATGCGTCTCCGCGGCAGGGGCCTCTCCTGCGACCCGCCGCTTGCCGCGCTTCTCCACCACGACCTGTTTGGTCCGGCCGTGGCTGAAGCTCTGGCGCACGGTGCCCGTCTCGACGCGCGGCTTGAGCGTCAAGGTCTTGGTCGGGACACTGAGTGTCTTGTCGCCAGGAGTTTTCGTATCAACCATTCAGCAGT
>Ga0306922_10007679_pt1 | contig 10420 bp, 9 predicted proteins | sample sta12Cox44000082_FD_203758 | JGI IMG/M metagenome (GOLD analysis project Ga0306922, IMG submission 203758) | Lab enrichment of tropical soil microbial communities from Luquillo Experimental Forest, Puerto Rico - statoxic.12C.oxic.44.000.082 (v2)... | ecosystem: Environmental > Terrestrial > Soil...
CCCGGGCGGTCGGCGAGCCATTCGGCGCCGACCGCCAACAATCCGATCAGCGCCAGATAGATGACGACCCGGATCACTGCGCCGCGCTCACTTGCTCAGCCCGGCGAGCGCATCGGCGGCAAGCCGCCGAGCGGCTTCGACGGCGGTGACGCGGGCCTGCGCCTTCTCCATCCAGCCCGCAGCCGGTGCGCGCACCGGCGCCGGCAGTGCACTGAGCTCCGCCAGCGCGCCGGCGACATCGCCCTTGCCAGCCTTGATCTCGATGCGATCCACAACGGCAGTGGGATCGCTTCCCGGCTTTTCCTCCGTGGGGTGAATGCGAACGAGCTTCCCGGCATTGGCCTGCAGCTTCTCCAGAAAGCCACCACCCTGCGGCGACTGACCAGCAGCCTCGCGCAGCGCGGGAATGAGGGTTGTAAGCTCCGCCGCGAGTGCGGCCGTCGTCGGCACCCCGCTCGCGGCGAAGGGCGAGAGCGGTGCCGTGAGCTTGGAATCGGGTGAGAAGGCGGAGACAGCGGAAAGCTCAGGGGCGAACGGCCCACCCCGCTCGACCGCGGCCGCGAGGGCAGCCGCGGCGACGGCAAACCGTCCCGAGCGGTCGCTGTTCTGAGCGCCTGCGCGTTTGGCCAGCTCGGCTTCCGCCGCGGCCACCCGCGAGGTGAGCGCCTGGACGTGGCCTTCGAGCTTGTCGGTCGATGGCGCAGGCGCCGGCGCCGCCTTCAGCTCCGCGACGCCCGAGGCCGTGGACTCGATGCGCTGGCGCACATCGCGGACATTGCTGGCGAGCTCGTCGCTGCGGCGGGCCAGGATGCCGACCGTCTCGCTCAGAGCCTTGAGGTCGCCCTCGACGGTCGTGATGCGGTTTGCCGATTCAGTGTCGAGGGTAGGCCGCGATACGGCCATGGAGGTTTCCAGCCTGGCAATCCGGCCGGAGAGGTCGTCGAGCGTCTTCTTGTCTGCGGGGGCTGAGGCGGCAGGCGCTGGCGGCTCGCGCAGCGCAGCTTCGACGCGCGCCAGCCGTGAATCGAGATCGTGCTCGTTGCCATCGGCAGCGGGAAGAACGCCCGTAGCCTGCAGCAACATGGGCGCGCCCACTCCGGCAGCAGCGCCGGCGAGGGCACCAACAACCAACGCCACCCACCAGCCGCCGCGCCGGCGGACGGCCTGCGGAGCTTCTTCCGCGTCAGGGCCCGGCGGCGGGGTGGCCTCATGGCCAGCGTCGCTGGGAGGTACTTCGGTTGCGGAGAGATCGAGCGTCGGCGCCGGACGGCGCCTTTCCTCGCCAAATGGCGAGGGCTCCTCGGAGGCAGGCGGCTGATCGGTCGTCATTTCGATCTTCTAGCGTCTCGCGGCGCCAGATGCACTATCCGAGGTTCGCGGCTGCCGCATCCACCAGGGCGAGCATTGCCTCCTCGTTCGGTTGCGCAGCGATCCTTATTCCGGCAGCGCCTTCGGCCGCAAGCTGCGCCGCGGTCTGGGGCGAGAGGCAGAGCTGAATCGGCTTGAGCGACGCCTCGAGGAGATGATCCCGTTTTGCGCATTCGACATAGGCCTGTGCGCTGCGCCGCGAGTAATGCAGGACGCCGTCGATCTCACTTCGCGCCAGCGCGTGCGCGAGGGCATCCGGGAGATGCGCTGCCATCACCGTGCGATAGACCACTGCGGTGACGACTGGCATGCCGGGCGGGGCAACATCGCCGGCACGGTCCTCGCCAGCAAGATAGAGGAGCGGTGGCAAGCCGTCGGCAACGTGCTCACGCAACAGTGCAGCCAGATCGGTGCGGTCGCCGTCGGCGCAATGGACATCCGCAAAGCCGATGGCACGGGTGGCGGCCGCGGTATGCGCGCCGACGGTGAACGCTCGCAGGCGAACGAGTTGCGCGCACTGGGGATGGCCAGCCAGCGCGCGCGCCGCATTGGCGCTGGTCAGTATAACCCCGGCGTAAGCACGCTCCGCAATCTCGATTGGCAGCGTCTCCATGTGCAGCATGGGCGCTTCGAGCGCGTCGTGCCCACGCGCGCGCAGTGCGTCCGCGGTGCGGGCTCCGTCGGGCGCAGGCCTCGTGACAAGAAGCCGCACGCTTAATCCCTCCCTGAAGGGGAGGGCGGCCGGCGCAGCCGGCCGGGTGGGGGACGAGCCACGCGCTCAAGGGACCGAGACGGTGCTCCCCGAAGCCCCCACCCGGTCTCGCTTCGCGAGACCACCCTCCCCCTTCGGGGGAGGGATGACGGCGCCTCTGGCGTTGCGATCATACAAATCGCTGCCACTGGTTACCCAGTTTCAAAAAATCCGGGGCCCGCCCGCACCCGCAGCTCCCGGCCGGCATCGGCCCCGAGGCGGACGGCCTCCCCCGACGAGCCTGCGCGCGTGGTCTCCAGGCACGCGCTGCCGTTGGGCTTGGCGACGAGGCCGCGAAACTCGAGCCGTTCCAGCGCAACCGCGGCGTGACCCGCGATGGGGGTGCGGCAGGAGCCGTCGAGCTCGGCAAGGAAAGCCCGCTCGGCGGCAAGCGCAGCCGCAGCGGCGACATCGTTGAGCGGGGCGAGGAGCGCAAGCACGCGGCTGTCGCCAGCGCGCGCCTCGACCGCGAGGATCCCCTGCCCCACGGCCGGAAGAAACTCGTCGATGGCAAGCACGGCCGTTGCCTTGTGGGCGAGCCCGAGCCGCTTGAGGCCCGCAAGCGCGAGCAGCGTCGCATCCACCTCACCGGCCTCGACCTTGCGCAGCCGCGTCTCCACGTTGCCGCGCAGATTGACCACCGCAAGATCGCGCCGGCTGCGCAGGACCAGCGCCTGCCGACGCAGGGAAGCGGTGCCCACGCGCGCGGCGCGTTTGAGCTCGGAGAGCTTGGCTGCCTGCGTACTGACGAAGACATCGCGCGCGTCCTCGCGCTCCGGCACCGCGGCAATGACAAGCCCTGCGGGAAGCTCTGTCGGCATGTCCTTGGCCGAATGCACCGCGATGTCGATTTCGCGCGCGAGCAGCGCCTCCTCGATCTCCTTTGTGAACAGGCCCTTGCCGCCGGCTTCGGTGAGTGGACGGTCGCGGATGGCGTCACCGGTGGTGCGGATGACATGAATCGCAATCGCATCGGGAGCAACGCCGTGCGCCGCGGCAAGCCGACGCCGCACCTCGCCCGCCTGCGCTAGCGCGAGCGGGCTTCCACGCGTGCCCATGCGCAGCAAGATGGACGCGGAGGATTGCACGGCGTCGCCTCGCAGTGATAACCGCGATCATTCGTAGCGCGGGTTGAGCAGAAAGCGAAACCCGGGGACGTTCCCGGATGTCGCTTGCGCTCCATCCGGGCTACACAGCTGCCGAAGGCGTTTTGACCGGGGATGCAACGCCGATGCTTGTGCTCGGCATCGAGACGACCTGCGACGAGACCGCCGCCGCCGTGGTGGAGCGCGCGGCGACGGGAGCGGGCAGGATTCTCTCCGACGTGGTGCTCTCGCAAATCAACGAGCACGCCGCGTTCGGCGGCGTGGTGCCGGAGATTGCGGCACGCGCCCATGTCGAGGCGCTTGACACCATCATCGACAAGGCGATGCGCAAGGCGCAGCTCGGCTTTGCAGCTCTCGACGGCATTGCCGTTGCCGCCGGTCCCGGCCTCATTGGCGGCGTGCTCGTGGGGCTCACCACCGCCAAGGCGATTGCGCTGGTGACGGAGAAGCCGCTGATCGCCGTCAATCATCTCGAGGCGCATGCGCTCACCGCGCGGCTCACCCATGCCACGACATTTCCGTATTGCCTCTTTCTCGCATCCGGCGGCCACACCCAGATCATCGCGGTGCTGGGAGTGGGCAACTACGTGCGGCTCGGCACCACGCTCGATGATGCAATCGGGGAAGCCTTCGACAAGACGGGAAAGCTGCTCGGCCTCGGCTATCCAGGGGGACCTGAGGTCGAGAAGCAGGCGACAGCAGGCAATGCCGCGCGATTTGCGCTGCCGCGGCCGATGCTGGGGCGCGCGCATGCCGATTTCTCTCTCTCGGGACTGAAGACGGCGCTGCGGCTCGAGGCCGAGCGCATCGCGCCGCTCGGCGAGGAGGACGTGCGCGATCTCTGCGCGGCATTTCAGCAGAGCATTGTCGAGGTGATTGCCGACCGCGTGCGCATGGGCCTCAAGGCCTTCCAGGAACGCCATGGCCGGCCGACCGCGCTCGTCGCCGCGGGCGGCGTTGCCGCCAATGACGCGGTCCGCCAGGCGCTGCAGCGCGTGGCGGTCGAGGCCTCGACTGCGCTCGTGGTGCCGCCGCCGCAGCTTTGCACCGATAACGGCGCGATGATCGCCTGGGCCGGGGCCGAGCGGCTGGCGCTGGGGCTCACCGACACGCTCGATGCCGCCGCGCATGCGCGTTGGCCGCTGAGCGAGGTGCGGGGAGTGGGCACGGCGGAGCCGGCGGGGAAAGCTGTAAGCGCTGCGGACCAGCCCGCCTCCAAGGCCGCAGGGCCGCAAGCCGCCGGGACGAAGGGCGGATCCGTCAGACCATGAGCAACAGTTGAGAGACATTGTCGTCATCGGTGGCCCAAATGGTGCGGGCAAGACGACCGCCGCTCCCGCCATTGTCCCCGGGGAGCTTGGCATCCGTGAGTTTGTCAATGCCGACGAGATTGCGCGAGGCCTTTCACCGTTCAACGCCGAGCACGCAGCGCTAATCGCTGGCCGTCTCATGATCGAGAGGATGCGGACGCTCATCCGCGCCGGCGAGAGCTTCGCATTTGAGACGACATGCGCCGGCCGCGCGCACGCCGAGTGGTTGCGGACGTGCAAGCTCGCGGGCTGGCGCACTGCTCTTTCTTTGGCTGCGCTCTCCCGAGGCCGCGCTCGATCGCGTGGCGAGGCGGATGCGGCAGGGTGGGCACACCATTCCAGGCGACGTGGTGATCCGGCGCTACAAGGCAGGCTTGGCAAACCTGCGAACTTTGTATTTGCCTCTGGCAGACTTGGCCACCATTTACGATAACTCGGACGATGGGCGCGTGCTGATCGTGGAAAAGGCACCGGGCGCGTCCCTTCGTATACACGACGGCGCCCGCTGGGCATTGATCGAAAGGGCCTCGCATTGACCGACCTCACGCCGCGGGAAATTCTGGACGCCATTCGTCGAGGCCTCGAGGAAACGTGGCGCCAGATCGACCGTAATAACGCAGCCGCGACGCGCTCCCGATCGGACCAGCCCGCGGACAGCAGCGCCGAGAAGGATAGGCCGCCGAAGGAACCGTGACGCGACCGCCGCCAGGGTGCAGCTGCGCACCTACCACAGCTGCACGCGGCTATCCTTGAGGTTGAGCTTGAAGCCGAAGAAACCGTTGGGCTGCCAGCCCGCGTAGAACAGCACGCGCCCGCTGTAGCTGATGAACGGCAGCCGCAGGACGCCAAGGCTGATCACCGACCATTTCCAGCCCGTGCGCGGCGGCACTGCGTCGTCCCACATGACCATCATCACCGGCGCCGTGCCGCGAACGGTGAAATTGCGGTCGCACACGCCGAGCACATAGTTGCCGAAGTTCTGCAGCGGATTTCTCAGATACCAGGAGAGAAGGCGCAGCAGCGGCAAGCGGTGCGGCAGATACCAGTCGGGCGGCCAGGGCTCCGCATCATTCATCAGCCACCAGAGCGGCGAGAGCTTGTTGCGCAGCGGGCGCCTCGTTCGGCCGGTCACGTGCAAGGTCTCGATCGGCATTTCCGTCGCACTCCTCTCGTTTCGCAGCGCTGCGGGCAGTTGCCGTAGGGGCGAGGCATGCCTCGCCCCTACACCCACCTCGCCCTACCGCCGGTCGGGCTGGCCCGAAAACCCGCAGCCGTGGCCCGCGGCGGCGGCCGCCCAGGCGCCTGCGACGCGCCCGCTGAACAGCGCAGGGCCAAGCATGGTGCCTTCGAGCCCGGCGCGGCCGTTGATGTGGCCGCCCGCCATGCCGGCAACCTCGCCGGCGGCATAGAGGCCCGCGATCGGCTCGAAATGCCGGTCGAGCACGCGGCATTGCAGATCGGTCTTCACGCCGCCGAAGTTCTTGCGCGCGAGTGGAAACATCTGCACCGCGAAATAGGGCGGCGTGTCGAACGGCTTCGAGGCCTGGAGCGGCTTGCCGTGCTCGGGCTCGACGTCGAGCCCGGCGGCGCAGGCCGCGTTGTAACGCTCCACGGTGCCGAGGAAGGCGGCCACGTCGACCCCCATCTTGTGCGCAAGCTCGGCGAGGGTCCCGGCTTGCGGATGAAAGGCGAGTTGTCGAGCAGCTCGATGACGCGCGCGCGCGCCACCTTGTCGCCCTCGCGGTACCAGGGATCGGCGATCTCCATGGTGGCGCTCATGGGCGCATCCATGATCGCCCAGGCATGGCGCGGCGTCTGCGCCATCAGCGCCGGGGTCGCGGAGTTGCCGCCGGAGAGTGCCTCGTTATGGAAGCGGCGGCCCTGCTGATTGACCCAGACGTAGCCCGGCACCTGGCGGAACACGAGGCCGCGGCGCCCGCCGGCGTCACGGTAATCCGGCGTCGCGTAGATGTAGTACCAGATGTGATCCATATGGGTGAGATAGCCGCCCGCCTTGCGGACGAGCGCATGCCCGCTTCCCGTCGAGCCGCGTCCCGATCCCACCAGCACCCGGCCGTTCTTAAGCGCGGGATTGTGCGCGAGCACCATGTCGAGATTGGAGTTGAAGCCGCCGCTCGCCACCACGACCGTGGCGCTGCGCACGCTCACCGCCTCGCCGGTTGCGGCATTGCGACCCGCAAGGCCGGTGACGCAGCCGTTCTCGATGACCAATGCCGTGATCTCGGTGTCGCACACGATCTCGCCGCCCTTGGCGCGCAAACCGTCGATGAGCCGGCTCATCAGACCGAGGCCGTTGCGCTCGGGACGTGTCCAGCGCAGCACGGAGTTGCCCTCCTGCACTTTGAGATCGAGCCATCGCACGCCGAAGCTTTCAGCCCAGTGATAGAGGTCGTTGAGCGAGTGCTCGATGTAATAACGTGCCCATACCGCATCCGCCGTCGGGCCGCCCCATGCCATCCAGTCGGCAAACGCCAGGTCGGGCGTATCGTCGATGCCGTTCTCCTTCTGTAAGGGCGAGCCGACAATGAGGCAGCCGCCGCCGGAGACGATGGCAGCGCCGCCGGGCGCGGGCGCCTGCTCGATCACGATGACGCGCGCACCCGCCGCGCGTGCCTCGATGCCGGCGGCAATCCCCGCGCCCCCCGCGCCGACGATGGCCACATCGGTCTCATAGTCTCTTGCAAGGGGCATGCGGCCTTCCTGCTCGTTTAATCACTGCCCGCTAACCATGGCCCGAACAAACCGCCGCTGTGCGCGAACCAATATCTGGAGCGCCAGTTATCGACCGGAGGTGGCCTGATGCAAAGGCTCATCATTCTGGCGATCATCCTGCTCCTTGCTCAGCGATCGATGGCGGCGGGCCAAACCGGCAGCGCTCCATTTTGCCTGCAGACTTCGAGCGGCGCGAAATGTGAATACATGACGCTCGGAGACTGCGAGCGTGCGAGAGGAGATACGTCGGTGGCCCAGTGTATCACGCAAGCCGACGCGCATGGACTGACCGGATTGGGCAAGCCTCTTGTTCCTGGCCCAACCGCTCCGTCCTCGGGGCCGCGCTAGAGCAGGTTTCGCTGGCGTTGAATCGCACTCGATCTCCCTCCGCGTGAGCAACCGCGCATAGGCGCAGTTTTGCTGCGAAGCCTCTGACTGGACCCTCGCAAAAGGGGCGCGAGTTCTCATCGAGCTGGTCGGGTAACGCGGAGGCGGCATTGCCGATTGCAGCGCGTGCACAGTTGACGGCGGCGCCGGTCGTTGGATCCTTCGCGGCACAGCGCCAGGCAGTTTTGGGATCGGCACCGGAAATCGCTACTAGTTCAGAAATGGCCATGTGTACGGCGAGAATGTGGCCGCACCCGAGCTTGAATGTGGCCGCACCGAGCTCGTCCGAGACACATGGTTCCATCAACTATTCGCGAGCGATTTGCGTCCGCTCACGAGCGGGTGGTAGGTCAATCCCCTCCAACAACATCGTGGATTGGCTTGCGGCCACCTTCTCACAAGAAAGGGTGATAGATGCTTTGGTTCATCATCTACATTGCTTCCCTGATCACCAGCCTCGTGACCAGCGCTAATGCGGAAGAAGGCGGCGCCTCGCAAGCCGCGGCTCAGGAGCCAAAGACTACGGCCCTTGCTCCCGCTTTGATTACGGCGGTCAAGCAATTCGAGGGCTGCTCGCCGAGAGCCTTTTGGGACTATGGCCAATATTCCATCGGCTACGGCACACGCGCAGTGAGCCGGGACGAGACGATCGATTGCGAAATGGAAGCCGAGCAAAGGCTTGTCGCGGAGCTTGGGCAGGCGCAGACGCAGGTCGATGCACTCGGCGCACCTTTGACGGCGGGCCAGCGCGCGGCTTTGACCTCGCTGACATTCAACGCCGGCGCTTCCTGGATGCACTCTGGACTCGGCGAAGCGGTGCGCGCCGGAGACTGGATCAGAGCGCGCGCCGCCTTCCTGCAATACGTGCGCGCCAACGGCCAAGTACTTGAGGGGCTGGTGCGCCGACGCCGTGCTGAGGCGGCGTGGTTTGAGGACGACTTGGCCGGGCAGCTGCCCGCGGGTGAGGTAGCGGCGTCAGTGGCGACAATGGAAGTACGACTCGACGCTACCCTCAACGCTGACACCTACGCTCGACCGTACCTGGTCATCAAAACGAAGCAGGTGAAAGCGGCGAGCAGACATAAGCAATCTCATGACGATCGGCTGCACCGGAGGCGTCGACGCCTGGAAGCAGAATACCGGGGAACAAAAACAAGCCACCGCAGCTCGCGTTCGTCATAGCTGCCGGCCATTCTCGTCGCTGGACCTGGGAGAACCGCCTGGCGATCTTTGCCGCTCGCGCCCCGAGCTCAATCAGATGAGTTGTCGGGACGTGATAAAGCGGCAGCTTCGGTATAATTGTCTGCTGGCCGGAGGTCGCGAATGGTCTCGGCGGCTTCGACCAGGATGGCGCGGACGCGGTCCGTATTCATGTGGAATTGCTGATCCTGCATGGCCTCGGAAAGAATGAGCAGCCGCTGCTCGATCGACAAATCCTGATAGATCAGGAGACCCCCCTTACTCGGCCCGCGCGCGGCTTGAAGCGAGCTGGAAGAGGTGCATGACCGCCTGCGCCGCCGCCGCGGCGATCGGCTCGTTGGGATGCTCGGCGCAAAAGTCGGTGACCCAGTGGAGGACCTCCTCCTCGCTGAGCCCCTTGGCCAAGTCGCCGCCAACTATCGGTGAGCCTGAGAGCGTGGCGTTGTAGGCGGTGATGTAACCCTCGATCCAGGACATCACGGAGAACCCCAGCATCAGGTTTCCGTTCGGTCCCTTCTGCATCTCTTGCTCGAAGGCGCCGCACATGACCAGGCCGCTTTCCCCAAGCGCCTTGTAGGCGCCGGGTGCGGGAGGCTCTCCTGCCGCCGGGATTGCCGTGCTCGCGAGCACGGCCGAAACCAAAACGATTGCACTTCCAATGCGGGCCAACATCCAGCCCTCACGATGCGCATGTCATCGCAAATTTCTTAAACGTCCCAATCATGCGAATGAAAACGGCCGCAGTCCGGCCGGATTCGGTCGATTGTTGGTTATGCCCTGTTTCTTTCGCGACGGGCGGATAATGCGGTAGAATCAAACCGACGCTGCGGTGATGCTACGAGCTGCAATGTTCGGCAGGTGACAGATCTGACCGGCTCCTGATGCGCGTACGGCTTTTCCTTGCTTGCCTGAACAACGGCCGATAAGGACAACAGGCGATGGTTATTGCGCGAAGAGCGAGCAAACAACGGCGCCCGTGCTGAAGAGAGCCTTTCGCATTGCGCTGTGCTGTATCGCGATCGCAATCGCGAGTGCAGCGAGCGCAGATACCTGGCCGAGCCGCCCCATCAAGCTGATCGTTCCAACCGGTCCGGGCGCCGCAACCGACATCATGGCCAGGCTCATCGCTGATGCCGTGTCGCGCACAATCGGCCGGCCAATGTTCGTTGAAAACATGCCTGGCGCTTCCGGCATTCTCGCCCACGAGACCGCTGCACGCGCCGCTCCGGACGGCTACACGCTGTTGTTCACCAACACTTCCGGCATGGCGATCAATCTCATCTCATTCAAGCATTTGCCGTACGATCCGACGCGCGATTTCGCCTCGGTGGCGCTGGTATGCAGCCTCGGTCCACAGATGCTTTCGGTGAATGCCGATTTGCCTGTCTCCTCGGTTAGCGAGCTGATTGCCTATGCCAAGGCAAATCGCGGAAAGCTATCGATCGCGTTCGACAACACGGCCGGCGCCGCGGCGTTTGCCGCCAAGCTGCTCAACAAACAGGCCGGCCTCGGCTTGATCGAGGTGCCGTATCGTTCGGCAGCGCAGGTAACCCAGGACGTCGCCA
>Ga0306922_10007681_pt1 | contig 10419 bp, 13 predicted proteins | sample sta12Cox44000082_FD_203758 | JGI IMG/M metagenome (GOLD analysis project Ga0306922, IMG submission 203758) | Lab enrichment of tropical soil microbial communities from Luquillo Experimental Forest, Puerto Rico - statoxic.12C.oxic.44.000.082 (v2)... | ecosystem: Environmental > Terrestrial >...
TCCGGCTGCGCCCGCGCCGCCCCCGGTCCGGCCGGGACGAAGCCAAAGTGTGGGCCCGCGGCTTCCAACAACTGATGCGCCTGGCCCGGATGACGGCCAAGCCCTTGGCAGCGCGGCTCGGTGGAAACCCCACCGGCCAAAGAAGCTTTCCTCCTCCGGCTCGGCACAATCAGCGTTGCGCGGTCCGGCTAACTTATGTGGGAAAAAAGACGCGCGGGCAGTGGGCGGCCCACGGACGATATCTCGTGCGGGACAGTGCCACCGCCTTGCGGCGGGACGGCAGTAACGCGTTCGGTTCCCTGCCGGAGCCAATTGACATCCCGAGGACCCTGGCGGGGTGGCAGCGGTCCGGGGACGAGCGTCTTTTCAAGCTCGTGCTTTCGCCGGAATTCGGCGAACGGCTGGATTTGGAACGGCTGACGCGCGAGGTGATGGCGGCCGTCGAGCAGGACCTAGGTGCGGCACTGGAGTGGGCAGCTGTGGTTCACCGCAACACGGATCACCCGCACGTGCATGTCGTCCTTCGTGGCAGCGCGGCGGGCAGACCGGTTCGTTTCGATCGACAGTATGTGCAACACGGCATCCGGCGTCACGCCGAAAGCGCCTGCTCGCTCCAGCTGGGCTACCGGACCAGCCTCGACAGGGAGGAGGCCGAGCGGCGCGAAGTCTCCCAGGCTCGGTTCACCTCGCTGGATCGCGTCCTGGCGCGGGCCAAGCCGTCGGACGCGAAACCGGGGTCACGATTCGAAGTCTCCCGGCGGCGGGACGCCCCCGAACTCAGCGAGTCCGGCCGCGCCCGGGAGCAACGGCTGGTAGCTCGGCTCCACTACCTCACGGACGCCGGGCTGGCCCAGCCGACGGCGCCGTTGACGTGGAGCGTGGACGCCGATTTTGAACGTACCCTGCGCGCCTTTCAGCGAGCGCAAGACCGGCAAAGGATGATGGCTCGGCACGCGGCGTTTCTCTCCGACCCGCGGCTCCAATACCGTGTCGTGCCGCCGAATGCCGGCACCGACATCATCGGTCGCGTCATCGCGCACGTGCTCGATGACATATCGGACCGGCCCCACGTCCTGATCGAAGGCATCGACGGCGTGGTTTACTACGTGCCGCACGATCCGAGCATTGCCGAAGCCCGCGCCAACGGCAAATTGCGGCCCAACGCGTTTGTGGAGCTGCACAAGGACGGGGCGCCGCTCTGGACAGTGCGCGATTTTGGCGATGCGGATTGCCTATTGACCAATGGCGACGCCTTCCGGGCCGCACTGATTCTTGACCAACCCACACGCCTCGCTGGCCAGGAGCATTGGTCGGGATGGCTCGGCAGATATTGGGCAACTCGCAATCGGGAGGCGATGATCGCCTCCATGGCAACTGGCATCCAATCCAGCCATCTACAGCGCCGACCCTCACGAGTCCGATAAGCCGTTCAAGTCGGCCAGCATCCGGCGACGCTGACGGTGAATGTCAGGCCCTTAGAATCGTCCGCGCTGCTATCGGGTCCCTTAGCATTTATTTCCCAAGCTGACTTCCTACTCTTGGCAGCATCCGGTTCGGCGAACGAGACCCATTTTCTTTCTCTGTTTTTCTGCTCGATCGGCTTTTGCCAGCTATTCTCCTCGGCACTCCAGCGATTAGTGTCATGTCATGGAACGGCCGTCAGGACACTCAAACACGAACCTTGATCTTGTCCATTACGGCCCTCAATCGCCCGGAGCAAATCTCAGCGGGAAATCCGGCCACGCCGGGACCACCGCTGCGAAGTCGGCGTCCCCGGGGATCACCCTTTTGAAGGGACGCACTGCCGGTGTGCAGAGGCTCGCGGTGAAAATTTGCGATAATCACGCCCTCTTGGCGTCAAGCCTCTATTTTCAAGTCGGCAACCATCCGACCGGATCCCGATCTAGCACGTCGGTGGTCCTTGTTTATCTCGCCGGGTGCCCGGATTGGTGATCGGCGGACACAAGCCGACTTGTCGGGATTAATCCGGCCCATTGTCCGGATTCCTGACGATACGCCCGGAGCGGCGCTACACCAATTCCGCGCGGTTAGCGTGTTTCCTGGCAACTTGAGGCCAGCCCGGCGCCACTTCACTGCCGTGGCGGATCTCATCGTCGGTGCGCCTGGCCTGGTGCAGCACCTCAATGCCGCCGGGATCCTCGGGCTTGAACTTATAAGCCGTCATGTCGGCGGCGCTCACACCATGGTTCGCATCAACCATGAAGATTCTTCGACGGCGCTAAACAGCGGAGTGCCTAGCGAGGAAAATGTACGATCCCGTGCTGCCCCCGCACGGCCGTCCACGGAATCTCCTGATCTCTTTGTCTAACAACCTCATGTGCATCGTTGAAATCGATGAAGTGGGCTCTGATCACGCCCGTCATGGTGCCGTCCGCCTGGAGCCTGCCGGTCGAGTCAATGCGGATGGTGAAATTTTCGCCGCCTGAGCCGCCGGCAAATGTAAGCGTATCTCCAGTGAATCCACCGGTGAGCTTGAAGGGATCGCCGTGCGGCCAGTCGAGTGTGCCAGTGATGGTGTTCTTCTTCTGCAGGAGTGTGAGCTTCATGCCGACATGCTCGACCGTCAGCGTCCAGGTGCCCGTGACTGGTTTCGCTTTCGCGTCGGCGGAACCGGTTCCGAGCGCGGTGATGGCGAACATTACAGCGGAGATTGTCAATCTATTCATGTCGTGCTCCTCGTGCGTTTCTCGTATCGAAACACTGCCTCGAGCGGGACGCCGAATACCTCGGCGATCTGAAAGGCGACTACCAGCGACGGCAAGTTGCTTGCCGAGCTCAATCGCGTTGACGGGCTGGTGCCGATTTTGTCAGCGAGCTCCCGACGTGTGAACAACGCATACTGCCATAAGGAGATCTCCACGAAAGGCACCAGCGGTTCCTATGCTAGCTCGGCCTTCGGAAGGGTGGCCGGCAAATCGGCCCCGGCGTTACAAGTGGACCGTTCTTGGAATGAATTTAGCTATCATTGGGCTTACCAACAATGAATGCCTCCTAGAAAACGCGCTACCGAGAGTCCAAAGGGTGATCTTCCGAAAAAGTGCTCTGCATCGAAGGGAAAACGGAACCCCGCGAAAGACAAGAATATCGCTTCTCAACAATCCCGTCGAACCGGTGCCGGTCGCGCAACCCACGCGGGAACCTACTATCAAAATCGCGAGTCGGCCTGGTGGGGCGCCGTCATTCTGGCCGAGGCGGATGCTCAGCCCTCCCTCGATCTGCCCGCTAACATCACTCTCAAATCACTCTTCGCCGAGACGAAAACAGCCGTCGAGGACCTCACCGTCCACACATCTGCAAACGGCTCCATAGCCTGTCAGGTCAAACACAAGCTCCCTTGAGACTGCTCCCACCTCCGATATCGGCAAAAACCGTCTCTCAGTTCATCCGGCAACATCCAGTGCCACCGCACGCTCGTCAAGATTCCCCAACTTTGCCACCCAACACCCCCCGTGCACAATCGTCACTACGGGATGCGGACCCCTGCCGGCCGGAACTCGCAGTTCGCCGAACTGCAGCGGGTCGGTCCCGTATGCGATCCGGCGCGCCCCTGGCGCCACCGGCATTTTTCAGCAGATCGGCTGGACTCGTGTCTTGTGCACAGATTGTGCCGCCCAAAAGATACACGGAAAGGGCAAGGCGGATCATTGCCAGACCTCCACATCGATTCAGTCTGCCACGCCGGAATGAAAGCTCGTAGATTTGACACTCAAGATTGGGCCGGATAAGTCGGCAAACCGGACTTGTGCTGCCCGTGGCCCTGAAAACGGGGCTGGCGTAAGCGCGGACCATTTCCCTCCGAGAGAGCTTCTGGACATCGATGGGATCCAAAGAGTTTCCGGAGGCGCCGTCCAGGCTCTACTATCGCCGGCACGCAAACCGGGTACAGTTGAGTGGAGGTTCGCTCAGTTGGCAGAGCGAAAAGAAATGGCAGACAAGAAAGAACCCGCGGCGCCTGTCTTAGGCGGCGGGGCTCCGCTCGCGGGAGCCAAGCCGTCTACAAAGTCGGTGAAGAAGGGAAAGCTGCCCCCAAAAAACAAATCCCGTCTGCCCAGGCGCCAGAAGAAAGCCCAACAGAAGGCTGCAGGTCGGTTATAACGCGAATCAAGCAGCGCAGCCCTCGATCACTTGCCTTTCTGAGCTTCCAAGGGTCTAGGAAGAGTTCAGTCGGGTGGCGGCGGGCTCGGAAGGGGCTTCCTTGCCTTGTAGAAACTTTGACAGACTTCCTGCCATGTGAACAAACTCGGCGGGCACCATAATTACGGTAGTGCTGTTGTTCTCCGCGCCCACCTCGGCCACCATCTGCATGCGGCGCAACTCGAGCGCGGCAGGGTTCCCTACCATCAACCGTGCTGCTTCCGCGAGTTTCTTGGACGCCTCCAGTTCGGCGTCCGCTTTGATGATGCGGGCGCGCTTCTCCCGCATCGCCTCAGCTTCCATGGCCATGACGCGCTGCATCTCCTGAGGAATCTCCACATCCTTCATCTCGAGCAATTCGACGGCGACTCCCCACGGAGTGATGTTCTCGGCCACGTTCCTGCTCAACATCTCATTGATCTGGTCGCGCGCTTTCAGGACGTCGTCCAGATCATGCTGACCAATAACGTTTCGCAGGCTCGTGAGTGCGACCTGCTGGACGGCAACGCGGAAACTTTCCACGTTTAGAACGGCTTTCTGGAGGTCGCTGACGCGATACCAGAGTACGGCATTCATCTTCACCGTGACGCTGTCGCGAGTGATGGTTTCCTGCTGCTCGATAGGTGCGGTGACCACTCGAAGGTCGATGCGGACTTGATTCTCGATGCCGAGCGGAATCAGCCAGAACAGGCCGGGGCCACGCAGTCCGGTGTAGCGTCCCGGTCGAAACACGACCGCGGGCTGGTATTCTCTCGCAATCCGCAAACCGGACAGCAGGACCAATAGCACGACGAGAGCCGCGACGCCGGCCGAATTCATAGAAGCAAGCGTACCATGCAAAAGCGCTGTTGACGCGACCAGCTATAGGAAGTTTGAGGAAGACCAGCTGAACCAATCTTACCGGCTGCCTCCGCGACTAAGTCCTCTGGGATCTCGCGCTTTAGTCCCGAGAAACGGGCTAGCGTCTGGTTCTAGTTACGCGTGGAGCACGACGGATTCCAGTCGCGATTCCGACTTCTCAGGACCGATGCGTCCGCACACTCGATCATGGCTTACTCCGCGGATCAAACCGGACCACGCGTCCACCCTTCATCACGAATGCCACCCGCCGAAAGGCCGTGATATCGTCCAAAGGATTGCCCTCCACCGCCACCAGGTCCGCCTCGAAGCCGGGCGCAACGGTTCCGATCCTGCCGCCCAACCCGAGCGACTCAGCCGCCACCGAAGTCCCGCTGAGGATCGCGTCCATCGGCTTGTCCCCGCCTTCCTTCACGCGGTAGATGAACTCCTCGTAGTTGCGGCCGTGCGCTCCCGCATTAGCGTCGGTGCCGAGCACTACTTTCACTTGGTGCACCCGCGCCCGCCGCAGGGCTTTGCCCAACTCCGGTAGCACTTGCTCCATTTTCGCGAACCCTGCCGCGGTGTAGTTGCCTATGCCCAAGTATTTCTGCCTGTTGTCGAGGTAATTGTGGAACACCAAGTAATTTGGATCGAAGAAAATGCCGCGATCGTGCATCAGTTGCAGCGTGGCGTCGTCGAGAAACGCACCATGCTCGATGCCGGTGCAGCCCGCCAGGATCACCTTGCGTGTGGTATCCGAAGTATACACGTGCACTACCGCCCGCATCCCCTGCGCCTTGGACTCCCCGCACGCCGCCGTGATCTGCACGTCGCTCATGGTTTGCTTGCCACCGTCGCGGATGCTCGCGCTCGCGAAGATCTTGATCACGTCGGCCCCTTCGGCCTTCCACTGCCGTACCAGCTCGCGCAGCTTAGCCGGATCGCCGGAATCATCGTGGATCTGATGAATCGACGTCAGCACCCGCGGCCCCGGCAGCGCCCCTGCGTTAATCGCATCGCGTACGGTTTTATCCACCGGCGCCGCGAGGGTCTGCACCGTCGTGAATCCCGCTTGAAGCGTCGCTAGCAGATTGCCAGCCTCATAGATCGCTTCCTGCTCCACCGGCTCCTTGCCGTCCACGAAGCGGTTGTTCTTGTCGAAATGCGTGTTCGGATGCGCGTGCGTGTCGATCCAGCCGGGCATAAGCGTGAGTGCGCTCAGATCGTAGGTGGACTTGGCTGCACCGGCCGGCTCGATGCGCGCGATCTTTGAACCCTCGACGCTGACCACTACGTTGCGTTGCACGCCGCCCTTGCCGTCGATGAGCGTTCCCGTCTTGATCGTGACGGTCTGGGCTACGCACAAACTCGCGCAAGCTACTAAACACAACTTCATAAAGCCTCGCAATTCCGGTTGCCGGCAGGGCGGTGCGCCCTGGCGAGCGCCTTTTACGACTCCTGCACGCTCACCCGCCGGTTTTGACCTTCTGGCCTTCCAGTGTAACGCGCCGATCAGTATGTCAGCCGCTGCCTGAATCTTGACGACGTGCTGTCTGTCGGAACCCCTTCGAGGAAGTTCACCTTGGATGCAAGCCGACTTCTGGGGATCTATCGCGTTAGACGCCACTCTGGAGCATAGGCCCAGATGAATCTCCAACTTTCCCAGAAGGGGAAGGGGACAGGGGAAGCACCTGTGATAAAACTGAACGAAGAGTCGTGGATCGAATGCTCCCCGAACAGATGCTCCTCGAACAGATGCCTGCGGTTAGCATTTCCTTGTAGCTGCTCGGCTGTGCCGAGCGACCGCGCGGCAATCCCCGAAGTTGTGGGTCGCGCGGGCTCAACGGTACAAGCGCCCATGGGGTCTTCGCTTCGGCGTCCGGGTGGGATGCTTGCCGTGTTTCGCATTTGCCTCCACGCGGAAACGCCATGCAGTTTGGAGCGCCCCGCGAAGCACGTCCTCGTTCGCCATCGCGAGCACAATGTGCGTCGCCCCCATGCGGCCCCAGCCACCAGCGACCGGGACAAACACGTCTGGTGATTCATGGACGAATGCCGACTGCTCCTCGGGACCGAGCAATAGATTGCCGTAGCCCTTCGCCACATGTGCTAAGGTCGCAAAAATTCGTCCACCCACGCGGAAGTCGACTGCACCCATATGGGAGCCTTCCTCGACGCCCTCGAGACTCAAGGCTATCCGCTTGAAATCATCGGGACTCGTCCCCGTTGCCTTCCTCCGCGACACCATGATTAGACGCTAGCAGATTCCTAAATCGCTGCGACGGACCCCCTGGGGAGCCACTTGAATCGCGTGGGGATTGCCACCGATAACACGAGTTAACGCAGCGTTTTCACGGACCACCGTTCGAGTCCGCACACCCAGGCCGAGGCCAGTCAAAGCCTTGTCAGGCCGCCTCTACTCCTTTTCTGCTGGCTTCCAGGACTTGTCGGGGTTGAACCGCGTCATTTGACGGGCCGAAGCAGCTGTGTTGGGACCGAGATCCTTTTCATAAACGACGCCCCGGTGATTCACTATGAAGGTCTTGACGCCGGAGACACCGTATTCCGCCGGCCAGGCAACCAGAGCAAATCCGCCAATCATCTTGCCTTTTACCACGTAGTTCAAAGCGCCGGCAGGAGCATCGGGACCCTGCGCCTTCAGGATCGCGAAATAGTAGCCATGATAGCGGTCTAGTTTGCGGCCCCCCTGTGCGGCGTCGGCGAGGGCTGCATTGGCGAAAGCTTTGGGGACCAGGCTTTCGGGCGCGCCTTCTGTGTACAAGCCATCCTGCTTGCCCGGAGTACTGATGATTCGTTGCGCGTACTGGAGAACGCCATCGGCGATGCGATCCCGCGCCGCATACTCCATCTGCGCTTCAACATAACCCCGGCAGACTTCCACGGCGTTCACATCGTTTTCGCCGACGCGATGGCGAGAATTTCCGTTCTTCCCGCGGCAGAATCGAAATACCACTTGCCGTTTCGGCGCACCAGCGGAACCGGGAACGGCCAGTTCTGCGCTCCGATCGAAAGGGTGGCCCGGTCGGGATTGCTAGGATCCTGGTTGACTTGTTACTTCTGCCGCGCCAGCCGGGCAAACTCTGCGCGACTGGCCTTATCGTCGGTGGAATCGCCGGATTCCACGATATCTTTGCCGCTACCGCCGAACAGTTTCAACAGAGACGCGGTGTCATTACGCTCGGCGGCGTCGATCGTCGCTCGGGCGGCTTCGCTTGGCGTGGCGAAGGTCTGCTGATCCGCTTGCGGCGCGGCGTGCAACAGCGTGATCGTCAAGGCCATTGCAACGCTCGGGAGCAACGCTGGCCGGAGCCGACTTTGCGTTCGTTCCTTATTAGGTCGTCTCATGACTGCCTCCTAGCGACGCCGGCCCCCGCCGGGGTTTCCTCTGGGCGCAGGCGCTGCTCTTGGCGCCGGCCCGGGTCGCGCGAAGCCACCGCCGCCCGTCCGGCCGCCCAAGCTGGAATATCCGTGATCGATGTGCGCCTGGGTTGCCGCCCCGCTTTCGATACCGCCGAATGCGCTGCGGTTTCGATTGGGATTGTTGGGCTCAATCTGGCGGCCGCCCATCCGCTCGCTGGGGGGTGGGGATGACGGAGCGGAGAAGTTGTGGGCTGGCGGCGCCCTGAGGTTCTCGTGGACGGGAGCCTGGAAGCGCTGCGCCTGCTCCGGCCGGGCATACGGTACGCCCTGCCGGTGGAACGCATCATGCGACCACTCCGAGACCCCGTGGGCGTTCCCGATCCGCGTTGTATTGAAGTTGTAGCGGGTAATGAAAGTGTTGTTCACAATGACGGTGCGGTTGCCCCAACCCGGGTGCCATCCCCATCCGCCCCAGCCTCCCCAGCCGCCGAAGAAAGCGCCGATCTGGACGCCGCCGCCGAATCCGAAATAGATGCCGGCTCCGAAAGCCGGGCGCGGCGGCCAATACCAGCGCGGATAGGGATACCAGAGGGGCGGACCCCAGATCCAGACCGGGTCGTACACCGGTACGTAGATCACCGCGGGATCGGCCGGCACGATCTCGATCACGGGCTGTCCAGAGGCAGTTGTTTGCACCACTCTCTGTTGGTTAGTGGAGGCGAGCTTGCCAGCGTCTTGCGCTTGGCGCCGCATTCGCTGGATGGCATCCATGACGTCGGCCTGCTGGCCGAGAAATGCATTGCCGAGATTGGTGGTCCACGTGACGTCGTCGTTCAGTCGTTTCATGACGTCCGAAAAATCACGAGCGCCTGGATGCTGGGGTCCCAGTTCTGCTGCTGCGCCGCTTGCGTCAAGGCCGGCCCGGTGAGCCCCGGGTTGCGCTGCATCCACTGATACGCCTCCACCACTTCAAGCGGATAGGTGGCGGCAACCAGGATCTGGCTGACAAGCGGATCAGGATAAAGCGCGATGGGAGCCACCAGATCGTTCAGCTGATCCGGACTCAGCATCTGACCCGGAGGCGGCAAGGGTGGTGGTTCCTGCTGCTGTTGCCCGAAGAGGATTCCATCTAGTGGCGTGAGCAGGGCAGCGCAAAGAAGCACGACGACCACTGGGGTCAGCGTCCACGGAAACGACCAAGGCCGCAGACCTCCGGTCTCGCCGGCAGCCCATGGCACCTGCAAGTCTGGGCAGCCCGCAAACCTACTGTATCTGATGCTTAGTTTGGCGCGTTTCGGATACCTGCTGAATTCTGGGAGAGTCGGTGTTGAGCTTGCGTCATTTAAGCCGCGCAGACGCGGCTCAACGCACGGCGGAATAGGGATTCACATATGCTCATTTCGGAGGCTGGGAACCAGTCGCGCGCGCCCTTTCGTTAATTGACGTATACCATCCGCTTCAGGGATGGCATGGGGCGAGTCCGTCTGGCGATGGATTCTCTAAACCCTGTGTCTTATGCGCGGAAGTCATACCGGTCCAAAATCTCCGGTCAAGCCGCCCAGGCTCGTACCAAAACAGAGGGCGGCGGTGAATAGTAACAGCTCACTCCAACTTCATCTTCCGTCGCCTTTCGCTCCCGCGCGGCTGTGGAATTGGAGAACTTCGCCCTCCGTCACCAACTCAATGTGCTGAAGCGCTCCGTGAAACACCGGCCGAGGTTGACGTCGGCCGACCGGCTGTTATGGGTCGTCCTCTCGCGACTTTGGGCTGACTGGCTCTCCTCGCTGACCATCGTCCAACCCGAAACCGTAATTGCCTGGCATCGCAAAGCCTTTCGCCTGTTTGGGAGCTGGTAAGTTCGAAACAGTCAACCGGGCCGACCGGCCGTCTCCCGCGAGGTCCGCGATTTGATCCGGCGGATGAGCCGAGAAAATCCTCTCTGGGGCGCTCCCCACATCTATGGCGAGCTCCTTAAACTGGGTATCACGATCGGCGAGACCAGCGTGGCCAAGTACATGGTCCGCCGCCGGCCAACCGCCGTCG
>Ga0306922_10007682_pt1 | contig 10419 bp, 9 predicted proteins | sample sta12Cox44000082_FD_203758 | JGI IMG/M metagenome (GOLD analysis project Ga0306922, IMG submission 203758) | Lab enrichment of tropical soil microbial communities from Luquillo Experimental Forest, Puerto Rico - statoxic.12C.oxic.44.000.082 (v2)... | ecosystem: Environmental > Terrestrial > Soil...
AGTCGTTTCTGCTGCGTGCTGACGAGGTGATTGAATGACGCGGCGCGAGTTCATCACGCTGCTCGGCGGCGCGGCGGCAGCGTGGCCGCTCGCGGCGCGCGCAGCCAACGGGCAATTGCCGACCATCGGCTACCTTGGCGTGGCCACGCCCACGGGCACGAGAGTATGGGACGCGGCTTTCGTGCAGCGCCTGCGTGAACTCGGCTGGATCGAAGGTCGCTCGGTCGCAATCGAGTATCGGTGGGCGGAGGGGCGGACCGAGCGCTTCTCGGGCGCTCGGAAGCACATGCCGGGCGCGCGTTGTCGCGTGTAATTGTCTTAGAAGCACGCGGCTACGTCTTTTTCGGAGAGTCTGCAATGATCGACTTCACTTTGACCGACGAGCAACGCTCGATGAGAGAGGCGGCGAGACGTTTTGCCCAAACGGAGCTAAAACCGGTCGTCAAAGAACTCGAGGCCCTGACCGATCCGTGGGAATGCTTCCGTCGTACACGAGACGTTTATCGCAAGGCTGCGAAGCTAGGTCTGACGCGCGGCTTCATACCGCTGGCCTACGGTGGACTGGGTTTGGGAACCCTCGACTATGCGGTGGCGGCAGAGGAGTTGGTCAAGGTTGACCCGGGAGTCCCGTCGAGCATCCTCGCGAATGGCCTTGCATTGGCACCCCTTATCTACTTCGGCTCTGAGGCGCAAAAGAAGAAGTGGCTGCCGGCCTACTGCGAAGGACAGGAAGCCGAGGACGGCCCCTATCTCGCCACTTATGGCTTCACCGATGTAGACGGTGCAGCAAACTTCGACTCACTCGATCCAAGCGCTGGATTTCGTACCTATGCACGGCTTGAGGGCGATCACTACGTCATTAACGGGGTGAAATACTTTGCGACCAACGGAACTGGCTGGGAACGTAAAGGAGCTTGGCTTTATACGTTGTTCTGCCGGACCGACCTTAAAAAAAACGCTCGCGAAAGCCTCAGCGTCATTCTCGTTCCTGGGAATACGCCAGGGATTTCGGTTGGTCGAGTTGAGAACAAGCTCGGCTTGCGCCTCACGGTTCAACCAGAAGTCATCTTTGATAACGTCCGCGTGCCCCGGGAAAACCTGATCGGGCGGGAAGGCGACGGAATTCTGATGATGAACCGAGCATACAACTGGCGCGGCGCCCTGCTCGGGATCGGCGGCGTCGGCATGATGCAAGCGGCATTCGAATATTGCCTCGAATTTGCGAGGCACGACAAGCGGGGTGGAACACGACCGATCCTTCATCATCAGAACGTCGGATATATGCTGGCCAATATGAAGATGAGAATCGAGGCGGCCCGCTACCTGGTTTGGCGTGCGTGCCATTGGGTCGATACGCACCAAGCTGACGGCACTGAACTGCCCGTGCTTGCAAAGGTCTTTTGCTCTGAGATCGCCGTTGAGGTGTGTCGCGACGCGCTCTATCTTCTTGGGGTCAATGGCTACGTAAAGGATCATCCCATCGAGCGCCATCTACGGGATGCGCTCGGATTGCCCATTTCGGACGCCGGGAATATGGGCGTAAGAAGGCGGCAGCTCCACGGGCTGCTTCTCGATCCTCGCTATGACCCGAACGCCACCGTGCACGGTGAATTGCTGCCGTTTGACAAATTACAAGCGAGCGAAGTCTGAGGACTGATCAGAATTAGCGAGACTTACCGTGTAGGTTCCATGTGATGACATAAAAGCGCGATGCAAAGCGCATCGTGATGATGATAGATAGGGAGGAAGTGCCATGAAATGCCGTCGCGTCCTTGCGTGTTTCCTGGCGTGTGGCCTTCTGTTCACCACATCCGCACTCGCCGCTGATCCCGTATCGACCGAAAAGCTCACCATCACGATGGGATACCAACCGCTGACCCCGACATGGGGGATATCGATCATCTACCAAGCCAAGCTTTGGAAGAAATACCTACCCAACGTCGAGGTCGACCGGGTCAACTTCATGAGCGGCATGCCGCTCGTGAACACCCTGGTGGCCGGGAAGCTCGATATGGGCTACCTGGGCGACATGCCGGCTATCGTGTTGGCATCGAAAAGCGCGCTCCAGCCGACGCAATTCATTGCCGTCACCGACGCCGATCACGGCGGTGCTTCGGAAATCTACGTCGCAAAAGACTCGACGATAAAATCGGTCAAAGACCTCAGCGGGAAAAGGGTCTCGATTCCTTTCGGCGGATATACACATCGGTTTGCCGAGGTTCTCGAGGCCAAGGAGGGGATAAAGTTCGAATTTGTCGGTCAAAGCCCCGAGGTCGGATTGACGAACCTCCAGGCGGGCAAGGTCGACGCCTACATTCCCTGGCCGCCCTACGGCGAGCTCGCCGTCTACAAGGGCTTCGCGCGGAAGCTCGCTGACGGCACGAAATATAACTTCGATGCACTGCGCGGCGTGGTCGTGACCAAGGAATTCGCCGACCAGCATCCGAAGGTGATGGTGGGTTGGCTGCGTGCCGAACTCGATGCGCACAAAATCATGCGCGAAAGGCCGGATTATGCGGCTCAGCTCCTTTTTAACGAGTGGAGCGCCTACGGCATCCCCTTGTCGGTCATCAGGGGAGACTTCGCATTCAAGGTTTTCCCGGACGAGATCACGCCGGAATGGCGGAAAGTGTTGACGGACGGTGCCGACTTCCTCCGCAGTCACAAATTCATCTCGGGCGATATCGACTTCAATAAATATATTGATGACAGCTATCTGAAGAAGGCCGCTGCCGTTCCATCGCAGCTCGAGCTTTCGGCACTACCGGAACAATAAGCGTGACAACCATGTAGACGAGCATGGGTGCGACATGAGGGCAAGCCGGTACAGCCGAAGGATGGAACTAAGCCTGTCGGTCCTGTCGATCGGATTGTTAGTGCTCGTCTGGCAGGCGCTCGTCTACCTGCACGTTTACCGCTTTGCCTACATCCCGTCGCTGCCTCAAGTTGTCGAGTCGGCCAAGGATTACGTCTTTAGCAGCGACTTTGTGAGCGACGCGATCGCCAGCGCCATTCGCGTCTTTGTCGCATGGATTATCGCCGCGGTCGTTGCGATTCCGTTGGGCTTGGCAATCGGCTGGAGCAAGACGTTCAGCGACCTTTCCCTTCCGACACTCGAGCTGCTCCGTCCCATTCCGCCGATTGCCTGGATTCCCGCCGGCATCCTGTTTTTCCCCAATATCGAGGGCAGCGTCGTTTTCATATGCTTCATCGGTGCATTTTTCCCGATCCTGCTCAACACCATCAATGGCGTGACGCAGATCGAGCAAACCTACTTTCGTGCAGCTCGCTGCCTCGGTGCCGGCCAGCGCGAGGTGTTCCGGGACGTGGTCGTTCGTGGTGCGATGCCGTCGATCGTTGTCGGCTTGGCGCTTGGTATGGGGATTGCGTGGATGGCGCTTGTGGCGGCGGAGATGATCGCCGGCCAGTACGGCCTCGGTTACATGATCTGGCGCGCCTATAGCCTCGCACAATATCCGCTCATCATCGTGGGAATGGTGGCGATCGGGCTCATAGGCGCCGGCATGAGCGTCTGCATCCGCTTGTTGGGCAGGAAACTGACACCGTGGCAAAATCGCTGAAGGGCGTAAGCGCACTGAGTTCGCTTGCGCCGGATATTGCAAGAGAACCGCCGCGCGGTCTGGAAGGGAAGCTGCGGCGTTCAGTTCGATGGTGGAATACGCCGGCCGGCAGCGTCGTCCTCCAGGTATCTTCTCTCGTCATTTTCCTTGTGATCTGGGAGCTTTTCGGAAGGTTGCCGAGAGCCATCCCGATCCCGACTCCCGATCAGTCGCTGCAAGCAGGTCTTTCGCTCAGTCCGCTAGGTTTTCTGCATGACTGCCTTCTGAGCTTTTACCGTGTCGGATTAGGCTTCCTGATTGGGGCGATCATCGGCATCCCGCTCGGAGTGGTCATCGGTTACTCGCCTCTTGCCCGCGGGCTACTCTTCCCAGCCGTTGAGGTGCTTCGGCCAGTTCCTCCGATTGCGTGGATACCGCTCGCCCTCTTGTTCTTTCCCAACATCGAAGGGATGATCGTGTTCCTGACGTTTTATGGAGCCTTCTTCCCCATCGTTTACAACACGATCGCCGGAATGTCCGGAATTCCGGAAATGTATATCCACGCGGCGCGCTCGCTCGGTTCCGGCTCATGGACACTGTTTTGGCGAATAATGGTGCCTGCGATGCTGCCGTCCATCTTCACGGGATTGCACATCGCAATCGGTATCGCATGGTTGATGGTTGTAGCTGGAGAGATGGTCGCCGTCACAGGCGGAATCGGCGCGCTGACCTGGCAAGCCTACCAGACCACGCATTATCCGCTGATCTTTGTGGGTATGGCGGCGATTGGAGTGCTTGGCTACGTGTCCAGTCAGATCATCCGTGCCCTCGCTAGGTTCGTCATCCGTTGGGACATCTCCTAATGAACAGCTTGGGGGTCACGATTAGGCATGTGACGAAGAAATATGTAACGCGGCGCGACGGCGAGGTGCTGGCGCTCAACGACTGCTCGATTGGGATTCATCCAGAGGAATTCTTTGTTCTGGTCGGGCCGTCGGGATGTGGCAAGACGACATTGTTGAACATCGTGGCCGGCTTCGACACTTTAACGTCTGGGGACGTTTCTCTTGGCAATATGTTGATTGCGGCGCAGGGAGTTATTTCGGATCCCGGTCCTGATCGCATGGTTGTCTTCCAGCACGGGGGATTGTTTCCGTGGATGACCGTGCTGGAGAATGTGTGTTACGGCCCCATCGTTCAGAAGCAGATGACGCGAGCCGAGGCTTGCAACCATGCGCGAAGCATGTTGGCGGGTGTTGGTCTGCAAGGAATAGAGGAGCGCTATCCCGGAGAGATGTCATCGGGAATGCGCCGCCGTGTGGAGATCATACGCGCGCTCATTGGCCGTCCGAAGGTTTTGCTGATGGACGAACCGTTTCGTGCGCTTGATGCCTTGAACAAATCGGTGGTGCAGGAGTTTCTGCTTCGCTTGTTCGATACGCATCTGAATACGATTTTTTTTATCACGCATGATCTGCGAGAGGCGCTGTTTCTTGGGGATCGTGTGGGTGTCATGACGACGCGCCCGGGACGCGTGAAGACGATCATCGATGTAGGGCTTCCGAGGCCGCGGTCGACTCGAATGCTCGACTCGCGGGATTTCCTCCGCCTAAAGGCCCAAGTTACCGAAGAAGTTCACGAAGAAGCCCTTGAGGCGTTCGCGGCCGGGGAGCGCGAGGCCGCGCGATGAACCATGTTGCGGAAAGCTCGGAGGTTGTGCTCGACCGTGTATCAAAGAGCTACGCGGCGTCCTGCGTGCTCGACCAATGCACGTTCGACATTCCAGCCGGGAGCTTTACCACCCTTGTCGGTCCTTCGGGATGTGGAAAAACGACGATCATCAATTTGATCGCTGGATACGACTGGCCTGACGCCGGGCGCGTGACAGTGAGTGGGCGACCTGTAGCCGGTCCCGGATGGGATCGCCTCGTGGTCTTTCAAGAAACAGCCCTCTTCCCGTGGATGACGACGATCGACAACGTGATCTTCGGGCTACAGAATCGTGGAGTCAGACGGCACGAAGCGGAAGTACAAGCCCATGACCTTCTTGCGAAATTCGGGCTGCGGGGCTTCGAGCGCAAGTATCCGAGCCAGCTCTCCGGCGGCATGCAGCGGCGCGCCGAGCTTGCGAGAGCAATGATCAACAGTCCTCAGGTCATGCTGTTTGACGAGGCTTTTCGCGGGCTCGATACGATGACGCGCGGGTTGATGCAGGAATATCTCTTGGGCGTTTTCGAGGAAAATCCGATCACCACCCTGTTCGTTACGACAGAGATCGAAGAGGCGATTTATCTTGCTGACCGGGTCGTCGTGCTATCTGGCCGGCCGACATCTACGAAGGAAACCATCAGCATCGATCTGCCTCGTCCACGTAAGCTTGAGATGCTCAGCTCAGCGCAATTTGGTGCGATCCACGAAAGAATCCTGTCAAGCTTGATTGAGGAGGCAGGGAAGGCCTTCAGCGAGGGCGCGGAACCGACCGAGATGCTGACTGTATTACGGGGACAATAGCGACAATGCTCTGAGGTTGGTGACTCACGAAGGACAAACGGTCCATCCTAAGAAAGGGAGGTTGCAATGATCACGACGTTGTTATTCGATACGCAAGGCACGCTGGTCGACAATTATTCAATCGCCGATGTAATCGAACCTTACGTCTTCGAAGCTCACACTGCGTACAGAATCGCCATCGATTGGCGCTTTCAGCAAAAATGGGCGATGTTTTATACGACTTTGGCGGACAATGTGGTTCCGTTCCCCCAGCTCAACGAGGCGTGTTTGCGATGGGTACTCGACAAGGAGCATATCACGCTCCCGGATGCCGCGATAAAGGATATCGCGTCGCAGTACAATAAACTACGCGCATATCCTGAAGTCATCGGAGCGCTGAAATCGCTCAAACAGCTGGGGCTCACGCTCAAAATCGTCGCGAACCCGACCGTGCAGTTCATTACCGATCACAGCAAGTACGCTGGGACATTGCCCTACATCGACGAGATCATTAGCAATAGCGAGGAGGTTAAAGCCTATAAGCCCTCGCCGAAAGTTTACGAATTGGGCATGAAGCGCGCCGGCTGCGCGAAGGACCAGATTCTTTGGGTTACCGGCCATTTCTGGGAAATTGTCGGGGCACATCGTCAGGATCTTAAAACTGCGTGGATCAATAGGGCCCGCCAACCGATGCTGAGGATCGGCGTGACGCCGACCTATAACGTCGGAAACCTACAAGCCCTTGCGGACGCCCTCGCTCGTGAGAGAGGCAGTTCGACTGCAGCGCGCGCCGCCAGCTAACACTTTCGGAATCCGCAATTTGAAATCGGGCGCGCGAGGCGCCTCCCCCTCGGGTGCACGGACCCGCTCGGGCGACGCCTCTGTGCTCACGTCTCTGCGGGCGTTGGGCGAAGCATAGCGATCGGCCGTACGCGGGACGCCCGTGACGATCACCGATTCCTCGAAAAAAACCTGCTCGGCGGCGCAGCCGCGTGGCCGCTCGCGGCGAGCGCGCAGCAGCCGGCTATGCCGGTGATCGGGTTTTTCCACGCTAGATCGCCCAACTTTGCTTCCCCGGACCATTGAACGCCAAGGCGTATTTCCGAAATTATCCCACCGATTTTAGCGGGCTCAAAAGTCCGGCACCCGATCGTTCTGGCGATTAATGTGAAACTGGCTCACACACGCTCGGGCCTGCGTGCTATTTTCTTAGCCCCGGAAGGCCTGATCCTCGGCATGGGGCGGTTTAAGTGACCTCGTCTCGCAAAGGCGCCAAGAGCCGGACGCGCAGTCGCAAGCTTCGTTCGACTGGAACCAAGGCGAGAACGCGCGGCAGTCGGATGCGCAAGCCGCCTGCCGATCTGGAACACCAGCTCGAAACATACAAGGGCGAACTTGCAGAGGCACTCGAACAGCAGACGGCGACAGCCGAGGTTCTCAGGATCATCAGCACCTCGCCGACCGAGCTCCAGCCCGTGCTGGACGTTGTCGTGAAGAGTGCGGCACGCTTCTGCGGAGCGGACGACGTGACCATTTTTGAGTGCGACGGGCAGGACCTCCGTGCGGTCGCCCACTGGGGCCCGCTTCCGCAAGAAATTGGCCTTCGAATGCCTTGCGCGCGCGGGAGCGTCGGAGGCCGCACCGTCCTCGAGCGCAAGCCTGTCCACGTGCTCGACCTCCAAGCTGAGACAGAGGAATTTCCCGAAGGGAGCATCTTCGCGAAGCGGTTGGGTCACCGAACGACCCTTGGTGTTCCAATGCTTCGCGAGGGGGTGGCTGTCGGAACGATTCACCTTCGACGAGCCGAAGTTAGGCCGTTTACCGACAAGCAAATCGAGCTGGTCGAAACCTTCGCAGACCAAGCGGTGATCGCGATCGAGAACGTGCGGCTGTTCAAGGCCGAGCAGCGGCGAAGCCGCGAGGTTGCCGAGGCGCTGGAGCGGCAGACGGCAACTTCCGAAGTGTTGCAGGTGATCTCGAGCTCGCCCGGCGAGCTGCAGCCGGTTTTCGACGCCATCTTGGAAAACGCAACGCGCCTGTGCGAGGCCAGCTACGGCAACCTGTGGCTCTGTGAAGGAGAATTACTCCGTATGGGGGCGCGCTACGGGTGGCTGCCGGCCTTCATGGAGCAATGGGAGACGCCGTTTCGTCCCGGCCCGGACATTCCTGCGGTCCAGGCCATCAATGCCCACCAGCCGATACAAGTTGCCGACCTGCGTGAGAGTCGAGCTTATCTCGAACGCGATCCCGTGGCTGTCGACGGTGTCGAGATCGCGGGCATCCGTTCCTTGGTCGCAGTGCCGATGTTCAAGGACAATGAGTCGGTTGGCGTCATCGTCATCTTCCGCAGGGAGGTGCGCCCGTTCACCGACAAGCAGATTGAGTTGCTGACGAACTTCGCAGCACAGGCGGTCATTGCCATCGAGAACACTCGGCTTCTCAAAGAACTGCGCCAGTGCACGGACGACCTCACCGAATCCCTGCAGCAGCAGACCGCCACTGCCGACGTGCTTAAGGTCATCAGCCGCTCGACGTTCGACCTGCAGGCCGTGCTTAACACACTCGTGGAATCTGCAGCACGGCTGTGCGATGCCGAACAAGCAGCCATATGCCAGCGGGACGGCGAAGTTTATAGATTTGTCGCGAATTTTGGCTTCTCCCGGGAGTTCGAGGACTACTGCAAGGGCACGACGTTTGTGCTGGGACGCGGCACGATCACCGGACGAGCAGCGCTGGAAGGCAGAGTCGTGCACGTGCCGGATGTTCTGGCCGATCCGGAGTATACGTTCCTCGAAGGACAGAAATTGGGGGGCTACCGAACCGATCTCGGCGTTCCTCTGCTGCGAGAGGGGGTGCCGGTCGGCGTTTTCTCGCTCACCAGACCGGTCGTGAAGCCGTTCACTGAGAAACAAATCGAGCTGGCGACCACCTTCGCCGACCAAGCCGTCATCGCCATCGAGAACACCCGCCTCCTCAACGAGCTTCGCGAATGCTTGCAGCAGCAGACCGCGACCGCCGACGTGCTCAAGGTCATCAGCCGCTCGACCTTCGATCTGCAGACCGTGCTGGATACGCTGGTCGAGTCAGCCGCTCGTCTGTGCGAGGCCGATCTGGCCGCGATCACTCGTCAGAAAGGTAACGTCTATTACCAAGTCGCGGGCTACGGCTTTTCACCTCAATTCAAGCAGACGATGGAAAGCTATCCGCTGGAGCCAGGCCGCGGATCGATCACTGGACGGGTAGCTCTCGAAGGCAAGCTCGTTCATGTCCATGATGTTCAGTCTGATTCTGAATACAAGATGTCCGAGCGGATGAAGCTCGGCGACGTTCGCACGGTGCTGGGAGTGCCGCTGCTGCGCGAAGGTATTCCTATCGGCGTGATTATCCTGCAACGAAGACGCGTCCAACCATTCACCGAAAAGCAGATCGAAGTGGCGGCCACCTTCGCCGACCAGGCTGTGATCGCGATTGAGAACGTGCGGCTGTTCGAGGAGGTGCAGGCGCGCACGCGCGAGCTTGCCCATTCAGTCGAGGGGTTGCAGGCACTGGGCGAGGTCACGCAGGCAGTAAACTCTACGCTCGAACTGGAGACCGTGCTGTCCACTATCGTCGCCAAGGCAGTGCAGCTTTCAGGCACTGAGGGAGGTGCGATCTACGTTTTCGACGAGTTGGAACAGCTATTTCGGCTGCGGGCCACGTATGGTTTTAGCGAAGACTTGGTTGCGGCTGTGCAGGACCAGCACATCGGCGCTTCCGATGCGATCCGCCAAGTGACCCAGGACAGACAACCGCAGGAGATCGCCGATATACGCGACGAGCCGCCGAGCCCGCTGCGAGACATCGCGATGCGGGCCGGTTATCGTGCGCGCCTCACGGTGCCATTGGTTGGCGCGGACAAAGTCGTGGGAGCGCTGGTAATTCGCCGCAAACAACCGGGCAGCTTTCCCAAGGGTACCATTCATCTCCTTCAGACGTTCGCGGCGCAGTCGGTGTTGGCGATCCGGAACGCGCGCCTGTTCCGCGAGATCGAGGACAAAAGCCGCCAGCTGCAATTGGCGAGCGAGAACAAGTCGCAGTTCGTCTCTAGCATGAGCCACGAGCTGCGCACCCCGCTCAACGCCATCATCGGACTGACCGAAATGATGGTCAAAAACGCGGAGCGCTTTGGAACCGAAAAGGCGCAGGAGCCACTGCAGCGCGTGAACCGCGCTGGGACCCACCTGCTCGGCCTCATCAACCAGGTGCTCGACCTGTCGAAGATCGAGGCCGGAAAGCTCGAACTCAACCCACAAACCGTGCAGCTAACACCGCTGATCAATGAGGTCATCGGCACCGCCGGACAGCTTGCCGAGCAGAACAAGAACCGCCT
>Ga0306922_10007685_pt1 | contig 10418 bp, 10 predicted proteins | sample sta12Cox44000082_FD_203758 | JGI IMG/M metagenome (GOLD analysis project Ga0306922, IMG submission 203758) | Lab enrichment of tropical soil microbial communities from Luquillo Experimental Forest, Puerto Rico - statoxic.12C.oxic.44.000.082 (v2)... | ecosystem: Environmental > Terrestrial >...
AAGCAATCGCATCAACTCGAGATGCTTGTGCTGAAAAATCTTCCTCCGCGGAATAGGAACCCTTCTGCGGCCAGAGTTTAACGTGGTATGAAATTCCTGTAATTCGCCTCTCCCCTCGAGCGCCGCCAGGAGAGCCCGAACATATTGATTCACATTCGGATGACTAACGATAACCATCAATTTTGCATGGTTGGTTTGAAGCCCAGATTCTGAAATTAGAACCGCAGATTCCACCGATTTCGCAGATTTTGAGGAGGTTATTGGGGATGAACGTACAAATCTAAATTATCGACGAGACAGCGCCCGCTCAAACAACTGCAAGTACTCCTGGGCGACTTTTCGCGGGTGAAACGGCGCCAAGTGCTCCGCCGCCAATCGATCAAAACCGGGAATCACAGGCGGGTTGGTCAACAACTCGGCCAGGGCATAAATGTCTCCGGCCGGAAACAGAGCGCCACACGGCCCAACCGCCTCCGGAACGCCCCCATGATTGGACCCAATCGCGGTACAACCTGCGGCGATACCTTCCAATACAACCAAGCCTAAGGTCTCATTACGGTCGGACGGCAAAACCAGATATCGATGCCCGGCGAGGAGTTCGGCGAAAGGTTTGCCGGTCTGCAGGCCAACAACAAAATTGACCGGCAACCCGGAAGCGAGTTGCTGCAATTTCTCGCGCTCCGGACCGTCACCGACGATCGTGGCAGTGCGAACCACCTTCCGCTGCGCCAAGAGCGCTAAGGCGCGAACGAGACAGTCTACTCGTTTGTCTGGAATAAGCCTGCCGACGAAAATGAAGTCTCGTTGCTTGCTCCGACACGCTGCCGAGCGAAACAAATCCAGGCGAATCGGATTTCGAAGTCGGATGGAACGCATGGGCAGACTACGCCGCAAAGCCTCACTGGTGGAAAGATTGGTTCCTAGACGACAGACTTGCAGTTTGAGAGATCGCCGAATCGGATTTGGATCCTGCGAAGGGAAAGTCTGGTGGACAACGAACAATGGGCGGCGCACCACAAAGCCCGGCCCAACAAAGCGGATGGAGAACTGATTCTGGAGCACCACATCGCTCCATCGGAACAAGCCGACCACGTCTCGGCCACCAGGCGTTCGGATGATCTGATATCCTTTGTCCGATTCGTCGTTGTTCCCAGCCGATCCGGTGACCACGCGCACTTTGTGTCCTAAAGCCGCAAACTCCTCGGCCAGGATTGCCCCCACGGTTTCCACCCCGCCAATATCGGGAGCAAATCGATAAGAACAGAGAAGTATCTTCATGCCAGTTCGAACTGTACTAGTGTCCTGCCCCGAAATAAGCATATCTTTCGTTGCGATCAAAATGGACCGATGCGGCCGATATGATAGACATCAATTGATTTGGCGAGGGCTTGGAGCCGAGCAAAAAGCTCTGCAGGCGACCATTCCGGATGAACCGATCCAAACAGGCCTAAACGAAGTGCATTATCATCTCGCGGTGTCACAACCGCGTTCGGCAAAACAGGTACGCTTCCAAAAAGAGGGAGATTTTTTGCATGGATTCCGTGCCGGGAAAGCAACCGAACGTAAACGGTGTTGCTCGTGTGACCGGCAAGCGAGAACTCGGTAGCAAGCACTTCACTAACCTGTTCGATGCCTCCAACGCTTGAATGAAATAAATGGGAGCAAAGCAAAATCCTCATCTTGGCCAAGTAGACCTAGCCCGCAAAAATCACGCGTCGTAAGAAGCGGCGCGCACGTTGCAGGCTAGCTGGGTGAATCCTTCGCAAGCGAAGGATTTTTTAAACCTATCCACTTCTCCACAAACAAGATGAACGCCTTCGCTTCTGTTAAAATCTCTTCAGCCTCCGTGTCCGTTGCAGCAAACGCGTAATCATATTCGATTATATTGCGTTTACGCCTGCTCATTTCGAAGTAATCCAGGAAGCGATGGGCACTCGATCCGAGCGCGATCTGGGCCGCCTCAAAATGCAGCCGATGATGACCCGGCGTGCCTGCTACGCGGTAGCCAGCACACGCGACGACCATTTTGGCGGTCTGAAGTGCAGCATTATACGCCGTGGCAAACCTGCGATCTGCAGACAAGCCTTTGAGCGTGGCGTCGGTGAGGTCGCGCTCAATGAGAGTTCGTAGCTCATCCAGTTCTTGCCTGCTGGTCGTGTGTCGCTTGATCTTGCGTTGCGCGAGCAGTTGCTTCCAACTCATCCTGTGTTCCCTTTATCATAACCATCTTCTCGTTGAGAACCGACAAAAGGAAGTGATCTTTGTTTCGAATCTTCTGTTTAAACTCGATTTCGGAGTAGCGCTTGACGTTGATGTCACGCTGAAAGCTTTGCTCCAGTCTCTTAAGCATTGGTATTAGATCGGCTGTAGAATTCCAACCAACCACGACCAGATCGATGTCGCTATGTGCCTGTTCTTCCTCGCGCGCGATCGATCCGTAGATAAACGCCCAGGTGACCTCGGTGCCGAAATGTATGAATTCCTCTTTAAGAGTTGGAATGATGCCCGCGGTTTTGCCGAACAGTTCGTGCAATTCCCTGAAGACGGGTGAAGCAGTGTTTGCCTTATAGTAGGTACGGCGCCCGGCCGGCCGATACTCAAGCAGACCGCTGCGGGTCAGGGATCCAAGTTCCCTCTGCAAGCTTGAGGGCGAGGTGCCAAGCTGCGATGCTAACTCGCTCAGGTACCACCATTTCTCAGGGTCGAGCAAGGTTGCCGCAAGGACCTGGCGGCGTACTGTCGGGAAAAGCGCATCAAGGATGGGAGATTTACGCAACACGCGTACATATTTACGCGGATTGCGTAGACTGTCAATCTAGATTGCTTTGATGATTACACAAGATCGTTTAGAAATTGCCTCACGATTTTAGGCAGACTTGGCTCCGGATTTAGTCTTTTGACGGTCTTTACCCGGTCAATAAAACTCTCGTCGACGCGGATTAAGCGCTCGGATGCCAGGTTTTCCTCCGCAATTCCGCGGAAATGAATATCGTTGCGGCTCACGATAACCGGTAGACCATGATCGAGCATTGCGGCAACAGTGCTGCTTTTGCCGATCAAAGAGAGAGGCGTCGTGGCAACTCCAAAATCAAGCGACAAAAAGAACTGCGATATATTTTCAAGAGACTGCTCCCCGAAACGCTGAAACCGAATCTCCGCCGCATAACGTTGCACAACCTCATTCCAAAGAGATTCGCCGGGTCCGATGCGGCCAATATGACCAACCTGGATTGGTTTGCCCAAGGCCTGGAGCCGAGCGAAAAGCTCTTCAGGGGACCATTCCGGATGGATGGATCCAAATAAACCTAAGCGAAGCGCATTATCATTTCGTGGCGCCACAACCGCATTCGGTATAACAGGTACGCTTCCAAAAAGGGGGAGAATTTTGGCTTCGATTCCGTGCCGGGAAAGCAACCGAGCGTAGACCGCATTGCTTGTATGTATGACCCGGCAGGCCATACCTGTTACCAGGGATTTTATGATCTTGCGCTGGCAAAAGCCAAAGACCTTCACCTTGAATGGAGCACGTATCTGCCCTCCAATCCAGAGTTCGTGCAACATCAAATGCGCTGTTACCCGGCCTATGATCGCTTCCACTATTTTGGGCAGTGCAAAGCTCAGACCGGTTGGATGAAAGCTGTAAGGCACGTATTGTAGGCTGACTAGGTCGGGATGATTCTCCGCCACAAATGTTCGGCCAGCCTTAATCCGGGAAACCCAGGGCATTGTTGATAACAGACGAAGCTCTCGATCTCCTCGCGATGGCTTATCGATCCACGAATCATTGAGACTCATCAAAAACGTCTCATGACCAAGTCGCCTGCATTCGCCTGCCAAGGTTCGGGTATAGTCACCGACGCCGTCTTTTCCTGGCTCCAATGAGCCGACAATAAACAGAATCTTCACCAAAGCTCGTTTGACGAAATGTAAATGATCCGGAACTATTCGGCTCTTGGCTCTTCTGGTAAATCAGAATCAGCGTTCTGGCTTCCTTAAAAGCAGCGCTGTTGTGTCTCCAAAAAAGCGGCCGAGCCTTCTAGGCATCAAATGATAAACCAGTGCACCTAACGCAAAATATCCCGCCAACGCCACTGGCGATTTGGACCCCCCACCGCGACGAATTGATTCATAGGTTCCAAAGGCTGCAATTTCAAAACCAATATCCTCGGATAGTTTTTCCCAATACCGCGTAGGATTAAGGTTGATATGACCGAAAATCGGGTACTCTCGCCCGTTCCATTGCAAGGTAGTCACGACTGCGGAATTCGGGGCCGGACGGGCGTAAATCTTCTCATATTTCCCCCTCAGATAGACAGGAATTCGTTTGATGCGCTGAAGCAGACTCGGGCTATTGTCCGTCGTCAGGATCAGGAAACCTCCCGGCTTCAGCACCCGAAGAACTTCTTGCAGGAGTTCAGCCGGTTCTTGCAAGTGTTCAACAACCTCAGAGCAGATGGCCAGATGTTGAGTCTCGTCCCTCAATGGGAGACCTTCAACGAGGGGATACCTGTAATATTGAAAATCCACCTCGCTCGCAGCCAACACATGTTTCAATGTCCTCTTCGCTTCATTGATCAGCTTCTCGTCCCCTTCGACGAGGGAAACGAAAACCCTCTGGTAGGGTAATGGATCCCGAAAATCTCGCGTAAGCCTGCGCAGCAGATACAAGATATCGAATCCCATCGAGGCGCCCACATCAGTTATCCACAATGTTTGTGACTTATCTAATTCGAGCTTTGCGAAAGCAGTCCGCGCAAACGCCCAAAGCAACTTCTTTTTATAGATTCGGAAATATAAGTAGAGGATGTCGGAAAGATGGCTTTCCGGGTCCGAGAGAAATATTGCAAGAGGATCAGCTTTCGCCGGATCGGACCCGAGCTTGAATTGAACATCGCTACGTGACGCGTTGCCAATATCGTCTCGCTTCTCTCGAGTGCTATTATTCTCGCTCGGCACTGTGATCAAACCAATCACCCACAATGGGACTTTTTGCTTTTCAGCCAAAGCCAGACCTGATTGCTCGTCCGGAATTCATTGGTCGCCCGAACCACTTCCTCTTCGGAAAGTCGTTTGATCCAGACGTCCCGGTTGGCGGCAATCCACTCCGATCGATCCGTTTGTTGCCTGCGGCGAATATCATGGGTTGCCGCAAACCTGTTACAGATTGTCTCTTCGATCTTGTTTCTATTCCCAATATCGCGCGACTGGTGCGACTCTACGAGTATATCAGACCGACGAAGCGCATCGCATTCAACCGGATCCAACAGATCCATCTCGGCTCCCTCAATGTCGACCAACAAAAGTTGTTTTTCAGATCGCAGGTCGTTCAATACATTCCAAGTGCAAATTTTGCGAATTTCAATCCGATCCGCCACACCATTCATTTGAGCCAGTGCAGCCAATGCTCGCCGAGCAAGCGGATCGATGTCAAAGGCGATTATTCGAGGCGCAGCACTGGCTCGAGCAAATCCGACCGCATAGTACCCTTCGGCCGAGCCAATGTTAAGAACAGTTTCGTATCCGCGCTCGCACAACTCGCAGACCAGATCCTGAATCTCCGCCTCGTAACTTCCGAACCATTTCGGGGCAATGGGTCCGAAATCCGAAGTGTTCAAATACGCCATACCTCTGAAGGGACCCGTTAAGACGCTAGGCTCCGCATTTCCTTGGTAGATCTTTTCGTAAAATGCCCGGCGATCATCTTCGAAGAATCGGCGATGAACTCTTCGTTTGCGGTACGAACGAATCTGATGGAGCAAGTCGGCGAACATTCCAGGTCAATAACGACTATCGAAGTTTTGATCAAGACCTGGAGGGCTACGCTCCGTCGTAGCCGCGGTAACCGCTGAGCACAACCGATCTTCGAAATCCTTGCGGTCGATAATGGCCGTCAAACACCTGGACGATATGTAGCCTTTGGCACTACCCTTGGCAGCACCTCCTGTGGCGCTAATGCATCTTGCATTGTTTTGCCAGGTTAATCCTCTCTATAGTTACGGCTGGCTCTACAATGACGTAGCCTTTGGCATTACCCTTGGCAGCACCTCCTGTGGCCCTAATGCATCTTGCATCCAGACCCTTTTGAAGCCAACGGTATGCCTCCTACTTATGACTCGATGCACTAGTATTGGGGATGGAAGCAGGGGCCTCACGCTATTGCGGCCACGGATGCACGCTTCCGTTCGCGACGGTTAGTTTGGATTTTCCAGCTCCGAACTCCCTCGTTCGTGCAACTGCTCCTAACTGGAACGTTGTTTCCTTGCTTTTTGCATGGATATCGCGACGACTCTGTTGCTGTTTTCGCTGGCCACCTCTCTAACCAATTTACTTTGGAATATAGCAATTATAATGGAAGCCGAAAATTTATATTTTTTTCTTGATTATGACAAGTCAATGATAAAAATGTTACGGTTTCGTAACTAGTATAGATATGAAAAAGAGCATCCTAGATCAGTTCGCAGCCGATGCGATCAATGCCCCGGTGGCCGTCACTGGTGGTGGTAGTAGTAGTGGTAGCAAGCCGAAGAGCACCAAGCGGAAGAGCACCAAACAAAAAAGCAAGCAAGGCAGCAAGGCCCCGCCCTGTAATTAAGGGCCCGTCCAACCGTTGGAATCCCCGAAAGGATGCAGGGATTCCAGCGCTTAGTCCAAAAACAGGAGGGTCTTCGCGAGGCCCTCCTCTTTTTGTCGCCGAAACCTGGTTTACTTCGGCGCGAAGTGAAGCCGTTGCCTGATTTTCGTCGTTGCTCGTCAGAGAATAGCTCGGTGGCGCGCCGAAATCCGCACGATTAGCGGGCTACCGGTCCACAAAGATTATCGCTTTATTGCCCGGATCGCATGAAGACACGGTTTCCGTTCCACGCACAGCTCGACGCGATGGATTGCGGACCGACCGCGTTGCGAATGATCTGCATGCACTTTGGGCGGGACTTCCCCCACGAGCGCTTGCGGGAACTCTGCCGGATCGGCAAAGGCGGCGTGAATCTGCTCGGCATTTCCGAAGCGGCCGAGCGGCTCGGCATTCGCTCGCTCCCGGTGCGGCTCAGCTTCAAGCGGTTGCGCGACGAAGCACCGCTCCCGTGCATCGCGCATTGGGAAAACAATCATTTCGTCGTTGTCTACGAGATTACCCGGTCCAAAGTGCGCGTCGCCGATCCGGCTTTCGGCTTAATCAACTACACCCATGCAGAGTTCATCCGGGCCAGCGCACCGCCGGAAACCCCGCTCGTAGAGGATGCTCCTGGCATTTACCTTCTGCTGGAAGTCACCCCCGCCTTCCACGAGCAGAGTGCCTCGGGCGTCGAGGAGGGCGAGGGCGCGAGCCGTGGTTTGGGCTTTTTCCTCAGCTACTTGCGCCCCTATCAGGGCCTGCTTTTCCAAGTACTCCTCGGCATGCTCGTCGGTCTTGGAATCGAGCTGATCCTGCCCTTTCTGACGCAAGCCGTGGTCGATCACGGCATCGGCAATCTCGACCTGCAGTTTATCTATGTGCTGCTCGCTGCGCAGCTCATGCTTTCGCTCAGCCAGACTGGCGCGGACATGATTCGAAGCTGGTTGCTGCTGCATATCGGGTCGCGGGTCAGCATCGCGATGATCGCCGACTTTCTCGGCAAGCTACTCCGCCTGCCCATCGCCTTTTTCGAGAGCCGTACCGCGGGCGACATCATGCAGCGCATCGGTGATCACCGGCGCGTGAAGAGCTTCCTGATGTCGTCGTCGCTCGACATCGTTTTCTCCCTCCTGACCTTCGTCGTCTTTGCCTTCGTCCTCATGCTCTACAGCTGGCAAATCCTTGCGGTTTTCCTCTTCTTCACCGCGATCTCCGCGGTCTGGCTCGCGCTCTTTTTAAGGCGGCGCCGCAGCCTGGACTTCAAACGATTCGCGGTCGAAGCGCGCGAGCGCGATACACTTTTTGAGATGATCCACGCCATGCCCGAAATCAAGATCCACGGGCTTCAGCGCGGCAAGCGTTGGGAATGGGAGCGTATCGCCATCCGCGCCTACGGGAACGAAGCCCAGAGCCTTGCCCTGCGCCAGGGGCAGCGCATCGGTCTTTTCCTCGCCTCGAATTTCCGCAACATCCTCATCACGTTCCTCGCCGCGCGCGCCGTCATTTTGGGCGAGATGACTCTTGGAATGATGCTTGCGACCCAATACATCGTCGGCCAGCTTAACTCGCCCATCGGTCGCTTGATGGATTTCATCTATTCCGCCCAGGACGCCCGTCTCAGCCTCGAGCGGATGCAAGAAATCTACCGGCATCGCGACGAAGAGATGCCCGAAGGAACGGCCGTCACCATTCCATCGGGCGCGATGCTGACGCTTTCGCGCCTCTCGTTCCGCTATCCCGGCGCCGGCCAGGCCGAGGTCTTGCGCGAGATCGACCTTGAGATTCCAGCCGGCAAAGTAACGGCTATCGTCGGAGCCAGCGGCAGCGGCAAGACGACATTGCTCAAGCTGCTGCTCGGCCTCTACCAACCGACGGCCGGGGAGATCCTTTTAGGGGGTGTGCCCCTTGTCGCGTACGATGGCCACGCCTGGCTGCAGCGCTGCGGCGTCGTCATGCAAGACGGCCATATCTTTTCCGGCACCGTTGCCCGCAATATTGCGCCAGGAAGCGAGCCGATCGATCCGCTACGCCTGCGCCTGGCTATTACGCTGGCAAATCTCTCAGACTATCTGCGCATGCTGCCAAACGAAATCGAAACCGTTATCGGCGCGGAGGGCCAGGGACTGAGCGGCGGACAAAGGCAGCGCCTCTTGCTTGCGCGGGCCGTCTATCGCAATCCCGAGTTTCTTTTCCTCGACGAAGCCACCAGCGCCCTTGATGCAAACAATGAAAGCACCGTGCTTTCCAATCTCCGGAACTTCGCTGCCGGCCGCACGGTCGTAGTGATCGCTCACCGCTTGAGCACGGTGCGCGACGCTGATCAGATCGTGGTCATGGACCAGGGCCGGATTGTCGAAGTCGGCAACCATCGCGGTCTCCTCGCGCGCGGCGACGTCTACTTCCGACTCGTCCGCAACCAACTTAACCTGGAAGCCACCCATGCCAGCTGAACCTAAAGCCCCGCTCACCGTCGTTCCCGCGCATCTCACGCCGCGCGCGCTAAGTCCGGATGTGCACGAATTCATGGGCCGCCCTCCGCATTGGCTGCTCCGCTCCGGAACCTTTGTCCTCGCAGCCGGCCTCGCAGTGATCCTCACGCTCAGTATCGTGATCAAATATCCCGATACCATTTCCGGGCGCGTGAACATCATCGGCACGCAGCCGGTCGTGGAGGTCATCGCGAGGCAGAGCGGCCACCTCGAAAGCCTGCGCGTCCACCAAGGGCAAATCGTCGCCAAAGGAGACATCCTCGCCATTATCGAAAATCCGGCGCGCTCCGCCACCGTACTCGCCCTCGGTGAAAAACTGGCGCAACTGGCCAAAGTCGTCGATCGCGATGCATCCGCATTGAGCATCCCTTTTCAGCCGGAAGACAGCCTCGGCAGGCTGCAGCAAAGCTATACCGACTTCCTCCAGGCCGTTCGCCAGCTCGGCAGCCTTCTCGCTGACAACTACGCCGAAAAAGCCGGCGCGCTCCTGCGCCAACAGATCGCAGGCAAGCGCTCCCAGATCGCTTCGCTACGCCAGCAGAGCGCGATCACGGCCGAGGAACTCGACCTTGCACGGGCGAAATTCGCCCGCACCAAAGTGCTTAATGACCGGCGAGTTATCAGCGCCGCCGACTTGCAGGATCAAGAAATGGCGCTGTTTCAGCAGCAGTCGGCTGAAACCGCTGCCCAGCGCGCGGCGACCGATGCCGAGATTGAAGCCGCGAAGCTCGAAAAAGAACTCAGCGACCTCGAACACGATCGCGCCGAATCGCTGCGCAGCGCGCGCGAGCAATTGCGGGCACAGCTCAACAAACTTCGCGGCGAAATCGATGTCTGGGACGCCGACTTCATTCTGCGTGCGCCCGCAGATGGCGTCGTGGCGTTCTATGATTTCTGGAGCGACCAGCAATTCGTTACCGGCCAACGACAGGTGTTTCTCATATTGCCAGAGACCACGCACCTGCTTGCGCGCATGTCGGTAACGGCCGGCGGCGCGGGAAAAATCAAGCCCGGCCAGACCGCTCGAATCCGGCTTGACGATTATCCTTACAAGGAATTTGGCCTCGTCGTCGGCACCGTGCAAAGCGTCTCGATGGTTGCACGGGACGGCGCCCATCTCGTACTCATCGACCTGCAGTATCCGCTCGTCACCAGCTTCCATCGCACGGTGCAATTCAAACAGGAGATGACCGGCGAAGCGCGCATCGTCACCGAAAACATGCGCCTGATCGGTCGCATCCTTTACGAAATACGCCGCGCCTTCGTGAACAACCGATGAGCGGCGCCCCTGTCATCGCGTTAAAAATCCAGCGCCGCCG
>Ga0306922_10007686_pt1 | contig 10418 bp, 5 predicted proteins | sample sta12Cox44000082_FD_203758 | JGI IMG/M metagenome (GOLD analysis project Ga0306922, IMG submission 203758) | Lab enrichment of tropical soil microbial communities from Luquillo Experimental Forest, Puerto Rico - statoxic.12C.oxic.44.000.082 (v2)... | ecosystem: Environmental > Terrestrial > Soil...
CGGGGTTTCCCCCAAGGTCGCTTCGCTCGCCCGGGCTACAGGGCTCGACAGGAGCCCTCCGTCGTCTGTCTTGTCCAGGTGGCAGCGAAGTGTGTCAACTTGCGAAAAGCGCTATAGCCGATTTGCGCACAGATGTGGCCCGAACGGCGATGCATGATGGGTGCACTGCGCCGGGCAACGAGGTGCGGGAAAGGCGATGGCTGCCGTGATCACGCTGACGCCGGGACGCGCGACGCTCGCCGACTGGCGCAGCATCGCGGAAGGCGCGGCTGTCCGGCTCGATCCCGCCGCGATCCCGGCGGTCGAAGCGGGCGCGCGGGCGGTCGAGGCCATCATCGCCAGGGGTGAACCGGTTTACGGGATCAACACCGGGTTCGGGCGGCTCGCCAGCGTGCGCATCGCGTCCGCAGACCTCGCCACCCTCCAGCGCAACATCGTGCTGTCGCACGCAGCCGGTGTCGGCCCGCCGATGCGGCCGGCGACCGTGCGGCTGATGATGGCGTTGAAGCTCGCCTGCCTCGGCCGCGGCGCCTCAGGGGTGCGGTTGCAAACCGTCAAAATGCTCGAAACCATGCTGGCGCGCGACGTCGTCCCGGTGATACCCGGCCAGGGCTCGGTCGGGGCATCGGGCGATCTCGCCCCGCTCGCACACATGACGGCGGCGATGCTGGGTGTCGGCGAAGTGCAGCTTGCCGGCGAACCCATGCCGGCCGATCAGGCGCTCGCCCGCGTCGGGCTCGCGCCGGTCGTGCTGGGCGCGAAAGAGGGACTCGCGCTGCTCAACGGCACCCAATTCTCGACGGCGGAGGCGCTGGCCGGCCTGTTCGCGATCGAACGCGTGTTCCAGGCCGCGCTGGTCACCGGCGCGATGTCGACCGACGCAGCCAAAGGCTCCGACACGCCGTTCGATGCGCGCATTCACGCCCTGCGTGGCCACCGCGGACAGATCGAGGTGGCTGCCGCCTTGCGCGCGCTGATGGCAGGCAGCTCGATCCGTGCGTCCCACCTCGTCAATGACGATCGCGTTCAAGACCCCTATTGCCTGCGCTGCCAGCCGCAGGTGATGGGCGCCGTGCTGGATTTGCTGCGGCAGGCGGCGGCGAGCCTGGTAACGGAGGCGAACGGCGTGTCCGACAATCCGCTGATCTTCGCCGACAGCGGCGAGGCGCTGTCCGGCGGCAACTTCCATGCCGAACCGGTCGCTTTCGCCGCGGACATTCTGGCGATCGCGACCTGCGAGATCGGTTCGCTCGCCGAGCGGCGCATCGCCATGCTGATCGATTCTGCGCTGTCGGGGCTGCCGGCGTTTTTGACGCCGCAGCCAGGTCTCAATTCCGGTTTCATGGTGGCGCAGGTGACGGCAGCGGCGCTGGTCGCCGAGAACAAGCAGCGCGCCAATCCAGCCAGCGTCGACTCGATTCCGACCTCCGCCAACCAGGAGGATCACGTGTCGATGGCCGCGCATGGCGCGCGCCGGCTTGCCGACATGGCGGAGAATGCCGCGAACGTCGTGGCGATCGAATTGATCGCGGCGGCGCAGGGCTGCGACTTTCATGCGCCGATGACGTCCAGCCCGCCGCTCGACCGCGTGCGCGCGCGCCTGCGCGAACGCGTGCTGCCGCTCGCGCGCGACCGCTATCTCGCGCCGGACATCGCCGCCGCCGCCGATCTGGTGCGCTCCGGCGCCCTACCCGGGACAGCCGGCACCGAACTGCCGAGCCTCGACGGATCGAGCGCATGACCGAATCCCGTGCCGCAAGAGGATTGCGATGCCCACCCGTCTCGACAACGCACGCGTGATCCGGGCACCGCGCGGCCCCAAGCTGTCGGCCAAGAGCTGGCTGACCGAGGCGCCGCTGCGGATGCTCATGAACAATCTCGATCCAGAAGTGGCCGAAAAGCCTCATGAACTCGTGGTGTATGGCGGCATCGGCCGCGCCGCGCGCGACTGGGAGAGCTTCGATCGCATGGTCGCGGCTCTCACTGCGCTCGAGGCGGACGAGACCTTGTGCGTCCAATCGGGAAAGCCGGTTGGCGTATTTCGCACCCACCCGGACGCGCCGCGCGTGCTGATCGCGAACTCGAACCTCGTGCCGCACTGGGCGACGCTCGATCATTTCAACGCGCTCGACCGCAAGGGCCTGATGATGTACGGCCAGATGACCGCGGGCTCGTGGATCTACATCGGCTCGCAGGGCATCGTGCAGGGCACCTACGAGACTTTCGCCGAGATGGGGCGCCGCCACTACGGCGGCAGCCTTGCCGGCCGATGGATTGTCACCGCCGGGCTCGGCGGCATGGGCGGCGCCCAGCCGCTGGCCGCGACCATGGCGGGCGCATCGCTGCTCGCAATCGAATGCCAGCCCTCCCGCATCGAGATGCGGCTCAAGACGGGCTATCTCGACGCCCAGGCAAGGGACCTCGACGAAGGGCTTGCCATGATCGAGCGCGCATGCCGCGAGCGCATGCCGCTCTCCGTCGGCGTGCACGGCAATGCGGCCGAGATGCTGCCCGAACTGGTGCGCCGTGGCGTCAGGCCCGATGTCGTCACCGACCAGACGTCGGCGCACGATCCGATCAACGGTTACCTGCCCGCGGAATGGACGCTCGCCGATTGGGAAGCGCGACGGGCGAGCGATCCGAAAGGCGTCGAGCAAGCTGCAAAGGAATCGATGGCGGTTCACGTGCGCGCCATGCTGGAGTTCTGGCGGCGTGGCATCCCCACCGTCGACTACGGCAACAACATTCGCCAGATGGCGAAGGAGACGGGCGTCGCCGACGCCTTCGATTTTCCGGGCTTCGTGCCGGCCTATATCCGCCCGTTGTTTTGCCGTGGGATCGGCCCGTTCCGTTGGGCGGCGCTGTCGGGCGAGCCGGAGGACATTTTCCGCACCGACGCCAAGGTCAAGGAACTGATGCCGCACGACCGGCACCTGCACAACTGGCTCGACATGGCGAGGACGCGCATCCGGTTCCAGGGCCTGCCAGCGCGCATCTGCTGGGTTGGGCTCGGCGACCGCCATCGCCTCGGATTGGCATTCAACGAGATGGTCGCGCGCGGCGAACTCAGGGCGCCGATCGTGATCGGACGCGATCACCTCGATGCCGGTTCCGTCGCGAGCCCCAACCGCGAGACCGAAGCGATGAAGGACGGCTCGGACGCGGTGTCCGACTGGCCGCTGCTCAATGCCCTGCTCAACTGCGCCTCCGGTGCCACCTGGGTGTCGTTCCATCACGGCGGCGGGGTCGGCATCGGTTTTTCGCAGCATGCCGGCATGGTCGTCGTGTGCGACGGCACGCCGGAGGCAGCGCGCCGTATCGAGCGCGTCTTATGGAACGACCCGGCCACCGGCGTCATGCGTCACGCCGATGCCGGCTATGATGAAGCAATCGCATGCGCGAAGTCCCACGGGCTGAAGCTGCCGAGCTTGGGCTGAGTGGACTCCCTCCCCTGCTTGCAGCCGCTTGCAGGGAGTTCCCGCTCACGCGCCGATGCCGCGCCTTCGCAACGCCGCGATGACCTCGTCGGCCAATGGCTCGGGCCCTTTTTGGTGCGTAACGAGATGCACCTCCGGCGCGTCCGGGACTTCATAGGGCGCGTCGATGCCGGTGAAATTCTTGAGCGCTCCGGCCTTCGCCTTCGCATAGAGCCCTTTCGGATCGCGCTCGATGCAATCCCCGATCGGGGTATCGACGAATACCTCGATGAACTCGCCCTCGCCGACCAGCGCGCGCACCATGTCGCGTTCGGCCCGGTACGGCGAGATGAACGAGCACAGCACGATCAGTCCGCCTTCGACCATCAGCTTGGCGACCTCGCCGACGCGGCGGATGTTCTCGACGCGGTCCGCCTCGGTGAAGCCGAGGTCGCGGCAAAGGCCGTGGCGGACATTGTCGCCGTCGAGCATGATCGTGTGGCAGCCGGCCGCATACAATTGCTGTTCGACGATATTCGCGATGGTCGACTTGCCGGCGCCGGATAGTCCGGTGAACCAGACGATCGCGGGCTTCTGCTTTTTGAGCGCGGCGCGTTCGCTCTTGCGAACCAGAACCGGTTGCCAGTGAATGTTGGTCGCGCGGCGCAGACCGAACGCGATCATTCCGGCGCCGACGGTACGGTTCGAGTAGCGATCGATGATGATGAATGCGCCGGTCTTGCGGTTCTGCTCGTAGGGGTCGAACACGATCGGCGACGCCGTGGAGACATTGCAGAAGCCGATGTCGTTGAGGCCGAGGGTGTGGGCGGCGAGATGTTCCTGGGTATTGACGTCGATCTTGTACTTGATGGCGGTGATGCTGGCCGGCGCGACCTTGGTGCCGACGCGCACCAGGTAGGAGCGTCCCGGAATCAGCGCCTCCTGGTCCATCCAGATCACATGAGCGGCGAATTGGTCGGCCACCTCCGGCCGTGCGGTCGGCTCCACCAGGACATCGCCGCGCGCGATGTCTACTTCTTCGGTGAGAGTGATCGTGACGGCATCGCCGGAAGAGGCCTGGGCCAGTGTACCGTCACCGGTTACGATGCGGTCGATGCGCGTGGCTTGACCGGACGGCACAATGACGACCGGGTCGCCGCACCGTATTTGGCCGGAAGCAACGGTCCCCGCATAGCCACGGAAATCATGGCTGGGCCGGTTGACCCACTGCACCGGGAAGCGGAACGGCTTGGCCTCACCGCCCGGATCGGCCTCGACATCCTCCAGATAGTCCAAGAGCGCCGGGCCGCGATACCAGGGCGTGTTGCCGGACGGCCTGGTGACGTTGTCGCCGAAGCGGGCAGAGATCGGGATCGGCACGATCGACATGAAACCGAGCTTGGACGCGAACGCGGTATAGTCGCCGACGATTCGATCAAAGGTGTCCTTGGCGTAGCCGGCGAGGTCGATCTTGTTCACGGCGAGGACGACGTGGCGAATGCCGAGCAGCGAGCAGATGAAGGAGTGCCGCTTGGTCTGCACCAGGACGCCCTTGCGGGCGTCGATCAGGATGACGGCGAGCTGCGCATTGGAAGCGCCGGTCGCCATGTTGCGCGTGTATTGCTCGTGCCCGGGCGTGTCGGCGACCACGAACGAGCGGTTGGGGGTGTTGAAGAAGCGATAGGCGACATCGATCGTGATGCCCTGCTCGCGCTCGGCCTGCAGCCCGTCGACCAGCAGGGCGAGATCTATATCGTCGCCGGTGGTGCCGTGGCGCTCGGAATCCGCGGCGAGCGCCGCAAGCTGGTCTTCGAAGATGAGCTTGGAATCGTGCAGCAGCCGCCCGATCAGCGTGGACTTGCCGTCGTCGACCGAGCCGCAGGTGATGAAGCGCAGCAGGTCCCGGTCGGGATCGCCGTCGCGGACACCGTCCTGATTGCGCTGCCGCGATTGATGTGCCGGCACCGCATCCATCAGAAATACCCTTCGCGCTTCTTCTTTTCCATCGAGGCGGCTTCGTCGGTGTCGATGAGGCGGCCTTGCCGCTCGGAGACGCGGGCCGCCTCCATCTCGGCAACGATGTCGGCGATGGAAGCGGCGTCGGACAAGATGGCGCCCGACAGCGGATAGCATCCCAAGGTGCGGAAGCGGACCCGGCGCATCTCGGGGACCTCTCCTACTTCCATTGGCAGCCGCTCATCGTCCACCATGATCAAGGTGCCACCGCGCATGACGACCGGACGCTCCTTGGCGAAGTAAAGCGGCACCACCGGAATGTTCTCCCATCCGACATAGCGCCATACATCCAGTTCGGTCCAATTGGACAGCGGAAACACTCGGATCGATTCGCCGGGATTGATGCGCGTGTTGAACAGGTTCCACAATTCGGGCCGCTGATCGCGCGGGTCCCAGGTGTGGCTCTTGGAGCGAAACGAGAAGATTCGTTCCTTGGCCCGGCTCTTCTCCTCGTCGCGCCGCGCGCCGCCGAATGCGGCATCGAACCCGTATTTGTCCAGCGCCTGCTTGAGCGCCTCGGTCTTCATGACATGGGTGTGCAGGGACGAGCCGGAGGCGACCGGAGAGATGCCGCGTTTCACGCCGTCCTCGTTGACATGGACGATGAGATCGAGCGCGAGCCTGCGGGCGGTCTCGTCGCGAAACGAAATCATCTCGCGAAATTTCCAGGTGGTGTCCACGTGCAGCAGCGGGAACGGAAGTGGGGAGGGGTAGAAGGCCTTGACGGCAAGGTGCAGCATCACGCTGGAGTCCTTGCCGATCGAGTAGAGCATCACCGGATTCTTGAATTCGGCGACGACCTCGCGCATGATTTCGATCGACTCCGCCTCGAGCCGCTTGAGGTGTGTCGGAAGCCGCGCTCCCGGCGCCGGGGAATCGGACATGAGGTGGCGTGCGGGCGCATGGTGTGTAACACTGTCGGGCATTTGGACCATTCTAGCCCGGCTGGGTCAAAACACCAGTTGGACAAAAAGCCGTCTTGCCGGAGGGCTGGCCAGCTCGTCACATGGAGGCGGCGAAATCGAGGCACGCGCGACCCACTTTCCGCCTTGCCCCATTGAGCCTAGCGTTTGCCGATCCTAATTGATGCCACTGCTCGCCTTGACCGGGACGTACGCCTGACCGGTGTCTACGGGCACAAGAAAACACACAGCCCGAAGAAAAGCGCGATGGCTACCAGATCGATGATGGCGCAGGTAATAATAGCCATGGGCAAAACGGCGTCGCCGCCGGCACCTTTGTTGGGGATTCGCTTTTGTTGGGAACTCCACCCGAATCTCATTGTAGCGTGATTCGCAGGCGTGACGGCAATGCGGAAATAACCCGATCCGACGGAATGTTGTGGATGGCGCAGGAGTCGTCACCGCGATCGCCAGTGCGGCGATTCCATGAAATCGATCATATCGCACCGGACATCGACTTCGTCATTCCAGGGCGCCGAAGCGAAGCGCAGGCGAACCCGGAATCCAGCAACCAGCGACAGTGACCATTGGGTTCCGGGTTCTCGATCGTCGGCCTTCGGCCTATGATCCCGCCCAGGAATGACACGCATATGTTTCGAACCTCGGATCCAGCCATGACGGATGCACCGGCGGATCGATCGGTGGCGAAGGCCGTGCCGACCCCCAACCTGCATCGCATCGTCGTGGTCGGCGGCGGTGCCGGCGGGATCGAGCTCGTCACGCGGCTCGGCGATACGCTCGGCCGGTCCGGCCGCGCCGACATCGCGCTCGTCGAACAGGCGCGCACCCATCTGTGGAAGCCGCTGCTTCACGAAGTCGCCGCCGGCAGCATGGACGTTTCCCGCCACGAGCTCGACTATCTCGCCCAGGCTCACTGGCACAATTTCCGGTTCCGCCTGGGCGAGATGATCGGCCTCGACCGCGCCCGCCGTGTGGTGAACCTCGCCGCCAAGCTCGACGAGGACGGCCGGCTCATCACGCCGGTGCGCTCGATCGGATACGACACCCTGGTGATCGCCATCGGCAGCGTCTCCAACGATTTCGGGACGCCGGGCGTGAAGGAGCACGCGATCTGCCTCGATACGCCGGAGGAGGCAGCGCGGTTCAACCGCCGTCTCGTCAACGCCTGCCTGCGCGCCCACACCCAGGCCGAACCAGTGCGGCCGGGCCAGCTTCATGTCGCGATCATCGGCGCCGGAGCAACCGGCACCGAACTGTCGGCGGAGCTGCACCGCACCGTGCGCGGGGTCGTCGCGTTCGGGCTCGACAGGATCGATCCCGACAAGGACATCAAGATTACCCTGATCGAGGCGGCCAATCGCCTCGTCCCTGCGCTGCCCCAGCGGCTGTCCGACGCGACCGCGCGGCTGCTCGGAGAGCTCGGCGTGGAAATGCGGACCGGGGCGCGCGTGACCGAGGTCGGCCCGGACGGCGTGCATCTCGCCGGCGGCGACTTCATTGCGTCGGAGCTCGTGGTGTGGTCGGCCGGCGTGCGCGGCCCGGACGTGCTGAAGAACCTCGATGGCCTGGAGGTGAGCGCGTCGGGTCAGCTCGTTGTGCGACCGACCCTGCAGACGACGCGAGACGATGACGTCTTCGCCATGGGCGATTGCGCCTATCTGGTGCCGGACGGCGAAAAGCGGCCGATTCCGCCGCGCGCCCAGGCGGCGCACCAGCAAGCCTCGCACCTCCTCAAGCAGCTCAGGCGCCGCCTGGAAGGCGAGAGCCTCGAGCCGTTCGTCTACCACGACTTCGGCTCGCTGGTGTCGCTCGGCGAATACTCGACGATCGGCAGCCTGATGGGCTTCCTCGCCGGGAAGGGCATGCTGGTCGAGGGCACCATCGCCCGCCTGATGTACCGCTCGCTCTACAAGATGCACGAGACGGCTTTGCACGGCCCGACGAAGGTCGGCCTCGACACCGTCGCGCGATTGCTGACGCGGCGCACCGAGCCCCATGTGAAGCTGCATTGAGGGGATTGGCGGTTGCGATCGGATTCAAAGCTGACGGATCGACACCATGAACCGATCAGATCGACGGATTTGAATTTAAGCCTACGACCACATCCTGAGGAGCCGTGCAAAGCACGGCGTCTCGAAGGATGCACACCGGCACGATCTCGCCCCTGGCCGTCCTTCGAGACGCGCGCAAGAGCGCGCTCCTCAGGACGAGGTTGGTTGACGAGCGGGCGGCCGCTCTCGCCCAGGCCGCCCTTTCACATCACCCGCGACACGCTGAGCAGGCCCGGCCGCTCCTTGTTGGCGCCCTCGATCGCCTGCTCGGAACCGAGCACGGCAATGCGCCCATGGCTCGCGACCTCCACCATGGCGTCGGCGAAATGGCGCAGCTCGCCGGCGGTGGTCGACAGGATTTCCTCGCGCATGCGTTGGCGGGCCTCGTCGGTGTCGCCGATCAGGTGGCGCTGCATCGAGGCGAAGCCCTTGGCGTCGGGCAGCCGGTAGGTGTCGACCTCACCGATGGTGCCGATGATGTTGCGCGTCAGTTCGGTCTCGTCGAGCCCGGCATTGCGCAGGAAGTCGGCGGTGCGGTCATAGGTGTCTAAAGTGGCGAGCAGGTTGGGGTCGCGGTAAGACACAAAGGTGAAGCCGCCGGAGTAGCGGTCGAACATGCACTGCCCGCCATAGGCGCCGCCCTGCACGCGGATCTTGTCCCACAGCCAGGTGGTGCGGAGATAGCGGCGGGCGACGATATGGGCGCCGCTCGGCTTCACGCCGGCACGATAGAGGTCGGCGCCCTTGCCGACATAATTGACCTTGGCCGGGATGATGAGCCCCTCGGCGCGCGGCGTGTCGGCGACCTGCCACGGCGCTGCCTTCACCGGAGTGTGCGGCAGCGCGCCGAGGAAGTCAGCGAGCTGCGGCTCGAGCCGACTCCAGTCGGCGGCCGCCGCGGTAACGTTGCACAGCATGGCGGCGCGGTTAAAAAGCGTCGAGCGGATGCGTTCGAGCGCGGCGAGGACGCCGTCCCAGCCGGTTTCGACCGCCTCGACGAGCTTGCGCAGGAAGAACAGGTAGCTGACGCCGCCCATCTGCTCGTCGGCCCAGTCCGATTCGAAGAAATTGGCGCGCAGACGGCGGTCCACATAGCTCGACCCGGCGGGCACGAGGCGCGACTCGACCGCTGCCTTCTCCTCCAGCACCAGCTGCTGGAACCGCTCGCGATTGTCGAGCCGCGCGCGTGCGAGAATATCGCGCAGGATCGACAACAGCTCGCCGGTCTGCTCCGGCAGCGCCTTGCCGCGCAGGTTGAGCCATGCCGTGCTGGTCGGGTTGCCGGGAACCGCCGACATCCAGCGCTGCGGGCGGATGCCGCCGGTCGACCGGCCGATCCGCTGCGACAACCGCACGAAGTCGTCATTGCCGACGCCGGTCTCGAGCAACGCGCGGCCGAACAGCGGCACATAAGAGACGAGGTCCGCCGGCAGCGTGTGCAGGTCGAAGCCGACATCGAGATAGACGACGCCATTTGTGAAGAGATCGTGATAGAGCACCCGCGTGTCGCGCAGCGTCGCCACCTCGATCGGGATCGCCTTGTTGTGCCGCGGCAGGTCGGCGAGCCTCAGGGTCGGAATGCTGGCGAGCGCCTCGGGCGAGTCCGGCCGCTCCTGCATGTGCTTGAGCGTGTGCGTCGCGTCGACTACGGCATTGAGATCGGCCTTGCTCATGGCCGCGCGCGCCTTGGCGAGCCGCGCCTCTTCCTCCTTCGCCTCGCGCTCGGCCTGCTCCTGGTCCGGCCGCAGGATCAGAACGGTGCGGTGCTGACTGTCGATGAATTGGCGACGGATGAGGTTCTCGAAATAGCGCTCGCCCGCCGCCACATGCGCCTTGATGGCGGCAAGCGGCGCCTCGAAGGCCAGCGGCGACAAGGGATCGCGCCCATGCAGCCAGGTCCGCAGCGACCTCAGCATGAAGACGATGCCGCGCGGGAATGCACCGGTGTTGTTCTCGCGCAGATGAAATTCGACGGTATTAAGCGCGGCTTCCAGCGTCGGCGGATCGATCCC
>Ga0306922_10007692_pt1 | contig 10415 bp, 9 predicted proteins | sample sta12Cox44000082_FD_203758 | JGI IMG/M metagenome (GOLD analysis project Ga0306922, IMG submission 203758) | Lab enrichment of tropical soil microbial communities from Luquillo Experimental Forest, Puerto Rico - statoxic.12C.oxic.44.000.082 (v2)... | ecosystem: Environmental > Terrestrial > Soil...
CTCTGCTTGGCATCTCCGATGGCACCACCTGCCCGTTCACGGATTCGATATTGTGCTATTGCCGCGGCGCGCCGATGATTTTTACCATTCGAAAGATGTTGCTTATGTGCTCGCTGGCAAGGGTAATATTCTGTTCAATAAAGAATTGCGTCCTGGCGGAGGCAATCTTGAGGGGGAACATGAGCTGATTCATAATTTACGGTTCTTGCGACGTTTGGCCGGAGTAGCAGATATTAGCAATACCAGCCTTGAATGCTGGCTTACGGACGAAGACAGGAACTTTGCGCGCGCCGCTTTGAATGCTGCCCATCGATATGTTGCCTTTGCAACCGGAGCGAACGTAGCGGCGCGTCAGTGGCCAATTGAGCGGTTTGCTGCGGTCGCTACCCGGCTGCGGGATCTATACGGAATCGTTCCCGTGATTCTGGGCGCGGCAGGCGAACCAGGATTCTCGACAGGCGTGAACCTCATAGGCCGGACGACGCTGAGGCAGGCGGCGGCGGTCCTCGAGCGTTGCGAGTTGTTTGTTGGGAACGACAGCGGCCCAAAGCACATTGCCGCAGCCGTGGGAGTCCCGGTCGTTGAGATTAGCGCATTTCGTGTTGGGGGCGACGCGTGCCATCTTAATAGTCCGGCGCGCTTCCACGCATGGGGTGTACCATACCGCCTCGCTCAACCATCGTCAGGTGCGGGAACTCTCGCAATCGAAGAAGTAGCAGTGAATGACGTGGTTCGGTTATGTACTGAACTGATGCATCTGTCGTGCGAGCAACGGGTTTTACGCTGGGCGCGGTCATGAAGCATCACGGATGGAAGTTCAAAAATACCAATTGGGCAGGAGACCCCATAGAGGTGATTGCACGTCGGCGCTCGCGCGGCCAAAGCAGCCTTTACCTGCTCGCCACCGTTGCGGGATTTTTTTTGTGGGTGGGCATTCGCGAGTTCACAAAAGTGGAAAGGAGCTTTGCGGGCATCATCTGAGTCCCGCCGCTTCAACAACCAATGTCCAACAATGCCATCACTGTCGAAAACCTCTCGAAGCGCTTTTGGCTTGGACATCGGGAACATCAGCAGGACACGACTTTTCGTGAAATGGTGACGAGAGAAGCCAAGAACTTTGCGCGCAAAGCCATCGACTTTGCTCATGGCCGGGAGATCGTACAGGGTGACGAACTCGAGGAGTTCTGGGCGCTGGAGGACGTGAGCTTCGGGGTTCAGAAAGGAGATGTTCTCGGAATTATTGGCCGGAATGGCGCGGGCAAGAGCACACTTCTTAAAATTCTTAGTAGAATCACGGAGCCGACGCGAGGGCGAGTTACGATTTGCGGGCGTGTCGCCAGCCTCTTGGAAGTCGGTACTGGTTTTCATCCAGAGCTAACCGGGAGGGAAAATATCTATCTGAACGGCGCCCTCCTGGGGATGACTAAGCAGGAGATTCGAAAGAGGTTTGACGAAATTGTCGCTTTCGCCGAGGTGGAGCGGTTTCTTGATACGCCCGTGAAGCGCTACAGCAGCGGGATGTACGTACGGCTGGGATTTGCTGTCGCCGCTCACCTCGAGCCGGAGATTCTTCTCGTTGATGAAGTGCTTTCAGTGGGCGATGCTGCTTTCCAGCGGAAATGCATGGGTAAAATGTCTCACGTTGCTACAGAGGAAGGCAGGACCGTTCTCTTAGTGACCCACAATATGCCTGCAGTGTTGAGCGTCTGTTCAAAGGCACTTTTTTTGAACGCGGGCCGAGTCTGCGTTCTTGGCAATGCATCCGATTCTGTTCGGCGATACATGAAAGAAGTTACTGAGATAAGTAATATTTCCCTCAAGTTAAGAACAGATAGGACAGGGAATGGCTCAGTCAGATTTATACGAGTATATTTTGCAAATAACTGTCTTTCGACTATTAACGAAGTCAGAAGTGGCGATGACATAACGGTTGTAATCGAGCTTGAGAATAATACTGGCGCGGCTCTGACTCGCTTTCATCTATCAGCTCCAATTCGTGACACCTGCGAGAACATTATTTGTTATTTGAGCAGCGCCCTTCAGCGAAATGACTTTGAATATATTCCCTATTCAAAAATTATTAGGATCGGCATACGAATTCCCAAGTTCCAAGTCGTTCCTGGTAGGTATAGCTTGACACTTTATAGCACGGTCCGAGACGATCTGGCGGACTGGATACGGGGAGCGATTACGTTCGAGGTGCAGCCAGGCGACTATTATGGAACAGGAAGATTGCCGGCGGCGGATCAGGGACAATTCTTACCAGACTATACCTTTTACGACATGTCTGGATCGAGCGTGAACTCCGATAATGCACGCGAGCATCCGCACCGCGAACTTCACGAGGATTTCGAGCAATTAGGCTGAAGGCGTTGATGGGAAGTACTTCTCATGGACAAAATTGGCGTGACAGATTGTTTAATGGCTTAGCTCGCAGAGAGCGGAGCGCATGTTCAAGCGTGCAAAGGAATCATGTGTATAGTAATGACGGTGTTAACTCTTTTGGCTTGAGCGGTTCGTATGCCGTTAGTCTCAATCATCATTCCAGCGTATAATCGGCAACATTCTTTGCCGCGCGCAATAGAAAGCATCCTGAATCAGACGCTTCAGGACTTTGAGATCATCGTGGTTGACGACGGCTCTATGGACAACACTGTCGCCGTCGCTGAGCAGTTGGCCGTTCGTGATTTTCGCGTTCGACTAATTCGGCACAAAAAAAATCAGGGTGCACAGGCTGCGAGAAACACGGGCGCGAGAGCGGCCATCGGCCAGTGGCTGAGCTTTTTTGATTCTGATGACTGGATGCTTCCGACGGGCATAGAGGCGCGTTTGAGTGTCGCGCTGAATCGAAGCGTAAAGATCGTGCATTCGGACGCGTTCGTTTTGCGCCAAAATGAAGACCGTGCGCTGTTCGAGGTACCCCCCTTGAGCGGTTCCATTTACGAGGCACTGCTGCGCGCTCCGGGCCCTATGTTCCCGGCCATGATCATCAGCGTTGATGCATTTCGGGAAATTGGCGAGTTGGACGAGGACGTGGTGGCTTACCAAGAGTGGGATACGGCCATCCGCCTGGCAAAGCGTCATGCTTTCGGCTTTGTGCCCGAGCCCACCTTCGTCTACGACTGTACGGGTAAAGACACAATTTCAACGAACTCGTTGAAAGGCGCTATGGGCTACGAGTACATTGTAAACAAGCATCTTGCCGAGGTCTTGCTGCGCCTAGGACCGAAAGCTGTGTCGCAGCACTATGAAACGGTCGCCAGCCACTATGCTCAGGCCGGAGCCTCGCGTCTCGCGACGAAGGCTAAATGGAAATCGTTTTTGTGGTGGCCCCAGCCTAACCGCGCAATCCGAAAATTAAAGAGGGCTCTGGCATAAGGAACTCACCATCAAGGAAGAGATTATCATAGATGGCCAGCTTTGCGCCATCATCCTACCGGCCGATTTCGACGAACCTGGCATTCACTTCTTCACGTCGAACAACCTGTCGCAGCAGCTCGCCTCCATGTCCTATGCCCCCGGCAAGGTGATTCCGGCGCACACGCATAACCCGGTCGCGCGCGAGGTTTCATATACGCAGGAAGCGCTGTTCATCCGAAAGGGCAAAGTGCGCGTAGATTTCTACACGAAGCAGCGGGAGTACCGGATGAGCCGCGTGCTTGGCGCGGGTGATGTCGTCCTGCTCATCGCCGGTGGACACGGCTTTGAAGTGCTCGAAAAGCTCAACATGATCGAGGTTAAGCAGGGCCCTTATCTAGGTGATGCGGACAAAACGAGCTTTGCCGTTGAGTTACCCCCGAAACTGAATTTCGAGCCGCTATGATTCCAGTCAACCGGCCGCTGTTCGACGGCAACGAGAAGAAATACCTGAACGAGTGTATTGACACGGGTTGGATTTCTTCGGAAGGCCCTTTCGTCAAGAAACTTGAAGTCGGGTTCTCCAAGCTGATGGGCTGCGCGCACGGTATCGCGGTGTGCAACGGCAGTTTAGCCATTGAACTGGCGCTCGCGGCGTTGCGCATCGGGCCCGGTGACGAGGTCATTCTTCCGAGCTTTACAATCATCTCCTGCGCCGCGGCCATCGTACGCGCGGGCGCCCTCCCGGTCGTCGTCGACTGCCAGCACGATACGTGGAACATGGACCCCGCGCTGATCGCTGGCAAGATTACAAGCCGTACCAAGGCCATTATGGTCGTTCATATTTACGGTTTGCCGGTCGACATGGACCCGGTGATCGAGCTGGCGCGTCGACATGATTTGTTCATCATCGAGGATGCCGCCGAACAACATGGCCAGAGCTACAAAGGGCGGCTGGTAGGTTCGCTGGGCGACATCGCCACCGTCAGCTTCTACCCCAACAAGCAGATCGTAACGGGCGAAGGCGGCATGGTGCTGACGAACGACAAGACCCTTGCGGATCGCTGCCGACATTTGCGGAACCTGTGTTTCGATAAGGAGCGGCGCTTTATCCACGAAGAGCTCGGCTGGAATTTCCGTATGAGCAATCTTCAAGCGGCGATTGGCGTGGCTCAGCTCGAACGCATTGGCCAGATAGTCGCGAAGAAACGTCAGATCGGTCATTGGTACCAACAGCGTCTACGTGGACATCCTCGGCTGCAGATGCAGCGCGAGCGAACGGAGTACGCAGAGAACATCTACTGGGTGTTTGGTGTCGTTCTTGATGACGCAGTTCCCTTCGATGCTGCCGAGGCCATGACACGCCTGAAGAGCAAGGGAGTCGACAGCCGACATTTCTTCTGGCCGCTTCACGAGCAGCCGGTATTTCGCAATAGGGGGTGGTTTATGAACGAGCGTTGCCCTAATGCGGAACGCATCGCGCGCCGTGGACTCTATCTACCGAGCGGCGTCGGGTTGACCGAAAAGGAAGCCGATATCTCTGCCCGAGCTCTGCTAGAGATTATTCGATGAGTGTATTCGGCGGGCAGTACGCGCTGAGATAATCGCGCTTGGGCGTGCATGTGATACCATAAATTTCCGATCAGCCGACATGCCTTTTCCCTGTTCGACCTCGTCAGCTATCAGTCGACCGATGAAGCGCTGCAGGGCATCTTCAATTCGACACAAGCGATCCTGGTGCCGAACGGATTATTAGTGCTCGATTTCTGGGTACGGCCCTGCGGCGCTGACGGAGCGACCTCAGGCTCGAATAAAGCAGCATGACTACGTCCAGTTACAATCTAATCCGAATTGCCGGACCGGAGCATCAAGTAAGAGCAACCAGTATGGCCGAGTTCGTCGAAGCCGGTGAATGGCTCACTGGCAAAAGGTTGCATAAACATTGCTGGTCTTATGTTGCGCCGCGCGTTTGTGCCTGAGCGGTATGAAAGTTGGGCTTTACATCGGCGGTGGCACGTCGCCGAGGGTGGGCGGGGGCCATACATTTGTAATAGAACTCCTGTCCGCACTGGATCGAATGCGGGATCGCTGTAATCATGAACTCACGCTCTGTTATTATAAGTCGAGCGAAGAAATCGCTCGCCAGTTTACATCGTTTCCTTGTCTAAACCTCGATGCCGCAAGAGCTGAGGTCTCGTCGAAGAAAGAGAGATATCTAGAACGTCTACCGAACTTTGTGCAGCGGACATACCGGTTCGTGCAAGTGAGACATTATCGGGCGCCCGTAGCGTCCGTAGAAGATCGGCTGTACCTGCGCGCCGGCATCCAGTTCATAGTGCAGCTGAATCCATTCGCTGCTCTCAGCACGAATATCCCATTCGCGACGACGCTTTGGGACTTAGAGCATCGCAACAGCCCATGGTTTCCGGAGGTAGGTTTGCTGCAGGAATGGAATGCTCGCGAAAACATGTATGCCTTTTTGCGTCGGGCGGCCATGATCTACACTGGTACCCACCAAGGACTTTTGCAAATTACCTCCTATTACCAAGTGCCCGCTGATCGGATTAAAGTACTCCCATTTGGTGCTCCCGAGTTCGCACTTGCGGCATCCGAGAAGCCTTCAAATCCTGAACTCATCCGGAAATACAACCTTTGTGCCGAATATATCTTCTATCCCGCACAATTCTGGCCTCACAAGAACCACATCCTTGTGCTGGAGGCCTGCAAGATCATAGGCGAAATGACAGCCTGGACGCCCGACGTGGTCTTTGTTGGTGCCGACAAGGGTAATCTCAGCTACGTGCAGGAGTACGCGCGGAGGTTGGGTTTGGCGGATCGGGTGAGGTTTCTCGGTTTCGTGGATCAGCGTGATTTGGTGCAGCTCTATAGGGGAGCGTTCTGCCTAGCGTATCCTTCGTTCTTTGGGCCTGATAACCTTCCGCCGTTAGAAGCACTCGCCATCGGTTGTCCGGTGGTGGCTGCTGATGTACCTGGCGCGCGAGAACAGCTTGGGGAAGCGGCGTTATTTTTTCCTCCTACTCAGGAAACTAAACTTGCGGAGGCGATTCTAAGCCTCCGGAATCGTGAGAGTCGCGAGCGGCTTGTACTGGCCGGTCACGCACGAACGAAGTCGCATAGGTGGGATGACTATGCGCTGCGTGTCATAAAGAGCCTGGACGAGTTCGCAGCGATACGACGCGCGTGGGCATGACTGGTCTCGCGCGAACCAAAAACGTCGACCAAAATCCTCGAGCGATTGTTACCACTCCGGAACAACTTCGACAGGTGAATAGTCGAAGGTTTGAAATGCAGTTACTTATCAGCTGCTATCCATCGGAGCGTGGCTCGAAAACTGATGCCTGTCCATCGCAGAGTTACACCCGCGCGGTCCGTGGACGAAGAGAACCCCGCCACCCTGACTTAAAGCCCTGGCCGATGCACTGGCAGGATTCCCTTTTGTGAAAATGGCCAGCTTAGCTCATCCGGGCGGGCGGCGTGGAGATAAAGTCGGCGAGGCCGAAGCTCCCCTCGTCCAACCCAAAGTTCTGTTGGTTACGGAAGCGGCAATCGATGTTACGCATGGAACTGGTATTCAATTAAGTCGGATTTTTAAAACTTACCAGTCAAGCCGCATACTTCATGCACTGCCAGAGGGTTTAGGAAGAGGCCCTTTCGATTGCATTGAGGTGGCGAAAGCCTCCGATCTCGGCGTGCGGGCTTGGAACATGTTGTCGCAACGCTTCCTAGGAAGGGCGGTTCACTGGACACCACGATTCATTCCAAGTTCAATCGAGCCTTCGGTGAGGCGCTTTAATCCTGATCTTGTTCTTGGGGCCGTATATACGAACAGCGGCTTACGGCTGATGAAGGCTGTGTTGGAAATAGCGAGAGCGAGCCGCGCCATATTGTGGTTTCAAGATCTTCAACTCGTTGCCGACTCGGATGGGAGTGTCCCCGAATTGCAACAGATTCTGAGTGACCTCAATGAGATCTGGACACTTTCGCCGCTAATGTCGGAGTGGCTGGAAGGGGCTGTCGGTGGCTGGCCGTCCCACCTCCGAACCCGAGTTCAACCCCACTGGTGCGTGCCCGCATTTGACCAGTATCACCGAGCGAACAGATCGTATTCACCGACTTTCAGATGCATCATGTTAGGAAATATATGGGATCACCGTATGATATCTGTCACGAGGCAGCTATGGCGGGAATGCCAAGACCAAATACCGGGGCTGGCTCCAGTTCAATGGTTCTGTAACGAATCGGGGGTGCGCCGGATTATAAGCCAAGGCATCGAGTTTAAACCCGAAATTGAATGGCTGGGAGAAGTGGTAGAAAACCGGTTGCATGAAACGCTCCTCAACGCGGATCTCGCCATCATTCCGGTCGGTACTAACGCCAACACTGATTATGCACGATTTTCGGTGCCGTCGAAGATAGGAGACCTTGCTGCGATCGGTGTACCGATGGTGGTAATCGCGGGAAGTCGGACTGCAACCGCGAGGCATGTTACAGAGTATGATGTGAGCGAACTACTGACGGAGCTAACTCAAAATGGTTGGTCCATGCGCGTGTGTGAAATAATCCGGGGTGTTGACGAGCGCGCCCGGTTATCGACGGCGGCTCTTCAATACGCGGACCAGTACCTTAGTCAAAACAAGTTTAGGAACCAAATCCTCGAAGATCTCAGGAGAGCCGCCTTCGGGGACGAGGAATAGCATTCTGCAGCCCATTTACTAACATGCTGAGACATAAGAACAGGAGTCATTTGTAGTTCTTTGGAGAACGTAACGCTGGCTCGCTGCGTTACCGCAGATACGGAAGACTTAATCTCGCTACGAGCTGACCTCCGTTCGTGCTTCAACCATCATGAGGTTGCTCTGGTCTGATAAGGCTCAGACCCCATATCGGTGCCGACCTCGATTATTTTTGGCTGGTAGATACCAGTCCAAACACAGTATCAAAGTGGAAGACTCGCCTGAAGCGTCCCCTTAGAGGGCGTCACGGTCAGTAATCGGATTGAGCATGCGAAAATACATCCTAGTAACCGGTTCGAGTGGGTTGATCGGCTCGGAAGTGGTTTGTTTTTTCGCCGCTGCAGGGTGGCACGTCCACGGCATTGATAACAACATGAGGGCTAGTTTCTTTGGGTCGACTGGTGATACCCGGTGGAATCAAAGGCGCCTGTTGCAAGAGTGGCCGAACTTTACCCATCACGAATTGGACGTGCGAGATCGTGGGCACATCGATGAACTGGTTAAGCAGGTGCGACCCTCCGCCATTGTGCATTGCGCGGCTCAGCCCAGCCACGATCTAGCGGCGTCACGCCCCTTCGACGATTTCGATGTCAATGCAACAGGGACCCTTAATCTTTTGGAAGCTGCGCGTCGATATTGTCCGGAGTCACCATTCATCTATTTGAGTACAAATAAAGTTTATGGTGATGCCCCGAACGAAATCGAAATGCACGAATTGCATACTCGATGGGAGTATGCAGATCTGAATTTCAGGAACGGGATTCCTGAGGATTTTCGTATAGACCAGAGTAAGCACTCACTGTTTGGCGCATCCAAGGTGGCTGCAGACATTATGGTGCAAGAATATGGACGGTACTTCGGAATGCCCACGTGTTGTTTGCGCGGCGGATGTTTGACGGGGCCAAATCACAGCGGGGTCGAGCTCCACGGTTTCCTGAGTTATCTGGTACAATGCAACCTGGAAGGGCGGACGTACCGTATTTTCGGCTACAAGGGAAAGCAGGTTCGCGATAACATTCATAGCTTCGATGTCACTCGGTTCATCGAATGCTTCGTCGCGGCTCCCCGCTCGGCAGAAGTTTACAACATCGGGGGCGGACGACAGAACTCCATTTCTATCCTGGAAGCATTCCAAGCCGTAAGCGAAATCTCGGGCAAACCGATGCAGTACGAATATGTAGGTACACCCCGAAACGGTGATCACATCTGCTACATCTCCGATTTGACCAAGATGCGGTCTCATTATCCCCAGTGGAGCATTACCAAGGACCTCTCGACGACGTTGACCGAGATTCACGACGCGTGGGTTCGACGCTCTGCCAGCCTTCATGAGATTTCACATGCTTGAAATTTGCAATCACTGTGGCGGCATGGCGTCGTTAATCAGTTCCTGCTGAACTCAGCACGACTATCTTCCGGTTCCTACCACGGGTCCGCGCTGCTAGGGCGGTTGTTTCGCCCCCACGGGTGCCTATCTGTTTCCGGCCGCTATAAGAGAAACCAGAACCCGTTTTCGGCAGCTTTCAAATGCGTGATGTTGGGGAATGTATGGGACCAGAATATGATTTCAATCGCAAAACATCTATGGCGAGAGCGCCGAGGCAGACTTCCGAACCTCGCTCCAATTCAGGGATACGTCACGAGCCCGGAGTTCCGTTTTCGATGCCGTCAAAGATAGGAGAATTGGGTGCGATTGGGATGCCAATGGCAATCCTCGCCAATGCTGGTACCGCTACAGCAAGATACGTTACTGACTTTCCTGTTGGCGAACTCCTAACTGAACGCGAGCGGCTTCCGGCGCGACTGTGCGAGATAATCACTAGTGTCGACGAACGGGGCCGATTGTCTGCGTTGGCTCGCCAATATGCTGAGCGCTATCTAGGTCAAGATAAGTTTCGACACGAGGTTTTGGACGGGCTCAGGTCGGCTGCGTTCGACTAGCGCATTCAGGCATAGTAATTCTTTCGAAAAGAACGAATGGCCGAGAAAATTGCGCGCGAATCAGAAACCCACTGGTATCATCCCGCTTAGCGTAGAATTCTATAAATGAAGCGAAGAACGATAGTTGTGGTCGGAACCGGATATGTTGGCCTTCCTGCGGCACTCATGTGGGCGCGATCAGGCCATGCGGTTGTTGGTGTCGATATCGACGAGAATGTGATTCGTGCTATCAACGATGGGACGATGCACCTCAATGAGGCGGCGGTGCAGGAACTCTTGTACGATCCTATCGTCAAACAGAATTTGATAGCTAGCCCCGTCCCATGTGAGGCCGACGTCTTTGTTATCGCAGTGCCAACGCCG
>Ga0306922_10007695_pt1 | contig 10413 bp, 8 predicted proteins | sample sta12Cox44000082_FD_203758 | JGI IMG/M metagenome (GOLD analysis project Ga0306922, IMG submission 203758) | Lab enrichment of tropical soil microbial communities from Luquillo Experimental Forest, Puerto Rico - statoxic.12C.oxic.44.000.082 (v2)... | ecosystem: Environmental > Terrestrial > Soil...
TCGGCGCCTTTCTGTTGCGCTAGTTTCTCGAAATCCTGCCGCCGACGATCTTCTTTATCATCGGCTTTAACCTTATCGTGTTGACGACAAACTTGATTCTCTCCGACTACGGCGCCCAATTCGCCGGGTTCATGATAGCTACGGTGAGTGCGCTGATTGTCGCAAAGGCGCTATTGGTCGCCAATGCGATGCCGCTGATTCGCCGTTACGATCGCGCGCCGCTGATCCGGCCGATCCTGTTCAAAACATTTTTTTATTGGGCGGCCGTCTTCGTCGTCCGCCTGCTCGAACATTGGATCGAGTATCTGCTCAGCAGCGATTATGTATTCGGCGGCTTCTTAAAGCACGAGATAGCAGCCTTTTCCTGGGACCGCTTTCTCGCGGTCCAGCTTTGGATTTTGGTTTTGTTCCTGATTTATGTGACGGCGTCCGAGTTCAACCGCCTGTTCGGCCACGGCGAGCTGGGACGCATCCTGTTCACCTACCGGCCGTCGGAGCTGCAGCTGAACCGGCGGCAACAGATCCAGGAACTCGTCCGTCTGGGCAAGCTTGCCGATGCTCAGTCGATCGACGAATTGCGTGATCCAGCCAGCAGAGCGCATGCCCAATTAGTTGAAATTGTGCGCCGGCTCGCGCGCAAGCCGCAACTGCGGCTCTCGGCCGACTAAAGGAACGAAGTCGATTGCAGCGCGGGTTGGGTGAGTTCCGGATGAATTACGAATTGAGTTGGGGGGACATCGGCATTCTCTTCTTCCTTACACTTGGCCCCCTTAAGGCGATCCTGCCGTTTGCCAGGGTGACCCGCGGGACCGAGCCCGCTTTTCGGCGAACTGTGGCACGGCGGGCGGTGACCATCGCGACGGTCATCGTTATCGTTGTGGCCTCGCTCGGGCCGTTTGTTCTAACGAACTGGCATGTCTCTCCGCCGGCGATTTCGATCACCGGCAGCATCATTCTCTTTTCCCAAGCGCTGAGGATCATCATGCAAACGCCCTCCGGTGCGCGTGGCTCGGGCGGGCGGCAGACCGGGCCTTCGCCGCCCTCGCGGGCGATCGCGGTCTTTCCGCTAGCGATACCGGCAATCGTAACCGCACCGGGAATTGCCGCCATTGCGGTGATTATCGTCCTCTACAAACACGATCTGGTTCATAACGCAATCGTGATTGCCCTCTTGCTCGGCGTGATGGCGCTCAACCTGCTCACACTGTGGAACACCGAAACAATTCTCAAGCACGGATTGGCCGGAGTGTTGCCGGTCGTTGGATGGGTGTTGGCGGTGCTTCAAGCCTCACTGGCTGTGCAGATCATGATGCATAGCCTGCGTGTTCTCGAGGTTTTACGCTGGCCCGGTTCGTAGGCAGAGAAGCGCGGCAGAAGCGATGAGCCGAAATCAGACGTTCGGGCAGAAGGCGAAGATACAGAGCCGATGATAAAAGTTGAGCTTGTGGCGCCGGTCCATCGCGTAACGGTGGGGGGCTGAACCCACATCCGACGGCAAGCAGATGGCAAACACCTGGCAAGGCGCGTTTCCGCTGCGTCCTTCGTCAGGCTTGAGGATCGCAAATACCGCACATCATGCAAAGGAAAGGTCCGACCATGGGCAGCGAAGACAAAAAGCACCGTTCGCATCTGCCGATCCCCAGTCCCGAGCGAACCGGACTGATCACCTATGACGCGAAGGATCCGGACACAAAATTCCCGCCAATCGAGCAATTACGCCCGCCCAGAGGCGCGCCCAACGTACTACTGATCCTGATCGACGACGCCGGGTTCGGCTCTAACAGCTCCTTTGGCGGACCTTGCCAAACGCCGAACCTGGAAAAGTTGGCGGCCGGCGGACTGAAGTACAACCGCTTCCACACGACGGCCCTTTGCTCCCCCACGCGGGCGGCCCTGCTGACCGGGCGCAACCATCATTCCTGCGGCATGGGCGGCGTCACCGAGATCGCCACCGGCGCGCCAGGCTACAGCTCGGTGCTGCCCAATACGATCTCACCGCTGGCGCGGACCCTCAAGCTCAACGGGTATTCGACCGCGCAGTTCGGCAAATGCCACGAAGTGCCGGTGTGGGAGACGAGCCCGGTCGGACCGTTCGACGCGTGGCCCACGGGCGGCGGCGGGTTCGAATACTTCTACGGCTTTGTCGGCGGCGAGGCGAACCAGTGGTATCCCACATTGTACGAGGGCACCACGCCGGTCGAGCCGAAGAAGACGCCGGAAGAGGGCTACCACTTCATGGCGGACATGACTGACAAGGCGATAGCCTGGGTCGGGCAGCAGAAGGCGCTGGCCCCGGATAAGCCGTTCTTCGTCTATTTCGCGCCCGGCGCAACCCATGCGCCTCATCATGTGCCCAAGGAGTGGGCCGACAAGTACAAGGGCAAGTTCGACCAGGGCTGGGACAAGCTGCGCGAAGAGACTCTCGCGCGGCAGAAGGCGCTGGGCGTCATCCCGGCGGACTGCCAGCTCACCGCGCGCCACTCCGAGATACCGGCATGGGACGAGATGCCGGAGGCGCTAAAGCCGATCCTGCGCCGCCAGATGGAAGTCTATGCCGGGTTCCTCGAGTACACCGACCACCACATCGGCCACCTGATCGACGGCTTGAAGAAGCTTAACATCCTCGACGACACGCTGATCATTTACATCACCGGTGACAACGGCGCCTCGGCCGAAGGCACGTTGCACGGCGCCTATAACGAAATGGCCAACTTCAACGGTCTGGCGTCCCTCGAGACCCCAGAATTCCTGATGGCGCGATACGACAAGCTCGGCGGGCCGGAGTCGTACAACCACTACGCCGTGGGCTGGGCGCATGCGATGAACACCCCTTACCAGTGGACCAAGCAGGTTGCCTCGCACTGGGGCGGGACCCGCAACGGCACCGTCGTGCATTGGCCCAACGGCATCAGGGCCAAGGGCGAAATCCGCTCGCAGTTCCACCACGTCATCGACGTGGCGCCGACGATCCTCGAGGCGGCGGGGTTGCCCGAACCGGTCTCGGTCAACGGCGTACAGCAGCGGCTGATCGAGGGGGTCAGCATGCTGTATTCGTTCGACGACGCCAGTGCGGCGGAGCGGCGTGAGACGCAATACTTCGAAATGTTTGGCAACCGCGGCATCTACCACAAGGGCTGGACCGCGGTGACCAAGCACGGCACACCCTGGGTGCTCGTGGGCCGCAAGACGGTGCCTCTCGACGACGACGTTTGGGAGCTCTACGACACCAGCAAGGACTGGAGCCAGGCCAACGACCTCGCCAAACAGATGCCGGAGAAACTGCACGAGTTGCAGCGATTGTGGCTGATCGAGGCGACGCGATACAATGTACTGCCGATCGACGACCGGGTCATTGAGAAGGTCAATCCGGATACCGCTGGCCGGCCGGTGCTGATCAGGGGAAATACCCAACTGCTGTTCGGCGGCATGGGGCGCCTGTCGGAGAACTGCGTCCTGAACATCAAAAACAAGTCGCACTCGGTCACCGCCGAGATCGAGGTCCCGGAGACGGGAGCCGAGGGCGTAATTGTTGCCCAGGGCGCGAATATCGGCGGCTGGAGCCTCTACGCGAAAAACGGCAAGCTCAAATATTGCTACAACGTGGCGGGAGTGCATTACTTCTACGTCGAGGCCGCGCGGTCGCTGCCGGCGGGCGAGCACCAGGTGCGCATGGAATTTGCCTATGCCGGCGGCGGCCTTGGCAAAGGCGGCCAGGTGACGCTCTTTGTCGACGGCGAGAAGGTCGGCGAAGGGGCCATCCCGTTGACGCAGGCGATGATTTTCTCGGCCGACGACGGCTGCGACGTCGGCGAGGACAGCGGCGCGCCGGTCTCGCAAGATTACGGCTCGCGCGGCAATGCGTTCAACGGGACGGTCAAGGGGGTGCAGCTCGCCATTGGCGAGGCGGCCGAGAGCTCGGATCACCTCGTCTCGCCGGAGGAGGCGATCCGCGTCGCTATGGCGCGGCAGTAAACGAGAAAGGCGCTGGATGGCAGATTCACATGCCGCACCGAGCGCGGCCAGATTCGAAGTGAGGGCAACCGCGGCCGATCACTTCGCCTGGCTGCGCACCCGCCTTGCTCTCGAGCGCACGATCATGGCGTGGCTGCGCACCGCGGTTGCGCTGATCGGTTTCGGCTTCGCGATCGTCCAATACCTCGAACATTTGGAACAGAGACCCGGAGCCCACGCCGCCTATCTTCCACACGCACCGCGATATCTGGGGCTAGCGCTGATTTCTTGCGGAATCCTGGCGCTCCTCATTTCGATTTGGCAGTACCGGTGGGGCATTCGCTATCTGTGGGGCGAACCGTATACGCCGATCGCCGGCGTTACCCACGAGGGCAGGCAAACGCCGGTCGTTGCAGTTGCCATCGTCCTCATTTTCATCGGCCTGTTCGCCTTCCTTGCCGTCCTGTTGCGGCTCACCTAGCGGCCCAGCCCGAGCGGCCGAGACCAATAAGCACTTTCGAAACCACCCGAGCAACAAGGGAGATCGAGATGGCTAGATCTAGAGCTAGAGCAGACAAGCCGAACATTGTCGTCATCTGGGGCGACGATATCGGCATCACCAACCTAAGTTGCTACAGCGACGGGTTGATGGGCTACCGCACGCCCAATATCGACCGCATCGCCCAAGAAGGCATGCGTTTCACCGATATCTATGCCGAGCAGAGCTGCACGGCCGGACGATCGTCGTTCATCACCGGCCAGCATGGGTTGCGCACCGGGCTGACCAAGGTCGGTCTGCCAGCCGCCACCGTCGGTCTGCACAAGGAAGACCCGACCATCGCCGAATTGCTAAAACCATTGGGTTACGCGACGGCGCAGTTCGGCAAGAACCACCTCGGCGACCGCAACGAATATCTGCCGACCGTGCACGGGTTCGACGAGTTTTACGGCAATTTGTACCACCTGAACGCGGAAGAAGAGCCGGAATTGCCGGACTACCCGAACCCGCGCGATTTTCCGCACTTTCGGGAGAGGTTCGGTCCGCGCGGCGTCATGGACTGCAAGGCCACCGACAGAGACGACGCGACGGTCGACCCGCGCTTCGGCAGAATCGGCAAGCAGACGATCCGCGACACCGGGCCGCTGACCAAGAAACGCATGGAAACGATCGACGACGATATCGCCGCGCGCACCGTCGACTACATAAAGCGGCAGGCCCAGGCCGGCCAACCCTTCTTCGTCTGGGTGAACTTCACGCACATGCATCTGCGCACACATGTGAAGCCGGAGAGCAGGGGCCAGTCCGGCCGCTGGCAGAGCGAATACCACGACGTGATGATCGATCACGACAAGAACGTCGGCCAAGTGCTTAAGGCGCTCGACGATGCCGGCATCACCGACAACACCTTTGTCATGTACAGCACCGATAACGGCCCGAACATGTTTACCTGGCCCGATGCAGCCATGACGCCGTTCCGCAGCGAAAAAAATACCAACTGGGAGGGCGCCTATCGGGTGCCGTGCGTGATCCGCTGGCCGGGCAAGATCAAGCCGGGAACCGTGTCGAATGAGATCTTCGCCCATCACGACTGGCTGCCGACATTCGTTGCTATGGGCGGCGACCCGGAGGTCAAGGACAAGCTGTTGAGGGGCCACAAGATCGGGGACATGACCTACAAGGTCCATCTCGACGGCCATAATCTGGTGCCGTACATGACGGGCCAAGTTGAGAAAAGCCCGCGGGAGTGGTTCCTCTACTGCAACGACGACCAGCAGGTCGTTGCGCTGCGCTACGACAATTGGAAGATCGTGTTCGAGGAACAGCGGGCGCGGGGCGGTTTCCAGATTTGGGCCGAGCCGTTTGTCACGCTTCGCGTTCCGAAGATGTTCAATCTCCGGACCGATCCGTTCGAGCGCGCCGACATCACCTCGATCACCTACTACGACTGGCTGATCGATCACGTTTACTTGCTAGTGCCGGCGCAGGCCTTTGTCGGGGAATTCCTGCAGACCTTCAGGGAATACCCGCAGCGCCAGAAGGCCGCGAGCTTCAACCTCGACGACGTGCTCCGCAAGATGCAGGAGAGTACCCATACGTAACCGGCGCATCGCCCTCTCCCCGCCTGCGGAGAGGGGGCGAGCCGACGCGGTGCGGGCGTTCTACGAAGGGCGCCCTTACCCGGCGCCGCTCGGCGACCTCGATCGGCACATCGAGCTGTATCGCAACCCGGATCGCCGGCGGGCATGGTCCTTGCTGCTGTGGCCGGCGGAAGAGCCGCAGGCCAATCGCGAGATCCTGGTCGCAGGGTGCGGAACGTCACAGGCCGCCATCCACGCGTTGCGCGAGCCCAACGCGCGGGTGACGGCAATCGACATCAGCGAAACCAGTCTGCGCCACACGCGCGATCTTCAGCGAAGGTATGGTTTACGAAACCTCGATCTCCATCGGCTCGCAATCGAAGAAGTTGGGGAGCTTGGCCGGACGTTCGATCAGATCGTCTGTACCGGCGTGCTGCATCATCTGCCCGACCCCGAAATTGGCCTTCGCTCGCTGCGCAATGTCCTTGCGCGTAACGGCGCTATGCAGCTGATGGTCTATGCGACGTATGGGCGTGCCGGGATCTACATGATGCAGGAATATTGTCGCCTGCTCGGAGTGGGCACCGCCGAGACGGAGTTACGTGACCTCGGCGCCACAATCGGTGCACTGTCTTCCGACCATCCGATCGCTGGCGTGGCGCGGCGGGCGAAGGATTTCAGAAATCCGGATGCGCTCGCCGATGCACTGCTTCACCCGCAGGATCGCGCGTATACGGTGCCGCAGCTCTATGCCTGGTTAGAGCGCTGCGGCCTGTCATTCGGGCGCTGGTTCGAGCAGGCTCCCTATCTCCCGCACTGCGGGGCAATAGCTGATACGCCGCACGCTGCGCGCCTCGCGTTGCTTGCGCCGCCATTGCAGCATGCAGCGGTCGAGCTGTTGCGCGGGACCATGACCCGGCACAACTTCATCTCCTATCGCGATGATCGGTCAGGCGGGAGCCAGCCGATCACGTTCGACGGCGATGCCTGGCGCGGTTACGTTCCTCTACGCCTTCCGTGGACCCTATGCATTCGAGACCGGGCGCCCCCCGGTTGCGCGGCCGTCCTGATCAATCGGGCCCATACCTATCCGGACCTAGCGCGGATTTCTCATACCGGTTTCTAATTGGAAGCGGTCGTGCGGACAGTGCACGGAATGGTGGCGGGCGTGGTTTTGCGCAACCTGGGCGGGTCGTGGTGGACGCAATGCGGGCCCGCGGACCGGGGTGATATCGGCGGGAGCCGGTGGCGAAGAGCAAGCCCGCAGGTTTATCGAGCAGCTCTGGGACTACGATCAGATCGTGCTCGACGCCTCAAGCCTGAGCAACCGACGTCAGCACGGCTCGAGGCCTAATGATACCGGCAATAGCAGGTCATCCTGACCTTTCAGCTCCCCGAACTAGCCTCGGAGCCGCCGCGGTGCTAGTAATAACAGGGGAGGAATTATCATGCGCAACTATCGTCTGACAGCGGCCGCATGGTTCGGTCTCGGCCTGATCGCGCTTGCCGGCTGCACGCCGCAGCCGCAAGTGGCATCCTCGCAAGCGTCGGTTCCGGCGTTGCCGTCGGGCATGGCGCGGGTGTGGTTGTTCCGCCAGGCGGACCCGCCGGGCGGCAACGTCTATGCGGCAGACCCGATCGTTTACGCCAATGGCGCCCCGGTCGGCGACATAAAGCAAGGAACCGCGTTCTTCCATGATTTCCCGCCCGGAAAGTACAGGTTTACGGTACAGCCCTTCGGCACCCCGACCCGTGAACACGACACCGTCCAGCTCGTGCCCGGGGCACAGGCCTACCTGCAGGTGCAATGGGAAGCCAATTGGGAAGCGAACCGCACCGGAGGAGGCAGCAGCTTTACCGTTCTGTCTTCGTCACCGGAGGTGGCGCAGCAATATCTCCCGACGCTGACCAATCTCGGCGGGCGCTGATCAACCTCATTTATCCTGGCGCTGCGGCGAAACCCAGAGGGACCGTGTGAGCCTGTTGTGGCGGGCGGCGCTGGCCGCAGTGACGATGCTGCTGCCGCTCGGTCGCATGCCCGTATCGGCCGAAGAACCGCCGTCCTTCGTCGGCGCCCAGGCTTGCGCCGGGTGCCATGCCGCGGAATTCGACGCGTGGAAGGGCTCGCATCATGCGTTGGCGATGCAGCCGGCGACGGCGGCGACGGTGCTGGGCGATTTCACCGGCGCCAAACTCGAGCATTTCGGCGTCACGACGACCTTTTCCCGCGATGGCGACAAATTCATTGTCCGCACCGACGGTCCTGATGGCGCGCTGCACGACTATCCGATCGCCTACACCTTCGGGGTATATCCGCTGCAGCAATATCTGGTCGCCTTTCCCGGGGGACGCTATCAGGCGCTCGGCATCGCCTGGGATAGCCGCCCGAAAGACCAGGGCGGCCAGCGCTGGTTCCATCTCTACCCCGGCCAGCAGCTCAAGCCCGGCGACCTGCTGCATTGGGCCGGGCGCGACCAGACCTGGAACTACCAATGCGCCCAATGCCACTCGACCAATCTGCAGAAGAACTATGACCTCGCCGCCAATACCTACGCAACCACCTGGACCGATGTCGACGTCACTTGCGAAGCATGCCACGGTCCCGGTTCGCATCATGTTGCCTGGGCCAAGGCGCATGACGGAGGCGGCTTCTATCCGTCCGGCTCGGATGACCCTAAGAGAGGTCTCACCAATTGGCTGCAGCCGACCGATAAAGCCCATTGGGAAATGGATCCGGATACCGGGATCGCTCGCGGCGCCGAGAAATTGACGTCGACCGAGCTGGAGACTTGCGCCGCCTGTCACTCACGCCGCAAAGGGATCGCCAAGAGCTCACTACCGGGCGAGCTCTACCTCGACGCCTATCTTCCAGCATTGCTCGGACCGGGTCTCTATCACGTCGACGGGCAGATCGACGGCGAGGTCTACGAATACGGCTCGTTTCTGCAGAGCCGGATGCATGCCGCCGGAGTCACCTGCTCAAACTGCCACGACCCGCACAGCGCCAGGCTGCGTGCCGAAGGGAACGCTCTCTGTGCGCAATGCCACATGCCGGCGAAATTCGACGCCACCCAGCACCATCATCACCAGCCCGGGAGCGCCGGCGCGCAGTGCGTCAACTGCCACATGCCCACTAAGAATTACATGGTCGTCGACGCCCGGCGTGATCACAGTATGCGGGTGCCGCGGCCCGACCTGTCGGTTTCGCTCGGCACGCCGAATGCCTGCATCCAATGTCATGTCGGCAACTCCGCCCAATGGGCCGCCCAGGCTGTGGCGGATTGGTACCCGCGCGGGCGGCAGACCACCCCGCATTACGGCGTAGCGCTGCATGCCGGGCGGGCCGGCGCCGCCGATGCGGAGCAACAGCTCGCTCGGCTGATCCTCGACCAAACGCAACCGGCGATCGCACGGGCGAGCGCCCTGCCGTTACTGGCGCCCTATATGACTGCCGCCTCGGAGCCGGCGCTGGCGGCGGCGATCGCCGATGCCGACCCGCTCGTCAGGTCTGCGGCGCCGCGGGCCTTGCCAGCCGCCCCGTCCCGCGCGCTCATTCAGGCGATAGCCCCGCTGCTCGGCGATCCCGTGCGCGCCGTCCGCATCGAGGCGGCGCGCGCGCTCGTGGGAACCGACCTCTTGGCGCTGACACCGGCGCTGCAGAGCGCCTTCGTCAAAGCCACTGCGGAACTCATTGTCGCCGAGAATGTCGATGCGGACCGGCCCGAGGCGCATCTCAATCTCGGCTTATTGGAGATGCGGCGCGGCGATGCGGCGAAGGCGGACGTTGAATATCGAACGGCATTGCGTTTGGATCCGTCGTTTGTTCCTGCCATGGTCAATCTTGCCGATCTCGACCGCGCGCGCGGTATGGACGGGCAGGGAGCCGAGCTGCTGCGCAAGGCGCTGGCGATCGAACCCGACAATGCCGATGTGCTGCACTCGATGGGCTTGCTCCTCGTGCGTCAGCATGATTACAATGGCGCACTGGATCTGTTGCGGCGCGCGCACCAGCTTGCTCCCGACAACGCGCGCTACGCCTATGTCTATGCGGTGGCGTTGAACTCGACCGGCGCGCACGGCGACGCGCTGGCGCTACTGGAACAAACTCATCGGCAGCACCCGGCCGACCGTGATGTGCTGCTTGCCCTCGTCTCGATCGCGCGCGACGCGGGGAACCTCGACACCGCGCTGCTGCACGCCCGCGAACTGGTCGACCACTACCCCGCAGACCCGCAATTTCACACGCTATTGCAAGAACTCCAGAGGCAGTAAGCCCATTGAAGCGGACGCTCCGGTTGGATCTAGCAGTGTGCGTGCGCGCTGCGCCGCGCTGTAAATCGTCGAGATCAGGTCAATCGGGCTCTACCGGGCTCTTCATTGTCT
>Ga0306922_10007699_pt1 | contig 10412 bp, 11 predicted proteins | sample sta12Cox44000082_FD_203758 | JGI IMG/M metagenome (GOLD analysis project Ga0306922, IMG submission 203758) | Lab enrichment of tropical soil microbial communities from Luquillo Experimental Forest, Puerto Rico - statoxic.12C.oxic.44.000.082 (v2)... | ecosystem: Environmental > Terrestrial >...
TGCCTTTGACCACGGTGATGAAGCGATCGTTGGGATGGAAGTGCGGCTTGCTGAAGTTGCCCGGCTTGAATCGATTGAGGACGACGTAGAGCCCGCCCTTGGTCGGATCGCCGTGCAGGACCACCTGGTTGGTGCCGGCAGCGCCGGTCGGATCGCGCCACTTGTATTGATCGGGCAAGGTGTAGGCGACGGCGGCGGGATCTAAAGCCGTGAATCGGCCGGTGGCGGGCTCGACCTGGGTGCTCGTTCCGGGGCCATCGCCGACGATCAGCAGCGAGGCATCCTCGGCCTTGGCCCCGTCCCAATGCACTTGCTTGCCGAAATGGGTGACGAAGGTGCCGGCGGGAAGGCCAACGCTGTGGTCGGGATCGAATGTCGCTCCGCTGCCCATCCACCACGTCCCGCCGAGAACCGTGATGAATCGGTCGTTCGGGTGGAAGTGCGGCCGGCTGAAATGGTCGCCCTTGAGCCACTTGTTGAGCACGACGTAAAGCCCAGGCTTCGACGGGTCGCCCACGAGCACCAAGTTTTGCGAGCCGGCGGCGCTTGGCGGATTCCATTTGATCTGGTCCGGCAGTTTGTAGGTGAGAGCCGCCGGGTTGAGCTCGGCCGCATCGCCGGGCATCGCCAGGCCCAACGCAAATGCCGCAGCGGCGAGCAGCAGGCGGCACGAGCTCAGATGAGCGGTCATTTTTTCTCTCCTTCGGCAACCTCCCAGAGTTGAAAAGCATAGCCCCCGTTGGAGCGGCCGGTAAAGGCCACGATCCATCCTGCGCTCGGCGCGGCATTGTCAGGTCCTGCACTGGCGTTTAAGAAGTCGTGTCACCCTTGCGGGCGGATCATTCCGCCGTCGTGACCTGCCGAGGAGCAATTCGAACATGCGCATCCTCGCGATCGTTTTGGGCTTGGCGTTTGCGGCGATCGCAATCGTTTACTGGCTCGTGCCTGCGGGCTCGCTGCCGGGCGGTTTTCCGGGGTTCGAAGCCGGCTCGCCGCGCGTGCATATCAAGCATGGCCTCGCCGCGGCGGCCGTCGCCGTCGTGCTTTTCGCCATCGCGTGGTACGCCGGGCGATCCCGCGCGTGAGGCGCGCCGCGAGCCAGCGTCACTCCGCCTTCCACGGGATGATGACGCGCTCGAGCTCGTTGAGGACGAGCGTAATCAGAAAGCCGATAATCGCGATCACGAACAGGCCGACATACATCTGTTCGACCGCGAACGTGCTCCACGCGCTCCAGATCAGATAGCCGAGCCCGCTCTTTGCGCCCACCATTTCAGCCACCGCGATCAGCACGAGCCCGATGCCGATCCCGAGCTTGAAGCCGGTCATGATCACCGGCAGCGCGCCGGGGAGCGCGATGGTCCAGAACGTGTTCCAACGGTTGGCCTTGTAGTTGCGTCCGACATCGAGATAGATCTTGTTGATTTCGAGCACGCCCGTCGTCGCGTTGATGACCACCGGGAAGAACACCCCGACCGCCACCATGAAGATTTTCGAGGCCTCGCCCAGGCCGAAGATCAACAGCGCCAGCGGCAGGATTGCGCTCTTGGGGACCGGATAGGTCGCCGCGATCAGCGGGTCGAACAGCGCGCGGATCGGCCGGTTGAGCCCCATGGCGATGCCAAGGACGAGCGCCGGCACGCCGCCGAGGATCGCGCCATAGAGCAGCCGCTGCATGCTCACGGCGGTGTGGGTGACGAGCTCGCCCGTGCGCAGCATTTCGATCATCGTCGACACGACGCTCGAGGGTGCCGGAAAGAACCTGGTGTCGATGAAGCCGAAGCGGGCACAAAGCTCCCACAAAACGAGAAGGGCGAGCGGCGATATGATGTTCAAGAGCCGATCGCGCGTGCGCGCGGACATTTTCGGGGCGGCCTGCGACCCGGTCGAAATCGTTTGCACGCTCATGATTTGATCTCCTCCTCCTGCTGGCGCGCACGGTGCACTTCCTCGCGCAGGCTCGACCAGATGTGCGCAATCAGCTCGCCGTATTGCGGCATCTTCTGCAACTCCATGATGTTGCGCGGCCGCGCGAGCGGCACCGGCACGAACGTCTTCACCTTCCCCGGCTGCGCCGTCATGACCATGATGCGATCCCCCAGAAACACCGCCTCGTCCACCGAATGGGTGATGAACACCACGGTCTTCTTGTGCTCCTCCCAGATGTGCAGCAACTCTTCCTGCAACAGCAGCTTGTTTTGCGCGTCGAGCGCCGAGAACGGCTCGTCCATCAGCAGAATCTCGGGATCGTTGGCGAACGCGCGCGCGATCGACACGCGCTGACGCATGCCGCCGGAAAGTTGGTGTGGATAATACTTGGCGAAACGGGTGAGACCGGTGCGCGCGAGATAGTGGCCGACCACCTCCTTGACGGTGGCGGATGGCGCGCGCCGCATCTTGAGGCCGTAGGCGGCGTTGTCCCAGACCGTCATCCAGGGGAAGATGGAGTCGCCCTGGAAGATCATCGAATTCACCGGGCGGTGCGAACTCGGCGTCTCGATCTCGATGGCGCCGGAGGTAACGGACTCGAGGCCGGCAAGGATGCGCAACAGCGTGGTCTTGCCGCATCCGCTCGGGCCCACGATCATGAAGAACTCGCCGGGAGCGATGTCGAGCGAGACGCCATCGATCGCAATGAGCTGCCCGAACACCTTGCGCAGATCGCGGATGCGGATGGCCGGCCGCATCGGCAGCGGTCCGGCGGCTTCGAGCCTGGCGAGCGGGCGGATCATGGATGGTCCTCGGCCTTCAATTTGCCGAGCGAAGCCTTCGTTCACAACCGATTCTTTCGCGCCGATTGGCCGCGGCCATCGACCTCTGCTAGAAGCCCGACGCCAATGTCGAACGTCGAGCCGGCACGATGAAACGCAGCAGCGATCGAATTCTCACCACCCATGTGGGCAGCCTGATCCGGCCCGAGCCGCTGCAGGCGTTCCTGCGCGCGAAGCAGGCCGGCGGAGCGTTCGACGCAAAAGCCTATGAGACGTGCCTGACGCAGTCGGTCGGCGCTATCGTCCGCCGGCAAGCCGAGGCCGGCATCGATGTGGTCAGCGACGGCGAATTCGGGAAATCTATCAGCTGGTCGCAATACGCGCTCGAGCGCTTGAGCGGCTTTGAACGCCGTCCGATCAAGCCAGGCGCCAATCCCTTTCAGCGTGGCGCCGACCGAGAGCGCTTCGCCGAATTCTACGCCGAGCTCGACGCGCGCGAAGAGGTCGCGACCAGGATGGACTCCGTCTGCGTCGGACCCATCGCCTATACCGGGCAGGCGGAGCTCGAGCGCGACATCCACAATTTCAAGGCTGCGCTTGAAGGCGTGAAGGTCGAGGAGGCGTTTCTGCCGGTCGCCGCGCCCGCGAGCGTCATCCCGGACCGCAAGAACGAATATTACGCCAACGACAAGGAGTGCCTCCTCGCCATCGGCGCGGCGATGCGCACGGAATACAAGATGATCGTCGATGCCGGCTTCGTGCTGCAGCTCGACGACGCGCGCGCCGCCGTGAGCTACGATCGCATGGTGCCGCCGGCAAGCTTCGCCGACTACCGCGAATGGGTCGCCACCCACATGGAGGTGCTCAACCACGCGATCGAGGGGCTGCCGCCCGATCGCATGCGTTATCACGTCTGCTGGGGAAGCTGGCCGGGACCGCATACCACCGACGTGCCGCTCAAGGACATCGTCGACCTCATCCTCAAGGTCAACGTCGGCGCCTACGTGATCGAAGGCGCCAATCCTCGTCACGAGCACGAATGGAAGGTGTGGAAGGACGTGAAGCTGCCGGCGGGCAAGGTGCTCATCCCGGGCGTCATCAGCCACGCCACCAACGTGGTGGAACATCCCGAGCTCGTCGCCGAGCGCATCGTCCGCTACGCGCGGCTCCTCGGACGCGAGAACGTGCTGGCGGGAACGGATTGCGGCTTCGCGCAAGGACCGTTCTACCGGCGGGTCCACCCCTCGATCATGTGGGCGAAGCTTGAAGCACTGGCGGAGGGCGCGCGGCTTGCCAGCAGAGAATTGTGGTCCTGAGGCTCAGCCCGCCGCGGTTCAGTCCTTCTTCGACAGCATTCGATCGACACTGAAGCGGCCCGCACCGGTCACGAACAACACCAAGATGCCGCCGAAGATCGCAAGATTTTTGAGGAGGTTGTTGTACTGGGCCATCACCTGGGCGGCCGGATACTCCCAATAGCGGTGGGCGAGTGCGGTGGCGACGATGAGGAAGAGGAGACACACCAGGGCGGCGTAGCGGGTGGCAAAACCTAAGATCAGCGTGAGGCCGATCAAGAATTCGACCGGAGCGCCGATCCAGGAGGAGAACCCGGGGTTGGGCACTTTCAGATTTGTGAGATAGGCGACATAGCCGCCCATGTTCAAGAACTTGCCCCACGCGCTCGTGAGAAAGAGCCAGCCCAGCAGCACGCGGCCGACCAGCAATAAAGCGTCCCTGGCGCCGGCCGCAAAGCCATCCGCGTGGGACAGAACGGGAAGTGACGACTCGCTTGCGTGGTTGGACATGGTTCCCTCCTAGCCTTGCCAATGATTGATGCCGATCGCTCCCGACAGTGAAGCCGCCGCGCGCGACACGAATGGCGCTCGCTTCGGCGCGCTCGATCAGAGTTCCCGCCCGATCGCGCGGTCGAGCGACCAAGCGCCGCCACCGCGGATCAGGAAGAACAACGCGCAGAAGCCAATCAGCAGCGCGTATTCCGAGCCGCCTTGCGTCCAGAAAAAGCCCTTCGCCGAGGTGAATTTCACCCCCATGATCATGAAGATGACGACTGCAGCCGCCGCGAAGCGCGTAAACAGTCCCAGCACCAGCAGGATGCCTGTCAAGATATTTTTTCGATTTTCGTAACCCCTTGATTTCACTCCTAAATCATTGTTTGTAAAGCATAATCGTTCAGTGCTCGAGTCCAAAATCGGTTGCATGATACCGCGGTTCATGGCAAGCTGGGAGGCAAGTTGTTGACCCATAGCAAGCTTGGAGCCTGCCATGCGACGCGTCAAGAGGCCCATGCCCACGATGCGCGAAATTCAGGCCCTTCCGCCGGGGCGACTCTACTTGGGCAATGGCCTTCTCATCAAGATCACCCCCAAGGGCTACCGCTCCTGGATGTACCGCTTCAAGAAACCGGGGACGGGGAAGTACACGGAGGTCAGCATCGGGCCATGGCCCGAATACGGCTACTCGTCCGCTCGGCAAGTAGCAAACGACCTGTACGTCAAGGTCCTTCAGGGCAAAGACCCGGTAGTCGAGGCGCGCAGGCTGGAGGGCAGCAAGACCACATTCGCGCAGGCATCCGAGGAATGGATCAGCCGCCATAGGTCTAAATGGCGCAGTTTGAGACACGTTAAAATCCTGCTCGGCCACTGCAAGCGATTGGCCGAGGTGCCAGTGAACAAGATCGACAAGGTCATGATCAAAGACACCTTCACTGGTCTGTATAAGGACTATCCGGTTCAAGCGCTCCGTGCATTGCGGATGCTTAAGCAGGTGCTCGACTATGCGATAGCCAATGATATGCGAGCAGGCCCTAATCCTGCGGAATGGCGCGGCAATCTCGAGCACATATTCCCCGAGCACGAGAATAACAGCAAGCACTATCCATCTCCGCCGTTTCAGGACGTGCCGGAGCTCATGCGTCGGCTAAATCTACGGGAGATGAGGGGCATTTCAGCAGCGGCGTTACGATTCCAAATTCTAACCGCAGCACGTCTAGGTGAGGTTCGGAATATGAAGTGGACCCAGGTTGAAGACCGAGTTTGGATCCTTCCGCCTGAATGCACGAAGCAAAAACGCGAGCACCGTGTTCCGTTATCCGAAAGATGCATGGAAATACTCGCACTGCAAAACGAATACCGCAGAAATGACTTTGTATTCCCAGGGCGTAATGGGCCGCTGGATGCGGCATCTGTGCGCCAGCTATTGAAGCGCATGGACTTACCTAAGCATGTGACGCCGCATGGCTTTAGAGCAAGCTTTCGCAACTGGGCTCAGCGTGCCCACTTTGATAATCCACGCATAGACCGTAATCACCGTGATCTTGCTGAGATGTGCCTTGGCCATTCGATTAAAGGCAAAGTCGAAGGGGCTTATTGGACTGAAGATGCATTAGACGAACGCCGCGTCATTATGGATGCTTGGGCCTCCTACTGCGGCTCAAATAGCTACAGCTCATAGTCATTTGTTATTCGAAAAGTTGGCAAAGTTCGTATCATTTTCATTGCATTGATTCGCGTAATGAGTTACAAGGTCACAAGGAAAAGAGCATACGAAAATGACGACTTACGGCTATGCTCGGGTCAGCACCAACGGCCAAGACCTCGCAGCCCAAGAGGCCGAGCTATCTGCCGCAGGCTGCTCCAAGGTGTTCAAGGAAAAGGTATCGGGTGCGAAAACCGACCGTGCCGAACTGGCCAAGCTCCTCCACAGGATCGGGAGCGGCGACGTGCTCGTCGTCACCCGATTGGACAGGCTCGCACGCTCGACCCGCGATCTGCTCAACGTCATTGCGGCGCTCACTGAGCGCGGGGCTGGCTTCAAAAGCCTCAAGGACACCTGGGCGGACACGACGAGCCCGCACGGCAGGTTGATGCTGACCGTTCTTGGAGGGCTAGCCGAATTTGAGCGTGAACTGATCCGTGCTCGTACAGGCGAAGGGCGCAAACGTGCGAAGGCCAGTGGCGTGAAATTCGGACGTCCCGCTGCGCTTACATCGGATCAACGGCAGGAAGCCCTCCAACGACTCGCCAATGGCAATGCGCAGGCTGACGTAGCGCGGTTCTTCAGTGTTTCGCAGGCGACAATATCGCGGCTCGCAACGTCAGGAGTCTAAAAAACGAGGGCAAAGGTTCTAGCCGGGATCGCTGTATTGTCGCTGCTACTGGCGAGTGCGGCCTTGGCCGGACAATGTCAAACATTCTGCGGCGAGTTTAGCGGGTTTCGTTGGTGCAGCACGACATGTCGGTAAAAGGGCAAAGAAAATGTGGCTACTCCTTGCGATAGTACTCAGCGCCATCGTGCTGTTTTATTTGCTCGCTTTTTACATCAGCGTCGTCGCATGGCTCAACGCGATCGGCCATCTTCTCAAAGGCAATTTCGCGCGCGCGGCAGCATGGGCTTGCATTGGCGGTGGGATGATATTGTGGTGGCAGGGCGAAGATACGATTCCTGATCCTTGGGCCTTCCATGAATGGCTGAAAACATCTGCTATAATCGTCGGCATCGGCGCGCTCGTCTCATCTTTGCGATGGCTCAGGAAGCAGCGGGCAATGCAGACCATACCAACGATGTCGGTGTGGACACCACCCAAGACACCGCGCAAGCTCCCGGCCAACGACAATCTTGTGGTGTTTTCGCTGCACGCGAAGATTGAGGATTAGCGCCCTCGCCGCTGCGCAAGCCTGGGCAATGAGAGGATGCGGGGGCGGTGTGTGCCGCGTCACGCAACAGACTCATTAGCGATGAGCCATCGAAGATTTTGAAATTTTTCGCTAACACGGTTGCATCTAAGCATGATTTGATGTTATAAGAAATGTGGTGCTAGGTTTGTAAAGCTTAATTGCCGTGTGCCGCCAAACCACGCTCAGGCGTCGATGGCGGCGAAATTGTTTATAATTCCCCCCACTGACGCTCTGAAAGGAGGTGACGCAGCTGGTCACCCGTGGTCACCCCCGTGTTTGCAAAGTTTTTTCTGTGCGGGAGTTTGAGCGTGGCCAATGAGGTAGTGAAGCCGCCGGTTCCGGCGTCACAAGACGCCCAAGATGCCGATGAGCACGCACGAGCCGATACGGAGCGCAATCAGCGGCTTTTCGATTGGGCCGATGCGGTGCTTAGGAGGCTTGGCCTGAACAAGGCAGTGGCTGATGCAAGGTCCATCGAAGCGTTGCGAGGCGTCACGTTCGATGCGGACGGTGCCGAAGTAGCTTTGGCGATCCGCGACGCGCTCCATCCCACGAGTGGTGCCCGCGCGGAGCATTTTCGCGGGCTGAAGGAAGGTGGTCTTAAGCTGATCCTGAAGAACCGCTTTGCCGAATTGAAGAAAACGCGAGAAGCGGAACTACGGGGCGGGCGCGGCAAGCAACCGGACTGGACCGACGACCTGATCCTTGACAAGGACGGCAAGATCAAACCCAACCTTGCGAACTTAACTCTGATGTTGCGGGAGGCGCCAGCATGGCGAGGCACGCTTGCATATGACGAGTTCAACGCGCGGGTCGTTATCAAAGAGGCCAAAGCGTCCTCACCATTGGGAAAGACAGCACCCAATGCAGCTTGGACCGATCATCATGAATCCCAAGTGCGAGTCTGGTTCCAGCGCAGGGACATCAATCCGGTGATGGGCGATGTCGGGCGCGCCGTGCAAGCGGCAGCTCGGCACAACCCGTTCCACCCGGTGCGAGCCCGCCTCAACGCGCTCGTTTGGGATGAAGAGCGGCGCCTGCAAACCTGGCTCCAAACATACCTGCACGTCGAGGACAGCGAATATGTTCGCGCCGTCGGACCTCGATATCTGATCTCAGGGGTTGCACGCATCTACAAGCCGGGTTGCCAAGCCGATCATGTGATCATCCTCGAAGGTCCGCAGGGGAAATTGAAGTCCACAGCGTTGCGAACGCTTGCCGTTCACGATGCTTGGTTTGCTGATCGGCTCAGTAATGTCGCCAGCAAAGACGCCAGTCTTGAAGTCGCTGGCGTGTGGATTTTCGAGATTAGCGAGCTGGAAGGTTTAATGCGGGCTTCGCCGTCAGCCCAAAAAAGGTTCATAACCAGCCGTCACGATCGTTATCGCCCGCCCTATGGCAAACATACGATCAGCCTACCTCGGCAATGCATATTCGCCGGCACCATTAACCCACCCGCAGACGGCCGCTATCTGCATGACCAAACCGGCGCGCGACGGTTCTGGCCAGTTGCTTGCGTCGGCATGATCGACATTGATGGCTTGCTACAGGTACGCGACCAGCTCTGGGCCGAAGCCGTGCAGCAATACAAGGCGGGCGCGAAGTGGTGGCTCGAAACGGAAGCGCTCGAAGCACTTGCGAGCGCGGAGCAGGCGAAGCGCTACGCCGCCGATCCCTGGGAGGAACCCATCCGCGAATGGCTGGGGGATCGCACTGACATCACCATCTGGGATGTGCTGCAACACGCGCTCGATCTCGACCGCAAGCAACAAGAGATACAGTCCAATCAGAAGCGGGTTGTCACCATCCTGACGAAGCGCTTGGGCTTCAAACAGTGCCGACCGCGCACGCCCGAAGGGCGCACGCCGCGCTACCGGCGCGACCCGCCCAAAAAAGTTGGCCGGTTAACGGGTGACCACGGCTGACCACCGACTAAAAGGGAGAAATGAAATGAACGATCAACCACGCGTGATCCTCGCATTGGCAACCGAAGCCGATGACGAGTTCATCTGGGATCGAATGAGAACGCTCGCATCGGAAATCTTTGCCGTGCCTGTCGCCGTCAAGTTCGCTTATTTCGGCCGCGAAGGGGCACTTCAAACTCGGCCCTGCATCACGACGCGCTGGGTCACGGACGCTGACGACTGGGCCGACATCGTGAACCGGGGGCGCGCTGGCTGCGTCTGCGGCTGCTACATCCAGACCAGCGACATTCTCGAACAGGCGCTACGCGAAACACGACAAGGCCCCGTGCAGGCTGTCGTCGTCGTTGGCGATAGCTTTCACGGCGACCTCGATGCTGCGATTGCCACCGCGAAGGCGTTACGCGCCGCTGGAACAAGACTGTTCCTGTTCCAGCAAGGTCGTTCGGGCCTGACCGAGGATGCGTTCAGGGCGCTGGCCGAAGTAACTGGCGGTGCCTATTTTCAATTCAATCCGCACATCGAGCGGGTGGCGGAACGACTGCCGGAGATGCTTGAGGCGGTCACACATTTCGCCATCGGCGGCATGACAGCTTTGGAAGCGCGAGGCAACGAGTCCGCTGCTTTATTGCTTGAACAGATGCACGCAGCGGACCAAGCGCTAGCCAACGGGAGGAGCGCATGACGATGACGAAGGCGGACGAGAGACGGTCACGGATGTGGACAACATTGTTCAGAAAAATTTTGCGCCCTGGCAGCAATTAGGTTGAGGATCGACCCAACGAGAACCCGTGGCAGCAGTGGAACGTGCGTTGTGTCTACGGGCCTCGGATGATCCAGCCGTTGGGGTGATCGATAGCTCCGTTTTTTGGTAGTCCCCGCGCCGGGTGCCACCCTGTTAGGGACAGCACGCTGGTGGCGTGGTATCCTTCCCTTTACGCACCTCGCGCGGGAGGGGGCGTTATGACAGTCACCATCGGACGGCGGGAACTGCTGGCCGCACTCGGCGGCGCGGCCGCCGTTTGGCCGCTCGCGGCGCGCGCGCAGCCTAAGCGGATGCGGCGCATCGGCGTGCTCGCGAACCT
>Ga0306922_10007704_pt1 | contig 10408 bp, 8 predicted proteins | sample sta12Cox44000082_FD_203758 | JGI IMG/M metagenome (GOLD analysis project Ga0306922, IMG submission 203758) | Lab enrichment of tropical soil microbial communities from Luquillo Experimental Forest, Puerto Rico - statoxic.12C.oxic.44.000.082 (v2)... | ecosystem: Environmental > Terrestrial > Soil...
CACCGGTGCGAACTTCACTTCGGAGAATCTGCATTCAGGGGTGTCTCCATAATTGGCCCTTCAGTAGTTCCTGTCACAAATTGGTGGACGACCGGATTGGTTGAATTGCGAAATTCGTCCGGAGTTCCGTCTTCGATAATCTTACCCTGGTAAAGCATTGTCATGCGGCTCGCGATCCGGAACGCGCTGTCCATCTCATGGGTCACGATCACCGAGGTCGCACCCGCTTTTTGTGTCAGACTGATGATTAATTCGTCGATCACCGTGCTGATAACCGGGTCCAGACCTGCGGAAGGCTCGTCAAACAGGATCAGTTCCGGCTGCATCATCAAGGCACGGGCCAGGCTAACACGCTTTCTCATTCCTCCACTTAATTCGGAAGGCAACTTGTCTTCGGTCCCGGTCATCCCAACAAGTGCGAGGTTCTCTTCAATCAGTGCTTCGATCTCGTTCTTGGATTTACGACCAAGCTCTTCAACCGGTAGCGCCAGGTTTTCCCACACCGTCATTGAACTGATCAGGGCTGAATACTGGTATACCATCCCGATCCGACTCCGAAGCAAATTCAACTTGCTGCGGCGCAAACGTTGCACCTCGACATGTCGATAACGGATGCACCCGGCACTTGGCCTGAGAATCCCTAGAATCAGCCGCAGGATGGTGCTCTTGCCGCCACCGCTTTGACCCAGAATGACAAGACGATCTTTGGGCATGACCTTGAGGTCGATCCCATCGAGAACCGTCTTGTCTCCAAACCGCAACACAACATTCTCGAGATGAACTAAGGGCGTCTCGCTCATCCGGTGATCTTGGTGACCATAATATTAAAAAGCGTATCGAAACCGATAACCGTCGTGATGGCTATTACCACACTGTCCGTTGTGGCTCTTCCAACGCCCTCTGCTCCCCCGGTCACAGTGAGACCCTGATAACACGAGATCAAGCCAATCAGCAGACCGAAAAACATCGCCTTGAATAATCCAATCACGATGTCGCTGATGAAGAGACTCGTTATCACCGCGTCGAAGTAGGCCGCCGGAACCAGATTTAAGGTGGCCCACGAAATCAAAGCCGATCCAACAAGTGCCGCAAGAACGGAGACAACAGAAAGGCATGGCATCAGAAAAGAGATCGCAACCAGGCGCGGCGCAACGAGAAACCGCAGCGGTCCGATACCCATCGCTTCGATCGCTTCAACCTCTTCCCCTACCTGCATCGTACCGAGTTCTGCGGTGTAGGCTGCCCCGATGCGAGCCGCCAGAACAATGCCGGTAAGCAACGGCCCAAGTTCACGGGTGAATGCAATCGTGATCAGTGTGGGAACCAATCGCTCCGTCCCGAATTTCTCGAGTTGATAACCGGTCAGCAGGGCCATCGTCAGACCAAGAAAGAACGAAACCATCAGAACCAGAGGGACAGACCCGACGCCGGTCCGATCAGTTTGGGCAAAAAGCATGGACAATCGAAACGGCAACCGACCGCGACGCGCATTGTCGCCTACTTCCTCCAGCGTATTGAGAAGAAGCCAAAATATACTGCCCACGTACGCGAGAGCGCGCCGCGTCAAATAACCGATCCGATAAAGCAACGCGTATTAATCAAGCCTCGTCGTGCTCGGAGCAAGCAAAAACCCGGAAGCGCTTAAGGGACCTGGATCGGCCTTTGCTCGCAACTTCCGGCGTGAGAATGGCGCTTACGACTCTGTAGGAGACGTGGAGGGGCCGATTCTCGGGGCGAATCTCCGAGCCATCTGTTGAGGGCAAGGAAACGGCTTCCGAACCACTTCGATCAGAGATCTGTCCCGGGCACGGAGGGACTCCCGGCTGCCTCTGGATTTGCTGTTATCAACTCCTGCTCATCCGTGTCAACGAAGAGACCACTCTGGCAAAGTTTCGCATACACGCCGCCCGACTCAAGCAGCTGTTCATGGTCACCCCGTTCAACAATTTCTCCGCGTTCAAGCACCAGAATCTGGTCGGCGTCACGCACCGTCGAAAGACGATGCGCGATAACGAAACTGGTGCGCCCGAACAATAGCCGATCCAGTGCTTCCTGGATTTGGCGTTCGGTCTCCGTATCGACGCTGGCCGTTGCCTCGTCGAGCACAAGCATAGGCGGATCTTTCAGAATCGCTCTTGCGATCGAAATTCGCTGCTTTTCTCCGACGCTCAGACGAATGCCGCGCTCGCCGACCCCGCTATCAAGGCCTTCAGGCAAGCGCACGACGAATCCATCCGCATTTGCCGTTTTGAGCGCGTTCCAGATCTCGGCCTCACTCGCGTCCGGGCGGCCGAAGAGAAGATTCTCCCGAATCGTCCCATTAAACAGGAAACATTCCTGGCTCACGAATCCCGTCACTCTCCGGATTGCACGCTTAGAAAGTCCCTGGATGGACCGCCCGTCAATCAGAATATCTCCGCTCCTTGGATCCAATTCATAAAAACGCAACAGCAGATTGACCAGTGTCGACTTGCCTGCGCCCGTCTCTCCCACAAGAGCTATAGTCTGGCCCGGCTCAGCCACAAATGAAACGTTTCGTAACACCGGCTGACCGTCAGCGTAGGAAAATGTCACGTTGCGATACTCGATATGTCCTGCGGGATCGATTGGCTCATCCTCGCGCAAGTCGCGCTCAGTGGGTTCGTCAAGGATTTCGAAAACCCGGTCTCCGGCAGCCCTGGCGCTCTGAAGCATCTGGTTGAGTGCGTGCAGCCTGCCGATCGGCTCATAGAGAAATCGAACCAGGATAAGAAATGCCACGAGTTCTCCCATCGCCATGCGCCCATCCAGAACGGCTGCGCCTCCGAAACCCGTAACAAGGATAAGCCCGCATGAGGTGAGAAAATCCATCGATGGCGTGTAGATTGCCCACGCTCTCATCACGACCAAGGTTGCTTCCTTCAGTCGCTGGCTCGCCTCGTTGAATCTCCGGTGCTCGGAACTCTCCCGAACGTAGGCCTTTATCTGTCGAATCCCGGAAAGATTATCGTGCAAAATCGAGTTCATCTCCGAAGCCGCCTGACGCTGGACCTTGTAGCGCGACTTGGCCGTCAATGTATAGGTCAACGCACCCGCTACCAGGAATGGAATCGGCAGCATCGCCAGTGCTGCAAGCCACGGTACCCGCACAAAAAGCAGAACGACCACAATCAGCGCCTGAAGAAAAGCAACAGTTCCCTGTTCCACCCCATCGATCAAGACCCGCTCGACCGAATTCACATCCTCCAGGACTCGCGTCATGATATCCCCGGTGGCCCGATGATCGAACCACAAAAGGGGAAGCTTCTGGATATGATCGTAAAGATCGCTCCGGAATTCGAAGATAACCTTCTGTTCGAATGTGTTATTTAAGACGATCCGCAACCCGTTTGAAATGCTTTGCACTACAAATGCTCCAATCGCCACAAGCACCAGCGGCAGAATAAGCTCCGGTCTGTTCCCTCGAATCGCATCGTCAATAACGCGCTCCGTTACCGTCGGAAACACCACTACCATCAGCGTGCCGAGAACTGCAAACCCTACGGTACCCGCCGCCATAAGCGGGTATCGGCTGATATATCGGAGCACGCGAAGGATGGAGCGCATAGCAGAATAGAATAGAGAATACAGAAAACAGAATACAAAATCTGCTTTCCGAATTCTGAATTCTGTCCTTTCGGCGTTCGCCGTTCGCGGTTCTCCGTCCGGCGTTCTGAGCGTCTTCTGTATTCTGTCTTCTGAATTCTGTATTCTTTTCCCGTTGAACGCCTCCTCATCCCTTCCCATCTACGTACTCCGGCAGCGAATCATTGGCTCTCTCCGAAGCTTGCCTCGCCTGATACTTCAGGCTCCTACAGGGTCCGGTAAATCGACTCAGGTCCCTCAGATCCTCCTCGATGCGGGTTTGGCTGATAACGGTCAAGTCATCATTCTGCAGCCGCGCCGTTTGCCGACCCGGATGCTCGCTGCCCGAGTGGCCCAGGAGCGCAATGTTGATCTCGGAAAAGAAGTCGGATACCAGATCCGCCTCGACAACGTCTCTGACTCAAGCACGCGTATCCGGTTCGTCACCGAGGGGGTGTTGCTCCGCCAGATGGTTGGCGATCCGGGCTTGAGAGGGGTTTCCGTATTAATTTTCGATGAGTTTCATGAACGCCACCTTTATAGTGATATCGCGCTCGCGCGGGCTCTCGATATTCAGCGTTCGATCCGGCCGGACCTCAAAATCGTCTTGATGTCAGCTACTCTGGACACAGGTCTGCTAGAATCGTATTTGAAGCCCTGCGATGTCCTTAGCTCCGAAGGCCGAACCTTTCCCGTCGATATCGATTATCTTAAACGCGAGGTGATCGATGAACCACCGTGGGAACTAGCTGCCGACGCTCTTGCGCAAGCCGCAGATAACAAAGGCGATGCCCTCATTTTCATGCCAGGGGCATACGAGATCGCACGCACAATTGAGACAATCAAACGGTCCGGATTCGATGGAGTTATCCTACCGCTTCATGGCGATCTCTCCCCGCGGGCTCAGGATGCAGCGGTTGCACCCTATGACCAGCGCAAGGTTGTCGTCTCCACCAATGTTGCCGAGACCTCGCTGACAATCGATGGCATCACCTTGGTGATCGATGCCGGGCTTGCCAAGATCCCAAAATACGATCCTCATCGCGGCATCAACACTCTTATCACTGAAAAGATAAGCCGCGCATCTGCCGATCAACGGGCAGGCCGCGCAGGACGTACCGCTCCGGGACGCTGTATTCGGCTTTGGTCGGAGCGAGATCACGTGGGCTGGCGGACGCACGACCTGCCCGAAGTCAAGCGCCTCGATCTGGCGGAAGTTCTTCTCACTCTGAAGGCGTCCGGAGTCGTCGACCTGGAGGCCTTTCACTGGATTGAGTCACCCGATCCAAAATCGCTGCGACGGGCGATCGAGTTGCTCGAAGACCTTGGGGCACTCGAACGCAGCAGCTCGAAGATTACTCCCATCGGATTGCGGATGCTTTCGTTTCCGGTCCACCCGCGCTATGCCAGAATGCTTCTGATCGCTGACCAACTGGGATGCGTTGCGACAGTGGCCCTGATCGCCGCGCTGACTCAGGAGCGCCATTTGCTCAAGCGGAGCGAGAACAGCCAGATGGAAGATGATCGAGAGCGCCTGCTCGGAAAGGAAGCGGAATCGGATTTCTTTGTCTTGATTCGCGCGTGGCTCTACGCGCAGGAACATGGCCCTGACAAGTCCCGCCGGCTCGGCATTCGTTACGCTGTCGCGCAGCAAGTAGCACAACTGTTCGATCAATTCCTTCAGATCGCCAGAGCCGAAGGGTTGACCGAAACAAAGCGAGTCGACGAATATGATGCCGAAGCGCTTGGGAAATGCATGCTTGTGGGGTTCTCTGATCACCTGGCGAAACGGATCGATTCGGGCACGCTCCGATGCGATCTCGTTCATCGGAGGCACGGCGTTCTTGCCAGAGAAAGCGTAGTTCAGAAGAACCCACTTCTCGTTGCCGGCGAAATCCGCGAAATTCAGCGTCGCGGCGACGAACTCATTGTTCTGCTCTCGCAGGCGACAGCGGTGCGCGAGGAATGGCTTCGAGAACTGTTTCCAAACGACTTTCGCGAGGATAGTCTGGTCTTCTTCGATTCGGCGACCAGACGCGTGCAGGCAAGGCGCAACCTGATTTTCCGCGATCTCATCCTCCAGAGCTCGAAGATTGAGACGCCGCCGCCCGAACAGGCCGTCGAAATTCTTGCCCGGGAGGTCGTTGAAGGCCGGTGCCCGTTGGTAAAATGGACGCATGAAGTTGATCAATGGATCGCCCGCGTCAACTGCCTTTCTGAGTGGTTGCCTGAATTGCAATTGCCGGTCATTGATCAGGGAGCCCGCCTCTATCTAATTCAGCAAATATGTCACGGCGCGCTCAGCTACAAAGAGATAAAGGAGCGCCCGGCATGGCCTGTCGTTCGAGCCTGGCTCTCGAAAACGCAGCTGGAACACCTGGATCGACTCGCACCTGAGCGATTCGAACTTCCGAACGGCCGTCGCAGCAAACTTCATTATGCCGAAGGGCAATCTCCCGTACTGGCTGCCCGGATACAGGATCTGTACGGCATCGAAGGATCGCTAAGCATTTGTAGTGGACGCGTCCCGATCGTTGTGCAGGTCCTGGCGCCAAATCACCGGCCCATTCAAATAACACAGGACCTTTCGACCTTCTGGAAAGAGGCGTATCCCAAAATCAAACAGGAACTCCGTCGCAAATACCCGAAACATGAGTGGAGGTAGGGAGGCCGGATCTCCGCGTCGGTCGTTGTGGCGGTAAATCTTAAATATCGTCCTCGTCTCGTTCTCCATTGCTTCAAGAACTTGGCTCTCTGGCTAGAATCCTTGAAAAGCAAAACTGGTTGTAGATGAGCCAAGTTTTTTCGTATTCGCATGGGTCATTGGTGGTTTTGCTTTTCAAGGATTCTACAGCGAGGCCGCTTTACCACGTCGACGCTGCTCCCAGCCCGACCTTGATACCCCTAAACCTGCCGGTCTGAGGCGCGGCCTCGCTAGCCTGCATTGATCACAAATCCCTAGACAATTCAACGCAACTGTTGTGACTACGGCTGAGGATTTGTGATCAATGCAGGCTAATCCCAATCAACTCGCCCAGCGCTTGGCGAGCGCCAATTTTCCTCTAGTTGGATCAGCCATAGCCCGGTAATCTTATACGTGGATGTACCTTGGAAGACGCCGGACTGGTTGAAGTTTGTAAATCACACCGGAGACGCTGGGATCCTGGTACGAGCCCCCGACCCCAAAGAGCTGTTCGCCCGTGCTGCCTGGGGAATGTTTTCCTTGATCACAGAGGTAGATGCGATCCGACACATAGACACCCGTGGCATTGAGGTCGAGGCCGGCGATCTCTCAGCGCTCATGGTCAAGTGGCTCTCGAAACTCAACTATCAGCATGTTACAGAACACCGGCTGTTCGGAAAATTCCAGATTATCGACATCAACGAGAAATCGTTAGTAGCCGTGGTTCGCGGTGAAAGATTGGATCCTGCTCGTCATCAGATCTTCACAGAAATAAAAGCCGTAACGTTTCACGGCATGCGATTCAAACATAATGAGGAGGGATGGGAGGCGCAGATTATTTTTGATCTGTGAGAGCCCTATGCGCTACGAGGTTCGAAAATTAACCGATTTCTTATGGGAGCTTCCGCAGAGCGGCGGCATGCGCGTACCAGCGCGCTTTTATGCTACCGAAACGATGCTGCCGCAGATCTTCGCCGACAACGCGCCGCAACAAGCGGCAAACGTGGCCCATCTGCCAGGAATCGTGAAGGCGTCGCTTGCCATGCCGGACATTCACTGGGGATATGGTTTCCCTATCGGCGGCGTTGCGGCATTCGACATCGAAGGCGGGATGATCTCGCCTGGAGGTGTCGGCTATGACATCAATTGCGGAGTCAGACTTATGGCGGCAAAGCTCACCGGTGAACAGATCGCGCCCCGAATGCGTGAGCTCGTGAACCAACTATTGCGCGATATACCAACCGGTGTTGGTGCGGCAGGGCCACTGAGTCTGCCAGAGCAGGAGTTGCGGCATGTCGCCGAACAGGGCGCCCGTTGGGCGGTCGAGCACGGCTTTGGCACCGAAAGCGACCTTCATTATATCGAGGAAAACGGCTGCATTATCGGTGCAGATCCCGCGCAGGTCTCGCAGCACGCGTGGCAAAGGGGACGGGAACAGCTCGGCACGCTGGGCTCCGGCAATCACTTTCTCGAAGTCGGCTATGTGAATGAAATCTATGATGAGGCAGCAGCGCGTGCGCTCGGTCTCTTCCCTAACCAAGTTACCGTAATTATCCACTGTGGCTCGCGTGGTTTTGGCTATCAAATCTGCAGTGATTATCTCGAGGTGATGGACTTGGCAGTGACGAAATATGGGATTTTGCTGCCAGACAGGCAATTGGCCTGCGCGCCCGTCAATTCACCAGAAGGCCAGAACTATCTCGGCGCAATGCGGTGCGCGATCAACTATGCCTTTGCAAACCGCCAAGTGATTGCCCACCATACTCGGAAAGCGTTTGGGAAAGCCCTGGGCATGAGTATCGCGCAAATCGAGTTGCGGACGGTTTACGAAGTTGCACACAATATTGCCAAGATTGAAACGCACACGGTAGATGGACGCGAAATGCATTTGTGCGTGCACCGCAAGGGTGCCACCCGCGCATTCGGCCCCGGTTGCAAGGAAGTCCCAATCGAATATCAGGCGGTCGGGCAGCCGGTCCTCATCCCCGGTGACATGGGCCGTTATTCATACGTGCTGACCGGGACCGAAAAAGCGATGCTGGAGGCATTTGGCAGCACGTGCCACGGCGCCGGGCGCGCGATGAGCCGCGTAAAGGCGAAAAAAGCCGCCGCGGGCCGTAACATCATTCGCGAGATGGAAGCAAAAGGCATTATTGTTCGGGCACAAAGCCGACGCACCATTGACGAGGAAATCTCCGAGGCGTACAAAGACGCTTCCACCGTGGTCGACGCCTGTGCGCTGGCGGGGATCTCACGAAAGGTTGCACAGCTCAAACCGCTCGGATGCATCAAGGGCTAGTAAACCATGGGACGGGGAGCACTGCTGCATAAGGGAGGATAGCGCCGTCGATCAGAAAACCATCGTTCCTCTCCCTCCCCGTCTGGGAACCCGCGGTGATTCCCAGGTTGATGACTTTCCCTTTGCCGCCGATCAGTTCCGCCAGCTTCTTTCCCAGCTGATAGCCGCCGTTGAAGTTGCGACCATTAGCACCTCTTATTGTATGGCCTGTACGCAATGCAAATGCGATCTTTCCATGATTGACTGTTTTGAAAGCTCAATTCCTAATGTAAGATATGGACCCAAAATCGCTCCAAAATACGACCCTCGCAATCGTAATGGGCGGCGGGGCCGGCACCCGCCTTTTTCCCCTAACCCAGAAACGCGCAAAACCCGCGGTGCCCTTGGGCGGCAAATATCGTTTGGTGGACATTCCGATCAGCAATTGCCTCAACAGTGGTTTGCGCCAAGTCTACGTACTAACGCAGTTCAATAGCGAATCCTTGCACCGCCACATCGCGGCCAGCTTCAAATTCGACAGCTTTACCAGGAGCTTTGTCGAGATTCTGGCCGCCCAACAAACGCCCGAGGGCTCCCGCTGGTATCAGGGCACGGCCGATGCCGTGCGCCAGAACCTCCATTACTTTCTGGACGGCCCTTTTGAACACTACGTGATCCTCAGCGGCGATCAGCTCTACCGCATGGATTACGGAGACCTGCTGCAAGCGCATCTCCAAAGCGGCGCCGACATCACCCTGGGCACCACCCCGGTCGACCGCCAGGCGGCTTCGGGCTTTGGGATTCTGCAGAGTGACGCCAAGCGACGCATTTTCCGCTTCGAGGAAAAGCCCAAGGACCCCAAGCTCTTGGCTGAACTGCGCATCCCGCCCGATCTGCTCAAAGAGTTGGGCCAGCCTGCCGATGCCGAGCTCTACCAAGGCTCGATGGGCATCTATGTCTTTAACCGCCAAGTCTTAATCGATGCGTTAGCCAACGATTATGACGACTTCGGCAAGCACATCATCCCGACCTCGCTGCAGCAGTACAAAGTCTTTGCTTACATTTTTCAGGGATACTGGGAAGATATTGGAACGGTACGCGCGTTTTTCGAAGCCAACCTGGCTCTAACCGATCCGGTGCCGACGTTCAATTTTTTTGACCAAATTAATCCAATCTACACCCAGCAGCGTCTACTGCCGGCAAGCAAGGTCAGCGGAACGCAGGTTCAGCGGGCGATCATTACCGATGGCTGCGTCATTAGCGACGCGCACGTCGACCGTGCGGTCATCGGGATTCGGAGCGTGATCCAGAGCGGCACCACGATCCGCAACTCGATCCTGATGGGGGCAGACTATTACCAGGCAGAAACCTGGGAAGCGAAGCCGGGCATCCCGCCGCTTGGCATCGGACGCAATTGCCGCATTGAGGGCACCATTATCGACAAGAACGCGTGCATCGGGGACGGGGTAGTGATTACGTCGGAGGGCAAATCGGAGAATGCAGATGGCGAAAACTATTACATCCGAGATGGCGTGGTCGTGGTTCCGAAAGGCGCCGTGATCCCGGCGGGAACTTCGATTTAAATCGAGGACCCGCCGCGAGCCGCCTGGGAAGCGGTTCTCCGGGGCGAATGCCTTCGCGGCCAGCCTGCATTGATCACAAATCCATCAACCGTAGTCACAACAGCTGCGTTGAAATGTCTAAGGATTTGTGATCAATGTAGGGTCTGGCAGCGGAATTCTCCGGCTGGCGCCGGAAACCACCTTCGCTCTTCGAGCTACGGCGTGTCCGCAACGCGGGTAAGGTCGCGCCATAGCGAAGCGACGGCGGAATTCCGCCGCTCT
>Ga0306922_10007705_pt1 | contig 10408 bp, 11 predicted proteins | sample sta12Cox44000082_FD_203758 | JGI IMG/M metagenome (GOLD analysis project Ga0306922, IMG submission 203758) | Lab enrichment of tropical soil microbial communities from Luquillo Experimental Forest, Puerto Rico - statoxic.12C.oxic.44.000.082 (v2)... | ecosystem: Environmental > Terrestrial >...
TTTCGTTTGCCATAGTTTGCGAGCTTTATTATGCCGCACCTACCTGCGCGGTAGAATCGGGCGACCACGAAGGAGGGTTGTCATGCTCCCCCGTCACCGGTTCTTCGCCTCGCATGCACCCGCGGTACTGCTGGTCCGCTTGCGCGTCGGATGGGTCTTCCTTTCCGAAGGCATCCAGAAATTTCTCTACCCCGCGGCGCTCGGCGTCGGACGCTTCGAGAAAATCGGCATCCCTTTTCCGGTGTTCTTTGCCCCCTTTGTGGGCGTCGTCGAGATTGTCTGCGGAACGCGTCTGATCGTCGGATTGCTGACCCGACTGGCCATAATTCCACTCATCATTGACATCAGCGTCGCCATCCTGACGACCAAAATTCCCATGCTTGCCAAGTCCGGCTTTTGGGCGATGATGCACGAAGCCCGCACTGACTACTGCATGCTGCCCGGGCTCACTTTCCTTCTGATCACAGGTGCGGGCAGGCTCTCGCTGGACCCACGCTTCGACCGCAGGGATAGCCAACTTGCCTGAAAGCGCGCTCAGCGCGACCGATCAACGTACCTCATTGTGGGAGCTCGCCCGGCTCTTCCTGAAGCTCGGCACTACGGCCTTCGGCGGTCCCGCCGCTCACATCGCCATGCTGCAGCAGGAGGTCGTCGAACGTCGGGGCTGGATCAGCCACGCCGAATTTCTCGACCATCTTGGCGCCAGCAACCTCATCCCCGGTCCGACCTCAACCGAGCTGGTGATTTACATCGGCCGCAAGCAGGGCGGCTGGCCTGGGTTGTTGATTGCGGGCACATGCTTCATCCTGCCCGCTGCGATCATGGCTGGGATTTTGGCGTGGGCGTACGTTCGCTACGGCTCGTTGCCCGCAGTCTCGGGCCTTCTCCACGGAGTCAAGCCGGTTGTCATAGCGATCATCCTCGAAGCACTGTGGAAGCTGGGACGCACCGCCGTCAAAAGCGTATGGCTGGCGATCGTCGGTCTTGTGACATTGTTTCTCGCGGTCGTCGGCGTTAGTCCCTTGCTAATCCTGATTGTTGGCGGATTCCTTGGTATGGTTGTGTCGCTTGCTCCCACGCGCGTGCGCACAGCGCTCATCACGTTTCTCGAAGCCACCTCGTCCATGCCTGGTGCTGCCGCTGCGGGGCTCCCAGCATCGCCCGGCCTGCTGCCCATCTTCCTCATCTTCGTCAAAATCGGCTCGATCGTCTTCGGCAGTGGATACGTGCTGCTCGTGTTTCTGCATGCCGACCTGGTCGAGCACCACGCCTGGCTCACGCAACCCACAACTGCTCGATGCCGTCGCCGTCGGACAGGTGACACCTGGGCCAGTCTTCACCACCGCAACTTTCCTTGGCTATCTTTTGCGCGGGACGCCCGGCGCCATCATTGCCACCATCGGAATCTTTCTTCCAGCGTTCGTTTTGGTCGCGCTCAGCGCGCCGCTGATTCCAAAGATCCGCGCCTCGGGCATCGCCGGCGCCGCGCTCGATGGCATCAACGTTGCGTCTCTCGCACTGATGACCCTTGTCACCTGGCAACTGGCGCGCTCGGCCCTCGTCGACTGGATCACCGTCGTTCTCGCCGTCCTGAGCGCGCTGGTGCTGTTCCGTTTTCGGCACCTCAACTCCGCCTGGCTCATCGCTGCCGCCGGCTTGGTGGGAGCCGTTCGCTACGCAATCTCGTGACGGAATTTTTTCTATCCACGATCCACTAACCACTATCCACTGGGTTGTGAACGACATGACCCACTCCCGCCGCTCCTTCCTGAAGACCACGGCCCTCGCTGCCGGGGCCGCACTCCTCACACGCGTTACTCACTCGCAAGATGCCCTGCGGGCCGACTACACCATCCGCATTCAAGCCAACCCCATCGAGATCGCGCCCAACCACATCATCTCGACCACCACCTACAACGGACAGTTCCCCGGCCCGTTGCTGCGTTTCAAAGAAGGCCAGCCTGTCACCATCGACATCATCAACGACAGCGACACGCCCGAGCAGCTCCACTGGCACGGCCAGAAGGTCTCCACCGATGTCGATGGCGCCGCCGAAGAAGGCACGCCCTGGATTCCCGCGCACGGCCAGCGCCGCATCACCTTCAGGCCCAACCCATCCGGTCTGCGCTTCTACCACACCCACAATCGCGCCGGAGCCGATCTCTATTCGGGCCAGTACAGCGGACAAGTCGGCCCCGTGTACATCGAGCCCAAAGAAAATCCCGGCCGTTATGACCGCGAAGTTTTCCTCACGCTCAAGGAATTCGAACCCACCTTCAGCCGCGGTGGCGACATGGACCTTAACTTCCTCTCGCCGGCCGCGGAAGATCCGCAGTTGAAAAAGCAGGGCGAGTCAGCGATGAAGGCTTCGCTCGCGAAAGGCATGCCGCATGGCTACGAAGTCGGCTACGGCTCATTCACGATCAACGGGCGCATGCTGGGCCATGGCGAGCCGGTGCGCGTGAAACAAGGAGAGCGCGTGCTCTTTCACCTGCTCAACGGCAGCGCCACCGAGATTCGTAGCCTCGCGCTGCCCGGACACACCTTCCACGTCGTTGCCCTCGACGGCAACCCCGTGCCCAATCCTCGAAGCGTGCCTGTTCTTTGGTTCGGTACCGCCGAGCGCATCTCCGCCATCGTCGAGATGAACCATCCCGGGGTCTGGATTTTGGGCGACACGGCTGACGACGACCGCCACCACGGCATGGGAATTGTGGTGGAATACGCAGGGCAGAAAGGCAAAGCGCAGTGGCTTCGACCGCCGCCCTTCAAGTGGAATTACGCCCGTTTTGGCAAATTAAGCGGGCTGACCGAGCCCGACGAAACCTTCGACATGCTCTTCGTAAAGGACAACGCAGCTGAAGAAGGCTTCAATCGCTGGGCCATCAACGGCGTCGCATATCCGATGACCGACCAAATGGCTCCAGCGACGTTTCACCTGAAGCAGGGCAAGCGCTATCGCATTCGCATGCGCAATGCTAGCGACGACATTCATCCCATCCACCTTCACCGCCACAGCTTCGAACTGAACAAGCTCGCAGGTCAACCGACCGCCGGAATCCTCAAAGATGTCGTCATGTTGGGTGGCTATCAGGAGGTCGAAGTCTCCTTCGTAGCCGACAACCCCGGCCTCACTCTCTTCCACTGCCATCAGCAATTGCACATGGACTTCGGCTTTATGACGCTGTTCGACTACCTTTAACGGCGCTGGCGGAAAATCTCGTGTCATCCTGAGCGGAGGCGGTCGATGTTGCCGCCGGAGTCGAGGGATCCCTACCTCGCGAACTCAGGCGCAGGCGCAAGCGGAGTCCTCTCACAACGCATTTTCTCCGCGCTCGTCGTTGCGGATGCGAAGATATCTTCGGATTCGCCGCCTTGATAACGACCAAAGCATAAAAGAACAATGAAGGACATCGCAGCTAAGAGAGAAGCGAGGGCCTAGCCGGTACCCACCCTTCTCGGCTACGCGCTACTATGGTTTCGACCTATCATGACCCGCCGGCTCCGCGATCCCCTCTTCCTTCTCTGTCTCGTCGCCGCGCTTCTCGCCATCGTCGTGCAATCCGGTGAACTCGGAACCGCCGACACCATGCATCGCCTCCAGACTGCACATTCCTGGTGGACGGACGAGCCCGCCGTTCTCCCCAACGAGTACCCCGAATTCGGCATCCATGGCCGCGGCGGCAAACTCTACGACTGGTATGGAGTAGGCCAGCCGCTGCTCATGCTTCCCGTGGAGATCATCGGCACCTACGTCGAAGACCTGCCCATCTTCGACAGCTACCGCGACACGGATCCGACCGTGCGCAACATCTTCGTCGTATACACCGTCAACACCTTCCTCAGCATTGTCACCGCCATCGTCTGCTTCCGTTTTCTCGGCGAGCTCGGATTCACCGTCAATCAGTCTGCCGCCGGCGTGCTCGCGTTGCTGTTTTGCACCACGCACCTGCACTACACGCAAAACATGATGGAGAACAACTACATCTTTCTCCTCACGCTCGCCGGATTCCGCTACCAGTACCAATGGCTCCGCACCAGCAGCCAGCGCGCGCTCCTCATCGGCTCGGCCGCCTTCGGCCTAAACCTGCTCACGCGCCTCACCACCGGCCTCGACCTCATCGCCGGAGACATCTTCCTTCTTCTTGTCTCCTGGTTCGAACCGATACCGTCTCGTAGCCTACAATCGCTTTCCTCGGGTGTCCCACAATTGCGTTCCTCTGGCAATTTTGGGAGCGCGGCATTACGCGGTCGCATTCTGTGGCAACGCTTTCTGACGTACGCGAAGACGGCCGCGCCGATCTACCTCGTCTTCATCGCCCTCGACCGCTGGTATCAGTGGTATCGCTTCGGATCGATCTTCAGCACCTACGTTCGCCAGTTCACCATCGAGCGCAAAATGCTCGACCCCACCCTCCCCGCCAAATACCCGTGGGAGACGCCCTTCCACGTCGGTTTCTTCGGCGCGCTCTTCACTCTCGAAAAATCCATCTTTCTTTTCGACCCGCTCCTGCTTCTGACCATTATCGTCATCGCGCTCGCCTGGAAGCGCTTCCGACCCGATGTCCGTGCCTATCTCATCGCGACGGTTTTCTTGCTCTTCGCCTACATCTGCTTCTATGCTCGCTACACCGTCTGGAGCGGCGACTTCGCCTGGGGAGACCGCTACGTCTCCACCGCTGCCCAATTCGTCGCCTTCATCTCCGTCCCGCTGCTGCTGCGATACCGCGCGCAGCTCGGCGCCGCCGTCTGGATAACAGGCATGGCCCTCGTCGCCATCAGCGCCGCAATCCAGCTCGCCTCACTCGCCTTCTGGCTCCCGCTCGAGATCTACCAGATGGACACGCTCGGCCACCCGACCTTCGTCGTCTGGCTGCGCTTCAAAAACATCGTTGCCTTCGCGTTCGGCAAGATGCACGCCTGGGGCCTCACCAACGACTCCATGACCTACGATCCTTGGGACTACGTCCACATCACCTGCTGGAACTTCATTCCATTTCTGTTGCGGCGCGTCGGAGTTGCCCCAGTGTGGGTCGTCAGAATTGTCTTGGCGTTGTGGAGCGCCGCCGTCTCCGCACTGATCGCAGCGCTGCTGCAACTTCGCCACGTGTTACGCATGAGTGCCGAAGTCAGAACCTCGCACTCGTTGTCGTGACGTTGCCCCCATATTGCCCTGCGGCGACGAGGGCGGAGCGCGTTGACCAATGCAAGGTAATCCGATATGATTGAGTGGTTTGCCTGTACTATTCGTGTCCCATCAGGGGCACCCCCGCCGCAAGAGCGCATGGCTCCTAGAAGGAATCCTTCCAGCGGGCTGGGTAAGTGCAAGTGCACAAACAGGTTGGGTGTCCTGCAAAAGCGGGCAGTTCGCGTTTGCGCAACAGTTTGAAGTTTAGGAGATTGGCCATGTACGCGGTCATCCGCGCCGGGGGAAAGCAGTATCGCGTCGCACCCGGAGACGTGATTGAGATTGAGAGGCTGGCAAAGTCGAGCGGCGACAATGTGCAGTTCGATGACGTGCTGGCCGTGAGCGCCACGGAAGGCGAGATTTCGAAGCCGGCAGCGGCGTTCGTGACTGGCGAGGTGGTGAAGCAGGGGCGCGGCGACAAGGTGCTGGTGTTCCACTACAAGCGCAAGAAGCAGTACAAAAAGCTGCAGGGACATCGCCAGGACTACACCGCCGTGAAGATTACCGGCATCAGCGTGGACGGAAAGGCGCTGTAGGCGCGATGCTGGTTTGTCAGTTGATGGTGTGGGTGCTGGCTGCGGTGAAACGGTTCGACACCGTGGCACTACACCCTTGGCAGTGGGCGCGAGAAGCGCTCCGTTCGGCATTGTCGTCTGGAGCGGATCGCGAAGCGGACTGTGGGTAAGGCAGGTCCTCCGACTCGGACGGCGGTTGTTCGCGCCGTTCTCAGGATGACAAGAGATTTAAGGTAGGGTTTTGATATGGCACATAAAAAAGGTTTAGGCAGTTCGCGAAATGGCCGCGACTCAAACGCGCAGCGGCTTGGTGTGAAGGCGTTTGGTGGCCAGCTCGTGTCGGGCGGCACCATCATCGTGCGGCAGCGCGGAACGAAAGTGAAGCCGGGCGTCAACGTCGGGCGCGGTAAGGACGACACGCTGTTCGCCAAGGTTACCGGCGTCATCGAGTTCAAGGACCGCGGACAGCATGGGCGGTTCGTGTCGGTAGTGCCGCAGAAGAGCAATTAGCAACCAGCAATTAGCAATTAGTCTTGAGCATGCGACGCGTTGCTAATAGGCTGCTTACAGATTTGAGGGCCTCGCGGGCGCGAGGCCTTTGTTGTTTTCGCCAGTGGCTAGTGGCTGATTGCTGTGTTCGTTGACGAAGCCAAAATTCGCGTGAAGGCCGGCGGCGGTGGCAACGGCTGCGTCGCCTTCCGGCGGGAGAAGTTTGTTCCGCGCGGAGGACCGTCGGGCGGAGACGGCGGCCGCGGCGGCGACGTCATCATGGAGTCGAGCGAGAAGCACAACACACTGGTGCACTTCCGCTTCAATCCCGAGTACAAGGCCGAGCGCGGCAGGCACGGCGAAGGCAAGAACTGCACGGGCCGCGAGGGCGAGAGCATCGTGCTGAAGGTTCCGGTGGGAACCATCGTGCGCGATGAGTTGACGGGCGAGCTCGTGCACGACTTCGCCGGGCCGGATGAACGCGTAGTGATCGCGCAAGGCGGACGCGGTGGTCGCGGAAATGCGCGGTTTGCGACCTCGACGCACCAGGCTCCGCGAGAGCACGAGCAGGGGTTCCCGGGCGAAGAGCGCGTGCTGCGGCTGGAGTTGAAGCTGCTGGCGGATGTGGGACTGGTCGGCTTTCCCAATGCCGGCAAGAGCACGCTGATTTCGCGCATTTCGGCGGCGCGTCCAAAGATCGCGGACTATCCCTTTACCACCCTGCAGCCGAACCTTGGGGTCGTTGTCGTCGGCGAGCCACCGGACGAGTTCAGCTTCGTCGTAGCGGATATTCCGGGACTGATCGAGGGCGCAAGCGAGGGAGCGGGGCTGGGTACGCAATTCCTGCGGCACATCGAGCGCACTCGGCTGCTCGCGCATCTGGTGGACGTGTCGGAAGCGAGCGGGAGACCGGACCCGGTCGAAGACTACGAGGTCATCACCCGAGAGCTGAAGAATTTCGGCGCTGGACTCGAAGACAAGCCGGTGATCGTGGTGGCGTCAAAAATCGATATCGCGAACAGGGACAAGCTGGCGAGGCTGAAGCGTTACTGCAAGCGCAAGAAGCTGGATCTGTTTGCGATCTCGGCGGTAACCGGGGAAGGTATCGAAGAGTTGAAGTGGACGATGGCGAAGAGAGTGGAGCAGCTAGCAACTAGTGATTAAACGTAAACCATTTCTATTCACCACCGAGGCACGTCCCGGGCGTGCTTGTTGCTGAGGTTGACGCTAGACTTGAGGGCACGGTAAGTAAATGGAAAGGCCAAGAGCCAATCGCTAGTTGCTAGCTGCTAATTCATGAACATCGCACTGTTTGGCGGCACGTTTGATCCCATCCATCGTGGACACCTCAATGTGGCACGCGCAGCCGCCCGGCGATTCAGGTTGCGGGAAGTCTGGTTCATTCCGGCTGATATACCGCCGCACAAACAGAAAGCGATCATCACATCGTACTTTCACCGCTATTCGATGGTGACGCTGGCTGTGGCGAACGAGCCCGACTTTTTGCCGTCGCTGCTGGAGGCACCCGAACCCGAGGCGCACATGGAACGGCGTCCGAGCTACACGATCGATACTGTTCGCAAGGTTAAGGCTGGACTGCGGCGCGGCGACCGGCTGTATTTCCTGCTCGGTGCGGACGCATTTCGCGACATCGCGAAGTGGCACAAGGTTGAGGAACTATTGCGCGAATGTGAGTTCATAGTGGCGGCTCGTCCGGGATATTCGCTCGAAAGCGTAGCTTCGTCGCTGCCAAAGGCCCTCAGGCCCACGTTGAAAGAGCTGCGTGCGGACCGTCTGGAGGAAGCCTTGCGACGGCGGGGCGTCACATTACATCTATTGCCCGAAACGCACGAGGATATTTCGGCGACGCACATTCGTCGAGCGATGAAGAAACATGGCGGTCAGTTGAAGAAGTTGGTTCCCGATGCCGTGGCGGATTACATTCGCAAAGAGGGGTTGTACAAGAAAGTGGCTGGTGGCTAGTGGTCAATGGCCAGAAACCATCAAGCCATCTCATAAGTCAGTTTTGAAAGCGCCGGGTTTTACCCGCCGCGGCGGGCCGAAAACTGCCTTCGCCCGCGATGGTTTTGTATCAAGGCATTACTTTAGTCACGCCGCAAGACGCTGAAAAAACTTCGGGGCTTTGGCCCCGGAGGGATTTCAGTTTTAGATGCATTGCTTGTGAGCCCGAGAAAACGTACCGGTTAGGCTGCGACGACTTGACACGACATTCAGCAATCACGAGGAGATCGAAGCGAGCGCATGAGAAAAGATGATGGGAGGGCACAAGTCGCCATCGCGGTGCGCGCCTGCATGGAAAAGAAGGCGCAGGACATTACGATCCTGCGGTTGGATGCGGCGGCCAGCGGATTCACCGACTATTTCGTGATCTGCTCCGGCGCGAACCAGCGCCAGGTGGAGGCAATCGCAGAAGGCGTCGATGAGAAGCTAAGCAGGGCCGGATACGAACCAAGAGGCGTGGAAGGCCGGCGCCAGGCAGAGTGGGTTCTGCTCGACTATGTCGATTTCGTAGTGCACATCTTTTTGGAAAGCGCGCGCAAGTTTTACGACCTGGAGCGGCTGTGGAAGACGGCGACACGGGTGGAGCTCGCCGACCTGGAGAAGCCTGAGCCGAGAAAAGTTGCGGTGAAGCGTACGGTTCCAACAAAAACTGCGGCTGCTGCTCATTCCCAAAAGAAGGCAAAGGGTGCGGCACGCACCAGCAAGCGGGCGCGGAAATCGTGAAACTGTGCATTGCTTGGATCGGCAAGACGCGTAGCCCGGCGATCCAGTCGCTTACGGCAGAGTACTTTAAGCGTCTATCGAGATACGCGGCGTGCGACGCAATGGAGCTCGTCTCGGAGGCCGCTCTGCTCAAGCAGGTCGAGAAGAGCGCTGGTCGAACCCAGCCGGTACTGGTTCTGCTGGACTCGCGTGGCAAACAATTGGCTTCGGAAGAGATCGCCAATTTCCTCGAATATTACCTCTCGCATGACACGCAGGATTTGCTGTTCGCGATCGGCCCGGCGGATGGTTGGACTGGCGCGACACGAGCCAGGGCGCAACACGTGCTTTCATTTGGGAAGATTACCCTGCCGCACGAGCTGGCGCGCGTGGTGCTGCTGGAGCAGTTGTATCGCGGATTCACGATTCTCCAGGGCCATCCGTATCATCAGGGACACTGACGGTGGATAGTGGGTAGTGGATAAAGAAGATCTAGGAATGATGTACCGTACCTCACGAATTGCAGTGATCGCTTGCCTGCTTTGGGTGAGCGCTTATATGCGGGTTAGCGCTCAAACGAAAAGTACGAATACAGGGCGCACACCCGCCAAGACTGAGCAGACCGGTGCGACGTTTGCTCCCGTCGAACAATGGAAGGCCGCGGTGGTTTCCGGCGATGCCGGGAAGCTGCGCGCGCTGTACAGCGCGAATCCCGCGGCGCGAGTGGTCCTCTCGTCGGGCGAAACCAGCGCAGAGACCGAGGTTGCTTTCTGGATCGGCCTGAAGGCCAAACGGATCAAGCTGGATGTGGTGCAGTCAGCTTCGCCACAACAGGACTCGCAGCAAGTGGCGTTCGAGGCTGAAGTTCTGTCAGCCGCCGACGGCAAGTTGCGGACAGTCTATGTCATCGACGGCCAGCTGTGGCAGAAACAGGGAGACCAATGGCGCATCGCAGCGACTAAGCGGAGCGACGTGAGCCGGCTGCAGCAACCGCTGTCGACAGACAAAGAGATCTATGTCCCCGGATTGAATGCGCATGTCGAGATCGCGGACGCGCTGAAGAAGGCGTCGCAACAGCACAAGCGGGTGCTGCTGGTCTTCGGCGCGAACTGGTGTTACGACTGCCATGTGCTCGACCTGGCGTTTCATCGCCCGGATGTGACGGCGGTGTTGAATCCGAATTTTGTAGTTGTGCACGTGGACGTGGGGCAGGGCGATAAGAACCAGGACATCATGAAGCAGTATCAGGTCCCGATGGCGAAGGGTATACCCGCAATCGCCGTTCTCGATAACGATGGCAAACTGCTTTATAGCCAGCAGGGCGGTGAGTTCGAGAAGGCACGTGCGCTGGCTCCCGAAGATGTGCTGGCATTCCTGAATAAATGGAAGCCGAAGGGCAGTGGCTAGCGGGAGTTTACTGCGAAGGTAGAAACAAAACTCTGCTCAATCCATTTAAGTACTTCTATCTGAGTCAGTTCCATATAGCTGTCGC
>Ga0306922_10007707_pt1 | contig 10407 bp, 9 predicted proteins | sample sta12Cox44000082_FD_203758 | JGI IMG/M metagenome (GOLD analysis project Ga0306922, IMG submission 203758) | Lab enrichment of tropical soil microbial communities from Luquillo Experimental Forest, Puerto Rico - statoxic.12C.oxic.44.000.082 (v2)... | ecosystem: Environmental > Terrestrial > Soil...
CAGGGAAGAAGCGGATGAGATGATCCCGCGCGACAGCCAGCGCCTCTTTCGTTTTTGGATAGCGCAGGAACCATTGCTCGCTAATGCGCGGCTCGATCGGCACATCGCTCCGATCGCTAAACCCGAGATTGTTTTCATACGGCTCCGTCTTCGTCATTGCTCCCGTGGCCTGCAATAACTCTGCAGCTTTCTTTCGCGCTTCAAAGCGATCAAGGCCATCCAACTCCGGAACCGCTGGACAATTGATACGACCGTCCGGATGAAGAACGTCGATGATGGGCAAGTTGTGGCGCTGGCCGATCTCGAAATCGAGCGCGTCGTGCGCGGGCGTGACCTTTAAAACGCCAGTGCCAAACTCCGGATCAATTGCTTCGTCGGCGATGATGGGAATTTTTTCGCGTGCGAGCGCACGCCACACGTGTTTGCCGAGGAGACTGACATATCGCTCGTCGCCCGCATGAAACGCCATCGCCGTGTCGGCCATGATCGTTTCCGGTCGTGTGGTTGCGATTTCGAGAAAACGACCCGGGTCTTCCACAATCTCGTAGCGAACGAAATACAGATTTCCTTTCTGCGGCTTGGAGACGACTTCCTCATCCGAGAGCGCAGTTTGCGCAGCCGGGTCCCAGTTAATCATCCGGCGACCACGGTAGATCAGATCTTTATTGTAAAGATCAACAAAAACTCTTTGGACTGCGCGCGCGTAATCCTCATCCAGGGTATAGCGCTGCCGCGACCAGTCGCATGAGCAACCGAGCCGCTTGAGTTGCTCGATGATGATGCCGCCGTGCTTGTCCTGCCAGTCGAGCACACGACGCAAGAATTCCTCTCGGCCAAGGTCGAGACGCGTCTTGTTTTCAGTCCGGCGTAAATATTTTTCGACCGCAGTTTGCGTCCCGATTCCCGCGTGATCCATTCCCGGCAGCCACAGCACCTCAAAGCCCTGCATGCGGGCGCGACGACAGAGAATGTCCTGAATGGTGTCGTTCAAAACGTGGCCGAGCGTAAGCACGCCGGTGATATTTGGCGGCGGCATCACGATGGAGAACGGCGGCTTTGACGATTTCGAATTTGCAACAAAATCCCGATCATCCATCCATCGCCGATACCATTTCGGCTCAACCACCTTTGGATCGTATCTTTTTGGAAGCTCTGCCATCGTGTTCAATCATCCAAGACGAGAGCACGTTTGCAAATCGCCGACGCGCACGGCAGGAATCCGCTCCTCCTTTCGTGAACGGAGAAGATTGAGGTGAGGGATCGTTCAAAATGCCAGGAGTCAACGCTCACCCTGCCTCTCCCTTTGAAAGAGAGAGGCGATGCTACTTGCAGCCTGTTGGCATCGCGATGAATTTTCGCGCTAAATGAGCGACGCCCGACCGATTGGTGTTTTCGATTCCGGCATTGGCGGATTGACTGTAGTCAAGGCGCTGCGCGATTTACTCCCTGACGAAAACATTTCCTACCTTGGCGATACCGCTCGGGTTCCTTACGGCAACAAAAGCGCCGAGACTGTTGAGCGTTACAGTCTAGAGCTGGCGAATTTCCTGACGAGGAAAAACGCCAAGGTGATTGTCGTTGCCTGTAACACTGTTTCCTCCGTCTCGATCCCAAAACTGCGCGCGAATTTCAAAGTCCCGGTCGTGGGCGTGATTGAGCCAGGCGCGCAAGCTGCCATTGCCACGACGCGAAATCGGCACGTCGGCGTAATCGGCACGCGTGCAACGATTCGGAGCGGCGCTTACGAAAATGCATTGCGCGCTTTGAACGTGCACGCACGCGTTACGAGTCAGGCTTGTCCGCTGCTCGTGCCATTAATCGAAGAAGGATTGCTCGACGATAAGCTCACCGATCAGACGATTGCGCGTTATCTCGATCCGATGATTGCCGCTGGGATAGACACGCTCGTTCTCGGTTGCACGCACTATCCGCTACTGGCGCCGGCAATTGCGCGCTCTCTCGGTGACAGTATCAAATTAGTCGACTCCGCCCAAAACTGCGCCACCGCGGTGCGCAATTTGTTGGATCAACAATCGTTGCGCGCGAGCTCCTCGGCGAGCGGCGATTTGCAGGTCGCCCTTACCGATGCAGCCGACAGTTTTCTCAATATCGCGCGTGATGCCTTGCAGTTGCAGTTCGGCGAAATCGAGATTCGCGCTTTGTCGTAGGCTTCCCCACGACTAACTCGTAGGAATGGTCGATCATCTTACGCAGTTCCGCGTCTGGTATTTCGCTGTCAATCTCCACAGTGTTCCAATGTTTCTTGTTCATGTGATAGCCGGGCCGAACTTGCTCATATCGGTCGCGAAGTTCGAGCGCCAAATCGGGATCGCACTTTAAATTTGCTTTCGCGGGAACCTCATCGAGTGGAGCAAGCGCGAAGATCCTCCCACCTACTCTGAAGACGAGAACATCTTCACCAAACGGCATATCTTCGGTCGCCCCTGGCTTGCGGAGGCAATATTCGCGAAATAATTCGAGGTCCATAAGTTGAAATCGGCGCTCAAAGAGCGCCGCCACAAGATCGGGCAATTCGGGATGACAGGATGTCCGGCAAGTCTTTAATCGCAACGCGGTCCTGTTTCATAGAATCGCGATCACGTAGCGTCACCGTTTCTTGGAGGGCAGGCTCTTTTTCGCCTAGCGTCTCGAAATCAATGGTGATCCCGAAGGGCGTGCCAATTTCATCCTGCCGACGATACCGGCGGCCGATTGCCCCGCTCTGATCATAAAAAACAGTCATCTGCGGCCGTAGCAGATCGACAATCTCCTTTGCCTTTGCGACCAGCCGCTCGTTCTTCTTAAGCAGTGGAAATATGCCGCACTTGATCGGCGCCATCCGCGGATGGAAACGCAGCACAACCCGTGTTTCCATTTTACCTTTTTCATCAGGCGCCTGGTCCTCTGCGTACGCGTCGCAAATCAGCGCAAGCACGGTGCGATCGACGCCTGCGCTTGGTTCGACCACGTGCGGAATAAATCTCTGCTTCGTCTCTTCGTCGAAATACTCGAGCGATTTGCCGCTGGCTTTCTGATGCTGTAGCAAATCGTAATCGGTGCGATAGGCGACGCCTTCCAGTTCCTGCCGGCCAAATGGAAAATCGTATTCGATGTCATAGGTCCCCTTTGAATAAAACGCGCGCTCTTCGTCGGGGACTTCGCGCGCATGCAATTTTGTCCGCGAGATGCCGATGTTCTCGTAAAACCTGAGGCGTTCTTCAAGCCAGTAATCGAGCCATTTCATCCCCCCCTGCGCCGGGCAAAAATATTCCAATTCCATTTGCTCGAACTCGCGCGAGCGGAACGTGAAATTGCGCGGATTTATTTCGTTTCGGAAAGCTTTGCCGATCTGCGCGATCCCGAATGGCAGCTTCTTGCGCGAGACTTCGAGAATATTTTTGAATTGAACGAAAATCGACTGCGCCGTCTCCGGGCGGAGATATGCAATCGAGCTTTCGTCCGCTGCGGCGCCAACATGCGTCTCGAACATCAGATTGAACTGGCGCGCTTCGGTTAAGTCTTTGCCGCCGCAGTTCGGGCATTGCTTGATGCCTTTCTTCTCCACGATTTGATCCGTGCGCAGGTGGGCCTTGCAGGTGGGGCAATCAACCATCGGATCGGAGAAGCCCTCGACATGCCCAGAGGCCTTAAGAACGGCAGGGTGCGTGAGGATCGCGCCGTCCATCCCAAACACGTCATCGCGCTCGTGCACCATGACGCGCCACCAATAGTTTTTCAGGTTGCGCTTTAACTCGACGCCGAGCGGCCCGTAGTCCCAGAGACCATTCAGACCGCCATAGATTTCGGTCGATTGGAAAATGAAGCCGCGCCGCTTGCACAAGCTGACGATCTTTTCCATTCGTTGGGTGTCGGTCGGTGCGCTCATTATTTTCGCGACAGATTACACGGAGTCGGAAACGTTGTAGAGGCGTTTGTGCCAAACGCCTTTTCCTTTTATTCGGCAGCTGACACAGCCGCCGCTGTAACCCACAGCCTCAGCTTAGCGTTTCGACCTTGACCTCGGTCTTGACCGAGTTAGCGATAAAACATTGCTCGTGCGCGGCATGATTCATTTCTTCGAGTTCTTGCGACGTGGGTCGTTTATCGCCGGAGAATGTGAGTCTCTGCCGTAACGTCACCCGGGTGATGGCCAATCTGCCTTCCGAGTTTTTCTCCATAATACCGACCGCGTCGTCAACATATTCGTCGAGCGCGAACTTCTTTTTGCAGGCAATCGCCAGAAACGTCAGCATGTGACAGCTCGAGAGCGACACCACAAACGCTCCTTCTGGATCGACAAGTTTTGGATTGCCCAAATAAGCGGGAGCGGCCGATGCCTGCATTTCGTGTCCGCCTTCAAATTTCCAAGTGTGATCGCGCGAGTATTTCTGATATTCGAACGGCTTATCGCCGCGTTTCCAAGTGAGAGTCATTTTGTGTTCAGACATGTCTCTAGATAAAATGCGACGCCTTGTAGGGCAAGCGCTTCGCTTGCCGCGCATCCGTCTCAGTGCTGTAAGCGTGCGCTGTCCGAGCGCATCGGGCTCAAAGCGGATCCTGCTCGTCCTATATTCCGCTGAGACAGCGGACACTACAGCCCGATGCTTGCGCTATCCCGCGCTCTCTCTATTTTGTCGGCTTCTGAAAACTCGCGCGATTAGCTCAGTGGTAGAGCACTTGCTTCACACGCAAGGGGTCGCTGGTTCGATACCAGCATCGCGCACCAGATTCTTTCTTTCACAGCATGGCAAACAGATCCCCAAATTCTATGGTTCTCATTCAGGAAGTTCTCGAGATCGTCAAAAAACGTAACCCCAACGAGCCTGAGTTCCTTCAGGCGGTGACGGAAGTATTGGAATCGATCCGGCCGGTCATCCAGCGCAGCAAGAAATGCCGAGACGCCAAAATTCTCGAGCGTCTGGTCGAACCGGAGCGGATGATTCAATTTCGCGTTCCGTGGATCGACGACCACGGCCAGATTCAAGTAAACCGGGGTTTTCGCGTCCAGATGAATAGCGCCCTTGGTCCGTACAAGGGCGGCTTGCGTTTTCACCCGACAGTCTGTGCCAGCATCATCAAGTTCCTCGCGTTCGAACAAGTTTTTAAAAATTCGCTAACGGGTCTGCCGATGGGCGGCGGCAAGGGCGGCTCCGACTTTGATCCAAAGGGGAAATCCGACAGAGAAGTCATGCGGTTTTGCCAATCGTTTATGACGGAGCTGTTCCGGCACGTCGGCCCGCATACCGACGTTCCGGCGGGCGACATCGGCGTGGGCGGTCGCGAGATCGGGTATCTCTTCGGCCAATACAAACGCCTCGCAAACGAATTCACAGGTGTGCTAACCGGAAAAGGGCTCAATTGGGGCGGATCGCTGATTCGCCCAGAGGCGACCGGTTACGGCGCGGTGTATTTTGCGCAGGAAATGCTCAAGACGCGCAATGAAGCTATTGAAGGCAAAGTTTGCACGGTCTCAGGAGCGGGTAATGCGGCGCAATTTACAGTGGAAAAACTAATCCAGTGCGGCGCAAAACCTGTGACCGTGTCCGACTCCAGCGGCTTAATCTACGACAAGAACGGCATCGATGAAGAAAAGCTCGCCTGGGTCAAAAGTATCAAGAACGTGCGGCGCGGGCGCATCAGCGAGTACGCCAAAAAATTCCGCGGCTCAAAATATGTCGCCGGCCAGCGGCCGTGGGGAATCAAATGTGATTGCGCGTTCCCATGTGCGACGCAGAATGAGATCTCTGTTGAAGACGCACGAAAATTAGTCGAGAACGGTTGCTATCTGGTCTCCGAAGCGGCCAACATGCCGAGCGTGCCGGCCGCTGTCGATCTTTTTCTGGAGAAGAGAATCCTCTTTGGTCCCGGCAAAGCCGCGAATGCCGGTGGCGTAGCGACATCCGGACTTGAGATGAGCCAAAACTCCATGCGTCTGCCGTGGCCGCGGGAAGAAGTTGATTCGCGTTTGCGGCATATCATGTCCACGATTTTCAAAAACGCATGGGAAACTGCCGAAGAGTACGGCCAGCCTGGCAATCTCGTTGTAGGCGCGAACATTGCCGGATTTGTCAAAGTGGCGGATGCCATGCTCGACCAGGGCGTTGTTTAGTTGCATAGATCCACCCAAAAAGAATTAAACAGATGATATGAAAAAGAATCTTAATGCTCGTCTTAGCACCGAACTTGGTTCCCCAGCAAAATGGGCACTGATAATATGCACGTTGATCTTTGTTTCCGCCGCTAGTGGCCGTCAACCCTCGGACGATTCTGCAGCCGATCTGGATGGTCAGTGGTATCACAATGGCAAACCCACACGGATTCTCGTGGCGCCTGATGGGCGAAGCATAAACGATCATCAATGAATTTGGCGAACGTAACGACGGCTACGCGAATGGTCCTCGCAATTTAGTCATCCCCTCGTTGGGTATAAGCGGTGAGGTTAACAAAAAAGGACGACGAATCAGTTGGACGAACGGGACGGAATGGACACGCGACTCAAACAATCCCGGTCCGGATTCTGGAGTAAACATTGGCGGACGCTGGTTTCGCAACGGCCAGGCGACGAGCATTAACGTCGGACCCGACGGCAGAAGTTTCACCATCACCAACGAATGGGGACTGCCGGGGGTCGGCTACATAACCCGCAGCGGCGAATTAAAGGTCCCAACCTGGGGAGTTACTGGTCATCTGAGCAGGAACGGCCAACGAATCTCCTGGTCAAACGGCACTGAGTGGACGCGCCCGCGGCTGTATTAGTTCTCCCCGTCTGCTGGTCGTGGCGAGGGCTAATAATGCTTGCTGTTTCTGCGGAGAGTGCCGTGAAATTCACATGGTCATGTAACCCGGGTGGCACGTAAATCCTACGTCGAATCCGAATATCAGTTTGTATGAAAATGAAATCCGTGATTTTCCGCCTTGCTTTAGGTTTCGCCGTGCTCTGCGCGGCAGGCTGTGAAGGGTATTATGCTGGTTACCCGGGCTATTACGGACCGTACTATGGTGGGCCGTATTACGGAGGTTATCCGGGCTCGGTCACGATCGCGGTTGGCGATCGGCCTTATTATGCTCACGGCCCTGGTTATTACGCGGGCCACACGTATTACGCCTGGAGGCCAGGACATTGGGCGTGGCGGCATGGTCAGCGAGTCTGGATCCACGGCCATTACGTCGTCCGAGGATACTGATCGGACAGTGTCTCGTGGCAATCGAAATCTAAACGATTGGTTGAATCAAGCCCCAGCGCGACAAACGGAAACGCAGCGCAGTACCCAGGCACCCTAGTCCATAGCGCACGCTTCTCCGGAAATTGATTGATGAGGCTTCGGGCATGTACCGAGCAGGACAAGTCACTTCACCGATTGCGGAGCCCAGAGCAATGATTTGCGTAAGGATCTGGTTGTCGAAGACAAAGTCATCGGAGTTTGCCGACAGCGGCAGCCGTTCCAATAATTGGCGTGAAAAAGCGCGATAACCAGTGTGATATTCCGAGAGCTTCGCGCCGGTGAGAAAATTCTCTACCAGAGTCAGGAACCGGTTTGACACGTACTTCCACCAGGGCATGCCGCCGCGCAGCGCGCCTCCGCCAAGAATCCGTGAAGCGAGCACGCAGGGATAAAGGCCGCTTGCTACCAAGGCGGCCATCGCCGGAATCAATTGCGGCGTGTACTGATAATCAGGATGAATCATGATAACGATGTCCGCGTGTGCGGCGAGGGCGAGCCGGTAACAAGTTTTCTGGTTCGCGCCGTAACCGCGATTCTCCGGATGCACTTCTACTTGCACATGCGGCAGGGTGCGCGCAATTGCCACCGTGTCATCGTGACTGGCGTCATCTACGACAATCACGTGATCGACAATTCCATGCGCCATCACCTCATCGTAAGTCTGGCGCAATGTGCGCGCGGCGTTATACGCCGGCATTACCACCACAATTTTCTGGTCGTTTAGCATCTTCGTAGTCGAATATCCGTTGGATCGCTGCCTTGCAACCTCGATGACGATTTTTTACGATCTACGCTGCCTGGAATATTCGACCCCCGGTCATCCGGAAAGGCCGGAGCGCATTGCCCGGACGACGCCGCTGATAAAGGACCGACATTCTGAATGGGATTGGCGCGAGCCGATCGCGGCGACTGATGATGAATTATTGCGAGCGCATTCGCGTCAGCATCTAGAACGCGTCGCCAAGGCGCGAGGAGATTTCGATCTCGACACTCCGTTTTATTCGAACATCGAGATGTATGCGAAGCGCTCGGCCGGCGCTGCGATTGGAGGCGCGCGCGCAGCGTTGCGCGGTGAACCTGCATTCGCCCTGATGCGGCCGCCTGGGCATCACGCCACGCGCGATCGCGCGATGGGTTTCTGTTATTTCAGCAACGTCGCCATCGCTGCGCTCGATGCATTGGAAAACGGTGCTGAACGCGTTGCGATTTGGGATTTTGATGGACATCACGGCAACGGAACCGAAGCGATCGTGGCCCACTATGAGCGAATTCGATTTGCGTCGATCCACCAATTTCCCGCCTATCCGGGAACCGGCGCGAAGTCCTTCGCAAACATCGATAATTATCCCATCGCTCCCTTCACGTCACGGAACGAGATTGTTGAGATTGCAAAACAGTCGCTGGAAAAGCTGGTCGCATTCAAATCCGATTTGCTCATTGTTTCCGCGGGCTTCGATGCCTATTCTCGCGACCCGCTGTTACAATTGACCCTCGAGTGCGAGGACTTTGCGACATTCGGCGAGTGGTTGAGTAAAATCGGCATTCCAGTCGCAGCCGTCCTCGAAGGCGGCTACAGCGACGACCTTCCGGAACCGATCGATGCGTTTCTAACGGCTTGGCAGAGTTAGCGCCACCGATTCACACAGATGCGATCGGAACATAGGCTTGCAGCCTGTACGGCCAGCGGGTTTGAACCCCGCTGCTTGAATTTTCAGCGGAGTGCAACTCCGCTGGACACACAGACCTGGGGTCTATGTTCCAGACACCCGCACCTATCCATGGTTTATCTTTTAATTGCACGCTCCAATTCGGCGGCTGCGCTTTCGATTTCGGTGTAGCCGTATTGCCGAGCTCTGGCTCTCACGGCGAGCAGACCGCAGCGGTGAACGTTCTTGAGATCGCCATAGGGAAATTTGTATCTGCGCTTCGTATTCACACCGTACCGCTCGTCGATTCCGAGATACCATTTCCCAATTTTCGCCGAATTCGTGCAGACGGATAAACTCATTCTCCCGGGCTGCTGAAGGCCGATGTTTGCTCCACGCGCCTTTTCCGTCCGCGATAACATGTCCCTCTCGAATGACTAGCGCGGCGAACGCGAAGGCGTCTTCGTTTAACTTGATGCTCCCACGCGACTGAGCAAAAACATCGCGGCTCGCAGAGAAAAGAATTGCAACTGCGATGCAAGCGACAAACACAGGTTTTGAGATGGCGGATCTCATCAAACCAGCCGGAAACGTTTGCCTGAGACCCGGAAGTGGCAAACAATATTCGCTTCAGCGGGCTGTAGTTCAGCTTGGTAGAACGCTTGAATGGGGTTCAAGAGGTCGCGGGTTCAAATCCCGCCAGCCCGATAGAAAAGCTCCAAAACGCAAGCTCCAACATTCAAGGAAGCTGCAAACATCGCGCTCCAATTAAATCTCACGCGACTGCCTCTCTGTTTGGGATTTGGTGGTTGGAATTTCTCTGGAGCTTGGATGTTGATGCTTGGTGCTTCCATAGCTACAGAGGGGAGATGCTCAGTGCTGGAATTGTCGGACTGCCGAACGTCGGGAAATCGACGCTTTTCAATGCGGTCACGCGCACTCACAAAGCGCCCGCGGAGAATTATCCGTTCTGCACGATCGATCCGAATGTCGGCGTGGTCACAGTGCCTGATCCGCGACTGGCCAGGATTGCGGAAATTTCCGATTCCAAAAAAATCACGTCGACTGCGGTCGAGTTCGTCGATATCGCCGGTCTGGTGAAAGGCGCAAGCGCGGGCGAAGGACTGGGCAACCAGTTCCTCCATCACATTCGCGAAGTGGACGCGATCGTGCAGGTGGTTCGCTGTTTTGAAAATCCGGACGTTCATCACGTCAGCGCCACGATTGATCCAATCCGCGACATCGAAGTAATCAATACAGAGCTCGTGCTCGCTGACTTGACCTCATTGCAGAAACGACGCGACCGATTGCAGAAGCAATTGCACACCGGGGACAAAGCGGCGAAGATCGAAGACGCTATCATCGAAAAACTTTCCGCGCATCTCGACGCCGGAAAGCCGGCGATTACTGCAGAATTGACCCCGGAAGAAACGGCAATCGCGCGCGGTCTTTTCCTGCTTACATCGAAGCCAACAATTTTCGCGTGCAACGTGGTGGAGACCGATCTGGCGGCTGTAGCCGATGGCGCTGACGGCGGC
>Ga0306922_10007709_pt1 | contig 10406 bp, 7 predicted proteins | sample sta12Cox44000082_FD_203758 | JGI IMG/M metagenome (GOLD analysis project Ga0306922, IMG submission 203758) | Lab enrichment of tropical soil microbial communities from Luquillo Experimental Forest, Puerto Rico - statoxic.12C.oxic.44.000.082 (v2)... | ecosystem: Environmental > Terrestrial > Soil...
TCACAGGACGTTTTCGCCTTAGCGACGGGCCACATCTCTGACCGCTCGATAACCGTCTATTTCCAGGAAAAAAATCGAAATAACCGCTTGCTGGAGCTAGAATTCACCCCGTGAGTGAGCAAGAGAACATAAGGGCACTGCGATCGAGTTAGCTTCTCTTCCTCCAAGGAATGGCCGAGGGCTTGCGCCTGTCTCCCACAGAGAGATGTCCTGGTGAATCGGAGAGCTTGATCGGGCAGCCGACGGTCTGATAGGTGCCGCTACCGAGACGAAAAATTTCGTCGCTGACGGGGGGAAACAGGCGAGCATAGAGGTCAGCAAGGCACGGCGGCGCTGCGGCGCGTATCTCTGCATTGCGCCGGTCGCTCCACTCAAGATATTCGCGGGCTTCTTCGGGGGTCAGGAATTTCTTCGGCATCGCGGCACGTTCAAAAGGGATGGGGAGAAGGTGGCGGATTTTCGGGATGCGTGGAGACAGGCGCAAGCCCTCGGCTCCCTCGTCATGATGGTGATGAAGTTCGGCATGTTCCTGTTGTTTGGGATTGCCGCGCTGATTGGCGTCATCACGTCCTTTCCGCCTCTCCTTGAATTTCTTGCACGGCACGGTATGCCCGGCACGGCGGGAGAGGTGATCTCGCGATTGATCTTCGCTGACGTCGTCTTCGGCATTGGCTTTGGTGCCGTTGAGGAGTGGCAGGACGAATCACATGGGCCGCATCGCCTCTCGGCATGCAGCAAAAGTTTTGGTATCCGGTCACGTTTGCCGATAGCGCCTATCTTTCTCCTGCTGCTCGTCGCCGTGTTCATGTGGTAAACATAACGGCTTCAAGTGTCGCGAATTCCTCCGCAAAGCGGCCGAGCGCTTCGAAATAAACCGGATCTGGCCTCATATCTATTGTCGTGCGGGCCAGTTTTCTACATCTTGTAGGTCTGCGCCTTTTCGGGTGAGAAGGCATTTTACATAATTCCCCAACTACGACAAGCTGTGTAAGCGCCATATAGAGATGACACCCCTCTGCAATATAGAGGTGACACTCCCACGGGTTCTGGGGTCCCGGGGGGTGCACCGTGGCGGTGTTGTCGATGAGCAAGCAGGAGTTCAGCCGTCTTGACCTGCTGCTGCGGGTTCAGTCGGGTGGTCTGCGTATCAGTGATGCCTGCGTGCTGATTGGCCTACAGCGGCGTCAAGTGTTTCGTCTGCTGCGCGGCCTCAAACAAGACGGGCCCGCGAGCCTGCTTTCCAAACGTCGCGGCAGACCCAGTAACCATCGGCTCCGTCCTGAGGTTCGCATCCTGGCGTTGTCGATCGTGCGCGAGCGATACGCCGACTTTGGCCCGACCCTGGCGGCGGAGAAGCTGACCGAGCATCACGGTTGCTCGGTCTCGCGCGAGACCCTGCGCGGTTGGATGATCGCCGATGGGCTGTGGCAGGACCGTCGGCATCGTCTTCCCGTCCCGCACCAGCCGCGCCGGCGGCGCGATTGCCTGGGCGAACTGGTGCAAATCGACGGCTCGGAGCACGCCTGGTTTGAGGACCGCGGACCGCCGTGCACGCTGTTGGCGTTCGTCGATGATGCGACGAGCCGGCTGATGCAGCTGCGGTTTGTCGCCTCGGAATCGGCATTTGATTACTTTCGGTCGACCCGCGCCTATTTGGAGGAGCATGGCAAGCCGGTAGCGTTCTACAGCGACAAACACGGCATCTTTCGGGTGAACAGCAAGGACGCTGTCGGTGGCGACGGTGTGACCCAATTTGGTCGTGCGCTGTTGGCATTGAACATCGACATCATCTGTGCCAACAGCCCGCAGGCAAAGGGACGCATCGAACGCGCGTTTGGCACATTGCAGGACCGCATGGTCAAGGAGCTGCGGCTGGCGGGCGTCTCGTCGATTGCTGCGGCGAACGCGTGGCTGCCGGGGTTCATCGCCGCCTACAACCAGCGCTTTGGCTGCGATCCGGCCAATGCCAAGGACCTGCATCGACCGCTGTCACCAGCCGATGATCTGGACGAGATCCTGGCGTGGCGGGAGGAGCGCACGGTCACGCGCAACCTGACCCTGCACTACGACCGGATGATGCTGCTCCTGGACCCGACGCCGTTGACCCGCGGATTGGTGCGCAAGAAGGTGGAGGTTGTGAACTACCCGGACGGGCGGTTCGCGGTCCAGTTCAACGGAACGGCGCTCGGTTTTAAGTTATTCGACAAGATCCGCACAGTGCAGCCGGGCGCGCTCGTCGACAACAAGCGGCTGTCGGCGGTGTTGGAGCAGGTCAAAGCACAGCAGGCCGCCTACCCGGCGCATCAGCAGCGGGGCCATACGGCCCGGCGGCGACCCCCAAACAACCTCGAAGCGCCGGGTCTGCCGTCGAAGGGACGAGCGCCACGCCATGCTGTTGTCGCGACGCCGGCCTGAGGCAGCGAACCAGATCGAGGGCCGATCGTCACCGCTTGTGCTTTCGTTACGTAACGGAATTGCCCCGCCAAGCTGGGCGACCAATACGCCGTGGCAAGGGATGGGTTTTCAAGGGATCGGGAGATCTACCCCGATAGCGGCTTGGCAATCGCCGAGTGGCGGGAGCCGGCCGATTCCGATCACCTCCCAGTCCCATCGGGGTGAGTCTCCAACCGGCTATTCCTCGACGGGTTGCTCCCCAGCAGAGCCCGCCTCCGCTTCACCGGTCAGCGACGATCGTAGCCGATCCGGCCAGAGCATCAAATGCGCTTGCTCAACCTCACTGCAAAGATAATGCTCTGCCCTGGTTGTCCTCGCCGCCACCCGGGGTGTCATCTCTACTTTGCACGCCGAGTGACATTTCTATCTTGCGCCGACAAGCTGCTTCACGCTGCTGACAATCTGGAAATAGTGGCTCGGCTCACATTGTAGCTGCGCGCCAATTCTTGCAGGGTAGCGCCCCGCGCGCGTCGTCTGATGGCCTCTTTCTGTTGGGCCGGTGTCAGGGAAGGGGGCCTCCCCATGTGCTTTCCTTGGGCCTTGGCGCGGCTCCGGCCTTCGGCGGTGCGGGTGCGGATTAGGTCGCGCTCTACATCAGCGAGGCCTCCGAGTACCGCCAGCATCAAGCGCCCGGTGCTGGTGCCGGTATCGGCCCACGGTTCTGCCAATAATCGGAATTGCGCCTTGGCGTCCACGATGCGCTTGACGACGCCGAAGAGGTCGAAGGTGCTGCGCGCGAGCCGGTCGATCCTTGTCACCGTCACCACGTCGCCGGGTGCGAGCCGGTTGAGCATTTTGAGAAGCTGTCGGCGGTCGCTGTGGGCGCCGGTCACCTTTTCGCGGTAGATGTTCCGGCTGCTGCATCCGGCATCGCGAAGCTGCTCAAGCTGAGCGTCGAGCGTCTGCCCGTAGGTCGAGACGCGGGCATAGCCGATGAGCCGTTTTTCGGGATGAATTTCGATCATATCTTATGCAAACTGTAACCCATTGATCCGACTGGCTCAAGCAAAATGCACGAAAGTCTTGAGGCGGGTAATGTCACCTAAAATTTCAGTGCACTGCGTCAGGGAGACCGCGCTACGACGGAACTACCCCCTCGCGCCGAATCCGGCCGTTCATGCGGACGCCGCGGAACCGCGGGGTTCCGGACAGCGGCCGTTCGTCGCTGCTGAGGCCAAAGATCGGCGATTGCTCCTGTCGAAAATCTTTGGGATCGAGGCAGCGACGACGGGGTGCCCTTGACAGCGACTTCGCATTTTCCCGACGAAAAAATAACGCCTGTCATCATGCTGAGCGAACCTTTGATTCCCCCGACCGGGCCGCTTTTTAGCAGAGCACCGCAAGCGCCACTGCGGCGCATATCGGTCGCTCTTGATATTGTTTGCGCCATTGAAGGCAAGAAGCTCCGATGTACCTCGGCGAGAAATCGGGGTATAAGGGACGGTCCCTACTGCGTGGCGCGTGGACGAGGGAGGCTGCAACCAATGTTTGCTCCGCCAGTCGCAAAAACTTTGACCAAGCCTGCAGCGGCGCCCGCCAAGCGAGCGTTCGGTGACACAGAGCAGCGTTTTGCGGCGCCGCGGGGGTTGTCCGGAGGTGGCCACGACCCTGCGCGGAAGGCAGCGCGCGAGAACATCGTGCCGCAAAATTTACGGGTTGGTGGCTCGTGGGATATCGGAAGCATTTCCATCTATCCAGCCGAACCCATCAACCAAGTGCGGGGCAGAACGACGCCGGCGCCTCATGCCGGTGCAGCCCGGCCGTGGGTTATGACGGCGCAGCCGATCGACAACGCCACCGTCGAAGCCAACGACGAGCCTTACGGTATATTCGACGCAAACGGCAATCAAATCGACGAGGTGCCGGTAGCGGAAGCGCAAGCCCCCGAACAGACCGCGTCGCAAGGAACAGACATGGGCGGTCAGAACGGGACCGAAACTGACGATGGAGCGAGTTCGGCGCCAATTGGCATCTCGGTCGCGCAGCCGGCGCCGGCACCGGCAGCTCCGCCGCCGTCAACGGCGCCGGCCGTTCCACCGCCATCAGGACCGTCCGCTCCTGCTCCAGTGCCATCGCTGGTCGTCATGGGACCGACGGAGATGTGGTGGTTCGGCGGCGACACGCCGGCGTCGTACACGGTTTCCGGTCGGCTCAGCAGCAATGCAACGACCGGCACCTTCGCCTGGAGCAAGTCCGGGCCACTCAGTCTGTCCTCCGCCACGGCACCCACACCGACCGTTACGACCACGGCGGCCAGCGCGAGCCAGAAGGATGCCAAGGTCTTCCTGAAACATATCGACACCGCTGGCGTCAGTACCACGGTCGGTTATAGCCTGACAGTACGATCTCCCTCCTCCATGACCCCCACTGGGAATACCAACAATGCCGTCCCCAGGGGCTGGCAATCTTTGATCGGCTACAGTATCCAGGACCAATTCGGCACAACCTTGCCACGAGCCGTCCCGATCAATGAGCAGTGGACCAACAAACCACCTATCCCCGACTTCGCCGGAACGAACTGGCCGTCAAGTGCGCCAACCGAGGGTTCCGCAACCGTCAATCCTGCGGGGTGGAATGACAATATGTCGCATACGGACGGCGTACCTCCTTCTGATATCCCGACACCGGCTGCCCCGGGCAGCGGTGGTCCCCTCGTCGAGCACTTCGCAGGCCATTGGCACGTTGGGCACCTGACGCCCCCCGGCGGCGGCGTAAATGTCCGCAACGTCACCTGGCGCTTCTTCCAGGATCACGGTGATCATGCCTGAGCCGAAATCACTCGGCAGCCAATTTGTCACCTGACTCGCGCCGGCCGCTACGGCTGGAAATAGGTGGCGGACTTCAACCAGTGTCGACTGGAGTGGCTGGGCCGATCCCAGGCCCCGACCTCACCGCGGAGATCGCCAAGGCCGATCTTGTCGTTGTCGGCAGAATCCAACAGACCCGCCCGGCAGTCGGCCCGGTGTCACTGGTCAGCCCGCGGGCCAACCCGGTCGACGACGAATTGTACGAAGCCGACGTCGCAACCCTGCGCAGCATCGCAGGCACGCCCCCGCCGGGTGCGCTCACTGTGCTTTTTCTGCGCGGGCGGTCCCCGGCGCGATCGTGGCTGGAGCTTGAAGCCGGCGTCGTCGTGCTGCTCTTTTTGCGTCGCTCCAGTGACCATTACGTACCCGAAACGCCAACCGGCACGCCAATTCTGAGCCTCGCTAACCTCGACCCGCCGTCCGCCGGCACGAGCAAGGTCTCGGCGGTGTCCCATGAATTGGAGCAGGTCATCCTCAAGGCCGACCCCGGCCCTGAGTTGCCGATCCTGCGGCGAGCGTGCGCGTTACGCGCATCGCTGCGATACCCGGTGGATCTCGACGTTCCACGACAGACAGCGATGCGAGATCCCGACCGGGGACTGGCCTGGCTGGCGGTCGCGCTCTCGGCGGGGCAGCACGACGCCCTGGCGGCGCTCGTTCGCCTGCAATCGAATGTTGCTTGGTCGCCGGACCCGGGTATCGCCGGGGTGATCGTCCAGAGCGTTGCCGAGCTGCGCGCTGCGGCAGCGCAGCCGCAACTGGCGGCGCTGATGCAAAGTCCCTTGCCCAGCCTCGCGCTCGCCGCCGCGATGGCGTTGCGCCAAGTACGGAGCCCCGCCGCCGAACCCGATCTCATTCGCGGCCTGGATCACCCCGACCGGAATGTGCGTTACCAGGCCTTGATGGGATTGGCCGAACTCAATCCGAGCGTCGGCGAGGCACCGAGTTTCGCGCTCTATCGCCGTAACGAGGCTCAGTACGTGCAGCGATGGAAGCGCTGGGCGCGGCGATCGCACGCGCGGAAGTGACAGTCGAGCGCAACCATGACCTCCTGCCAGCCAGGCGAGCGAATTGATCGCTCTCCGCCCGACCGAGCGGTTGCCGTTTCGTGTTGGCCGGGCTGAATCGGGGCATGAAGAGCCGTTAAACCGGCCCCGAGTTCAAGTGCATTCTCAAACGTCGGGAAGATGCGCGGTGCGTGCGGCGGGGATGTATCGATAGAGCGTCGCCGGGGAGACACCGAGACGGTGTGCGATTTGGGTGACGCCGATGTCGGGGTTGGCCAGCATCGCCTTGGCAGCCTCGATGTCGTCGTCGGTGAGTTTTGGCGGGCGACCTCCGGTGCGGCCGGCGCGGCGCGCGGCGGCGAGGCCCGCCTGGGTGCGCTCGCCGATCAGACTGCGTTCGAATTCCGCCAGCGCGCCGAACATGTGAAAGACCAGCCGGCCCTGGGCGGTCGTCGTGTCGAGCGCTTCGGTAGGGCTGCGAAACCCGATGCCTCTCACCCTCAAGTTTTCGATGGTCTCTATCAACTGCTTCATCGACCGCGCCAGGCGGTCGAGCTTCCACACGATGAGCGTGTCGCCGCTGCGCGCGAATTCGAGCGCGTCATGTAACGCCGGCCGGTCCGTTACGACACCTGACATCTGCTCGGTGAAAATCCTTTGGCACCCTGCTTCGGTGAGTGCGTCACGCTGCAGGGCGAGGTTCTGGTCGACGGTTGAAACGCGCGCGTAGCCGATCAACATCGGCTTCGCCATCGCGAGATCGGCGGCGGGTGGAACTGCATGCCCCGGCGCGGCCTTCGCTGCGACGGGGCGGCGTCGACTCCTTGGTGGGGCCGAGCGAGTGGTCTTTCGCCGTTTGGTCGTCATGAACCCTCTCGAAACTCAACCGTACACTTACCTTTTGCGAGGCTGAAAGCAAGAATGAGTTTCGAGAGCCGTTTAACCCACTTTCCGCGCTGCTTTTTCGGTTTCGGCAGTTCCTCTCAAAAACGACTGTTTTTGAGGGGTGATTCGCGTGTTGCATAAATCTTAACTTTTGCCCACGAAAGAGATTCAACCGTGATGGTCTTGACGTCTACTGCGCCGTTGGGCGCCAATCCATCGCTTCGTAGGCAGCGCGAACAGTGGCTTTGGGAGAGAGCGCGCGAGCATCTGAGCCCCGACGGGCCCGGGCAATCTGCGCTTGCCGCTCGTCTCCCGCCGCCTCGAACAACCGGGCTTCCACCGCGTGGTGGAACAGCGCACGTTCGAGGTTCGTTTTGACGCGATCGCCTCGCTCATACAATTCGCCGAGCTGGCGGTGGGCGTAAGGGTTGCCTTCCGCCGCGGCGGCGCGCAGTTGTGCAACCGACATCGTGGTGACATCGCTCGCGGCAGCGGACAGCGTATGCACGGGGGCCGGCCTACGGGCTGCGTCCAGAAACAGCTGCGTGCGTTCCGCCGCCGTCAAGCCGCGCAGCGCGTTGACCGATGCATAGGTCAGCGTGTCGGCCGTCAGCAGAGGCCACGCCTCCCAGATGCGCGCCGTATCGTCGTCCGACGCGGTCGCGATGCGCAACCCGTCGGGGCTCCAGGCGGCGCTGTTGACCGAACCCGTATGCCCCTTCAGCACGGCCAGCGGGGCGCCGTTCTGGGCGTCCCAGATGCGCGCCGTGCCGTCCCGCGAGGTGGTGGCGATGCGCGTCCCGTCGGGGCTCCAGGCGGCGCTCCTGACCTGGTCCGTATGCCCCTTCAGGACGGCCAGCGAGGCGCCGCTCTGGGCGTCCCAGATGCGCGCCGTGCCGTCCCACGAGGTGGTGGCGAGGCGCGTCCCGTCGGGGCTCCAGGCGACGCTGATGACCTGGCCCGTATGCCCCTTCAGCATAGCCAGCGGGGCGCCGCTCTGGGCGTCCCAGATGCCCGCCGTGTTGTCCTGTGACGCGGTCGCGAAGCGCGTCTCGTCGGGGCTCCGGGCGGCGGCGGCGCTGTTGACCAAACCCGTATTTCCCTGCACGGCCAGCGGGGCGCCGCTCTGGGCGTCCCAGATGCGCGCCGTGCCGTCATAGGAGGCGGTCGCGATGCGCGTTCCGTCGGGGCTCCAGTCGGCGCTGTACACCGCGCTCGTATGCCCCTTTAGCACAGCCAGCGGCGCGCTGCTCTGGGCGTCCCATATGCGCGCCGTGTCATCCCCACGCGATGTGGTGGCGATGCGCGTTCCGTCGGGGCTCCAGGCGGCGCTGTCGATCGAATTCGTACGCCCCTTCAGCACGGCCAGCAGGGCGCCGCTCTGGGCGTCCCAGATGCGCGCCGTGTGGTCCTCCGACGCGGTCGCGATACGCGTCCCGTCAGGGCTCCAGGCGGCGCTGATGACCGCGCTCGTATGGTCCTTCAGCACAGCCAGCGGGGCGCCGCTCTGGTCGGCGCTGATGACCACGCTCGTATGCTCCTTCAGCACCGCCAGCGGGGCGCTGCTCTGGGCGTCCCAGATGCGCGCCGTGCCGTCCTGCGACGCGGTCACGATGCGCGACCCGTCGGGGCTCCAGGCGGCGCTGTCGATCGAATTCGTATGCCCCTTCAGCACAGCCAGCGGGGCGCTGCTCTGGGCGTCCCAGATGCGCGCCGTGTCATCCCCCCGCGAGGTGGTGGCGAGGCGCGTCCCGTCGGGGCTCCAGGCGGCGCTGTCGACCGAATTCGTATGCCCCTTCAGCACAGCCAGCAGGGCGCCGCTCTTGGCGTCCCAGATGCGCGCCGTGTCATCCCCCCGCGAGGTGGTGGCGATGCGCGTCCCGTCGGGGCTCCAGGCGGCGCTGTTGACCCAACGGGTATGCTCCTTCAGCACGGCCAGCAGGGCGCCGCTCTGGGCGTCCCAGATGCCCACCGTGTCGTCGAACGACGCGGTCGCGATGCGCGTCCCGTCGGGGCTCCAGGCGGCGTTGAGTAGTCCGTTGAGCGAATCCTTATGCCCCTCCAGCACGGCCAGCGGGGCGCCGCTCTGGGCGTCCCAGATGCGCGCCGTGTTGTCCTTTGACGCGGTCGCGATGCGCGTCCCATCGGGGCTCCAGGCGGCGCTGTTGACCGAACCCGTATGCCCCTTCAGCACGGCCAGCGGGGCGCCGCTCTTGGCGTTCCAGATGCGCGCCGTGCCGTCCTGCGACGCGGTCACGATGCGCGACCCGTCGGGGCTCCAGGCGGCGCTGTTGACCCAATTCGTATGTCCCACCAGCACCGCTCGCACGCGGTCCAAGCTGCGGGCCAGCGTCAGAACCCCGACGGCTTGCAGCCACAGCGGTCGATCGGGATGGCGTATGTCGACCGGCAGGGCGGCGAGCCCAGTCAGAGCAGCCAATTCGGGATCGTCATTGTGCAGCTCGGTTTCCGCCATGCTCGTCAGAAAGCGCGATTCGTTCAGCTGCGCGGCGGCCAAGTCTTCGGCGGCGAGACGACGCGCACTCTCCGCTCTGTAATACAGCCATCCGCTCAACACCGCTGCGATAAGAAAGACAATGGCTGCAGCGCGTGTAGCCAGAAAGGCGCGGTGCGAGCGGGCGAGTGCGGCGTCTGCCGCCGCCGCGCTCGCCTCGATGTAGCTCTGCTCTGTCGCGCTTAGATCATCACGGCGCCGAGCCAGCCAATCTCTGGCTTGAGCCAGCATGCCGCTGCGCAACAACGGCCCGTCGTCGGACGGGTCGGCCGACCACAGCTCGACATTCGCCGTGATCTGCCGGAGCCACGACTGGAAAGCGCGGTCTCGATCGATCCATCTGACGAGCTTGGGCCAGTGGCGGATCAAGGCCTCATGGACGACCTCGGCGGTCTCGCGCGAAAAGGCCGGCGCGTTGGTCACGACCAGACGATTGTCCTCGTCAGCGAGACGCTGCGCCAGCGACCAGACATCCTCGCCGAGCTCCCGTCGGTCGACAACCCGCCGCGTGTCCTCCTGGCCTTCGCCGAGCGTTACCAGCCGAGTGAACAGGCGCCGGAAGGCCTGAGCCATCTGCGGGTTCGCGCCGTTCTCGGTCATCGTGGCAAAGATCGCCTCCGCCCGCTGCGCTAATGCTCCTTCGACACCGCCAATGTCGTCGTAGCTCTTGCGCGTAATCTTGCTGTTCTCCTGCCGGCCCCATATCTCCCGGAGTGCGAATTGCAGCAGCGGCAGACT
>Ga0306922_10007711_pt1 | contig 10406 bp, 8 predicted proteins | sample sta12Cox44000082_FD_203758 | JGI IMG/M metagenome (GOLD analysis project Ga0306922, IMG submission 203758) | Lab enrichment of tropical soil microbial communities from Luquillo Experimental Forest, Puerto Rico - statoxic.12C.oxic.44.000.082 (v2)... | ecosystem: Environmental > Terrestrial > Soil...
CCACCAGTTCGGTGTAGTTGTACTGCCGTGTGACGCCGGCGATCTGCGGGCCCTGCGGCGCGCCGCCGCGCCCACCGGGCGCGTTGCCGCGACCAGCCTGTCCACCGGCGTTGAGGCCGCGCTCGGCCGCGAGCCGCTCCTGCTCCTCCTTCGCGAAGTCCGTGAGGTCAACCGCCTTGGTCGTCACCTTTACGTCGGCGCCCTTGGCGGTGAGCACGCGGATGACGTCGGCGCGTCCGAGCGCCGCGGCGAATGTGAGCGCGGTCTCGCCCTTGACGGTCTCCTTCGCGTTGACGTCGGCGCCGTGATCGAGCAGCGCGGTGACCGCGGCGGGCTTCCCGGCGGCCGCTGCCAGCATCAACGGCGTGGTGCCGTTCGTGGTCGCGACGTTGGCGTCGGCGCCTGCCTGCGTGAGGGTTTCGATCATCGCGGCATCACCGTTCTTGCTCGCGATGAGGAGCGGCGTGTATCCGCCGATGCGGGTCGTCGCCTTCAGGTTGGCGCTGGCATAGAGCAGCACCTTGGCGAGCTCGACGTCGCCCTTTTGCGCCGCCCAGTGCAGCGCGGTCATGCCGTCGGCCTGCGTCGTGTTGACGTCGGCGCCGTCCTTCAGCAACGCGCGGACGGCGTCACGGTTGCCGTTCATGGCCGCCTCGACGAACGCTGTCGCGCCAGCGGGCGCGGCATGGGTCGGCGTCGAAAGGCTCAGCGCGACCATCGCGCAAATGGAAAGACCGGTTGTCAGCGTTCTTCGCATGTCTGCTCCTAAGCCCTAAGCCCTATGCCCTATTCACTATCCCTTGGCGTCCGTCGCAACCACCGGGTTGGTGTTCAGGTCGAGTTCGCCGGTACTGTCGCCGAAGCTCTGAAGATCGGTCCGCCCCAAGGCGTGAAGCGCGGTGAACATCGCGTTGGCCATCGGCGTGCCGTCCGGAGCCTTGATGTGGACGCCGCCGGTGAGCTTGCCACCGGCGTGCCCCATCACGACGAGCGGCACACGCTTGTGGTTGTGAATGTTCGAGTCGCCCATCGGCGATCCGTAAATCAGCAGGCTGTTCTCGAGCAGGTTGCTCTCGCCCTCCGGCGTGTTCTTCAGCTTGCCCAGCAGATACGGCAGCATGCTGACGTGGTACCGGTTGATCTTGGCGAAGTCCATGATCCGGTCCTCGCGCTCGCCGTGGTGCGACGCGTTGTGGAACCCGGTGGTGACGCCGCTCTCCGGATACGAACGGCCCGACGCGTCGCGTCCGAGCTTGAAGGAGAACACGCGGGTCGAGTCCGAGGCGAAGGCGACGGCGATCAGGTCCATCAGGATGTGCACGTGCTCTTCGAATGAGTCGGGCACGCCGATTGGCGCCTCCGGCAGCGCACGCTGCTCGCCGCTGGCGTTGCGAGCCTCGACGCGCTGGATGCGGCGTTCGATCTCGCGGATGTTTTCGAAGTAGTCGTTCAGCCGCGCGCGATCGGTGGCGCCAAGATCGCGCTTCAGCTGCGCCGCCTGGCCGTTGATCCAGTCCAGAATGCTGCGATCGGTCTTGAGATTGACCTTGCGTTCTTCGGCGGTCGCGCCGACACCGAACAGCTGATCGAACACGACTCGCGGGTCTCGCACCATCGGCAGCGGCTGCTTCGGCGACGCCCAGCTGATCGTGTCGGTGTAAATGCAGGAGTAACCGTAGGTGCAGCCGCCGGCCTGGTCGACGTTCTCGATCGAGAGCTGCATCGACGGAATCGGCGTGTCCTGACCGAACTGCTGCGCATAGAGCTGGTCGAGCGACGTGCCGGCGAAGACGTCGTTGCCCTCGGTCTGCTTCGGATGCGACTGCGTGAGGAAGACTGCGCTCGAGCGGAAATGGTCGCCGCCGATTTCAGGCAGCGTGAACGCCTCGGCGTTGTGCACGTCGGTATTGCTGACGATGGTGACGTATTCGCGGAACGGGGCGAGCGGCTCCAGGGTCGGGCTCCACTCGAAGTCGCGGCCGACCTGGGCCGGCGCAAAGAGGTTCTTCTTCACGCCGATCGCGGTGCTGCCGGCGTTGCCGTGCACCATCTCCATGCACACCAGGCGCTGCTTGGACGCGGAGGCGCCGGCGGCTGTCTTCGCGAACACGGTGCGGGCGGGCACCATGGCATCGAGCAGCGGCAGAGCGACGGTAGCGCCAATGCCCTTCAGGACGGCGCGCCGGGACACATGCTTTTTCGAAATGTACATTGGACGCCCTCTATTCAGCAGTTGTCGTGACGGCTTCCGCGGTGCTCATCTGGAAGGCCGGACTGTTGACGATTCCGAGAACAAACGACGAGAAGTGGTTGCCGTTCTGCGCCGCCTTCTTCGCGATCGCGCGAATCGTCGGCTGGTCGTAGTACTCGATGCGCCGCCCGAGAGCGTACGACATCAGGTTGTCGGTGAAGTTGCGAATCAGGCCGTCCGAATGATTCAGCAGCGCCGCGCGCAGATCGGCCGGACCGGTCATCTTCGTCCCATCGTAGAGCGTGCCGTTGGAATCGATCGCCACGCCGTTGTCCTTGATGCGCCACGCGCCCAGCGTGTCGAAGTTATCGAGCGCGAGCCCGAGCGGGTCGATCACCTTGTGGCACGACTGGCACGCCGGGTTCTTGCGGTGCTCTTCCATGCGCTCGCGCGTGGAGAGCGGCTTGCCGGTCGCGGTCGCGGCTTTGGTGTCGTCGAACGGCGGCACGTCGGCGGGCGGCGGCGGCGGCGGCGATCCGAGCAGCACCTCCATGATCCATTTACCGCGCTGCACCGGCGACGTGCGGTCGGCCACCGCGGTCTGCATCAGCATGCTGCCCTGGCCGAGGATCCCGCGGCGCTCATCGGGCACCGTGACACGACGGAAGTTCTCGCCGACGATGTTCGGCATCTTGTACACGCGGGCGATGCGCTCGTTCACGAACGTGTAGTCAGCCGTCAACAAATCGAGGATGTTGCGATCTTCTTTGACGATGCTGTCGAAGAACAGCTCGGTTTCGCGCTTGTAGGACGCCGCCAGCTCGTTATCGAAACCGGGGAACAGCAGCGCGTCGGGGTGAATCTTCTCGACGTCCTGCAGCCGGAGCCACTGCGAGGCAAACCGGGTCGACAGCGACTCGGCCCGCGGATCGGCCAGCATCCGCTTCACCTGCTTGTCGAGCACGGCCGGCGTGTGCAGCGTGTTGTTGGTCGCCGCCTTGACCAGTTCGGCGTCCGGCACGGTGTTCCAGATGAAGAACGACAGTCGAGACGCGAGGTCGAGGTCGCTGATGCGATAGGTCTGGCCGGCCTTCGCCATCGTCGGCGTGCTCTCGAAGCGGAACACGAACTTCGGGCTCGCCAGCAGCGCCTGGAGCGCGGCCTTGATTCCGGCTTCGAAGTCGTGGCCCTTGCGCCCTTCGCCGTAGAACTCCATCAGCGATTCGACGTCTTCGTTGTTCGGCGTCCGGCGATACGCCTCACCCGCCAGGCTCGTCAGGATCTTGCGCGCGCACGGAATCTCGTCGGCCGGTGACGTCGGGCGGCAGATGAAAACTTTCCGCCGGCTCGGCGTGTCCGACACGCCGGTCACCTTGTAGGGGCCGGTGATGCTGAAGTCGCGCACGTGCGGGAGGATGGTGATGCCCGCGTTGTCGCCGTATTCGGTGTCGGCCAGCGTGTAATCGATCGGCGAGACGAGATCGTCCACCACGCCGTCGAACTTCTGGATGAACGCCGCGGCGATGTGCTGCGGGCCGGCCTTCACGTGGACGCGTGGCGTGACCAGGTTCAGACCGTTCTTGTCGGTCTCGGTCATCTTCCAGTCGACGTCGAGGAGCGCAACCCGCTCGCCGTTGATCGACAGGTCGATCTGCTCGCTACGGCTTGCGACGCTGCCAAACAGCTGACCGGTTGGCGTCCCGTGCAGCATGATGCGGAACGTGTAGTCGCCGTCGGCCGGGAACGTGTAGTCGACGGCAAGACCGCCGCGTGTGCCCCACGGCGTCCCGTCGACATGGCGCATCTGCGACTCGGTGCGCGGCACCTTGATCGTGAACTCCGACGGGCTCGCATTCCGGTCGCCGACCGCCAGCGTCGAAATCCGCGCCGCCGCGCGCAGGTACCCTTCCATCAGCGTCGCGGAGAAGGTCTGCACGTCGGCGATGTTGTCGTAGCCGGCGCTCAGCGTGTCGGGCGGCAGGAACGCATTCACGTCCACGTCCAGGTCGAGCAGGTCGTGCACCGAATGCGCGTACTCGGCGCGGTTCAGGCGCTGGAACGGACGACGACCCGGGTTCGGACGCAACGTGGCCGCCGCGTCAACCTTGTTCTCGAGCGACGTCGCGAACTGAAGCAGGACGGCCGCGTCAGGCCGCTTCATGCCCGCGGGCGGCATCATGCCCAGGCGCAGCTTGTGGATGATTTTCTCCGAGACTTCAGGGGCCTGATCGGCCTTCGCGGGGTCGAATGATACGAGCGAAAGACCACCGGCCTTGCCCTTTTCGCTATGGCAGCCGACGCAGTACTGCTTCGTGAGGTCTGGCGTCGGCGCTGCCGCGGTGGCCGCCGGAGGCTGGGCCGGGGCTTTGTGCGCGACCGCCATTGCTGGTTTCGGAGAGCTCGACTGTGACTGTGATTGTGGCTGGGCTTGAGCTTTCGACGGGGAATTGGTCTGAGCAGAGATCCCCCATCCGAAGAGGACGATCGCTGCCAAGGTGCCTGTACTCGCCGCGGTCAATTTCATCATGCGGGGTTCCCGGACAACGCCTGGTTTTCAGGCCGTTCGACTGCCCGCCAGTATACGTTCGAAAAGCGCCGGAAGTCGCGTGTTTCTTGCACTTTATCGTCACGGATGTCAGTGTTTGTCTCGACTTCTTCGCCTTTCCATCGCTGAAGCCGCGGGAAAGCCCTTATCGGAAGCCTTACTCGCCCTTAAGGTTTCGCTGGAGTGCTCGCTTTGACTCGTCCGCAGAGCGGCCTGGACAGGGACCTCGACGGCAGGTCCGACCGACGAACCGACGCTACGGAAACAGGAAGGACCGTTTCCAGACGCCGTTCTCGAGGTGAAAAATGACTCGCTCGTGAAGCCGGTGTGGATCGCGCGTCCAGAACTCGATGGACCTGGCGACGACGCGATAGCCGGCCCAGAACGGGGGGCGCGGCACAGGCGCATTGGCGAATCGCTCTTCGATCTCGCTGACCCGCGCGTCGAGCACCGTCCGCGATTCGAGCGTCTCGCTCTGGTCCGACGCCCACGCGCCAATCTGTGAGCCGCGCGGCCGCGTGACGAAGTATGCGTCGGCTTCCGCATCCGATACGCCTTCGACGTCGCCCTCGATCCGCACCTGCGTTTCCGGCGGCCAGTAGAACGTGAGCGCCGCGTACGGATGTGCGGCCATCGCCCGCGCCTTGCGGCTTCCGACGTTCGTGTAGAACACGAACCCACGATCGTCTACGCCCTTGAGCAGCACGTACCGCGCGGAGGGGCGGCCGTCGGCGTCAACCGTCGACAGAACCATCGCGTCGGGCTCAGCGCATGACGCAGCCGCGCGCTCGAACATCGCCGAAAACATCGCGACGGGATCGTCGGCCGCCACCAGCGTCATACTCGCGCGGGCAGCCGGCGCCAGGCAGGACGAGTGTCGCGCAGGAACATTTCCAGCTTTTCCACGACCGCGGTCGAAAGAGACCGGATAGGCGCCGCGAACATCCAGACATGGCGTCCGGAAGCACCGGTCAGCTCCATCCGCCACGACCCCCGGGCGCTCGCGCGCACGCTGACCTGCCATCCGCCGACGATGTGCCGGAACACGCGCCGTACGTCGCGCACCATCCGGGAGACGATGCCCTCATCTGTGACGCCATCGACAACGACGGCGATCTGTTGAGGCTGGCGGAACTTGAGGATGCCGGGCACTCTCCTCAGTGTACCAGCTACACTGGTCCGATGAACACGATCAGCCGATTTTCGATCCCGGATCTCGACGCGCTGCCCGACGATATTCGCGCGCGCATCGTAGCGGTCCAGGAGAAATCGGGGTTCATCCCCAACGTGTTTCTCGCGTGGGCCCATCGTCCCGACGAGTTCCGCGCGTTCTTCGCGTACCACGACGCGCTCCTCGAGAAAACGAGCGGCTTGTCGAAAGCCGAGCGAGAGATGATCGTCGTGGCGACCTCCGCGCTGAACGACTGCCAGTACTGCGTCATCGCGCATGGCGCGATTCTCCGGATCCGCGCAAAGCAGCCGCTGCTCGCCGATCAGGTGGCGATCAACTACATCCACGCCGAACTCACCGCGCGGCAACGCGGCATGCTCGATTTCGCGGTCAAAGTCGCCGAACGCTCGCACGAGATCGGCGAGGCAGACTTCGCGACGCTCCGCGCGCTCGGGATGACCGACGAGGAAATCTGGGACATCGGCGCGATCACAGCGCTCTTTGCACTGTCGAACCGTATGGCGAATCTGATGGCGCTTCGGCCCAACGATGAGTTCTACCTGATGGGACGGGCGGCATCCGCGAAACCCGCATGACCGAACGCTTGTGCGACAAACCAGGAGGACATCGATGAAACTCAATGAGCTGTTGCTGAGTGAACTGGAGCGTGAAATCCCCCGGTCGAAACGCGCGCTGGAGGAAGTGCCGGCGGGCAAATACGAATGGAAGCCGCACGACAAATCGATGATCTTCGGTTACCTGGCGAACATGGTCGCGACGATGCCGTCCTGGATTGAAATGGGGATCTCGATGAACGAGCTCGACATCGCGCCGGCATCAGGCTCGTCGATGAAGCAGGAAAAGCTCGAGACCAGCGACAGCCTGGTGAAGGCGCTGGACAAAAGCGCCGCGGCGGCACGATCCGCACTGGCGGGGACGACGGATGACTTTCTCATGACGCCGTGGCGGCTGCTCGCACGCGGACAAGTGGTGATGGAGACGCCCCGCTGGGTGATGATTCAGGACACTCTGAACCACTGGGCGCATCACCGCGGGCAGATGACGGTGTACCTGCGGCTGATGGGAGCCAAGGTGCCTGCACTCTACGGCCCTTCTGCGGACGACAAGGAGTTCCGATGACATCGGCGGCGTTTCTTAGCTGGCCACGAAATCGGGACAGCACGAAAGAGATTCATGGTTTTGCGGCGACCCTCCGCTATCCGACGATGGCGATCGTCGCGAGAACGTGAGCGCCGAGCTCGGCGTCGCCGTCGACACGGACTTGCGGTGCCGCCTCGGCTCGACTGATCCCCTTGGTGAAAATTCGCCAAGCGATCGCTTGCGGCATGGTGATGTCGCAGACGAGCGTCCCCCTGGGAGCCGTCACAAGGCTCCAGGTTTCCTCGAAGTGCAGGTACCAGCGTCCGCCGCAGTCGCCGTCGACGTTGACCCGCACCAGTGAGTCCGGCGCGCTCGTCTTGTCCCGATACGCAAACGGCAGCGCGCGCATGAAGCAGTCGAGCACCGGATAGTACAGCTCGCGCGTCATGATTCCCGGACGGCCGGTCGCCAGCCGGATCTGCTGCTGATGATGCCAGCGCTCGGTGAACTCGCGCGCGATGTGAAACCAGTTCGCCGATCGCTCGTCGCCCGCCCAGGAGACAGGAAACAACGCGTCCGCGAACGGATCGAGCGACGCGTAGTAGCTCGCGGTCTCGTCAGAGCCTGCTTCCATCAGCGCGATCAGTTCGGACGCCTCGAGCCTGGTGTAGCGGTCGACACCGTCGCGGTTGAGGCGATTGATGAACGCCACGAGATCGGCGTTCGAGCGGATCAGAGGCGCGGCAGAAAGCGGTTCGCCGTGGAGCCGGCTCAACTGACGTTGCTGGGTATCGAGCAGGTGCGCCGCGACCTGTTTCACTGTCCAGCTGCCCGCGACGGTCGGCAGCGCCCATTCGCGCGCCTCGAGCGACTGCAGGAGTTCGATCAGTTTTCTTTCGAGACCGGGAAAGAGATGCGCGACCCGGATGACGGGGAGCATCGAAGCACGCGCGGACTCGCTCATGCCACCGCGCTCTTCGCCTTGTAGCGTCCCGGAACGGCGCGGAACGACACCGCGATCCGGTTCCACGCGTTGATCGTCGCCGCAAGATACGTCAAGTCGACCAGCTCCTGCTCGCTGAAGTGTTTCCTCGCCTCTTCGTACACGCTGTCGGGCACGTGTGTCTTCGCCAGGAGCGTGACCGCTTCCACCCAGGCCAGAGCCGCGCGCTCACGGTCGTCGAAGAACGGCGTCTCTCGCCACGCGTCCAGCGCGTAGAGCCGCTGTTCCGTCTCACCCGCCGCGCGGGCGTCGATTGAATGCATATCGATGCAGTAGGCGCAGCCGTTGATCTGCGACGCTCGAAGCTTCAGGAGATGCATGAACTTATGGTCGAGACCGGAGCCGGCCAGGTGTTTCTCGAGCGCGAGCATGGCCTGCAGAGCGTCGGGGCTGAATTGTCGATAATCGATGCGCGGCTTCATCACACCTCCCGGTTCAACCCGAACCTACCATGAGTAAGATGGAGCATGCTCGACAGCCCGTCGCCGCTTCAGCCGTCTGCCGCCCGAGCCGATCACGTCTTTCCGACGCTGACCGAGGCCCAGCTGGCGCGCATCGCCGCGCACGGAAAACGGCGCGCCGTGCAGCGGGGCGAGATCCTGATCGAAGCGGGCGATCACGTGGTGCCGTTCTTCGTGGTGACGGCCGGCGCCCTCGAGGTGGTGCGGATCGCCGGCAATACCCAGACACTGGTCGCGCTGCATACCCCCGGACAGTTCAACGGCGAGATCAACATGATCTCGGGCCGCCGCGCGCTGTTCCGCCTGCGCGCCCGCGAGGACGGCGAAGTCGTTGTTCTCGATCGCAACGAGATGTTGTCCCTCTTCCAGAACGACACTGAGCTCAGCGAGATTCTGATGCGCGCGTTCATTCTGCGGCGCGTCGAGCTGATCAGCAACGGGGTCGGCGACGCCGTCCTGATCGGATCGACGCATTCGCCGGGGACACTTCGCATCAAGGAATTCCTGATGCGAAACGGCCACCCGTACACGTATCTCGATCTCGATCGCGATCCGGATGTCCAGGCCACGCTGGATCAGTTTCACGTGGCCGTCGCGGACGTGCCCGTGCTCATCTGCCGCGGCGAGCTGGTGCTGAAGAATCCGTCGAATTCCGACATCGCCGACTGTCTCGGTTTCAACGATGCGATCGATCAGACGCACATCCGCGATCTCGTGATCGTCGGCGCGGGCCCGGCCGGCCTTGCCTCCGCGGTGTACGGGGCGTCGGAAGGGCTGGATGTCCTCGTCATCGAGGCGAACGCACCCGGTGGTCAGGCCGGATCGAGCTCGCGTATCGAAAACTATCTCGGTTTTCCGACCGGCATCTCCGGCCAGGAGCTCGCCGGCCGCGCCTACACGCAGGCCCAGAAATTCGGCGCGCAGATCCTTATCGCCCGCGGTGCCGTCGCGCTCGCCTGCAAGCGGCGCCCGTACGTGATCGCCATCGACGAGGGGCAGCGCGTGTCCGCCCGCACCGTCATCATCGCGACCGGAGCGCGGTACCGGCGCCTCAGCCTCGACAACCTTCAGAATTTCGAGGGCGCCGGCGTGTACTACGGCGCCACGTTTGTCGAGGCGCAGTTGTGCAGCGGCGAGGATGTGGTGGTCGTGGGCGGCGGGAACTCGGCGGGACAGGCTGCCGTCTTTCTCGCTCAGAGTGCGAGGCGGGTACACATGCTGGTGCGCTCGGGCGGACTCGCAGAAAGCATGTCGCGATACCTGATTCGGCGCATCGAAGAAAATCCGGCCATCGAACTGCGCACGCACACCGAGCTCGCTTCTCTCGAAGGGAGCGATCGTCTCGAACGGGTGCGCTGGCGCCACACCGTGACCGGCGAGACGGAAACGCGCGAGATCGGCCACGTATTCATGATGGCCGGCGCCGTACCCAATACCGGCTGGCTCGACGGCTGCGTCGCTCTCGACGAGAAAGGGTTCATCAAGACCGGCGCCGATTTGTCGCAGGACGATCTGACCTCGGGGCGCTGGCCGCTGGCCCGGGTGCCGCATCTGCTCGAGACGAGCTTGCCAGGAGTGTTCGCCGTCGGCGATGCTCGCGGCGGCAACATCAAGCGGGTGGCGTCCGCGGTCGGCGAGGGATCGATTGCCGTCTCGTTCGTCCATCAGGTGCTGCACGAGTAGAAGACACGGAGGCGAACGTGAACGACGCGGACTTCGACCTTCACTCCACCACAAGCGAGCCGGAGCTGCCGGCGCCGCCGGAACGACAATCGGGTGTCTTGATTGCCGTCGCCATACTGGTCGTCGCCGTGGCTGCTGCCGGATATCTCGCATTCTTCTGGCGCAAGCCGGCCCCCGCACGCACGGCACCGCCGCCGAAGGCCGCGGCGGCCACGGAGTCGCCGGCGCTCGGCGGTGCAGGCGAGCCGATG
>Ga0306922_10007712_pt1 | contig 10405 bp, 10 predicted proteins | sample sta12Cox44000082_FD_203758 | JGI IMG/M metagenome (GOLD analysis project Ga0306922, IMG submission 203758) | Lab enrichment of tropical soil microbial communities from Luquillo Experimental Forest, Puerto Rico - statoxic.12C.oxic.44.000.082 (v2)... | ecosystem: Environmental > Terrestrial >...
GAACTTGGCCTGCACCGCGGTGCATGAAATCGGAAAATGCACGGTGCCGAGACCGTCGCTCACGGTCTGCTGCGCGTTCCCTGCGACGGCGGCAAGAGCCAGGGCGGCGGTGAGAAGGATGCGGGTCTTCATCGGCTCCTCCCTATGTTGTGAATTGATGGCGTCAGGTTACTACGCGCCTTATTAGCTAAGTCTACCATGGTGGCGCGCACTGCCCCACAGCGCTGTCCGGCAACGTTTAGCACCTCAAGCGCCGATTTGAGCGGCCAAGCCGCCCACTCGCGGCAGAATCGTTTGCTGATCAGCCGAGAAGTGTGAACTAGTTCACACTTGCCCAAAAAATTTCACCTACCGAACATCCCATGCCGCCCTGAAACATCCATAGGCGCCGTTTGCCTCCCAGTCATGCTACCTGCGCAGGCTGCCGCGCCCCTTTGAGATTGCCGACCGGAATGACTGCTCTCGGCGCAACCTCGTCATTGCCGGGCGCTCTGGCGAAGGTCCCTTAACCGAACCCACAGCAGGCACTCTGCATGGGCGGCGGGAACGGGTCTTCATGCCCTCAGCAGTCATCCAGGGCGGCGTCGAGAAGCGGCAGGGACACGTAGATTCCGGCCGTTCCCGATTTGCCCGGCCTGGGATGCCCATGCTTTAAAAGCGGTCATTTTCTGCCTGAAGCCACGACACCCGACACTGCGCCTATTTCAGCGCTGCCGCTGGTAGCTCGAAGGGCAGAGGGATATCGTCATCCATGAGGGGCTGCCGCTCCTGGAGCCGCGAGGATCACCGCATGGACGTAGTGGCGTGGCTGCGCGGGTTGGGGCTTGAACAATACGTGCCGGCATTCCGCGACAACGATGTCGACGGCGAAGTGCTGCCGGAGCTGACGGCCGACGACCTCATCAGCATCGGCGTTACCTCAGTCGGCCATCGCCGCAAGCTGCTGGCCGCGATCGCTGCCCTGGGGGCGGAGCCGACGCGTGACTCAGCCCAACCAGCGGTGAGCGCTACACCTACTCCGATCTCCCCTCCGACAATCGATGCCGAGCGCCGGCAGCTGACGGTGATGTTCTGCGATCTGGTCGGCTCGACGGCACTCTCGGCGCGGCTCGATCCCGAGGATTTGCGCGAGGTCGTCGGCGCGTACCACCGCTGCTGCGCCGATCTCATCACCGAGGCCGGCGGGTTCGTCGCGAAGTACATGGGCGACGGGGTGCTGGCCTATTTCGGCTATCCCCAGGCCCACGAGCATGACGCCGAGCACGCTGTGCGGGCCGGGCTTGCCCTGGTCGAGGCACTGCCGAAGCTCACGACCGCCGCCAGCGTTCCCTTGCAGGTGCGGGTCGGCATCGCCACCGGGCTTGTCGTGGTCGGCGACCTGATCGGCGCGGGTGCGGCACAGGAGCAGGCGGTGGTCGGCGAGACGCCAAACCTCGCGGCGCGCTTGCAGGCTCTGGCCGAGCCTGGTGCCGTCGTCATCGCCGACGGCACGCGACGGCTGCTCGGCAATCTCTTCGAGCTGAAGAACCTCGGGGCCAGGGACCTCAAGGGCATCGCCGCGCCGGCGCGGGCCTGGGCGGCGCTGCGGGCGAGCTCCGTGGGGAGCCGCTTTGACGCCCTGCACACGACCGGCCTGACCGCCCTCGTCGGGCGGGAAGAAGAATCCGAATTGCTGCTGCGGCGCTGGTCCCGAGCAAAGACGGGTGAAGGCCAGGTGGTGCTGCTCTCCGGCGAGGCAGGGATCGGCAAATCGCGGCTCACGGTCGCACTCCCCGAACGCCTCGCCAGTGAACAGTACACGCGCTTGCGCTATTTCTGCTCGCCGCAGCGCGCGGACAGCGCGTTCCACCCGATCATCGGCCAGATGGAAGGAGCCGCCGGACTGGCCTACGACGACAAGCCGCAGGCCAAGCTCGACAAGCTCGATGCGATGCTCGCCCAGACCTCGACCTCGCCTGAAGATGCCGCACTCTTCGTCGAGATGCTGTCGCTTCCGAATGACGGACGCTATCCCGCGCTCGAGCTGGCCCCGCAACAGCGCCGGCAGAGAACGCTGGAAGCGCTGATGTCGCAACTTGCGCGGTTGGCACGCCAGCAACCGGTGCTGATGATCTTCGAGGACGTACACTGGATCGACCCCACGAGCCTGGAGGTGCTCGGCCGGACCGTGGACCGGATTAAAACGCTTCCGGCGCTGCTCATCTTAACGTTCCGCCCCGAGTTCAACGCGCCGTGGGTGGGACAGTCGCATGTGACGAGTCTGACGCTCAACCGGCTTGGCGAGCGCGAGGCGGCCGCCATCATCGGGCACCTGGTCGGGAACAAGGCACTGCCGGCGGATGTGATGGCGGAGATCGTCGAGCGCACCGACGGCATTCCGCTGTTCGTCGAGGAGATGACGAAGGCGGTGCTGGAGGCGGAGAGCGAGGGCGCGGTCCGGCGCACGGTTGCGGCGGTTCCGTCTCCGGCCCTGGCGGTCCCGGCAAGTTTGCACGCATCGCTGATGGCCCGGCTCGACCGGCTAGGCCCTGCCAAGGAGGTGGCGCAGATCGGGGCGGCGATCGGCCGGGAGTTCTCTTATGCCCTGGTGACAGCCGTGGTGCGCAAGCCCGAGGCGGAGCTGGAATCGGCGCTCGACCGTCTCATTGCGGCTGGTTTTCTATTCCGGCAGGGTGTCCCGCCGCACGCGGCTTATCTGTTCAAGCACGCACTTGTACGGGACGCGGCCTACGGCACGCTGCTGCGCGAGCCGCGACGCGCGCTTCATGCTCGCATCGCTGATGTCCTCGAAGCACAGTTTTCGGCAGCGGTCGAGCAGGAGTCGCTTGCTCACCACTATACCGAGGCGGCCCGCATCGAGGAGGCGATCGATTACTGGCTCAAGGCTGGCAAGCGCGCGATGCAGCGTTCCGCCAATATCGAGGCCGAGCGTCATCTGCGGAAGGGCCTAGAACTGCTCATTAATCTGCCAGAAACGACGGCACGCGATTTGCGCGAAATCTCGCTGCAAAACACGCTCGGCGTTTGCCTCATGCCAACGCGGGGCTTTGGCAACCCGAAGGTGGCGGCGGCTTTCACCCGCGCCGCTGAAATCTGCAAACGGGTTGACGACGCTCGCGGACTATTCGTCTCGCTGCGCGGCAAGGGGCAGTACCACATGATCTCCGGCGACATGAGGACGGCATGTGACGACGCGCGTCGCGTCCTTGCACTGGCCGAGGGCGTGGGGGACCACGACTTCCTGATCGAGGCACATCATCTCGGCTGGAGTGCCCTCTGCTTCGCGGGGGAATTTCGCGCTGCCCAGCGGCACGCCGAGGAGGGCATCACCCACTACGAGCGCGGACGCGACCACCACTTAACCTACACGTACTCTGGCCACGATCCTGGCACGTGCGCCCGCGCGTTTGGGTCGCTTTCGCTGGGTCAGCTCGGCTACTCTGAGCGCGCGCTGGCTTTGTGCCGCGATGGACTGGCGCTGGCGGAGGTGCTGGCGCATCCCTTCACCATCGCTGTTGCGTTGTGGGCGACGGGCATCCTGCATCAGCTGCGGCGCGAACCCGATGCCACCCGCGAGGTCGGTGAGCGAATGATACATTATTGCAGCGAGAAGGGCCTGCGAACGATGGTGCCAATCGGCAAGGTCTTTCGCGGTGACGCGCTGGCCCGGCATGGTCAGTTCGCCGAAGGCATTGGGCAGATGCGCGAGGGCATCGCCGAACTGCGGTCGATCGGCACCCTGTTTTCGCTGCCGAGCTTCTTCGCCTGCCTCGCCAGTGCGTGCGCGCACTGCGGAAATGTCGGCGAGGGCTTGGCAGCGGTCGAGGAAGGGCTGGCGATGACGCAAACGGGCGGCGACCGTTTCAGCTTACCGGAAATCCACCGTATCAAGGCAAAGCTCCTACTCGCCAGCTCGGTCGCTGACAGTGATGCGGCTGAGGCCGCCTTCGGCGAGGCGATTGAGGTTTCGTGCGGCCAGCAAGCGCGGCTGCTCGAACTCCGCGCGGCGACGAGCCTCGCTCGGCTGTGGGGCGAACAGGGCCAGCGGGCGAAAGCGCCTGCACTGCTCGCGCCGGTTTACGGCTGGTTCACTGAAGGCTTCGACACCGCGGACCTCAAAGAAGCAAAGACGCTGCTCGACGAGCTGAGTGCTTAATCGACTAAGCTTGGCTATCTCGATGGCAATAAGGGTCGGACCTGGCATCGCGCAGCGCTAGACCGTCTGATTCCTCGGTCGAGCTTTCACGCTTTTCACGCCGGGGCGAACGGCCGGAATCGGCGCAACCTCGCCGTTCGTTCAAGCATCGCTGAATGACCGCTTGCCACACGCTTACTTGCCGTTCGTGCGTGGAGGCAGGGGTTTTGGACTAGCTTGCGCAATCGTCGTTATGGAGGGTGAGGCGATCACGTATGCTTCGAAAAGGCCGACGAGCGGGCCAGTGACGGGTATTCAGGCCGCGTCGCTGCCCGACTTTCTGAGGAACCGAATGCATGACGAAGCCCGCACCGCAGTGCCGGCAGCGGCGGTCACCGACCTGCCGGATCACACCTATGAATGAGCGCGCATAACAAGGTCGCGTCGACTGCTAAACCACCTTTGGTTAGGGTACAGCTCTGATATGCTCTGAGGTGTGCCTGTAAGTACGGGGATCGTTCATGGAACGCCACAGGTTCGCCAACACTGATCTCAGTGTGTCGATCATTGGTCTCGGCTGTTACGGCATGTCGGGCGCCTATGGGCCGGCCGACGACGCGGAATCAATCGCCACCATTCATCGGGCGCTCGATCTTGGCGTCAATTTTCTCGACACATCGGCCAGCTACGGCCAAGGCCACAATCATCGCTTGATCGGCGAAGCGATCCGCGGCCGCAGACATGATTATGTCATTCACTCGAAGAGCGGCAGCCCGCGCGATGGCAGCCCAAACGGGGTGCGGGGCGGCGGCGATCCGCGTTATCTGCGTCAAACCTGCGAACAGAGCTTGAAGAATCTCGCCATCGAGACGCTCGACGTCTTTTGCATGTCGCGCGTCGATCCGAACGTGCCAGTCGAGAAAAGCGTCGGGGGAATGGCCGAGCTCGTTAGGGAGGGCAAGACACGTTTCATCTCGCTCTCGGAGTGCTCGGCCGAATCGCTTAGGCGTGGCAGTGCCGTGCACCCACTCGCATCGCTTCAAATGGAGTATTCGTTGTTCTCGCGTGACGCGGAAGAGCAGGGTCAAATCGACGCCTGCAAGGAGCTTGGTATGGCGATGATGGCCTATGCTGTGCTCGGTCGGGGGATGCTGAGCGCCGAGGTTCCCAAGGTGGAGGAAATGGCAGCGGACGACATCCGCGCGGACCTACCTCGCTTTCACAGCGCCAATAAACCTGCGGCTACGGTCGGCTCTAGACGCCATCGCGCGCCGGAAGAACGCTACCCTCGCTCAGCTCTCGATCGCTTGGCCGATGGTCCGGGGCTCGCGCGCGGGAGCCTTCATCGTACCGATACCCGGCGCGAAATCGCGCAAGCACCTCGAGGAGAATGTGCGCGCCGCGAACATTGTGCTAACGGCAGACGATCTCGCGGAAATCGACCGCATCGTGCCGCCCGGTTCCGCCTCCGGCACCCGCTATCCGATCGGACAAATGCATCGAGTGAACCTGTGACAGTCGAGTCGCGATCGTAACCCCGCGGATGCTAAATCAAGCGCTGTCGGTTACGATCTTCTCGGGATCAGTGGTCCCGACGAAAGGCTTGGGGTGTCGTTGGTTTCGGTAAGGAAGCGCTTGATAGCGGCCTGGAGCTCGACGAGCGATCTGAAGCGGTCGTCCGCGGGTGGACCCTCGAACCGCTGTTCCCCACCAAGCCGACATCACCTTACCCGAAAGCTTGCAGGGTGCCCCGGTGTCGGATCCTAAAGAGCTTGGTACACGTCCCACGACTCCCGTGCCGCCGCCAGCAGCCGATCGCCATCCTCAGGCAGCAGCAGCCGCTCGGCGACGAGACGATCCGTTGCCGCAGCCAGTCGCGCAGCCCAGACATCGCGCGATGCGTAGCGCGCTTCGACCGATGGCCGTGGATCGCCTGCGCGCTGCCTTTCGGCCTCGGTTGTAGCGAACGGGATCATCGAACCCTGAATGGTAAACAGATCACCTTCGCCGTAGCCGGTCGCGCGCAACGACCAGCGGTATGTGTGGCCAGGGGGGCGTCCACCATCGGGTGGCGAATGCCACCGAGTGCGTTTCCGTCGGCGTCGGTCGCTTGCACGAACACCGAGTAGGCTAGGGTCTCGATTGGCGGCTCGACCGAGTGGTCACGCAGCCGCAGTTCGTTCAGGCGGTTTGGGAAGTTCACCTGGGGCAGCTTGGGAAACGTCGAACGCGCCTCCGCGAGCGTCACCAGCGTGCCACTGGCGCGCGACGGGAACCGGCCTGCGGGCGGCGCGACGCCGTGCTCCACCCATTCATGCGCTGGGGTTTGGCATCTCGCAGAGCGGCCGCGTGCTTCGCGACTTGGTGTATCTCGGGTTCAACGAGGATCTTGCCGGGCGCCAGGTGTTCGACGGCATCCTTCCCGTCGTGGCGGGGTCGCGCCGCACCTGCATCAACTGGCAATTTGCGCAGGCGGGTCGCTATTCACGGCAGCATGAGGACCATTCCTACGGCGATGACCAGTTCCCGTTCAGCTATCCGACATTGAGCGATCCGATCAGTGGCCGCAGCGCCGGCATCCTGCAACGTGCCCGCGATGCCGGCGTGTGCCCGAAGGTGTTGCATCTCGATACTGAGAGTGACCTCTGGCAGGCGCGCAGTTCGCTGGTGGTGACGGATACGAGTGGCGCCGACATCGCGATGCCGGACGAGGTACGGGTCTACACCGTCAGCGGAGTGTCGCATGCGCCGTTTCGACCCTTGCCCAAACCGGTCATGCAACTGCCTGGCAATCAGCTCGGCTACGGCGCGTTCATGCGCGCGTTGCTGGTCGCGATTGGAGGCAGTTCCTATATAAAGGCCATCGTGAATAGATTGGATATTCGATACCGGTACCCCTGTCGAATCATGTATTACAACTCCAATTATTGGGTTGGTTACTGATGTGTCGAAGCGGATATGTATACGCACTCGTAGGTTCCCTCCGAACGAGAGAGAAGTACCGTTGTGCCCGTCATCCCACTCCAATTTGGTGATGCGGGCCTCGCCGGTCGTCGTCCTATCGGCCCAGTCCTCCAATTGAACTCGACTGCCAGCAACAGCGTAGGAAAGGTACCGCGAAATGGCCATCTGCGGCAGGTCATCGCAAAGTATACTCCCATTTCTCATAAGTATCGCACGTTCGCAAAGATGTTGAACGACCGCCATGTTATGACTGACAAAAAGAACCCGTGCGCCCTTCTATGGTGGCTACACTGTTCATCTTCCCAATACATTTATTCTGAAACTCGGCATCTCCAACAGCTAGAACCTCGTCCACTAAGAGAATCTCTGGTTCCAAGTGTGCGGCGACGGCAAAGGCAAGACGAACGTACATGCCCGATGAGTAGTGCTTAACCGGTGTATCAAGAAATTTCTCGATCTCGGCGAAGGCGACGATCTCGTCGAACTTCCTGCGGATCTCAGCGCGGGTCATGCCGAGGATCGCGCCGTTGAGATAAATGTTTTCCCGACCGGTGAGCTCCGGGTGGAAACCAGTTCCCACTTCGAGCAGGCTTGCGACGCGTCCCCGAAGTACTACCCGACCCCGGGTAGGCTCAGTGATGCGGCTTAGGATTTTGAGAAGCGTGCTCTTGCCGGCACCGTTGCGTCCGATGATCCCCAATACTTCGCCGCGTTTGACCTCGAAGCTGACATTCTTTAAGGCCCAAAATTCCTCTTCCTGACAACCTAGAACGAGCTGTCGCCCGCGGACGAGATCGGCCACATTGCGGGAAAAATTGCGGGCCTGTTGTCCGATTACATCGCGCAACGCCGTATAACGCTTATAGCCTTGGTCGGCGGGCGAATTGTGTCCCACCAAATAGATTTTGGACAGGTCCTCGACGGAGATAACTGCATCCGAAGAGGGGAGGGGGGTAATTGAATTCAAAAACAGCTTTGTCACGAGCGGCGATGGCTGGGCCGCTCATATCGCACGCCCCGATTGCGCCATCAAGCATCCAAGTAGCGTTCACTTATTGTACTTCCCTCCGGTTGCCCGGTACCTGGGGATTTCCGGGTGGCGCGGACGCACTGTCGCAACTTGAGCTTTGTTGCCATCGCCGCAGAGAACCGCCACAGTTATGGCGGCCGGCATCGGAGAATTCTCGAATTGACGCGCGAGGTAGAACTGCGTGAAGGCGGACGAAACTCGGCACAGCTACAAGCATTTCCACAAAGAGCGCTGGAACTCGCTTGCTCGCGAATTCGGCGATACGAAACCTCTCAGGGCTATGATCGCCAGAAACAGCGATCTGGTCAATTACTACTTTGATAATATTACCAAAAGGATTTTGGACCGTTCCTTACGGCTCCCGCAGAAGAGGGTTCGTGACCTGGGATGCGGCATTGGCAGGCTAACCCTGTGGATGGCACGCAAGGCTCAGCACGTCACAGGCGTGGATATCTCCGAGGAAATGACCCGAGTGGCGCGGAGTAGGGCGGCATCACAGGAGCTGCGCAATGCCATTTTCCAAGTGTACGACGGGACGACACTGCTGTACGACAATGCCTCGTTTGATATCATCGTCTGTGTCGGAGTGCTGAAATACGTCATTGATGAGGAGGACTTTGCTAGAGTTATTGGGGAGATGTGCAGGACCGTGGTGCGCGGCGGACAAATCGCCGTCATTGATGAATTTGATTATGGTGGGCCTGTTAAATTATCTGAGGAGGATCTTGGCGGGCTGTCCGTGTTGCGGCGACCCACAGACTACATTTCGCTGTTCGAGAACCATGGAATGGAGCTTGTCGAGCAATGCTCCATGCTTCGATATCGGCTTCAGAACCGCGGACGAACCCTCTTGGGGACACTGCCATTGGGTCGTTTTATCGCCGCCCGACCTCTGGTAGTTCGCCTCATGACCATGGCGGATGTGCGGATCGATGAAGTCCTGAGGCATCGGGTGAAGCCGATGCGTGGGTTTCAGTTGCTGAGCTTTGTGCGCCGTACATGATCCCGTCCCGCGAGACCGGAAAGTGGCCTTGCGCTCACCAAATAGCACCTTGGACTGGCCCGAATCGGAGTCGGAGACTTTCTGCGAAAGTCCAGTGGACTTAGTTTCCGAATTCCGCCTTTTCCATGGCTAGGTCCCCAGGACAAGGGTCGCGGTTTTCGGCAACACAAGCATCGGCATAGGTTGCAAGCGTAGCGCCGCAACGCTCGCAGATTATCCGACCGTCACCGAGAGCATCTTCGAGCTGTTTGTGTCGTCTGACCTCATTATACGTGTCAAATACTACAGCTTGCCAGAATGCAGCGCGCGACACCGGTTCTAGATCGTCAGGGTCAATCTCCGAGACGGGAATCCATACGCCACCCTCAGTGGCGGTAATCGGTCGCAACAGGTATTCAGGGACAAACTGCTCAGTTGCACGCTTATCTATGATGCGCAGCAGCGTCATTTTCCTGATCCTCGCAGCTATGCGCTGTTCCCGTTTTGGAGGGTAAACCGAACGCAAAACCGGTTTTGCGAGCGCTTATATCGCACGGTTCGGTTCGCTAGCAAGGCAAGGCCATTGATTTACGGCGAAAATGGTGGCCTTCGTGCAGCCGTGCAAAACTCAAGAAATGCGGGAAAAATCTTGCCCTGCCGGATCAAGGGGTTACGCTTCCCGTAACTTATGACCGGAACGAGATTGAAAACCAAGGCCGAACCAGCCCCCGAAAACCGACGTCTCGGCTATGCCCGCGTGAGCACCTACGGACAGACGCTCGACGCCCAGCTTGAGCAGTTGCGCGCCGAGCGGTGCGGGAGGATTTACCGCGAGAAGGTCTCGGGCGCGCACAACGACCGCCGCGAGCTTCTCAAAATGCTCAAGCACCTCGCCCCCGGCGACGTGGTGACGGTGACGCGCATCGACCGCCTCGCGCGCAGCACTTTCGACCTGTTCGCCATCGTCAAGCATGCTCGGTCTGATCGAGCGCCTGGACCATGTCCGCGCCGCCGGCCTTGATGCTGCGCGCGGGCATCGAGTTCATCAGGCCCGCCTTGCCCAGCTAGTCCGCGAAGCGGGCCGCAGCACGCAGCATGTCGCGGGTTACGAACGCCAGCGCCGACATGCCACCTTGGTCGCCGTCGCCCTCGATCTCGCCGCCAGCCTGACGGACCAGGCAATCAACCTGTTCGACCGACTGATCGGGACGATGTTCCGTAAAGCCGACGAGCGGCATGCCCGCGCCTTCCAGGCCGATGGCCGCGCCATCAACGAGAAGGTCCGCCTTTACGC
>Ga0306922_10007713_pt1 | contig 10405 bp, 10 predicted proteins | sample sta12Cox44000082_FD_203758 | JGI IMG/M metagenome (GOLD analysis project Ga0306922, IMG submission 203758) | Lab enrichment of tropical soil microbial communities from Luquillo Experimental Forest, Puerto Rico - statoxic.12C.oxic.44.000.082 (v2)... | ecosystem: Environmental > Terrestrial >...
TACGACTCCAGGTCAACCGGCTCAAACTGCGCACAATCGAGGGGCCGCTCTAGCAAGTCGAGGAAATCGATAATACTGCGCGCAACTCGGGCGGTTCTCACTGGAGGTACGTCGCAAACCTTCCCCTGAAACGGCGGTAAAGGGACCGCTCTGGGAACCATGCTAGACTGGTCCGATGAGCGAACCACTTTACAGCGCTGCAATCTAGCATTCCGCTTCGTAGGTGTCAAGATTCGAATCCTTGCCTTTCGAATCCTTGTCCTTTCGGTCTTGACCCTTGCCGCCTTCTATTCAGAAGGGTAGGCCGCCGAGAGGGTTGCCGCTCTCAATCCACCGGCTCAGAATTCGACATTCCGCGGAAGTTTCGACGAGGACAGGACTTATGTCGGAAAGCTTCGAAGCGCAAATCCATATCTATCTGGCACAAATCGACCGCCTGCGAAGAACCGGCACACGACTTCGCGATTCGTTGCTTGGAGATGCGTCGAACGAAATGGCGCTCGCGGCCATGCGCGTCTGGCAGGAGCAATGCGGGATCGTCATCAACCAACTGTCGGGCGGTAGCAAGGCCCATTGGCTCGCGCGGCAGTTCAGCGAGGCTTTTCTGATGCGCTCCGCCAGCGGCGAGGCCATGCCAGGAGCGACGACGGAAGAGATCGTAGCGCGGTTGCTGGACGTTTTGGACCAAGCGCGGGCCTCGCTGTCGCGCCAGGATGCGGGGCCGGTTCTTTCTACTTCGCCATCCGAAGCCGCTCCGAGGCGATTCGAGTTCGTTCACAATGTCGAACTTCGCGCGGTTGTGGAACAGGCGTATATCGACAGCCGGCACGCATTCGAACAAAAAGAGTTTGCTGTCGCGCTACGCACCGCGTGCGGGATCTTGGAAGCCATTGTGACCGACGCGCTACAGCACAAGGGATTGAGCAGAACCGAGGTCACGGACGCGCCTCCCGGCGAACTGGCGGATTGGTCGTTCGAAACGCGTCTGGCTGTCGCCGAAAAGGTCGGACTGATCCGCGGGGGATGCGCGCGCTTGCCGGAAATCGCACGGAAATACCGCGACGAGATGGGAAGTGCCTCGGGAACCGCGGTTACCGAACGCGACGCCCAACGGACGGCGCAGGTGTTGAACGTGGTGATGCGGGATTTGAATCCCGGCAGGTAAGTACCGCAAGACTACCCTCGCAACGACGCAGTGGATGGCAGATTAATCTTCGAGGTTGTCGCGAAAAACCGGCTGCGCCGGATCCAGACGGCCCTCGATGACCGCTATGCGCAGATCATCGAAGGCCCGGGTCGCTTCGGGTAAAGTAGCGTAACCGCGTTCCCACTGTAGGGCGCCGCTCGCCGAATAAATCAACGTGAAATACCGACCGGAAGCGTATTGCAGTTCCAGCAGTTTGTTCGGGATGTCCGGATCACCTTCTTGGCCGAGCACGTCCATCAGCGCGATGGTCCACTGGCGATTCCTGGGATCGCTGATGACCTCGCGGTCGACGTATTGCCAGTGGTCCATGCTCCACATAAATAACCGGCGCTATGCAGCATTTCCTTTCAACAGTTCGTGGAGGGCTCGCGCGACTTGCGACCCGGTGAACGGTTTCGGGATTAGCAAGACGTTCTGCGCATTCCGCGCTTGCAAGCTGGCGTCGGCAACTTCCGGCGTGTCACTGATGATGATCACCGGGAATTCCGCGTGCTTCGGATCGTTGCGAACCAGATCGAAAAGTCCTTCGCTCATGTCGTACGCGGTGCAGTCGAGCACCACGGCATCCGCGCGCAGTTCGCGGATCAAATCATTGACGGTGGCGGTGAAGCCTTCGGCGAAAACCTGGTGGCCGTGGTCACGCAGCGCAAAAGTCAAAAGCTGGGCGATTTCCGGCGTATCGTCGATCAGCAGAATCCGGCTCAACCGAGCGCTATCCTTTGCTGGGACTCGTTCCGGCCAAGCGGGGCTTTTTGCCTTCGCAGGGTTCCAGATCGAGGACCCACACGCGGCCACCCGCCGTGTAGTAGGCGCGCTGATCATTCTCAATCATCGCACCCCACGCTTCGAGAGTACGCACGGCAAACGTAATACCCTCGAAGTTGTTCTTCAGGTGGCCATGCACTTCGTTGGTGTGCCAGTTGTCGGTCAGGATGGCGTCGCCGCCGTGCACGCGCGTCACCGTGTAGTACTTGTTGAACGCAGCCTCCGGGCGGACTTCGCGAGTGGCTCCGCGCTTCTTGCCTTCGGCGACCACGTAGCTTTCCTGCCCGGAAGCAGCGGCCGCGGATACGTTCGCGGACATGGTGTCGTTCAGGTTGGGTGTCTTTGTACTCATACCGTGTGCGCCACCGCCTCCGCTTCCGCCGCCGCAGCCATGTTGACGTTGTTCTTCGGATCGGCAGCCTTAATCAACGCCTCCGGCAACTGCACGCCCACCATCTGCCACTGGCGATTCGCGAACTGCTGCAAAGTGGCGATGTGCTCGGCATGCAGGTGACCGAACCGCCCCTGCAGCTTCAAATACTCCGCGACCGGCCGCATGTTGGCCGGACGGAAGCTGTAGTCGTATTCGTGCTTTTCCGGATTCCATTCCCACACCGGGTAGAGACCGCATTCCACGACGAGGCGCCCGAGGTCGATCGAACGCGGCGTCTCATATACGAAGCCCTTCTGGCATGGCGTGTACACCATCAGGAATGCCGCGCCCCGATGGTTCAAACCCTTCCTTACCTTGTTCATCAGGTCGATGGGATAACCGACGCTGGCGGTCGCTACGTAGCAGTGCGGGTGGCCGGCGGCCATCATGCGCGCCAGGTCCTTCGGAAAGAGTTTCTTCGCTTCGGGAATTTTCGGCCCCGGCGGCGAAAACGTGGTCATACCGCCGTAGGGCGTGCGGGAAGAAGCCTGAATGCCGGTGTTGGCATACTGCTCGTTGTCGTAGCAGATGATCAGGCAATCGTGGTTGCGGTAGAGCGCTCCCGAAATCGATGCGAGACCGATGTCCGACGCGCTGCCGTCGCCCGCCTCGCAAATGATATTCGGGAACTTCCCCTTCCACTTGCCCTTGCGGATCATCGCTTCGTACGCCGCCGCGACGCCCGCGGTGAAACTGCCGGAACTGCCAATTTGCGTGTGCGCCCAGGGCACGTTATAGGGCGTACACAGATAGGAACTGTTCGCGACGTACATGCATCCGGTCGGACCGACCAGGATGGTGTTGTCGCCCGAGGCTTTGCTGGTCATGCGGTACTGAATGGAAGGCCCGCAGCCCGCGCAGGTCCGGTGACCCGGGACAAATGGCTCGGAGTCGGGGAGTTCGGGGTTGTAGAAACGCGCGCCCTGATTGGGGCTGCCGAGGATCGGCAGAATCTGACGTTCGACTTCAATGGTTGCCATGGTTCCTCCTCAATTCCTTTTCTTTTTCTCTCGAATCTCTTTTTCGCACTACTCTTCGAATCCAACCCAGTGCGTGCGCTTTTCGATCTTTCCGCGCTTCTGCGCGTCGATCATCTTCTGACCCATCCAGTAGAATTCCTTCAAAACGATGGCCTCGCCACCCATACCGGCCATGAAGGACATCATCAACGGACGCTTGGGGGCTTCGTAGAGAGCGGCGGCAGCTTCGGCGTACAGCGAACCACCGCTGCTGACACTACCCAGGCCCATATTGGTCTCGATGACGCCGACGACCTTAAATCGGCTGAGCACCTCACAAACGCGCTCCGTTGGATACGGCCGGATGGTGCGCAGTCGCACCATGCCGACCTTGAGCCCTTGCTCGCGCATGTGGTTGATCGCGAAGCGCGCCGTGACCGCGTGGCCACCCTGCAGGAAGAACACCGTCTCGGCATCGTCGGTCTTGTATTCCTCGAGCCAGGGATCGTAGCGGCGACCGAAGATGCGCGCGAATTCCTGGTGCGCTTCCTCGATCACGGGCATGCACCCTTCCATCGCGCGGGCACGCTCCAACTGCAACGGAGGTCCCTGCTCCGGCATAATCTGCGGCCCGTGCGATACGGGATGCCGCGGATCGAGCGGATACGGATGTTTATACGGCGGCAGGAATTCCTGCACCTGCCCGGGATCGGGCAACTCGACATCCGTAGTAATGTGGGAAACGAAAAAGCCGTCCTGGCAAACCATCTGGGGCAGGAGCACGCGGGGGTCCTCCCCGATGCGATAAGCCATCAAATGATTGTCGAAAGCCTCCTGCGCATCGCATGACCAACCCATCAGCCAGCCCATGTCGCGGGTCGACAACGCGTCGGTATGCTCCGAGCCGAAGTCGCCCGGCGGGTCCAGCGTGCGGTCGGCAATCATCATCTGCACGGGCATACGGCTGCCGGAGATCGGCGAATACAGCTCGTAAGCGAACTGCACACCGACGCCGGAGCTGCCGGTGAACACCCGCGCGCCGCTCGAGGACGCGCCATGTGCGATGCTGAGCTGCGAATGCTCGCTGTCGGCAACGATGTACTCGGCATCGAGTTCGCCGTTGGCCACCATCTGCGCGAGGGCCATCATCGTGGCGGTGTAAGGCCGGATCGGATAAGCGGTAATGACGTCGACGTCGGCATACTTCGCCGCTTGCGCCGAGGCCACGCATCCGTTGATTCGAACGGTCTTCCTCTTTTCGCTAGTAGCGGTTGCCATATCTAGATCTCCTTCGCCGGACGGCTCGCCAGGCTAGCGAGCTCTTGGGCTTGCCGACCATGCAACCCCGGGCTGATGGCAAATGCCGTATCCATGCGAACCACGCCGGTGTCGAAATCGAGCTCCGGCACACCCTCCAGACAACCCGTCGGGCATTCCTCAATACAGACGCGGCAACCCTTACAGTAGTCGACCAGGATTTTGTACAAGCCGTTCGAACGCGCGGAACGAACGATGCACGGCTCCGGACAAACCAGGTAACAGTTGTCGCAGGCGTTGCAAGTGCCGCAACTGAAGCAACGGCCGGCTTCCTCGACCGCCTGCTCTTCCGTGAACGACTGAATGACTTCATCCTGGGTCTTCTTGCGCGTGGCGGGATTCAACAGCTCCTGCTTCACGCGCGGGAAGTGCGGGAAGTAGGTCATGTTCATGCGGTTCAAATCCATGATGACGTCGATGGCGATCTTTCGCGGTTGGAGGTCTTCGCCGCGCAATGCTTTGTCCAAATTGAAAGCCACGCGCTTGCCGTCCCCGACGGCATTCACAACCATGAGTGGCTGCCCGGAGCCGAACTGCACGATGTCGCCGGCGGCGAAAAAGTTGGTGTTGCCCAGGCGGCCGAACCGGTCGATCTTGATGGTGCCGCTTTCGGTCTTGAACTCTGCCGGCAGCCAAGCCAGGGAGGCATGCTGTCCAACGGCGATGATGACGTTGTCGGCGGCGAAGCGCTCCGCTGGCGCTTCCTTGTTGATGGTGATGGGTGAGGCATTGATGGCCCCGGAGAACTTCGCGGGATAGAGCTGCAAGGCTTCTACCTTGCCGTTGCCTAGCACTGCGGTCATCGCGCGCCCGTGGATCAGTTCGACGCCCTCTTCCAGCATGTCGTGCAGATCTTCCGGCACGCAGGGCATCTCTTGGGGATGGCCCTCGACGGTGATCATGGTGACTTCGACGGCGCCTTGGCGCAACGCTTCGCGGGCGCAGTCGATGGCGGTGTTCCCGCCACCGATGACCACCACGCGAGGGCCGAGCTTCACTTTCGACGTTCCCATGCCGATGTCGCGCAGGAACGGCAGCCCGTAGATCACGCCGTTCTTGTCTTCGCCTTCGGCCTTGACACTGTTGGGCTCGGTCAGGCCAACGGCCAGAACCACCGCATCGTAATTCTTCTTCAGGTGCTCCCAGGAAACGTCCTTGCCCACGTCCGTGTTGCACTGGATGGTGATGCCGAGTTCCCCTAATCGCTCGATCTCTCGGTCCAGCACGTGCTGCGGCAAAACCCAATCGGGAATGCCGCCGCGATTCAATCCACCCGGCTTGGGTGATTTTTCTAGAATCGTTACTTTGTATCCGAGACGAGCCAGCTGGTACGCCGCGCTGTGCCCCGCGGGTCCGGAGCCGACCACCGCCACGGTTTTGCCGTTCGGCTTGCCAGGCTTCACGATGTCCTTGGGGAGCGCTTGTCCGAGATCCCCGAGAAAACGTTCGACCGCCCGAATCGAAATCGCTTCATCGTATTGCCCGCGGTTACAGGCCTGCTCGCACGGGTGATAGCAGACGCGGCCGGTGACCGAGGGGAACGGCATGTCTTCCTTGATCAGCGCGTAGGCATCGAGGTACTTGCCGCGCTTTACCAGGTCGAGGTAGCCCTGGATTTTCTCGTTGGTTCCGCAGGCGTTGTTGCAAGGGGGCAGTTTGTCGCGATAGACCGGCCGGATGGCGCGCCAGTTGCCGGTGGGAAACAGGTCCTGCCCTTTCTCCTGCGTGGGAGCCGGCGTGATGCCCGCAAACGGTACCGTCAACCAATCGGGAATGCGTGTGCCTTTTGTCGACATGTTTTTCCCTTCCTACGCGGCCACGGGTTTCAGCGGCATGATGTGCAGTTGGTCCATGGCCATTTCGAACGCTTTCTTGTTCGCAATCATGGGTTCAATGGTTTCTAGCTTGACGATGCCGGTGGTTTTGACCACCGCCGCAATCAGCGGAGCGGCGATATCGGGCGCAATGGCTTTGCTGCGCTCGGCCGCGCCTTCGGTGGATAAACGGTCCAGACCGAGTTGGCCCAAGCGGTAGTACAGCCATTTGTGATCGGCGAGTTTTGCGGCGTCCACGCAAACCAACTGCGCCAAGCGTTCCGCGCCGGGGACGAAGCGAATCATGAAGTCCGGGGTGTAGTGCGTATTGATGATCAGGGTTCCGCCGGGCGGCATCCCGCGCATGTAGTCCCACCCCTTGACCATCGTGCCCTCCACGAGCACAACGATATTGGGGTGCTCGTTTTCGTAGGTCAGCTCGTTTTCGAGTACCTCGGTGCTGACGCGGCAGTATTTGCGCGTCGGAGCATTGGTACGATCGGGATTGTCCACGTAATTTTCCATCGCCTGCGCGTGCTTGCCTTCGAGCCGCGCCGAAGCGGAGATGGAATTCACGATGTCGCGGCCCTCTTTGTCCATGATGATGCCGCGCGTCCAAACCGTCAGTTCTGTGTAACTCATAGCGACCCCTCTTCAATACTTGGAATTCGTAGATGGATCCGGACAAAATTCCCCGGCGCCGTTGTTCCGCACGCCTGCGGTTCGTAAAGGCCTGGGAGCACTGCGATCCGCATCGAGAACCGCCAGGAAATCGCTTCGCATGACCGCCAAGGGCGCAGGGCGTACGCCGTGCTGGAATTCCACAATGGCCGCAAGCGCGGCCTTCTTGCACACGCTTTCGATGTCCGCCCCCGTCAACCCGTCCATTATCCCCGCGAGCTCCTCGAAGTTGACGTCGCGATTGAGCGGCATGCGAGCGCAACAGAGGCGCAGGATCGCCGCGCGATCGGCGGCCTCGGGCTTCGCAAACGGCAGCAGGTAATCGAAGCGGCCGGCACGCAGCAGCGCGGGTTCGACGCGTTCCGGACGATCCGTGGCCGCCAGCAAGATGACGCCTTTCACATCGCGCAGGTTGTCGATCTCGCGCAGCAACTGGCTGAGAATTCGTTGATAGACATCGGTGGAGAATTGTTCCGCGCCGCCTTTCGGCGCGAGAGCGTCAATCGTGTCGAAGAAAAGAATGCAGGGGGCAGCCCGGCGCGCTTTCTTGAACACCTCGCGCAGCGCTCGTTCTGAATCCCCAAGCCATTTCGAATACAGTTGCGGTCCGTCAATCGCGATCAGCGGAATCTGCTTCTCCCCCGAAAGCGCGCGCACCATCGCCGTTTTGCCGGTGCCCGCCGGGCCCGCCAACAGGATCCCTCGCGGCGGCGCCAGTCCAACCTGCTCGTAAATCTCCGCGTGCAGGTGCGAATGCTCGACCACTGCATCGAGCAAACCCTTCACCGGCTCGAGGCCACCGAGCGAAGCGAACGTCGCTTCGCTTTTCTCGATATAAAATTCACGCGTCGCGCTCGGCTCGACATCCTTCAATCCCGCCAGAAAATCCTCGCGGGTGACCTGCAGCGAGCCGAGCTCCGCGGAGGACACGCCGTCAGCGCCAAGCGGTGCCGTCGAAAGAAAGCGCCGCAACGCGGTCATGCCCACTTCCTGGCCGAGCGCTTCCAAATCTGCGCCAACGAAGCCATGCGAAAGTTCGGCGATTTCCTGAAGATCGACATCCGCAGCCAGCGGCATCGCGCGGGTGTGGATTCTCAGAATCTGCAGACGCGCTTCGCGGTTGGGTACGCCGATTTCGATTTCGCGGTCGAAACGCCCGGGCCGGCGCAGCGCGGGATCGAGCACCTCGGGAATGTTGGTCGCGCCGATGACAATGACATGGCCACGCGCCACGAAGCCGTCCATCAAGCTCAGTAACTGCGCCACCACGCGCTTTTCGACTTCGCCCACGACTTCCGCGCGCTTCGGTGCGACGGCGTCAATCTCATCGATAAACAAGATCGCCGGAGCGTGGCGCGCCGCTTCCTCAAACACCTCGCGCAGTTTGGCTTCGCTTTCCCCGTAAAACTTGCGCATGATTTCGGGTCCGTTCAGATGAATGAAATGCACCCGGCTTTCAGCGGCCACCGCGCGCGCCAGCAATGTTTTGCCCGTTCCCGGCGGGCCGTAGAGCAGCACCCCCTTGGGCGCGAGAATCCCCAACCTCTCGAAAATTTGCGAGTACTTCAGCGGCAATTCCACAATTTCCCGCACCCGCGCCACTTCGCGCTCGAGCCCGCCAATATCTTCATAGGACACCGACGGAGCGCGCGACGGCATCTGCTCGCCTTCCACCACGCGAATATCCGTGCGCTTGCCGATCACCACCGCTCCCGCGGGAATGGTGCGCACCACCTGGAAATTCACGGCCTTCGCAAACGTCGGTACGCGCAGCACCGCGCCCGCGATGGTGGGAACGTTCACCAAATCCTCGCGCATGCGCTCGGGAGTGATGGTTGCCGGAGCGGCCCCAATCCAAAGGGGCGACAGACGCACCGCGACCGCCTGCTGGATTTCGACCGGAGTGACGCTGACCTGCTCTTGCAATCCGGCGCCGCAGTTGCTGCGCGATGTACCGTCAATCTGAATGGTTCCTTCGCGCGCTTCTTCAGCCACCTCCGCGCGACCGACGGCGACGGAGCTTGCGGTAATTTTGAGGACGTCGCCCGGCTGCGCGCGCAAACGGTGCAGGTCGGCAGCCGCGAGCCGCGCGATCGCATGACCCACGTCTTCGACTCGCGCTTCGGCCACGCGAAGCGTCAACGTCGCCCCCGCCTGCTCTCCCTCACGAACGCTATTTCCGGACGGCGTATGGGATCCGGCAACCGTGTTGTTTTCGAGGTCCGTCACTCTGCTCACTCTTGAATTTTTTTCTACCCGACTACTTCGTCCGGCGGCCTACCTACCCCGATCAACCATTCACGATCTTCATTACGATCTCTTCGACGTCTTCAATGTGCCGCCGCATGGCCACCTTGGCAGCCTCCGAGTCGCGCCGCTTGATGGCGCTCAAGATGCGCCGGTGCCCGGCCAGGGATTTATGCTGGCGCCCTTCCACCTGCAAACTTCGCTCTCGCGAATCGCGCAAGAGGTCCATCAGGGTATCGAGCACTTTCAGCACCACGCTATTCCCCGACGCCAAGGCAATCGCGTAGTGGAATTCCGAGTCTTCACCAATCGTGCTTTCGCCGCCGCGCAGCCGTTTTTCCTGCCGCTCGAGGATCTCTTCGAGTTCGGCGACTTCTTCGTCCGAAACGCGTACCGCGGCGCGCGCCGCCAACTGCGGCTCGAGCATCATGCGGAAATCGAGAAGCTCTCCGATCAGCTCTTCTTTGCGCTTCAGCGCATTGGCGAGCGGATGGGTCAAAGACCCGGAGGAAATCTCTCGCACGATGGTACCCGCTCCCTGGCGCGGCTCCACCATGCCCATCAACTCCAAGCTCCGTATGGCATCGCGAATCGAACTGCGGCTCACGCGCAGCATCTCGGCCAATTCGCGTTCCGAGGGAAGCTTGTCACCGGGCTGAAGTTTCTTGAGGATGAGGCGTTCGATTTGCTTCGCGACGCCTTCGTAGACCTTATCGCGGCGAACGGTCTCGAACTCCGGTTTGAGGGAGGAGGGCACGTCAACTCCAAGTGGTCCGGTTAGTGGACCAGCGAGGAGTATATACCCAGCTTTGCCCTTGTCAAGCCCCGGCCATCTTTCTCGGCGGCTTGCCATGGTCCGGGCTGGGTGCTACCGGAACCGCGAAGCTTACCACTGTTTCGACGCCCGCGACATCGCTTCACGCCTGCGACAACAGCTTCGCGCAGCTGTAGACCGTCCGGGTATAGGGCATGGGCACGCCGA